>Ga0302324_100000017_pt1 | contig 360238 bp, 332 predicted proteins | sample Palsa_T0_1_FD_201949 | JGI IMG/M metagenome (GOLD analysis project Ga0302324, IMG submission 201949) | Peat permafrost microbial communities from Stordalen Mire near Abisko, Sweden - Palsa_T0_1 | ecosystem: Environmental > Terrestrial > Soil > Palsa > Peat permafrost | place: Sweden: Abisko... | reverse complement strand
TAGCCCCAACGGGATTCGAACCCGTGTTACCGCCGTGAGAGGGCGGCGTCCTAGGCCTCTAGACGATAGGGCCAAAGCTCCCGGTCAGAGACTCGAACTCCGATAAGCAGCTCCAGAGGCTGCGGTCCTACCGTTAGACGAACCGGGAAAGCTGTTTGTCGATTTATCCTGACGTGTCGATTTGCCCTGACTACTGTTTCGGCCGGCGAAGGTCTCCGTTTGACTGTGGCAATTCGGACAGAGCATCCGGAGATTCTCGAGCCGGTAGTCATCCCGAATGCCGTTGATGTGATCGATTTGGATCGAAAGGGGCTTGCCCCTCCAGTCCCTGATACCGCATGCTTCGCACCGGTTGCTTAGAAGCCCGGCCATGAGCAAACGGCGTTTTATGTTACAACGGGACCGGGCACGGCGCAAGATCACGTCGAGCGGGATGGCAAGCGGTCGCGGGCGGATGACGCCGCGGCGAACGGCCTTCGTCCAAGCGCCTCCTGAGAAGCCAAAGCGCGCCCGGCATTCGCAGACGGTATGACCTTCGTCGGAATATCGCTGCACAGCCGGCCAGTCGATCAACTTTTGCCGTTGAAGTCGCGCCCGTAGTTGGCCCCTTCGGATCGCCTTATACCAAGCGTCGAGCTGGAAGCCGAAGCGCTGGCGGCAGGCGTCGCGGTCGTGGCCGGCATCGTAATAGCCTTGGACGGCGGACCAATCGTGGAAGGTTCGCAGCTGGAAAGGGCACCGGAGGGACGTGCCACGGGGGTGGCACGAACGTAGGTCACCCCGCCCCGAGCCCGGCGGACCATCCTTAGCGGAGCTTTCGTTGCAGGCAATCGTCCTCGTCGGCGGCGAGGGGACGCGGCTGCGGCCGTTGACCCTGGTGACCCCGAAGCCCATGGTCCCGATCATGAACATGCCCTTCCTCGAGCGCACGCTGCGGCGCCTGAAGGCGGCCGGGATCGAGGACGTCATCCTGCCGGCCGGTTACCTACCCGAGGCGATCGCCGAGGCCTTCGGGGACGGCTCGGGGCTGGGGCTGCGCCTGCGGTTCGTGGTCGAGGCGACCCCGCTGGGCACTGCCGGGGCCCTCAAAAACGTCGCCGAGTACATCACCGGCCCGTTCTTCGTCCTCAACGGCGACGTCCTGACCTCGCTCGACCTGCGGGCGATGCTGGCCTATCATCGCCAGAAAGGCGGCGTCGCGACCCTGCACCTGATCCGCGTCGACGACCCCAGTGCGTTCGGCTGCGTCGTCCACGACGAGAGCGGCCGCATCGAAGCGTTCGTCGAGAAGCCCCCGCGCGGCGAGGAACCGACCGACGAAGTCAACGCCGGCACGTACCTGCTCGAACGCGAGGTCCTCGACGCGATCCCTAGCGGCCGCCCGGTCTCGATCGAGCGCGAGACGTTCCCCGCGCTGATCGCGGCCGGTCGCCCGCTCTACGCCTATACGACCGCCGACTATTGGATCGACCTCGGCCGTCCGGAGGACTACTTGAGCGCCCACCGGCACGTCTTCGACGGCACGATGCCGCTGGGGCTCACCGCGGAGATCGACGGACCGGGCCGCGCGAGCGTCCCACGTGCAGCGCTGCGGCCGCCGGTGTTCGTCGGACGTGACTGCCGGATCGCTGCCGACGCGATCGTCGGTCCCTACGCCGTGCTGGGCGATCGTTGCCAGGTTGGTTCCGGCGCGATCGTCGCCGACTCGGTGCTGTGGGACGACGTCGTCGTCGAAGCCGGCGCGGCGCTCGACCGCTCGATTGTCGCGAGCCGCGCCCGCATCGGCGCGGGCGCACGGGTCGAACGCGGCGCCGTGATCGGACACGGTGCAACGATCGCACCTGGTACGGTTGTCCAAGCGAATACCCGCATTGCCGTCGAGCAATAGCTCCGAGAGCAAGAGAAGCGCACTGCGGTTTGCAGCGCCGTTCTGCGGGGTACGTTCTTAACGACCCAAGCGAGCGCTCACGGGCGGGCCTTTCCTTCCTATTCGCTCGCAGGAGGGTTTCGTCGGGCGAGTTCTCGCTCGACCGCCACAGGGGGACCCACCTTGATCGCTGCGCCTCGGATGCTCTTTCTCGGTTCCTTTCCGCCTCGTGAATGCGGAATCGCAACCTTCATGAAGGACGTCGTCGCCAGCTATGACGAGGCGTTCGGCACGCGGAGCGACGTGATCGCGATCGACGAGCCGGGCGGTGAAGATCGCGTCTATCCGCTCGAGGTCGTCGCGCGGCTGGTCCAGCAGGATCACAACTCCTACCTCGACATCGCCGATGCGATCAACGCGCACCCGTGCGAAGCCGTGAACATCCAGCACGAATACGGCTTGTTCGGCGGCGAGGACGGCGAGTGGGTGGTCGACATGATCAGCGCCATCCGCAAGCCGGTGATCACCTCGCTGCACACGGTCATCCCGGACCCCTCGCCCCAGCATCTGCGCGTCGCGCGCGCCTTGTGCGCGACCTCGAGTGGCGTCGTGGTGCTCTCCGAGACCGGCCGCCGCTTGTTGACCGAACGCTACGGCATCGATCCGGCGAAGGTCCGCGTGATCCCGCACGGCGTCCCCGACGTCCCGCTGAGCGATAGCGCCGAGCCCAAGCGCCGGCTTGGCTACGGCGGCCGCACGACGATCTCGACCTTCGGGCTGATCAATCGCGGCAAGGGGCTCGAGTATGCGATCGAGGCGATGCAGGCGGTCGTCGCGACGCACCCCGAAGCGCTCTACTTGATCCTGGGTCAGACGCACCCCGTCGTGCGGCGCCGCGAAGGCGAGTCGTACCGCCGCGAGCTGGAGGCCGAGATCGCCCAGAGCGGCCTGGCCGAGAACGTCGTGCTGGTCGACAAGTATCTGGACTTCGACGAGTTGCTGGGGTACCTGGCGGCGAGCGACGTCTACCTCACGCCGTACTTGAACCCGACCCAGGTCGTCAGCGGCACGTTGGCCTACGCGGTCGGCTGCGGCAAAGCCGTCGTGTCGACGCCGTACTTGTACGCGCAGGAGCTGTTGGCGCTGGGGCGTGGCTTCCTCGTCCCATTCCGCGACGCGTCGGCGATCGCGACCACGCTCGTCGCGTTGCTCGACGATCCGGCGCTGCGCGAGAACACCGAGCGGCGGGCCTACCGCTACGGCCGGCAGATGACCTGGCCCAACGTCGCCCAGGCGCACGGTTCGTACTTCGGCGAGCTGCTGCCGCGGCGTACGCCGTTGGCCACGCCGGCGTAACCGCCGGAACGCGCGCGATGTCGGCTCACCGTTGGCCCGCGATCGACCACCTGCTGGCGATGACCGACGACGTCGGTCTCTTCCAGCACGCGACGCTCGACGTCCCCAACCGCGCCTTCGGCTACTGCACCGACGACATCGCCCGAGCGCTGATCGTGGCCTGCGACGCCGCGGAACGCCAAGGTGACGACCCGTCGGTGAGCGCGCTCGTCCCGACCTACCTCGCCTTTCTGAACGACGCGCGCATACCGGCGGGCGGTTTCCACGGCTTCATGGGCTACGACCGGCGCTGGCAGGACCAGATCGGCACCGACGATCAGGTCGCCCGCGCGCTCTGGGGGCTGGGCTATGCCGAGGGTCGCGCGGCGCGCGAAACGTGGCGGCTGCTGGCCGGCGCGCTGCGACGGCACGCGCTCGAAGCGGTCCCGCGTCTGACCCACATCCGTTCGCGCGCCTATGCCGCGCTGGGGCTCGCCCACGCGCTCGGCGCTCGGCCCGACGACGAGCTCGTCGTGCGCACGCAACTCGACGCCCTGGCCGCGACGCTCGCCGCCGACGTCGAGCGTCACCGCTCCGCCGACTGGGTGTGGTGCGAGGACGTGATGACCTACGACAACGCGCGGATCCCCGAAGCGCTGCTGCGCGCGGGCGCCGCGCTGGGCAGCACCCGCTATTGCGAGCTCGGCCTGGCGATCTTGCACTTCTACGCCGATGCCGTGATCGTCGACGGGCGTTTCGAACCGGTCGGCAACGACGGCTGGTATCCGCGCGGCGGGCCGAAGGCGCGCTTCGGGCAGCAGCCGCTCGAGGCGGCGGCGTTGGTCGATGCGGCGTTCGTCGCGCTCGACGTGACCGACGACGAGCGCTGGCGCCGGGTCGCCGAGGTCGCGCACGGGTGGTTCCTCGGCGGTAACGTCCACGGCCTCGTGCTGGCCACCGAGGGCAGTTGCGGCGACGGCCTCGAGGCCAGCGGCGTCAACCCCAACCGCGGGGCGGAATCGACGCTGAGTTGGCTGATGAGCGCGATCACGATGGCCAAGCGCTCGTCGACGGTCCCGCTGCGCGCCGTGCGCTGAGCGCGCGCCGACCGGCCGGGCGGGCGCGGCGGGCCGGGCCGTCCGGCCCCGCCGCAGTAGGGCCCGCTCGCGCTCGGGGCCCGGCGTGAGGCGAACCCTCGCGAACGCTCGGAGGTTGCATCGGGGGCCGCCAACGACGACATTTGTGCCCAACTAGGCCGTAGCGGGCCATATGGCGAATAACTACGCGATGCTCGCACAGACCGAACTCCTCAATGACGTCCAGCGCGCGGCTGTCGAGCATACCGACGGCCCCGTCCTGATCTTCGCCGGCGCCGGCTCAGGCAAGACCCGCGTCCTGACCAACCGGATCGCGTACCTGCTTGAGGAGAAGAAGGTCTTCCCCGATCGCATCCTCGCCGTGACGTTCACCAACAAGGCCGCCGGTGAGATGAAGTCGCGGCTCGAACGGATGGTCGGGGCCCCCGCGCGCGACCTGTGGGTCGGGACGTTCCACAGCATGTGCGTGCGGATGCTCCGCCGCGACGGCCGCAAGATCGGGATCTCGCCGAACTTCGCCATCATGGACGACGCCGACCAGCGCGCGATCGTGCGCGAGGTCATCGCCGACCTCGACTTCGACGAGCGCCAGGTCGTGCCGGGCGCGGCCCTGGCCGAGATCTCGAAGGCCAAGAACAACCTCTGGTCGCCCGACGAGTACGAGCAGAAGAACCCCTCGTTCGCAGGCGAGCGCTACGCGCAGGTCTACCGCGAGTACGACCGCCGGCTGGCCGAGTCGAACGGCTTGGACTTCGACGACCTGATCAGCCGCGCGATCCAACTGCTCGACCGCGACGAGGAAGCCCGCGCGCGCTACCAGACGAAGTTCAAGTACATCCTGGTCGACGAGTACCAGGACGTCAACTACGCGCAGTACCGGCTGGTCGCCACCTTGGCCAAGGAGCACGGGAACGTCACGGTCGTCGGCGACGACGATCAGTCGATCTACTCCTGGCGCGGCAGCGACTACCGCATGATCCTGCGCTTCGAAGAGGACTTCCCGGGCGCGACGGTCTTCAAGCTCGAAGAGAACTACCGCTCGACGCAGACGATCCTCGAGGCGGCGAACGAGCTGGTCGCTCACAACGCCGGCCGCCAGCCCAAGACGCTGTTCACCAAGCGCGCCGAAGGCGAGAAGGTCACCGCCTTCCAGGCCGAGTCCGAGCGCGCCGAAGTACGCTACGTGATGGAGAAGATCAAGGAGCACGTGCGCGAAGGCGCCGCGTACCGCGACTTCCTCGTCCTGTACCGCACCAACGCGCAGTCGCGCTACTTCGAAGAGGGCTTCCTGGCCGACGGGATCCCGTACCGGGTCGTCGGCGGTGTCGGCTTCTACGCGCGCACGGAGGTCAAGGACATGCTGTCCTACCTCCGCTACATCGTCAACCCGTCCGACGCGGTCGCGTTCCGGCGCATCGTCAACGTTCCGCGCCGCTCGATCGGGCAGCAGACGCTGGCCTCGCTGCTCGAAGCCGCGAACCAGTCCAACGTCTCGGTCGGCCAAGCCGTCTTCGACTCGAACCTGCTCAAGCGCGCCGTCCCCAAGAAGCAGCGCGAGCTCGAGCGGTTTGCCGAGCTGATCGCCGACCTGCGTGAGCGCGCGACCTCGTTCTCGATCAGCGAACTGCTGATCGCGGTGATGGAGGAGTCGGGCTACCTGCGCGAGCTGCAGGCCGACGAGACCGCCGAGGGCCGCGCCCGCGTCGAGAACCTTCAGGAGCTGGTCGGCGTCGCCCGCGAGTTCGAAAAGAACCCGGAGACCGGGACGACGCTCGACGACTTCCTGGCCAACATCGCGTTGATCAGCGACATCGACACCCTCGACGCCGACGCCTCGTTCGTCACGCTGATGACGATGCACGCGGCCAAGGGGCTCGAGTTCCCGATCGTCTTCCTGACCGGGCTCGAAGAGGGCGTCTTCCCGCATACGCGCGCGCTGACCGACATGGCCGAGCTCGACGAAGAGCGTCGGCTGGCCTACGTCGGCGTGACGCGCGCGATGGATCGCCTATACCTCTCGTTCGCCGCCCGGCGCACGCTGTTCGGCAACACCTTCTCGCACCCGCGCTCGCGCTTCATCGAGGAGATGCCCTCGCTCGAAGTGATCGGCGGGATCGGCCTGGGCCAACGCCCAGGCGGCGGCCGCTGGCGCGAGGTCTCGATCCACGAGAACGCCGGCGCCGGCGTCGGGATGGACCTCCATCCCGGCAACAAGGTCCGCCATCCGAAGTGGGGCGAGGGCACCGTCGTCGACGTCGTCGGCGCGGGCGGTGACGGCCTGCTCACGATCAACTTCCCCAACGTCGGGCAGAAAATGGTCATGCTCAAATACGCACCGCTGGAGAAGGTGTAGCGGCGACGCCATGGTGCGCGTCGGGGTAGCCGGCGCGCTCGGGAGGTTAGGGCGCGTCGCGTGCAGTGCGATCGAGGCCGCGGACGGCCTGGAACTCGTCGCCGTGCTGGTGCGTGGCGGCGGTGAGCTCGCTGCGGGCGAATTCGGCGCCGCGCGGGTCGAGCACGTGCTGGCGGATTTCTTGGCGGCCGGGCTCGACGTCGTCGTCGACTGCACGGTCCATCCCGCGACGGTGCAGATCGCGCTGGCCGCGGTCGACGCGCGGATCGCGGTGGTGGTCGGCGCGACCGGCTGGACCAGCGAGGAGATCCTGGTCCTCTCCGAGCGCGCGCAGGCGGCGCACGTCGGCGTCTTACTCGTGCCGAACTTCTCGCTCGGCGCCAACCTGATGATGCGCTTCGCCGAGCAGGCGGCACGGGTCTTTCCGCGCGCCGAGATCATCGAGCTGCACCACGACCGCAAGCGCGATGCGCCCAGCGGGACCTCGCAGCTCACCGCGCGCCGCATCGCGGCCGCCGGCGCGCCCGTGCCGCCGATCCACAGCGTTCGGCTGCCGGGTTTGGTCGCGCACCAGGAGACGATCTTCGGTGGGACCGGGGAGACGCTGACCCTGCGGCACGATTCGCTCGCCCACCAGTCGTTCGCGGCCGGGATCGTCGCGGCCGTGCGCGACGTCCGTCATCACAGCTCGCTGGTCGTCGGTCTCGACGCGCTCCTCGATCGGATGTTGGCCACGTGAGACTCGCGGTGATCGGTGCGACCGGAGTCGTCGGCGGGACGATCCTGCGCGTGCTGGAGGAACGGAACGTCCCCGTCGACACGCTGCTGGCCTACGCCTCGCGCGCGCGCGACGAGGGCGTGACCTTTCGTGGCGCCGTGATTCCGGTCGCCGCCGCGAGCCGCGAGCGGCTGCTCGCCGACCGCCCCGACGTCGCGTTCTTCGCCTCGAGCGACGAGGCTAGCGCCGAGCTGGCGAACGATTTGGTCGCGCAGGGGACGGTCGTCATCGACAACACCTCGACCTTCCGGCTCGAGCCGCACGTGCCGCTGGTGATCCCCGAGGTCAACGCGCACGCGATCCATCCGCAGCACCGGCTCTTCCCGGTCGCCAACTGCACCGCGATCGTCCTGTGCGTCGCGCTCGCGCCGATCGAGCGCGAGATCGGCCTGCGCGCGGTGCGCGTTGCGACCTACCAGGCCGTCAGCGGCGCCGGCCGAGCCGGCCTCGACGCGCTGCTCGGCGAGGAGCAAGGGGCCCCCTCGAACGGAACGTTCGCCGCGCCCATCTATCGCAACGTCGTCCCGCTGGTCGGCAGCGGCGACGGCGACGGTGATACCGGTGAGGAGAAGAAGGTCGTCGCCGAGATGCGCAAGATGCTCGACCGGCCCGAGCTGCACATCGCCGCGACGACCGTGCGCGTCCCGGTGATGCGGGCCCACAGCGCGGCGGTCTTCTTCGAAACCGAGCAGGCGACGACGCTGGCCGAGCTGCGCGCGGCACTCCGCGCGGGTGCGGGTCTGGTCTACCACGAGCACGGCATCGTCACGCCGCGCGAGGTCGAGGACACCGACTTGGTCCACGTGGCGCGCCTGCGCCCCGAGGCCGACGATGCGACCGACACGCTCTACCAGTTGTGGGTCGTCGGCGACCAACTCCGCAAGGGCGCGGCGACCAACGGCGTGCAGATCCTCGAACTGCTGCTCGCGCAGGGACGCTTCGCGGCGAGCGAGGTGGCCGGGTGAGCCGCGTCATCGTCCTCAAGTTCGGCGGCAGTTCGTTGGCGACCGAGGAGCTGCGCGAGATCGCGGCCTCACGCGTGCTCGACGTCGTGCGGCGCGGCGAGGCGCCGGTCGTCGTCTGCTCGGCGCTGGGACGCGCGCCCGACCCGTACGCGACCGACACGTTGGCCGGGCTGATCGCGCCGGTTCGCAGCGGGCCGAATCGCGATCTGCTGCTGGCCTGCGGCGAGGCGATCGCGTGCGTGGTATTCGCCGAGCTACTCTCCTCGTTGGGTGCGCCGGCGCAGGCGATGACCGGCCTGCAAGCCGGCGTCGTCACCAACGAGGACTACTCCGACGCGCAGATCCTCGAGGTCGACCCGGCGCCGGTTCGCGCGGTGATCGCGCAAGGGCTGATCCCGGTCGTCACCGGTTTCCAGGGTGGGACGCGCGCGCTGGCGACGACGACGCTCGGCCGCGGCGGCAGCGACCTGACCGCGGTCGCGCTGGCCGAGGCGCTCGGGGCGAAGGACGTCGAAATCTACACCGACGTCTCGGGCGTCATGACGGCCGACCCGCGCCGCATCGCCGGCGCGCACGTGATCGAGCGCGTGACGCAGGCCGAGATGGTGGAATTAGCCTGGAACGGCGCCAAGGTCATGCACCACAAGGCCGCCGATCTAGCGCACGCGACTCGCCTACCGTACGGCATCAAGGGCCTGCGCAGCGGCGTCGGCACGACCGTCGACGACGACGCGCCGATCGATCCGGAGAAGCCGGTCACCGGGCTGACGGTCCTGCGCGACGTGACGTTCTGCCGGATCATCCAGGGGCTGACCGACGAGGCGGCGCGCTCGGAGCTCGACCGCGACGTGCTGGCGCGCATCGCCGAGTGCGGGATCTCGATCGACATGGTCAACGTCAACGACGCCGGCGTGTTCTTCCTGGTCGACGACGAACACGCCGAGGCGATCCGGCCGGCCTTGGCCGACCTCAACCTGGCGCTGCGGATGCGCCCGCACTGCGCGAAGATCTCGATCGTCGGCGCCGGGATGCGCGGCACCTCGGGCGTCATCTACCGCGTCGTCAAGGCGGTCAGCGACGCGGGGATCGAGATCATCCACTCGACCGACTCCAACATCACGATCTCCATCCTCGTCAGCGCCGACCGGGCCGATGCCGCGGAGCAAGCGCTGCACGACGCGTTCCGGCTGGGCCGGGGGACGGTGGCACGATGAAGTCCTTGGGTCGTCTCTTGACCGCGATGGTCACGCCGTTCGACGAACGCGGCGCGCTCGATCTGGCCGAGGCGGCGCGCCTGGCGACCTTTTTGGTCGAGCGCGGCAACGACGGCGTCGTCCTGTGCGGCTCGACGGGGGAGGGCAACTCGCTCGACACCGACGAGAAGCTGGCGCTGTTCGACGCCGTGAAGCAGGCGCTGGGCCGACGCGGGACCGTGGTCGCCGGAACCGGTGACAACAACACGCGGCGCTCGATCGTCCTGACGAAGGCGGCCGAGGCGTGCGGCGTCGACGCGGCGCTGCTGACCGTGCCGGCCTACGTCAAGCCGACGCAGGACGGGTTGCTCGCGCACTTCGGCGCCATCGCCGAGGCGACGACGCTGCCGTGCATCCTCTACAACATCCCCAGCCGCACCGGCGCGAACATGTTGCCGGCGACCTATCTCGAGCTGACGCGGCGTCACCGCAACATCGTCGGTATCAAGGAGTCCAGCGGCGACATCAATCAGTTCACCGCGATCCTGCGCGGGACCGTGCGCGAGGACACGACCTTCTGGGTCGGTGACGACAATCTGTTCCTGCCATCGCTCGCGGTCGGCGGGTACGGGCTGGTCTCGGTCGCCGGTCATCTGACCGGCCTGGAGCTGCGCGCGATGGCCGACGCGTACGTCGCCGGCGACGTCGCGCGCGCCGCAGCGATCCATCGCGAGCTCGCTCCGCTGATCGCGGCGCTGTTCGCGACCACCAGCCCGATCCCGGTCAAGTGGGCGCTGACCACCTACGGCTTCCACGTCGGCGCGTGCCGCTCGCCGCTCAGCCCGATCCCGCCGTCGCTGCAAGCCAGCCTCGAGCCGTTGATCGCACCGTACCGCCCGGAGTGGGCGCGATCCTGATCCTGGGCTGCCGTGTCGACGCCGTCGGAGGGGAGGCGGCGGTCGACCGGATCGTCGCGCTCGCCGACGCGGGCGGCGCGGCGCTGGTCGTCACGCTGGGCGTCGAGATGGTGATGGCCGCGCAGCACGACGAGCGCTTTCGCGACGCCGTCAACGCGGCGGAGTTGGTCACCTGCGACACGATCGGTCTCTTGCTGGTCTCGCGGCTGCGCGGCGGTCCGCTGCGCGAACGGGTGACCGGCGTCGAGTTGCTCGGCGCGCTGGCGGCGCGCTCGGCGAAAGGTGCCGACCTGCGGCTGTACCTGCTCGGCGGCGCCGGCGACACCGCGCAGCGCGCGGCGGAGGCGCTGCGCCGCGCGGCGCCGGGCGCCACGATCGTCGGGGCACGCGACGGCTACTTCAGCGAGGCCGAGAGTCCCGCGGTCGCCGCCGCCGTGCGGGCCAGCGGCGCGAACGTGCTCTTGGCCGGCCTCGGCTCGCCCAAACAAGAGTTGTGGCTGCGCCGCTACCTCGCCGCGAGCGGCTGCGGCGTCGGGATCGGAATCGGCGGCTCGCTCGACGTCTACGCCGGCAACGTCGTGCGCGCGCCGCGGCTCGTCCAGCGGCTGGGCCTCGAATGGGCCTACCGGCTGATCACCCAACCGCGCCGCTGGCGGCGCCAGCTCGCGCTGCCGCGCTTCGCCTTCGCCGCGCTGCGCGAGACGTTGACGCTGCGCGGCGGGCGCAACGTGCGAACCTGAGATGCGCGCGATGATCTTAGCGGGCGGGATGAGCACGCGGCTCTACCCGCTCACCAAACGAGTCCCCAAGCCCCTCGTCCCGGTCGCCGGCGAGCCGATCAGCGGCCACGTCATGCGCTGGCTCGCCGCGCACGGCTACGACCAGGTCGCGATCAATACGTTCTATCTCGCCGAAGCGGTCGAAGCGGCCTTCGGCGACGGGCACCGCTACGGAGTCCACTTGCACTACGTGCGCGAGCAGGAGCTGACCGGCAGCGCGGGCGCGCTCAAGCAGATGCAGGGTTGGTTCGACCGCACGTTCGTCGTCGTCGGCTGCGACGATCTGACCGACGCGGACCTCGGTGCGCTGGTGCGCTTCCACCGCGAGCGCGGCGCGCTCGCGACGATCGCCTTGGTGCAGGCCGCCCAGGTCGATCAGTACGGCGTCGTCATCCTCGACGAGCGCGGCCAGATCACCGGCTTCCAGGAGAAGCCCGCCAAGGGGACGGAGCGCTCGAAGCTCGCCAACACCGGCATCTACGTCTTCGAGCCCGAGATCTTCGAGCGCATCCCGGCCAACACGTTCTACGACTTCGGCAAGCAAGTCTTCCCCGAGCTGCTCGCCGACGGGTTGCCGTTCTACGGGCTCGAGCTGCAGGGGGCGTACTGGCGCGACGTCGGGACGCCGGAAGAGTACCGGCGCGCGACCGAGGACATGCTGGCCGGCCGCGTCGTCGTGCGAGGTGCGCGTGCCACCGGCATCCCGCCGGGTGTCGCCGTCCCGGCCGATGCGCTGATCGAGGGTGACGTGCGGATCGGCGTCGGTGCGCGGATCGGCAGCGGCGCGCGGATCCTCGGGCCGAGCGTCCTCGGCGACGGCGTCGTGTTGGGTGAGCGCGCCGTGATCGAACGCAGCATCGTCTGGAATCAGGCGCGGATCGGCGCTGGTGCGGTGGTGCGCGACACGATCGTCGGCGAAGGCTACGCGGTCGCGGACGGGGCGACGCTCGCCGATACGATCGTCGCCAACGAACCCACCCCGGCCTAGCGCCGAAGGCCGGTCTTGGCGCTGGAAGGCTCGGTCGTGAAGGAGCGGCGTGCTGGACCAGGTTCGCACGTGGCTCTTCCCACCGGCTTGCGTGGCGTGCGACGCGCCGGGCGTGGCATTGTGCGCGCGCTGTGCGCCCGCCCCGCAGGCCGTCGTGCGGTTCGCACTCGACGGCATCCCAGCGCATGCGCTCGGCCCGTACGAGGGTGCACTGCGTGAGGCGATCGTCGCGATGAAGCGCGGCGAGCGTGACCCGCTCGACGCGTTCGCTGCGCTGCTCGACCGCCTCACGATCGTCGCGCCGTTGATCCCGCTGCCGACCTCGCGCGGCCGGGTCGCGCAGCGCGGTTTCGATCAGGCCGTCCAGCTCGCCCGACGGGTCGCGCAGCGGCGCGCGCTGCCGCTGGTCGAGCCGCTCCGCAAGCACGGCCGTCCGCAGGAAGGGCGCGGCCGGCGGGCTCGGCTCGCCGCGGCCGGTCGCTTTCGCCTGCGACCGGGCGTGGCGCTGCCGGCGACGGCCACCCTGCTCGACGACGTCTGCACGACCGGCGCCACGCTGCGGGACGCCGCCGCGACGCTGCGCGCGGCCGGCGTCGCCGTCACCGGGATCGTCGTGCTGGCCCGGGCGGGCGGAACCCCGTCCGCCGCCGGGTGGTCGTAGCGTCCGTGAAAGCGATGTGGAACGGCGCCGTTCTGGCCGAGAGCGAGCGCACCGAGGTCGTCGAGGGGAACCACTACTTCCCGCCCGACGCCGTCAAACGGCAGTATTTCGCCCCCTCCGAGACGCACACGATCTGCCCGTGGAAGGGGACCGCGAGCTACTACACGGTCCAAGTCGACGGGAAGACCAACCCCGATGCAGCCTGGTTCTATCCCGAGACCAAAGACGCGGCGAAGAATATCGAGAACTACGTCGCCTTCTGGAAGGGCGTCGAGGTCAAACCGTAAGCGTCGAGGCCGTCTACCTCGCGCGCGCGTGCGAGCTCGCCGCGCGCACCATCCCGGATGCGGCGCCGAATCCGCCGGTCGGTTGCGTCATCGTGCGCGACGGGACGACGCTCGGCGAAGGCTGGCATCACCGTCGCGGCGAGCCGCACGCCGAGATCGAGGCACTGCGTGACGCGCGCGCGCAAGGTCACGACCCGCACGGCGCGACCGCCTACGTCTCGCTCGAGCCGTGCAACGACCAGGGCCGCACGCCGCCCTGCTCGCTGGCGCTGATCGACGCGGGCATCGCCCGCGTCGTCATCGGCGCGCTCGACCCGAACCCGCGCACCGCTGAGGGTGGCGTGCGCCGCCTGCGCGACGCGGGGATCGCTGTTGATGTCGTCGACCTGCCGGCGGCCCGCGCGCTGATCGAGCGCTTCCGCTGGACCATCACGCACGAGCGTCCGTACGTGACGCTCAAGATGGCGATGTCGCTCGACGGTTACGTCGCGGGCCGCGCCGGCGAACGGCGCCAGCTCACCGGCCCGGCGGCGGCCGAACGCGTGCGCATGCTGCGCTGGGAGCACGACGCGGTGCTGATCGGCGCCGGGACGGTCCGGGTCGACGACCCGCTGCTGACCGTGCGTCCGCACGCGAACCGGCGCGCGCCCTACCGCCGCGTCGTTGCCTGCGAGACGGCGCCGATCCCGCTGACGAGCCGCGTGTTGACGCCCCCACCCGACGCTCCGCCGGACGCCTACGCGCCCACCATCGTCCTCGCGCCGGCCGGATGCCGGGCGGAGTTCGCGGCGCTCGAACCGTTGGCCGAGGTCGTCTACGTCGGAGGCCCCGCGGCGCGGGAACTCGATCTCGGCCGGGCGCTGCTCGCGCTGCGCGCGCGTGAGATCGTCAGCGTGCTGTGCGAGGGCGGGCCGACGCTGGCAGGAGGGCTGCTCGCGCGGGGGCTCGTCGAGCGGATCGTGTGGTTCGTCGCACCGCTGCTGCTGCGTGCCGAGGGTGCCGTCCCGGTCCTGGCCGGCGCCAAGGTCGGCGGCCACGACGGGTGGCGCTTCGATCGCATCGAACGCGTCGGCGAGGATATGCTGCTCTCCGCCGATCTCACCGCGTGTTCTCCGGCCTGATCGCCCACGCCGGCCGCGTCGCCATGGTCGAGGGCGACGCCGCGCGCGGCATGACGCTCGCCGTCGAATCGCCCGGCGCGATCGCCGAGGGCGTCGCGGTCGGTGACTCGATCGCGATCGACGGCGTCTGTCTGACCGTCGTCGGATACGACGCGCTGATCATGCGCTTCGACGTCGTCCCCGAGACGGTCGCCCGCACCGACATCGCCGACCTGCACCCCGGTGACCGCGTCAACGTCGAACTCTCGCTGCGGCTGGGAGACCGGCTGGGCGGCCATCTCGTCTACGGCCACGTCGATGCGAGCGCGCCGATCCTCGGCAAGACAGAAGAAGGCCAAGGGTACCGGTTGCGCGTCGCGCTGCCGGACGCCCTGGCCCCCTTCATCGTCGAGAAGGGCTACGTCGCGGTCGATGGCGTGAGCCTGACCGTCGCGGCGGTTGAGCCCGGTGCGTTCGCCATCGCGCTGATCCCCGAGACGCTGCGGCGCACGACCTTGGGGACCAAGGACGTCGGCGCGCGGGTCAACCTCGAAGTCGATCCGGTCGCGCGCTACGCACGCGGCGCGCTCGACGCGTACGCGCGCGGCGCCGGCGTACCGAGCGCGTGATCCGCTCGGGACCGAGCGTGCGCGAGCGCGTGCGCTGGAGCGACGTCGACAAGATGGACATCGTCTACTACGGGCGCTACCTGCGCTTCATCGAAGCGGCGGAGAGCGAGTTCTTCCGGGCGCTGGGCTTCCCGTACGGCCGGGTCAGCGACGAACTTGGGGTGTGGATCGCGCGGGTGAAGCTCGAGCTGACCTTCAAAGCGCCGGCGCGCTTGGACGACGAAGTGCTGTGCCGCGCCGAGTTGCTGCGGATCGGCGGCTCGTCGATGACCTTCGCCTTCCCGATCGACCGCGCCGACGGAACGCGGCTGGCCGACGGCGGGCTCGTCCTCGCGACGCTCGATCGCGAGACGCTGCGGCCGACGCGCGTGCCCGCGCCGCTGCGCGCGGTGCTGGAGCCGCCGTGAACCTCGGCGCGTGGCTCGGCGCGATGTGGGAGTTCTTTGCGCGGTGGTTCACGCGACCCCCGGGCGATGGGTCGATGCGAGGCGCCGCGTTCGTGCGCTATGCCGGCGCCGACGGATTGGGCCACGTCGGGTGGGCCTTCGACTACGACGCCGCCGACGTCAATGCCGGCTCGGTGGAAAATCCCAGCGGTGCTCCGTCGAGCGATCCAGCCGACATGGGCTATTGGGATGCGTTCGTGGTCAACCCGATTCCGACGATGGCCGCGAAGGGATACAACTCCCTCAAGTATCTCAACTTGAAGAAGGCAAATCCGGTCTCGGCCTATCGCGTCGCGCGCTGGGTCGCGACGCTGCCGTACGCGGTCATCGGCCGCAACTGCCTCGACGACGTCTACGACGTCTTGCGGGCGTACGGCGTACCGAATCTCCCCGCCCCGTCGCAAGATCTGCTCCCCGATGCCTGGTTCGACCTGATGCCCGCGACGTTCGTGGCGCAGGCCGGCACGTTCGTGTGGTCACGCACCGGCCCGCGGAGCCCCCGCCTCAGAGTCGGCCTGGCGATGGCGAAGGTCGCGCCGCCGAAGATGCCGACCTGGCGTCGCGTCGGCGACCCCGATTGGCACGACTTGCAGCGGCAGCTCGTCGCCGCCCGGGCTCCGCGAAGGCCTTAGCCTTCGTCGGTGGCGAGCAGCGCGTAGATGTCCTTGCGCGCCTGGTCGAGGATGGCGCGGACCTTCTCGAGCGTCGGTTCGTCGGCGCCGCGCGCACCCATCACGGCGGCGGCCAGCTTGATCGCGGCGTGCTTGAGGCGATGGCGGGCGCTGGGGACCTCGTCGGTCTCCTCGCCGTCCTCGTCGCGCTCCGTGCGGTCGGCCAAGAGCGTCCGGCCGGCGTCGGTAATCGTGTAGACGCGCTTGCCGTCGACCTCGGCGCTCGTGACGAAGCCGCCGTCCTCGAGGAACTGCAGGGTCGGGTAGATCGAGCCGGCGCTGGGGCGGAAGCCGCGCTTCTCCTCGATGGCACCGATGATCTCGTAGCCGTGGCGCGGCGTCTCAGCCAGCATCTCGAGGACCAGGAACTTCATATCGCCCCGGCGCGTCCGGGAGCCCCAGCGGCCGCCGAAACCCTTCTCGAAGCCGCGCTCGAAGCGCACGTCGAAGCCTTGGAAGCCGGCTCCGAATACGCCCCGGCGATGGCGTCCCCGGCCATGGCCGGGTTCAAAGAAATGTCTCATGGCGTGGATGGTACGCGATATATCGCGATACGTCAAGACCTAGCGATGGACTGTCGAGTGGCAGCCGAGGGGTCGACAGCGTCGGATATGCTGGAGGCGTGAGGGTTCCCGCGATAGCCGAGCTCGAGGAGATTCGGGATACGTTCGGCCTGACGCGGTCCGAGTTGGCGGACCTGTTGGGCCGCCGGCCTCAGTCAATCATCGAATGGGCCACTCGAGGGATTCCGAGGGACCGGCAAGCCTCCGTCGAGCGCCTCGTGGACTTGGCCCGGCTATTCCGCCGACGTGTGACTACGTCTCGGATTCCGCAAATCGTCCGCACACGCGACGACTGGCTCGGTGGACGAACGATGCTCGAAGCGCTGCACACGGACGGCGTCGACACGATCTACGCGTACCTCGGCCACCTTTTTAGCTCCTGGTCCACCTAGACGACGCTCTGCGTCAAAGACGTAACAGAGACTCGAGCGCACTACGTGTGCGGCTGGTGCGGAGGAGCGCGAGAATTCTCGCCGTGACCAAAGAGTCATCGCGAGTCTGTCATCGCTTATCCTCAGGAAGAGGCGGGCAATTGTGAATGGTCAAGTCGGAAAACGAGTATAAGGCATAACCGCAATAGGATGTGACGCGCCTCTCTGCTCCCCTGGTCGCAATCAGATAGCCCTCAAAGTAAAACGCTCGCTGCCCAGCCCTGAACAGCTTCGAGTCCTGCGCTGACAAGAAAATAAGATGTGGCATGTCTGCTGGGAATGTCGTGAAGTTGTCGCTAGAATACGGAGCGACTGTGGTTGGTGCAGCCAAGCCTGCCTTTGCCATCGCGTCAAGGTTAGATCGCATAGCATCGAATACTGAGGTAAGCGTAGCTTCATCGCTGATGACAGGGTCGAACCCCGCTGCGCCGTAGTCGCTCACTGTGTATTGGCTGCCACTTCTATTTGCAAAGAATATATTTGCGAATATCGCCTCCTTGCCATCCACGACCTTTGTGAAGACCACGCGATTCGTTATCACAAGTATAGGGCCAGCATCAACCTCCATGATGCGTGGGACAATGTATGTTAAGAACGGAGCACCAATAATACTCAGAATAAGGGAGCTGAATAGCACTTTCACCCAAATCGGCCCAGTTCGGATCTTTGTTGGAGCTGTTATTGCAAGCCAAACAACCATAACCAGCACCGTACCGCTTAGCCCAAGTTTTGCCGACGGGCCAAACGGCAGAAAGGAACATACCGCAAGCAGAACCGTTATTACGAACTGCTCGTTCGTGCCGAACCGCACTTGGTACCATGGCGTCGCTTGTCTTGAAGGTTCCGAACGAGCCGGGAATTCTTGCACTTCGCGTTTTCGCGGGGTGTCGGTGCGGCGAACCTCACGCTGAGTTGGGTCGAACTGTCGCTTGACGATCTGCAGCAGGGCTGCCCCTGGCTGTAGCCGGTCGAGAAGCTTCGGCTCGTCGTTCGGCGCGCTCGGCTCACGGGGCGGCTCTTGATCCATCGCAGTCTTAGGATAGCATCAAGTCCCGACCGACAAAGAAAGCCCTAGAGCGCCAGGGTCGGTTGCTTGCCTGGTCGGGCGTGACCGATGGTATTCTGGTAGGCGATGGATAGGCCCGCATCTGCCGAGTATCGCGCGTTGCCCACAATCGGGCTGGCTGGCATTTTCCCAATGGTGCAATCGGCCGTGGCGACACCAACGCTTTGGACAAACACGCTCTTTTTTGGCGGCTTCCTCGTGCTAAGCGCGGTGACGCTTTTTGGAGTGTGGTCTTTCTTCCAACATTGGAAGGCTCGCGTCATTGGGCCCGCGTTCATCGCGGTCGCATACGGACTGGTGACATTCGATCAACGGGCTACGTATGTACTAGTTACGCTTATGCTTGCCTTCGTGATTATTGCGTACTTCGTTTCGCCGGATCGCGTCGCGCCCATAAGAAACGAACAGTCGCCGGCCGGATCGCCAACGGACACCGTCATACAACAGCGAGACGAAGCCGAGCGCCAGAGGAATGACGCACAACGGCAGTGCGATTCCGCGCAGCGCGAGCTTACGGAGGCGCGGCACCAGATCGCGGAGCTGGAGGCGCACCTAGCCTTCCCGGAGTTTGTCATGACCATACAAGACATTCAAGAGGGTGACCCAGCGCCGAGTTCAAACCGCGTTCTAGCAGTCTTAATTCTCGGAATTGGCAACAGCGGCGCCAAAAGTGTCGCTCGAAACTATAGGGTCAGCGGGCAGTCAGTATCGGGGTTTAAGCTAAATATCGACGTGTTGCATCCCCCGGCGTTTACCTTGGCATTGAATCGCGGGCGAGATTGCATAGACTATACGCCGGATGACTACATTATCAATAGAACTCACTCGACTCCGGTTGAGCGCGGTGTTCCTGTTACGGGCGTTCTGCCGTGCCACTTTAGCGGCATCGCGAACCTAAAAGAGGTAGACTTTCGGACACTGAAGGTGTCGTTCATCGATGGCACCGGCGATGCTGATGGCAAACCCAAGGAGTGGGAAAGCAGCAAGATCACCGAGATTAATTATAGTGAAATAGTCCCACACGAATCGCGACCAGGGCTTCCACGAATGCGCCCTTGTAGGTAGCGTTGCAAGACGACAAGGCGAGAACTGCTGCTTGCGCTCCTTGCAACGCCACTTCGGGCGGGATGACCTGAACCGAGGCCGAGCCGCACCGTTGGCGCGGACAGGCGACTCCCTTGGCGGGCGGAGTTTCAGGGCGTCGGCGTGGCCGCTCCGGGGTGCCCGAAGTAGGTTACTGCTTCAAGCAAATTCCTGGGAGTCCGATCCATGCACCAAGGCACGCTGAGGGGGTGCCTCTCGGTGGCGCTCGCTGGGGCGTCAGATATATCAACTTGACAACTGTTAACTCCGGGGAGCATGCTCGGGGGCGTGGAGCGATTTTCGGACGAGCTGCGGGCGGCGATGACGGAGGCCGGGATGTCGGCTGCCGCGCTGGCGCAGCGGTCGGGGTTGACGGAGGCCGCCATCTCGCTGCTGCGCAGCGGGCGGCGCGAGCCGTCCTACCGGTCGGTCCGGGCGCTCGCAGCGGTCCTCCCGCGTCTGGGTGGCCGCACGTCGGAACGGAGCATCATGGACTCGATCGAGTTGGCGGTGGCCGACATCCGCCAGGGCAAGATGGTCGTCGTCCTCGACGACGAGGACCGCGAGAACGAGGGCGACCTCGTCATGGCGGCCGAGAAGGTGACGCACGAGGCGATCAACTTCATGCGCAAGGAGGGCGGTGGCCTGATCTGCGTGCCGATGACCTCCGCGCGCCTGGACGCGCTGCAGATCCCGAACATGGTCAACGACAACACCGCGCCGCTGGGCACGGCGTTCTCGGTCTCGGTCGAGGCGCGCGGGCGCGTCACGACAGGGATCTCGGCGCACGACCGCGCCAACACCGTCCTCGCGCTGATCGACCCGGCCTGCGGGCCGGCCGATTTTCTGCGGCCGGGACATACCTTTCCGCTGCGCGCGCGCGACGGCGGCGTGCTGGTGCGGGCCGGCCAGACCGAGGCCTCGGTCGACCTGGCACGGCTAGCCGGCCTCTATCCGGCCGGCGTGATCTGCGAGATCATGGACGAAGACGGCTCGATGATGCGCCGCCCGCGCCTCGAGGAGTTCGCCCAGAAGCACGGCCTGCGCATCATCACCGTCAAGGACCTCATCGCCTACCGGATGCGCAAGGAGAAGCTGGTCGAGCGCATCGCCGAGTTCGAGTTGCCGACGACCTACGGTCCGTTCCGCGGCATCGCCTACGAGTCGAAGCCCGACAAGATCGCGCACGTCGCGCTGGTGCTGGGCGAGATCGGTGACGGCAAGGGCGTGCTGGTGCGGGTGCACAGCGAGTGCCTGACCGGCGACGCGCTGCACTCGCTGCGCTGCGACTGCGGCCCGCAGCGCGACGCGGCGTTGGCGGCGATCGCTCATGAGGGGCGCGGCGTCTTCCTGTACCTGCATCAGGAAGGGCGCGGGATCGGCCTGGCCAACAAATTGCGCGCCTACGCGCTGCAAGACGCCGGCGCCGACACCGTCGAAGCGAACGTGCTGCTCGGTCTGCCGGCCGACAAGCGTGACTACGGGATCGGCTCCCAGATTCTGGTCGACCTGGGCGTGCGCGAGATGCGCCTGCTGACCAACAACCCCAAGAAGATCGCCGGCCTCGACGGTTTCGGGCTGCGGATCGCCGAGCGCGTCCCGCTCCAGATCGCCCCCACCCCGTACAACGTGCACTACATGGAGACCAAGCGCGACAAGATGGGCCACATGTTCGGCGCACCCAACCCGGTCGGTGCGGAATGAAAGCGAAGGCCAAGGCGGAGAAGGCGGCGCTGCCGGACGCGCACGGCAAGCGCTTCGCGATCGTCGTCGCCGACTTCTACGCCGATCTCGCGGCGTGGTTGCTGGATGGCGCCCAACGCGCCCTGTGTGACTGCGGCGTCGACGCCGAGGCGATCCAGGTCGTCCGCGTCCCGGGCTGCTTCGAGCTGCCGTTGGCGGCGAGCCGACTGGTCGAGGACCCGCGGCTCGACGGCATCGTCGCGCTGGGCGTCGTCATCCGCGGCGAGACGCCGCACTTCGAGTACATCGCCGGCGAGTGCGCGCGCGGGATCATGGACGTCCAGCTCACGACCGGCGTCCCGATCGGCTTCGGCGTGCTGACGACCGAGAACCGCGAGCAAGCCGAAGAGCGGGCCGACCCCAAGCGCGGCGACAAAGGCTACGGGGCCGCCCTCGCGGCCGTGACGGTCTCGCTGATCGAGCCGAAGCGCCCAGCCGGGCGCGTCGGCTTCCGCTAACGCCGACCCCTTGCTTCCCTCGCCGCTCGGCTAACAGTTCTTCTCAGCGGATTGCCAAGGAACGCCGCCTACCGTATACTCCCCCTACGGCGCTGGCCATCGGTCGGCGCCGCTTCCGCATCCACTGTAGGGGGATCGGGCGTTTCCGCGTCCGATCGAGGTCGGTGTACGAAAACAAAGTCCTGATTTGCAAAGACTGTGGGAATTCGTTCGACTTCACGGTCCGCGACCAGATGTTCTACGCGGAGAAGGGGTTCGAAAACGAACCGCAGCGGTGTCGCGATTGCCGGTCGGCGCGCAAGACTCAGCGCACCAACGGCCTGGGCGTAGCCGGCTCTTCGGCCGGTATGCGCGAGATGTACGACGCGGTTTGCGCGCAGTGCGGGACGGCGACCACGGTCCCGTTCAAACCGCGCGGCGACCGGCCGGTCTACTGTCGGACCTGTTATTCGTCCCTGAACGCCGTCCGCGCCTGACCGCGTCTAGACGGTAGTTCCCCGGCCCCTGCCGAATCCGCGCAGTCGTGGAGTCGGTGTGGTACGACGGCGAGGCCGTCGGATATCTCGACCAGCGGGCGCTCCCGCATGCGGTCGTGCGGGCGCGCGCCGCGAGCGTCGACGAGGTCGTCGCGGCGATTGCGACGCTGGCCGTGCGCGGCGCGCCGGCGATCGGCATCTTCGGTGCGTACGGCGTCGCGCTCGCCGCGCGCGTGCACGCCGGCGACCGCGCCGCATTCGAAGCCGGTGCGGCCCGCATCCGCGCCGCGCGGCCGACGGCTGTCAACCTCGGCTGGGCCGTCGACCGCGTGCTGGCCGCCGGCGGGGACGAGCTGGCCGAGGCGCAGCGCATCCACGACGAGCAGCGGGCCGTCGACCGGCGCATCGCCGAGGCGTCGGTCGCGCTCTTTCCGGCCAGCGGGAACGTGCTCACCCACTGCAATACCGGTCCGATCGCGACCGGCGGCGAGGGGACGGCGCTGGGCTGTTTCATCGCCGCCCACCGCGCGGGGAAGCGGCTGCACGTCTTCGTCGACGAGACCCGGCCGCTGCTCCAGGGTGCGCGGCTGACGATGTTCGAGCTGCGCGAAGCAGGCGTGCCGTGCACGCTGATCGTCGACGCGGCCGCGGCGATCACCATGCAGCGCAAGCACGTGCAGGCGGTCGTGGTCGGGGCGGACCGGATCGCGCGCAACGGTGACACCGCCAACAAGATCGGCACCTACGGCGTCGCGCTCACCGCGGCGTACCACGGGATTCCGTTCTACGTCGCCGCGCCGCGCTCGACGTTCGACTTCGCGCTCGCCTCGGGCGACGAGATTCCGATTGAGGAGCGCGCGCCCGACGAGGTCCGTATCGCACCCGACGATGCGGTCTTCAACCCGGCCTTCGACGTCACGCCGGCGCGCTTGATCACCGGGATCATCACCGAGTACGGCCTCCTCTCCCCGCCCTATCCCGAGTCCATCCCCGACCTCGAACACCGGCCCGCTCTCGCGAGCCTCGCACGCCCGTGAAGTACTACGATTTTCTCGACAGGGAGCCGAAGGTCGATGCGCTCGTCGTCATCGAGGGCGAGGAGCCGCTGCTCGCGCAGCGCGCGCTGGACGCCTTGCTCGACCGGCTCTTGCCGGCCGACCTGCGCGCGCTGAACTGCGACGTCTTCGAAGGGCCCGAGACCGACACGATCGGGCGCGCGGTCGCCGACGCGGTCGGGGCGATGCCCTTCCTCGCCGAGCGGCGGGTCGTCGTCGTGCGCAACTGCCAGCGGATGCGCGCGCAGCCGCGGCGCGATCTGTGGGCGGCCGCCGAGAACGTCCCGGCCGGCAACACGCTGATCCTCGAAGACCTCTTCGCGCCCGCGAAGAAGACCAAGCCCGAGCCGTTCGGCCAGCTCGCCGGGCGCAAGGCGCTGCGCATCGACACCACGCCCAACGTTGAGGTCCGCGAGCGCTTCGTCCGCGAAACGCTCGCGCGGTTGGGGGCGAAGGCGCAGCCGCGCGCGATGGCCCTGTTGGCCGAGGGCAGCGCCGACCTCGGCGCGATCCAGAACGACCTCGAGAAGCTCGCCCTCGGCGGGACGACGATCACCTTCGCCGACCTCGAGCGCGAGAGCGTCACGGTCGAGGACGCGAAGGCCTGGCACTACGCGCAGGCGCTGGTCGAAGGCCGGCCGGCCGAAGCGCTGGCGATCGCCTTCGACCTGTTCGCGAACGACGCGCGCGGCGCCGCGGTCCCGCTGGCGAGTGCGCTCGCGAACGACTTCGCACTGCTGTGGGCGCTGGCGCGCGGCGAGGAGTTGCCGCCCCGTCATCGCTGGCGGGAGCGGACGCTGCGCCCGATCGCGCGCCGGATCGGCGAGCGGCGCGCCCGGTACGGCTACGAGGCGGCCGTCCGTGGGTTCGAAGGGGTCGTGACCGGTCGCATCGAGGACCCGCGCACGATGATCGAGCTGCTGACCGCCGACCTGGCGGTGCGGCTCGCTCGCTGAGGTGATGCGCATCCAGGCCCGCCGAGGCGCGTCCGCGAAGCCGCGCGGTACCCGATGAACGACACCACCTACGCATCGCCGTTCTCCTGGCGGTACGCGCGGCCGTCGCTGCGGGAGCTCTTCTCCGAGCGGGAGCGCCGCAAGCTTTGGCGTGCGGTCTGGATCGCGCTGGCCGAAGCGCAGGAGCGCGCCGGTCTGGTCTCCGCCGAGGAGCTCGCCGACCTGCGCGCGCACGCCGAGGAGATCGACCTCCCCGCGGCGCTGGCGATCGAGCGCGAGATCGGCCACGATCTGATGGCCGAGATCCGCGTCTACGCCTCACAGGCGACGGTCGGCGGCGGGAAGATCCACCTCGGCGCGACCTCGATGGACGTCGAGGACACCGTCGAGATGTTCCGCATGCGCCGCGCGCTGAGCGAGATCGTCGGTGCGCTCGACATTCTGCTGCGCGCCTTCGCCGAGCGCATCGAACAATACGCGGATCTGGTCTGCATGGGCTACACCCACTTGCAGCCGGCCGAGCCGACGACGCTCGGCCACCGGCTCGCCGTCTACGCCCAGGACCTGCTGCTCGACCGCACGCTGCTGCTGACGGTTCGCGAACAGCTCACCGCAAAGGGGATCCGCGGTGCGGTCGGCACCTCGGCGTCGTACACACGGCTGCTCGACGGGACGGGGCACACGCCCGAGGAGCAGGAGCGCGACGTGCTGGCGCACTTCGAGCTCGAGGCGCGCGACGTCGCGACGCAAACGTATCCGCGCAAGCTCGACTACCTGCTCGTCTCGACGCTGGCCGGTTTGGGTGCGTCGCTCGCCAAATTCGCCTTCGACGTGCGCATACTGGCCAGTCCCGGCTTCGGCGATCTGGCCGAACCGTTCGCCTCCAAGCAGGTCGGCTCGAGCTCGATGCCGTTCAAACGCAACCCGGTGATGGCGGAACGGATCGACTCGCTCGCGCGGCTGCTGCCGGCGTACGCCGACGTCGCCTGGCAGAACGCCGCGACGAACCTGCTCGAGCGCACGCTCGACGACAGCGCGAACCGCCGCACGATCCTCCCCGAAGCGCTGCTCTGTACCGACGAGCTGGTCACGCTGGCGACGAAGATCGTGACCGGGCTGCGCGTCGACGAACGCCGCATCGCCGAGAACCTGCGTACCTACGGACCCTTCGCCGGGACCGAGGCGATCCTCATGGAGGCCGCCAAACGCGGCGGTGATCGCCAGGAGCTGCACGAGGTGATCCGCCAGAGCGCGATGCGCGCCTACGACGAGCTCGCCGCGGGCGGCACGAACCCGCTCGCGACGCTGCTTGCCGACGACGAGCGGATCGCCCACTGGGTCGATCCGGCTGAGGTCCGCGAGCGCCTCGACCCGCTCACCCACGTCGGCGACGCGCCGCTGCGCGCTCGCCGCCTCGCCACCCGCATCCGCGAAACCCTCCAGGCGAACGATGCGTAAGGGGCACGAGATCGCTCGGGGCAAGACCAAGATCTTGTTCGAGCACGAGGGGCAGCCGGACGTCGTCGTCGTCAAGCAGATGGACGGGATCACGGCCGGCGACGGAGCGCGGCGCGACGTCATCGAGGGGAAGGGCCGAATCGCCGCGCAGACGACGGCGCGCATCTTCCGGCTGTTGAACCTGTGCGGACTGCCGACGCACTACATCAACGGCGGTGAGGACGACGACGACAACGAGATGCTCGTCCGGCGCGCGCAGATGATCCCGCTCGAGGTCGTGGTGCGCGGCGTCGCGGCCGGCTCGCTGGTGCGGCGGCGGCCGGGGATCGTGCGCGGTGCGCTGCTGATCCCGCGCCTGACCGAGTTCTTCTTCAAGAGCGACGCCGAGCACGATCCGCTGATCGAAGCCGACGCGATCGTCGCGCAGGGGATCGCCACCCCGCACGAACTCGCGACGATGACCGAGCTGGCGCGGATCACCTACGAGATCCTAGCCCACGCCTGGCGCCGGCGCGATGCGCTGCTGGTCGATCTGAAGATCGAGTTCGGCCGCATCGTCAGCGGCGAGGGGAAGGGCCAGCTCGTCATCGCCGACGTGATCGACAACGACAGTTGGCGCGTGTGGCCGCAAGGGCGCGAGGAGCTGATGCTCGACAAGCAGCTCTATCGCAACCTGGTGACGGTCACGCCGGCCGACCTCGACCGGATCAAGACCAACTACGAGCAGGTCGCCGAGATCGTCGGGACCTTCCCGCAGATGCTGCCCGGGATGGTCGCGCTGCTCGCCGACGGCCCCGAGCACGCCGCGCTGCTCGACCAGCTCGGGCGCGCGCTGGGGACGCTGGGCCTGCGCAGCGTGCGCCACGTCGTCTCGATCGCGCGCACGCCGGCCTTCATCCTGCAGCTCGTCGCGCAACTCGAGGCGTCGTTCGCGCGGTTGGTCGCGGTGACGCTCGGCGCGCCCGGCAGCGCCCTGGCTGCGGTCGTCGACAACGCGACGGCGAGCCCGATCATCGTCGTCGATGCGACCGATCCGCGACCCGACGAGGTCGCGTTGCGCTGCGCGAAGGCGTTCGCCCTCGAGGATACCGTCGTCTTCGGCCGCGTCTTGCTCTTGCAGGCGAACGCGCGCAGCGAGGTCATGGCGGCCGACGCGCGGCTGAACGCCCCTGCCCCCGCGCCTCTGCCCGGCGTCGCGCGCGCGTAGATGACGGCCGCGCTCGTCGCCGACGTCGTCGCGCTCGGCCGGCGGCTCGGCGTAGCGCTGAGCGGCGACGAGCTGCGGCGCATCGCCGCGCAGCTCGGGCGGTTGCCGACGGCGACCGAGCTGTTCGCGTTCGATGCGCAGTGGAGCGAGCATTGCTCCTACAAGTCCTCGCGCGTGCACCTGGGGAAACTCCCGACTCACGGCCCGACCGTGCTGCTCGGCGTCGGCGAGGACGCCGGGATCGTGCGCTTGGGGGAGTGGCAGGGCGAGACCTACGGGATCGTCGTTGCGCACGAGTCGCACAACCACCCCTCGCAGGTCGTCCCGTTCGAAGGCGCGGCGACCGGTGTCGGCGGGATCGTGCGCGACGTGCTGTGCATGGGTGCCGAGGTGATCGGCCTGGCCGACCCGCTGCGCTTCGGCCGGCTCGAGAACGCGCATTGTCGCTACGTCGCGCAGTCGGTCGTCGACGGGATCGCCGCCTACGGTAACGCGATCGGCGTCCCGAACCTCGGCGGCGACGTCTTCATCGACGGCTCGTTCGACGACAACGTGCTGGTCAACGTCGTCGCGCTGGGCCTGGTGAAGGAAGCCGAGATCATCCACTCGCGCGCCCCGGCGCGCAGCGTCGGGTGGGACATCGTCCTGGTCGGGAAGGCGACGGATCGCAGCGGCTTCGGCGGCGCGTCGTTTTCGTCGCTCACCCTCGACGAAGACGACGCCGAGCAGAACAAGGGCGCCGTCCAAGTCCCCGACCCGTTCTTGAAGAACGTGCTGATGCGCGCTTCGTACGCCGTGTTCGCGCAACTGCGCGAGCGCGGGATCAGCGCCGGCTTCAAGGACCTGGGTGCCGGCGGGCTGGTCGGCTGCACCGCCGAGCTGTGTGCCGCCGGCGAGGTCGGCGCCGAGATCGAGCTGGAGCGGGTCGCGACGGCGCAGCGCGATCTGCCGCCCGAGGTGATCGCGATCGGCGAGACCCAAGAGCGCCTGTGCTGGATCGTCCCAGCCGCGTTCACGCCGACGCTGCTGGAGATCTACAACGACGTCTACGCGCTGCCGCGGGTCGCGCGTGGCGCCTGCGCGGCGGCGATCGGGAAGGTGACCGAGGGCAGCCGCTACGTCGCGCGCCATCAGGGCGAGACGGTGATGGACGTCGACTTGGCCTTCCTGACTGGCGGGATTCGCTACGAGCGTCCGTACGTGCTGCCGCACGTCGCACCCGAGCCGGAAGCGGAACGTGAGGCTGCGGCGGCGGCCGCGCTGCGCACACACCCGGCGACGCTCGGCGAACGGCTGCGCGCCGTGCTGGCGCACCGCGACGTCTGCTCGCGCGCGTCGATCGTGCGGCGCTACGACGGCGTGGTGCGCGGCTGCACCGCGATCCCGCCGGGGTACGCCGATGCCGGCGTGCTCGTGCCGATTCCCGGCGCGCCGCTCGGCGTCGCGCTGGCGGTCGGCGGGAACCCGCGCTACGGCGCGCTCGACCCGCGCCGCGCCGCCGAACTCGCGGTCGCCGAGGCGATCGGCCACTGCGCCGCCGTCGGCGCGCGCGCCGCCGGCCTCTCCGACTGTCTGAACTTCGGCGATCCGACCGTCCCCGAGCAGATGGGTGCGTTCGTCGCCGCGGTCGACGGGTTGGCCAACGCGGCCCGCTTCCTCGACGTCCCGTTCGTCACCGGCAACGTCTCGCTCTACAACCGCTCGGCGTCGGGGAGCGCGGTGGCGCCGTCGCCGATCGTCGGCTGCGTCGGGACGCTGGCGGACGTCTCGGTCAGCGCGACGATGGGCCTGAAGCACGCCGGCGCCGCGCTCGTCGTCACCGCCCCGGTCGAACTCGCGTTGGGGGGCTCGGTGCTGGCGGAGTTGCTCGCGCTGCGGACGACGACGCTGCCCGCGTTCGACGCGCGCGCGTTCTCGCGCCAGTGCGAGCTGGTCGTCGAGGCGCTGACGACGAGCGCGATCTGCGCCGCGCACCTGGTGACCGACGGCGGCGTCCTCGCGGCGCTGGCGAAGATGGCGTTCGCCTCGCATGCCGGGCTCGGCTTTCGGATCGATCCGGCACCGCTGGCCGAACGGTTCGGTCACGATGCAGCTTGGTTCGCCGAGACGCTCGCGTTCGTCGTCGAGGTCGCCGACGCCACCGCGTTCGCGCGGCTCGCCGCGCTGCTGGGCGTCGCGACGTACGACGCCGGGTCGGTGCTCGCGGCGCCGGAGGCTCTGCTCGGCGCCGAGCGCGTACCGCTGGACGCGCTGCGCGAGGCGTGGGAGGCACCGCTGCGCGACTTCTACGGCAACGTCGCGTGAGCGCGCGGGTCGCGGTGCCGGTCTTCCCGGGCACGAACAGCGAGGACGAAACGGTGCGCGCCTTGCGCGCCGTCGGGCTCGATGCGCGCCTCGTGCACTGGAGCCAACCGGAGGCGCTGGCGCGCTTCGACGCCTACGTGTTGCCGGGTGGGTTCGCCTACGAAGACCGCATCCGCGCCGGCGCCGTCGCCGCGCACGACGCGCTGATGGGCCCGGTGATCGAGGCGGCGCGCGCCGGTCGCTTCGTGCTGGGGATCTGCAACGGCGCGCAGATCTTGGCCGAAGCGGGGCTCGTGCCGGGGACGGGCCCGGTCGGACGGCCGACCGCGGCCTTCGCCCCGAACGCCGGTGGGCGGTTCCAGTCGGTCCCCGTCTCGATGCGCCTGACGGTCCCGCCGGCCCGCCTCCCGATCCTGGCCGGCATCCCGTCGGGTGCCGTGATCCCGGCCTGGGCGTCGCACGGCGACGGGCGCCTGGCGGCGCCGGCCGAGGAGTTGCTGCGCATCGAGCGCGACGGCCACCTGGCCTTCGTCTATGCCGATCGTGACGGTCGGCCCGTCGCCGCGCCCAACGGTTCGGCGCTCGGCGCGGCCGGACTGGTCAACGCCAGCGGTACCGTGCTGGCGATCATGCCGCACCCCGAACGCGATGCGTGGACCTTCCAGCACCTCGACGCGAGCCGGGACGCCGCGCGCGGCGACACCATAGCGACGTTGGCGCCCTCCGGTGGGATCGCGTTCTTCGCCTACTTCGCCCGCGCGCTCGGTGTCGGGGCGGCGGCGTGAGCGCGATCCGTACCTTCACCGTCTCTTTGACGATCCCGGACAACGAGGCGTTCACCGCCTTCGAGACGCTCGCTCGGCTCGGAATTCCCGTCGGCCGCGTCGCGCGCGCCGACGTTTGGCAGTTCGAGGTCGACGGCGCGGACGGTGACCTCGCGGCGGCGGTGGCCTCGTTCGAGACGATCTTCAACCCGAACAAGCACCGCTTGGCCGAGCGCGCTTCCGACCGGCCCGAGCCCGGCGAGGTGTGGATCGCCCCGCGCGACGAAGCTCCGGCGACCCGCATCGCGGGACGCCCCATCCCGGGCGTTCGCGCGATCCGCCGTCACACGTCGTGGCGGCTGCTCGACGAGACGGGCGGACACGTCCCCACCGACGTGCTGGCCCGCGCCGTCGAGACGTTTCTCTGCAATCCGGCGTTCCAGATGGCAATATTATGATTATAGTGATGGACCGAGCGCAGCAGCATCGCGCGTCGAGCAGGACTTCGTTGCGAGGTCGGACCCGGGGGCCCCGCGCAACGCGTGGGGGGCGCGCAGCCTGGGGCGGAGCGCCGTTCAAATGACGATGATGGTCGAGTCGCTTGCACAGCGTTCTGCGCGAAAGAACGGGGTGGGCGAGATGTATACGATCGCGACGCTTGGGTCGCATTCGGCGTTGCAGATCCTCAAGGGGGGGCACGACGAAGGCTTCAAGACGCTGGCGATCGCGAACGAAGAGACGCAGCGGCTCTACCGGTCGTTCGCGTTCATCGACGAAGTCATCACGATCGAGCGCTACAGCGACTTCATGGGGCTGGTCCCCGAGCTGGAGAAGCGCAAGATCATCATCGTGCCGCACGGTTCGTTCGTCGCGTATCTCTCGCTCGACGAGCACAAGAAGATGAACATCCCGTACTTCGGGAACAAGGCCGTGCTCGACTGGGAGGCCAGCCGCGAGCTGCAGCGCCAGTGGTTGCTGCGGGCCGGGCTGAAGCTGCCGCGCCAGTTCAAGACCGGCGCCGAGATCGACCGCCCGGTCATCGTCAAGCTGTACGGCGCGCAGGGCGGGAAGGGGTACATGTTCCTGCGCGACACGCGCGACTTCGAGGAGCGCGCCTCGTTGCTTGCGCGGCAGAACTACATCCTGCAAGAGTACATCATCGGCGTCCCGCTCTACATCCATTACTTCTATTCGCCGTTGACCGGCCGGCTCGAGGTCATGTCGATGGACCGGCGCTACGAGACGAACGTCGACTCGCTCGGCCGCATCCCCTCCGCGGCGCAGGTCGGGATGGACATCGACCCGTCGTACGTCGTGGTCGGCAACCAGCCGCTCTCGCTGCGCGAGTCGATGCTGGCCGAGGCCTACCGGATGGGCGAGGACGTGGTGCGGGTCAGTCAGGAGATCTGCGGGCCGAAGGGGCTGTTCGGGGCGTTCTGCATCGAGACGATCATCACGCCCGACACGCAATTTTACATCATGGAGATCTCGGCCCGGATCGTGGCGGGTACGAACCTGTTCATCGATGGCTCACCGTACTCGTACCTCAACTACAGCGAACCGATGTCGACCGGGCGCCGGATCGCGCGCGAGATCAAGAACGCGCTCCTCTCGAATTCGCTCGATGCGGTGCTGGACGACGGTTTCTCCCAACCGTCGGCGTGAAGCGGCGGCCGCGCTCGTCGCGGCCCTGCTGGCGTTGCTCCCGTCGCTCCCGGCTCGGGCCGCGCTGGTGGTCGATCCGAACGCCCTCTACCGCCAGATGACGCTCGCCTACGACAAGGGCGCGCGCAACGGCTGGCACCTGGCCGATGAGTTGGACTACGAGTCGACCGTCCTCGATGCCGGCCGAGCATACGAACTGCGGCGCCGCGACGATCCGCAGAACGCGTCGCTGCAAGGCGTGAGCGTCGACCTGGCGACGCTGCTGCGCTACGATCCGCTGATCAACACCGACGCGGCCGAGTGGTATGTGCGTCTGTCGGCGCAGGCGTTCGCGAACGATCCGCAGCGGGGCGCCGCCGCGCAGGCACTAGTGGCCAAGCTCGATGCCGAGGATGCCGATCCGAGCCGGCTGGCCCACGATGCCGACGCCGATGCGCAGGCCCTGGCCCAGGCCTATCCCGGCGACGTCCAGGCGCTGCTCGGCCAGGTCGAGGCAGACCTGCGCGCCTACAACCTGACGGGTGACACGCAGTGGCGCACGCTGGCGCTGCAGCGCGCGGCGCAGGCGGACTTCCCGATCGCCTCGGTCCCGGCCGACGTGGGGAAGGTGCTCTTCCCGGTCGTCGACGCGGCGCGCAACGCCGCACCCGGCTACAGCCAGGCCGAGCGCGACGCGGCGCGCGTCGTCGCCTCGCACCGCGCCTCCGCGCACGGGCTGCAGATCATCGGCCACGTTCTCTCGCATCAGGCGTACCTGGTCATCACCGCGCCGGCCGACGAGTACTTCGGGCGCACGAAGCTCTCGCCGCTCGGCGTCGAGAACGAGATCGTCCGCATCGGCAAATACCTCGACGCCGGTTGGGGCGGTCAGATGACCAAGGACACGCTGTGGGTCGTCGACTCGCTCGACGACTGGCAACACCAGTACCCGCGCGACTACGAGTTGCCGCGGCTCTACAAGCTGGTCTACGACGCCCTGGGCCGCGAGGATACGCCCGAGGCGAAGGCCGAGCGCGCCCAGGTCCGCCGCACGCTGCTGGTCGAGTACCCGAGCTCGAGCGAGGCCAGGAGCTTCCTCGCCTCGTAGCGCAAGGCGCAGGAGTGCCGTTCGATCTTCGCGGGGCGCTGGCCGCGTTCGATCCCAGCCGGCTGACGCTGTGCTCGATCGGGAGTCATTCGGCACTCGAGGTCGCAGCCGGCGCGCGCGCGCAGGGCCTGCGCAACCTGATCGTCACCGAGCACGGGCGCAACGCGACCTACGACCGCTACTTTATGCGGCGACTCGACGACCCGGCGCGCGGCTGCGTCGACGCGACGCTCGAGCTGGCGCGTTTCGCCGACGTCCTCGATGAGGACGTGCAGGCGCGCCTGCGCGCCGAGCAGGTCGTGTTCGTCCCCAACCGCTCGTTCGAGGTCTACCTGCACCAGCGCTACTCCTACGCTCAGATCGAAGAGCGGATGGCGGTTCCGTTCTTCGGCAACCGGCGCCTGTTGCGCGCCGAGGAGCGCGACGAGCCGGAGAACCAGTACGGGCTGATGGACCGCGCCGGGATCCGCTACCCGCGCCGGATCGCCGGGCCCCAGGCGATCGACCGCCTCGCGATGGTGAAGGCACCGCACGCCAAGGTCTCGTTCGAGCGCGCGTTCTTCCTGGCGCGCAACCCGCAGGAATACGCCGAAACCGCCGCGCGGTTGGCGCGCGAGGGGATCGTCGACGAGGCCGGGCTGCGTGGTGCGGTCATCGAGGAGTTCGCGCTCGGTCCGACCGTCAACCTCAACTTCTTCTGGTCGCCGGTCTTGGGCGAACTGGAGTTGATGGGAACCGACACCCGTCGCCAGACGAACAAGGACGGTTTCGTCGGCCTCCCCTATCGTCAGGCGCGCGACCTGGCCGACGAACCGATCCGGATGGAAGAGGCCGGCCACATCGCCACGACGCTGACCGAGTCGATGTTGGAGAAGGCGTTCGACCTCGGCGAACGTTTCGTGCGCGCCGCGCGCGAGGTCGACGGCGTCGGCGTGATCGGCCCGTTCGCGCTGCAGTGCGTGATCGTCAGCGGTCCGCCGAAGGACTTCGTCGTCTACGACGTCTCGCTGCGCATCCCCGGCTCGCCGGGAACCCGCTTCACGCCGTACTCGTCCTACCGGTGGGGGCGCGACGTCTCGGTCGGCGAACGTATCGCGATGGAGCTGGTCTGGGCCCGAGACCAGGGCCGTCTGCCGGAGGTGCTGACGTGATCGACGACGAGGTGTTCCAGGACTACGAGGGCCCGCCGAACGTCATGTACGATACCCTGCGGGCGTTCGTGGAACGGACATTTCCGGGACATGACGTGGAAATCCGCGACGGCGAGTATGTGGTCGTGGCTCCGCATGACTGGGTCTCCTCGACCGTCGTCATTCAGTTCGGCTCACTGCTCAACGCTTGGGTCCGTCCGCGCAAGCTCGGCTGGGTGCTCGACTCCAACGGTGGGACGCAGTTCGAAGACGGCGACATGCGCGCCGCCGACGTGACGTACGTTTCGCGTGACCGGCTGCCGCACGTGCCGCGGCGATTCGGTCGCGTCATTCCCGAGCTGATCGTCGAGGTTCGCTCCAGCAAGCAGTCACAGCGCGCCGTGCGCCGGCAGATCGAATCGCTGATGGACAAAGGGATCGAAATCGGCGTCTATGTCGATCCCGAGCGGCATCGCGTCGAGATCCACCGTCCCGGTGCCGAGCCCGTCGTGCTCGGAGACGACGACCGCTTCGAAGTCCCCGATCTCCTGCCTGGGTTCGGCTTCCCCGTGCGCGAACTCTGGCCGGAATGACCGCCGTCGGAGTCCGCCCCGCCACCGTCGTCATCCTCGACTTCGGCTCGCAGGTCAGCCAGCTGATCGCGCGTCGCGCGCGCGAGGCGAACGTCTACTCCGAGCTGCTGCCGTACGACACCCCGTGGGAACGGATCGCCGAGCGCGCACCGTCGGCGATCGTGCTCAGCGGCGGCCCGGAGTCGACGCTGGGCGCCGACGCCCCGACCTGCGACCCGCGCGTGTTCTCGAGCGGCTTGCCGCTGCTCGGGATCTGCTACGGGATGCAGCTGGTCGCCAAGCATCTGGGCGGTGAGCTGGTTCCGCTCGACCATGCCGAGTTCGGTCCGGCGACGTTGACCATCGAGCGGCCCGACGCGCCGCTCTTCCTGGGCGTCCCGCTCGAGTCGCGGGTCTGGATGTCGCACGGCGACTCGGTCGTGCGCGTCCCGGCTGGGTTCACCGCGCTCGCGCACACCGAGCGCTGCGCGATCGCCGCGATGGGCGACGCCGCGCGCCGCATCCACTGCGTGCAATTCCACCCCGAGGTCGTCCACACCGAAGCCGGCACGGCGATCCTCGAGAACTTCCTGCACGCCATCGCCGGGATCCCGCCAACCTGGCGGATGGACTCGTGGGTCGACGACGCGATCGAGAAGATCCGCGCGCAGGTCGGCGAGGCGAACGTGCTGTGCGCGCTCAGCGGCGGGGTCGACTCCGCCGTCGCCGCGACGCTGGTGGCGCGCGCGATCGGCAAGCAGCTGACCTGCATCTACGTCGACACCGGCCTGATGCGCAAGGACGAGTCGGCCGGCGTGCTGCGCGCGTTCCGCGACGTGCTGCACCTCACCGTCATCCACGTCGACGCCCAGGAACGCTTCCTGGCGCGCCTGGCCGGCATCGACGATCCCGAGGAGAAGCGTATCCGGATCGGCCACGAGTTCATCGCGATCTTCGAGGAAGAGGCGAAGAAGATTCCAGGGGTGCGCTTTTTGGTGCAGGGGACGCTCTATCCCGACGTCATCGAGTCGAAGACGCCGGGCTCGAAGGCCGGCCACAAGATCAAATCGCACCACAACGTCGGTGGCTTGCCGGACCGCATGGCGCTTGGCTTAGTCGAGCCGCTGCGCGCGCTCTTCAAGGACGAGGTGCGCGAGGTCGGCCGCGTGCTGGGCCTGCCGCACGCGATCGTCGAGCGGCAGCCCTTCCCCGGGCCGGGCCTGGCGGTGCGGATCATCGGCGAGGTGACGCGCGAGCGGCTGGCCGTCGTGCGCGAAGCCGACTGGATCGTCACCAGCGAGATCGACGCCGCTGGCCCGCAGCTCTCACCGCGACCGTGGCAGTATTTCGCCGTGCTCACCCCGGTGCGCAGCGTCGGCGTGCAAGGCGACGGCCGCACCTACGGCAATCTGGTCGGGGTCCGCGCGATCACCAGCGAGGACGGGATGACCGCCGACTGGGCGCGCCTGCCGCACGAGCTGCTCGCGCGCATCGCGTCGCGCATCGTCAACGAGGTCCCCGGCGTCAACCGCGTCGCTTACGACATCACCTCGAAACCCCCCGCCACGGTCGAGTGGGAGTGATCCGTCAGTGGCTGCAACTGTAGTCGAGCGTCACGCTGCAGGCGACCAGGTCGAGCCGGTGCGTTTTTTCGTGGGCGCCGACCGTCGTCGTGAAGACGGCCGCGGGGACGTCGTCGGAGGAGATCGTCACCTGATATCGTCCCGGCGGGACGTTGCGCAGCCGGTAGTTGCCGTCGGCGTCGGTGTAGGTGTGGGGGGCGTGGTGGGCGCTGCCCGGCTGGACCATGAGCACCTCGATGCCGGGCAGCGGCTGCCCCGTCGTTTTGTCGGTGATCCGGCCGACGACGAGCGCGAAGGCCAGCGCGGCGCACACGCGCGCGAGACGGTGGAAATGCATCGCACGACCGTTCTACCCGCTCGATGCGCATCCTGATCGTCGGCGGCGGGGCGCGCGAGGACGCCCTGTCCTGGCGGCTGGCCACCTCGGCCTCGTGCGAGGCGCTGGTGCACGCGCCCGGCAACGCCGGGACGGCCGCGCGGGGGACGAATTGGCCCGACCTCGCGCCCACCGACGCGCGCGGGATCGCGCGCCGCGCCGGCGAGGCGGCGATCGATCTGGTCGTGCTCGGCCCCGAAACGGCGATCGCCGCGGGGGTCGGTGACGCCTGTCGCGACGCCGGGCTGCTGGTCTTCGGACCCAACCGCGGCGGCGGCCGGCTCGAGACGAGCAAGGTCTTCGCGAAGCGCTTCCTCGAGCGCCACGGGATCCCGACGGCCCGGTTCGTCGCCGTCCACACGCTGACGCAGGCCAGGCGCGCGCTGGCGGCCTGGCAGGGCGGGGCGGTGGTGAAGGCCGACGGGTTGGCGGCCGGCAAGGGCGTCGTCGTCTGCGATGACGCGGCTGCCGCGCTGGCCGTGCTGTCCGACTGGTACGGCGCCGGCGGCGTCCCCGGCGGCGGCCACGATGTCGTCATCGAGCAGCGCCTGGTCGGCCGCGAGGTCAGCGTGTTCGCGCTCGCCGACGGCCGGGCGATGGTCCCCGTCGCGGCGGCCTGCGACTACAAACGCGCCGGCGACGACGACCGGGGACCGAACACCGGCGGGATGGGCGCCTACTCGCCACCGTTCGGCTTCCCACCCGACCTGCTCGACGTCGTGCGCGAGCGGATCGTCGGCCCGACCCTGCGCGGCCTGCTGGCCGAAGGCGAGGAGTATCGCGGGGTGCTCTACTGCGGCGTGATGCAGACCAGCGCCGGCCCGTTCGTGATCGAGTTCAACGCGCGCTTCGGCGACCCCGAGACGCAGGTGCTGATGCCGCGCGTCAACGGCGACTTTGCGCGCTATCTCGCCTCCGCCGCGGAGGGTGCGCTCGAGATCGACGCCGCGACCTGGTCGTCCGAGGCGTGCGTCGGCGTCGTCCTGGCGACCTCGCGGTATCCCTACGAGAACACGCCGGTCGCCGGGCTGCCCGCCGACCTCGCGCTTCCCGAGGATGTGGTCGGCTTTTGGGGGACCTCGACCCGCGCCGGCGACGCGGTCGCCTCGCCCGGCGGGCGCGTGCTCACGATCGCCGCGCGCGGCGCGGACCTGAGCGCGGCGCGCGCTCGCGCCTACGAGGCGATCGCCGGTCTGCGCGCGCGCTTCCCTGCCGGCACGCCGCTCGCGTACCGCTCCGACATCGCGCGGCTGGGCTGAGATGACGCGACTGCGCACCGCGCTGACCGAGCTGCTGCGCGTGCGCGTCCCGCTGCTCAACGCGCCGATGACGCCGCAGGCGGGCGGCGCGCTGGCGCGCGCGGTCGCCGAGGCCGGCGCCTTCGGGATGCTCGGCTTCGACGAGGACGAAGCGGCGGAGTCGATCGCCGCGCAGGCGACGATCGTGCGCGCGGCCGGACTGCCGTTCGGGATCGGCTTGGCGGCCTGGGCCCTCGACCGCCGCCCGCAACTCCTCGAGCTGGCGATCGAGATGCAGCCACGGCTGGTCAGCATCTCGTTCGGCGATCCGGGGCCGTACGTCGAGCGGCTGCACGCGGCCGGGATCCTGGTCGCCTCGCAGGTGCAGAGCCGCGCGTGGGCGCGGGTCGCGCTCGACGCGGGCGTCGACGTCCTCGTCGCGCAAGGCACGGAAGCCGGTGGCCATACAGGGGCGGTCGGGACGCTGCCGCTGCTGCAACTCGTGCTGGCGATGACGCATCGGCCGGTGCTGGCCGCCGGCGGTATCGCGACCGGACGCGGGATCGCCGCCGTCCTCGCCGCCGGCGCCGCCGGCGCGTGGGTCGGGACGCCGTTCCTCCTGGCCGCCGAGAGCCGAACCACGCCCGAGGCGCAGGCGCAGATCGTCGCCAGCGACGAGACGCAGACGATCCTCACCCACGTCTACGATCGCGCGCAAGGGAAAGATTGGCCGGCCGAGTTTCGCGGCCGCGCGCTGCGCAATCCGTTCGTCGAACGCTGGCACGAACGCGAGGACGAGTTGATGCGCACGCCGGTGGCGCTCGAGGAGTTCGCGCAAGCCAAACGCGATCGCGATTACGGCCGCGCGCACATCTACGCCGGCCAATCGGTCGGTGCGCTGGGCGCCGTGACGCCGGCCGGCGAGATCGTGCACCGCCTCGAAGACGAGACGATCGTCCGCCTCGCGGCGTCCGCGGCGCTGCTCGTCGAGCGCGACTAGCAGCCGAGGCTCAACTGCTCGCCCGTGCGGTCCGGCGCGAGCGCGCGCTGGGGTGCGAAGCGCACGCCGGTCCGCGCGGCGCGCATCCGCTCGGCGACGAGGTGGACGTACGCGCTCTCGGCGTAGCGGCCGCTGCGGAAGAGGCGCGCGTAGCGTGCGACCAGGTCGGGTCGCGCATCCTCGAGGAAGGCGAAGTACGCATCGCGCGTGACCTCGCCGAGGTTGAGCGCGTTGTGCCACACGTGCTGCGCGCCGGCGTCGGCCGCAGCGCGCACGACGCCGCGCAGCGAGTCGACGTCGTCGGTAAGGTCGGGGAGGACCGGGGCGACCGCGACGCCGACGCGGACACCGGCCTGCGCGAGCGCGGCGACCGCGCGCAGGCGCTGCGCCGGCGGCGCGACCGTCGGCTCGATGCGGCGCGCCAGATCGGCGTCGAGCGTCGCGATGCTGATGGCGACCCCGACGTCGGCTCGCCGCGCGCAGGCGACGAGCAGGTCGAGATCGCGGACGATCAGCGGCGAGCGGGTGATGATGTGGAACGGGCAACGCGCGTCGCGCAGCGCGGCCAGCACGCCGCGCATGAGCCGATAGCGGCCTTCGAGCGCCTGGTACGGGTCGGTCGCGGTGCCGATCGCGATCGCTTCGTTGCGCCAGCTCGGTCGCGCCAGGTCGGCGCGCAGCGCGCGAGCCAGGTTGACCTTGGCGACGATCCGCGCGCCCCAGTCGCGCACGCCGTCCAGTTCCCGGTACGCGTGGGTAGCCCGGGCGTAGCAGAAGACGCACTGATGGATGCAGCCCTGGTAGGGGTTCAGCGACCAGCGGAATCCCATCCCGCGCACGCGATTGAGCGCGCGCTTCGCGGCGACCTCGGCGACGCTGACCTCGCTCGGCCGCCGCACGACCGATAGACCCGGCATCGAACATACGTTCGATACGAGGGGTCGCACTCCTGGTCGCGGCAATCGGCTCCCGGCCCCGCCCGAACCGGCGGCCCCTCAGGTGTTCGTGCGGACGAAAGCGTTCCAGTACCAGACGCCCCAGGCGCCGACGGCGGCGGAATAGATGATCAGGACGATCCCCCAGCGGGGCAGCCGGTCGCGGACGCCCAGCGCCATCAGCGCGAAGAGGTACGGTAGGAAGTCCAGCATGTGGCGCATCCCGAACTGGACCCAGCCGTTGAGGTAGTACAAGAACGAGGGCGCGGCGACGAGCGCGGTCGTGATCCAGAGCGCGATGACGATGCGCCGCGGCTCGCGCGCGAGCAACGTCAGGACCAGTGCGGGGCTGGTGAAGGTCAGCGCGACGCCGTTGGTGTTCGGCTTGATGTACGGCCACTGGACGTGCTGCAGCCACTCGACCAGCTCCGGCCCGCGGAAGAAGAACGAATAGATCTGGTAGGGCATGTACGAGATCTGGAACGGCGAGCCGGTCGGCGCGCCCCACGCGTCCTGGTGGTAATACAGCGTGTGGCCGATGTCGTCGATGGTGCCCCACATGAGCTCGTCGTAGCCGATGAACGCGATCACCGCTGCGGCCAGCACGATGCCGAAGGAGCGCAGCTGCGCGAAGCGCTCGTCGCGCGTCGGCGTCACCGCGGCGAAGGCACCCGTCCACAGCCCCCAGGCGAAGAGCGGAAACGCCGCGACCTCGGGGAAGCGCGCGCCGGCGGCCAGGATCGCGCACAGGCCGACGAGCCAGCCGCGGCGCCGCCCGCACAGCTCGACCAGCGCGCCGAAGGCGAAGGTCAGCGCGCACAGGTGCGCCAGGAACCACACGTCGCCGATCTCGGCACACCACCACACATCGGTGCCGGCGACCAGGAACAGCGTCAGGTAGATCTGCGTCGTCAGGTCGCGGACGCCGAGCTTGTCGGCCAGGATCCAGGCCAGCGCGACCGCGATCGCGGCGAAGACGATCGCGACGATCGTCTGGTTCGCGGCATTGCCCCAGATCGCGACGAGCGGCAGCATGAAGAGCGCCGGGACCGGGCCGTCGATGCCGTAGTGGTGACCGTTGTACTCGACCGCGTCCATCCAGCGGCCCGGCCAGTCGAACCACGTATGGCCGTGCAGCCAGGCGTAGGCGACCCGAACGTAGTTGTTCTGCTGGGTCGAGCGCACGTGCGAGCTGGCGAGGATGACGACGAATGAGATGGCGGCGGCGACGTAGGCGCCGGGGAGGCGGCGCAAGGACACCGACACCGTCTTCAAGCGGGAGGCGACGGCCATCGGGGTCCTCGGATTCGAGCGTAACCGACGCGCCGCCTGGCGGGTAGTGGGAGAGGCATGTACCAGACACAGCCACGGCCCAGCACCCTCGGACCGCAGGTCAACACGGCCGGCCTGCTCAGCCAGGTCCTGGGGATCACCGGCGCCGGCTTCCTGTTCACGGCGCTGGCCGCGTACTTGTTCCGCGGAATCTCCCCCACGGCGGGGCTGATCGCGTTCATCGGCGCCTTCGCGCTGATCTTCGTGATCCAGGCGGTCCGCCGCAATCCGCAGGTCGCACTGCTCTGGTTCTACGCCTTCACCTTCCTGGAGGGGATCGGCCTCGCGCCGACGATCCAGCGCTATATCACGACGTTCGGCCCCGACGTGGTGGTCAACGCGGCGGCCACGACCGGCGTGGGGATGCTGACCCTGGGCGGGATCGCGTTCGTCTTCTCGGTCGACTGGCGGCGTTTCAGTGGGATCGCGTTCGTCGCGCTGATCGCGCTCGTCTTGGTCGGGGTGATCTCGCTGTTCACCCACTGGATCCATCCGACCACGTACGCGTGGTTGACCCTGGGGATCTTCACGCTGATCACGCTGATCGACTTCAGCCGAATTCGGGCCGGCGGCGGCGGCGCGAGCGCGGTCGACCTCGCGCTCTCGATCTACCTCGACGCGCTCAACATCTTCATCGCGCTCCTGCAGCTCTTCGGCTCGCGCTCTTCTTCGCGCGAGGACTGAAACCGGGACCGCCCGGGGCGGTTCGCGAACAGTGATCCATGGCGCGCGCGTACGACGACGAAGCGGCCCAGCCGGCCGGTGACGTCCTCCACGAGGCGTGCGGCGTGGCGGGAGTGTACGCGCCGGGCGACGACGTCGCTCGCTTGACATACTTCGGCCTCTACGCCCTGCAGCACCGCGGGCAGGAGAGCGCCGGATTGGCCGTCGGCGACGGCACCCGCATCGATGGACACCGCCAGATGGGCCTGATCACCGGCGTCTTCGACGAGGAGATCCTGGGCCGGTTGCGCGGCAACGTCGCGATCGGCCACACCCGCTACTCGACGACCGGTAGCTCCGTCGTCGTCAACGCGCAGCCGTTCATCGAGGGGAGCGACCTGGGGCCCTTCGCCTTCGCGCACAACGGCAACTTGACCAACGCCGACGAGCTGGCGGCACGGCTGCCCGATGAGGCGCGGCTCGAGGCGACCTCCGACTCCGAGATCCTGGCCAAGACGATCGCCTTCGCGCCCGGGGCGACCTGGACGGAGAAGATCAAGGCGGCGATGCGCGTCGCCGAGGGCGCATACTCGATCGTGCTGTGCACCCGCAACGCGGTCTATGGCTTCCGCGATCCGTGGGGTGTGCGCCCGCTGTGCGTCGGGACCTACGGCGAGTCCGGCTACATGCTCGCCTCGGAGTCGTGCGCCCTGGCGACGGTCGGCGCGCAGTACCTGCGCGAGGTCGCCGCCGGCGAGATCGTGCTGATCGACGAGCACGGGATCCGCACCGAGCACACCGAGATCATCAAACCGCCGGCGCTGTGCATGTTCGAGTACATCTACTTCGCCCGCCCGGACTCCGTGCTCAGCGGCCGCTCGATCTACATGGCGCGCTACGAGATGGGCCGCGCCCTGGCGCGCGAGCACCCGGTCGAGGCCGATGTCGTAATGGCCGTGCCCGATAGCGCGATCCCCGGCGGGATCGGCTTCGCCGCCCAGAGCGGTACCGCGTACGTCGAAGGGCTGATCAAGAACCGCTACATCGGCCGCACCTTCATCAGCCCCGACCAGAAGATGCGCAGCCAAGGCGTGCAGCTCAAGTTCAACCCGATCGTCGAGAACCTGCGCGGCCAACGGGTCGTCGTGGTCGACGATTCGATCGTGCGCGGCACGACGACGCCGCGCATCGTCTCGCTGCTGCGCGACGCGGGCGCGCGCGAAGTCCACCTGCGCATCACCTCACCACCGATCGTCCACCCGTGCTATCTGGGCGTCGACATGGCGACCTACGCCGAGCTGATCGCCGCCAACCTTACCGTCGAGCAGATCTGCGAACGCGTTGGCGCGGACTCACTCGGCTACCTGAGCATCGAGCATCTGATCGCCTCGACCGGACGCGGCCGCGGCGACTTCTGCCTGGGCTGCCTGAACGGCCGCTACCCCAGCCTGCCCGCCCTCTCCCACGGCGGCACTCAAGTCGACATGCAGCCGGCGCTGAAGAATTAGTCGATCTCGGCGATGACGGGGGCCATGTAATGGCCACCGCGCAAGAGTGAGGCGACCGCGGCGAAGAGCGAGAGCGCGGCGGCGAAGCTGAACGCGACGAGCAGCCCTTGATGGAACGGCGCCGCGATCAGGTGCGGGAAGAACGTCTTGCCGGTCAGGGCATCCGCCTGCGCGGGCGAGAGGGTTCGCAGCGTCCCGCTCGGTGCGAGCAGCTGCTCGACCGGATTCACGCCGAGCAGCGCCGCGAAGAGCGACGAGACCGGCGGCAGCGAGGCGACTTGCCGCGCGACGGCCGCCGGCACGCCCTCGTTCTGCAAGCCCTGGGCGAACGTCGTCGGCAAGCTGCCGGCGAGCCCGACGATCATCAGCGAGAAGAAGATGCCGATCGAGAGCAGTCGCCCGGCGTTCATGAACGTTGCGCGCATCCCCGAGGCGACGCCGCGCTCGTCCGCCGGGACGCTGCTCATGATCGCCGCCGTGTTGGGCGCGGCGAACATCCCCATCCCGACGCCGTTGATCGCGGTCAGCAGCGCGAAGGCCCAGTACGGAAAGTCGATCGGCAGCAGCAGCAGCCCAACGAAGCCCGCGGCGGAGACGAGCGCGCCGGCCGTGGCGAACGTACGCGCGCCGAAGCGATCGGAGAGCGTCCCGGAGATCGGGCCTGAGATCAGAAATCCGAAGGTCAGCGGAAGCAGGTAGATCCCGCCCCACAGCGGCGTGTCGGCGTAGTCGTACCCGTGCAGCGGCAGCCAGATCCCTTGCAGCCAGATCACCAGCATGAACTGGATCCCGCCGCGCGCGATCGACGAGGCGAGGAGCGCGACGTTGCCGGCCGTGAAGGCGCGGATGCGGAACAAGTCGAGCCGAAACATCGGTTCGCTCACGCTGCGCTCGACGAGGGCGAACGCGCCGAGCAACGCCGTGCCCCCGATGAGCAGGACCAGCGTGACCGGACTGGTCCAGCCCATCGGGTGATCCTTGTAGGGATGAATACCGTCGGTGATCCCGATCAGCAGGGCGCTCAGGCCGACCGCGAAGGTGAGGTTCCCCCACCAGTCGATGCGCTCGCGACGGCGCACCCCACTATCGCGCAGCTTCAGATAGGCCCAGACCGTCCCCCACAGCCCGACCGGGACGTTAATCCAGAAGATCGCCCGCCAGTCGATCTCGGCGAGCACGCCGCCGAGCACGAGGCCGATGAACATCCCGGCCAGCGCGGCGACCTGGTTGATGCCCAGCGCGAAGCCGCGGCGGTCGGCGGGGAACGCGTCGGTGAGGATCGCCGCCGAGTTCGCGGTGAGCATCGAGCCGCCCAGCGCCTGCAGCATCCGCCAGCCAATCAACCAGTCCGCGCCGGCGCCACCGCGGAACGGATCGAACGAGAGCAAGACCGAGCCGAAGGTGAAGACAACGAAGCCTGCGTTGTACATCCGCACGCGGCCGTACATGTCGCCGAGGCGTCCGAGGGTGACGACCAGGACTGCCTGCACGAGCAGATAGCCCATGATCATCCAGAGCAGATAGCCGATATTCTCCGGCGCGAGCGGGTCGAGATGGATCCCGCGGAAGATCGCGGGCAGCGAGATGATGACGATCGATCCGTCGACCGCCGACATGAAGATGGCCAGCGTGGTATTCGACAGCGCGATCCACGCGTAGCGACTGGGCCTGCTCGCCACCTGGTGTCGGTTCGCCCGGATCAGACCGCGGCGGATTCTTTCTTCGTGGCGACGCCGTTGCTCGAGAAGCCGTGCGCGGCCAGTTCTTCGGCCAGCGCGACGAACGCGCGGACCGGCGTCCCAGTTGGGCCCTTGGCCAAGTACGGCGACTCGTTGTCGAGGTAGGCGGTTCCAGCGACGTCGAGGTGGATCCACGGCGTGCCGGCGACGAAGTTCTTGAGGAACGTGCCGGCCGTCTCGGCGCCGGCCGGCCGGCCACCGGTGTTCTTGAGGTCGGCGATGTCGCTCTTGATCTGCTGCTCGTACTCCGGGAAGAGCGGCAGCCGCCAATAGCGCTCGCCGACGTCGTCGACGAGGTGCAGGAAGCGCTCCGCGAACGCGTCGTCGTTCGACATCACGCCGCTCGCCGCGTGGCCGAGCGCGATCACGCAGGCGCCGGTCAGCGTCGCCGCATCGACGATCTTGGCCGCACCCAACTCGACCGCGAAGGCGAGTGCGTCGGCCAGGATCAGCCGGCCCTCGGCGTCGGTGTTGAGGACTTCGATCGTCTTGCCGTTCATCGCGCGCAGGATGTCGCCGGGCTTCATCGCGCGCGGGCCGGGAAGGTTCTCGGAGGACGGCACGATGCCGATCACGTTGAGCTTGGGGCGCAGCTTGCCGATCGCCCACAGCGCGGCGATAACGCCGGCGCCGCCCGACATGTCGTATTTCATCTCGTGCATGTTCTCGGGTGGTTTGAGCGAGATGCCGCCGGAGTCGAAGGTCAGCCCTTTGCCGACCAGCGCCAGCGTCTCGTTCGACGCCGGGTCGCCGCGATAGCGCAAGAGGGTGAGCGTCGCCGGCTCGTCGGAGCCGCGCGAGACGCCGAGCAGCGCGCCCATCCCCTTCTCGGCCATCCAGGCTTCGTCGTAGACGGCGACCTCGAGGTCGGCGTCGGCGGCGAGCTCGCGCGCGCGCTGCGCCAGGTGCGTCGGGGTCATGTCGTTGCCTGGGGTGAGCGCCATGCGGCGCGCGGCGTTGACCGCTTCGCCGATGATCGCGCCGCGGTGCGCGCCGGCCTCGACGGTCGCCAGGTCGTAGCCGCCGGCCAGGAGCGTGACCTCGTTCGTCACGACCGGCTTGTCGGGCTCGGTCCGATAGAGCGTCGCGTCGAGCGTCGCCACCAGCGCGCCTTCGGCGGCGAACGACGCGGCCTGCGTGGCGCTCAAACCGTCGGGCAAGGCGATGGCGATCCGCTCGACGCCGCGCTTACCGAGGTAACGCACCGCGGTCCCGGCATACTTGGCCAGCGCCCCGGGGGTCAGTTTGGCACGCTCGCCGAGGCCGACGATCAGCACCCGCCGGAAGGGAGCCTCCTTGGCGTGGATCAGCGCCGTCTCGTTCGGCTTCCCGGTGATTTCGATGCCCACGACGTCGGCCAGCGCTCCGCCAAGCGCGCGATCGACGTCCGCGGCGGCGCCCTCGAGCGCACTCCCGGCGAAGACCGGGACGACCAGCGCGCCGGTCGCAACCGACACCGCCGCGTCCGGCGAGACAAGGACCTGCATGGAGTTCCTCCAGGGGGACAGAAGCGGCCAAACGACCGTGATGGATAACCTGTTCGCGTTTATGCTTCCCCGTCGCGTGGCCCTTTGGTGAGCAAGGACGCGTACGCGCGGGCGGGCGTGGACATCGACGCGGGCAACCTGGCGGTTCAGCGCTACCGTGAGGTGACGTCCGGCTGGACCCATCCCGCGCAGCTCGGCTCGCTAGGGGGGTTCAACGGGCTGTTCCGCCTGCCGGGTGACGAAAAGCGTGCGCTCGTCGGGTCGACCGACGGGGTCGGTACCAAGTTGCTGATCGCAACGGCGCTGCGCCGCTACGACACCGTCGGCGCGGACCTGGTGAACCATTGCGTCAACGACATCCTGGTCACCGGCGCCGATCCGTTGTTCTTCCTCGACTACTTGGCGGTCGGAAAGCTCGATCCCGAACTCGCCGCACTGGTCGTCTCGGGCGTCCACCGCGCCTGCCGCGAGAACGGCTGCGCCCTGCTGGGCGGCGAGACGGCCGAGATGCCGGGCGTCTATCGGCCCGAACACTTCGACTTGGCCGGGACGATCGTCGGGATCGTCGACCTCGATGCGATCCCGGATCCCAACCGAGTCGTCGAAGGCGACGCGATCCTGGGCCTGCCGGCGGTCGGATTGCACACGAACGGCTACAGCCTGGCCCGCGCCTTGATCGCCGAGGACGAGTACGCCCAGCCGCTCGGCGCGACGACCTACGGCGACGCGCTGCTCGCGCCGCACCCCTCCTACCTCGCACCGGTGCGTGCGCTCCGCCGCGTCGCCGACGTGAAGTCGATGGCCCACATCACCGGCGGCGGTTTGCTCGACAACGTTCCGCGCACGCTTCCCGATCACGCCAAAGCCGTCTTCGAGCAGACGCGCTGGGAGGTTCCCGCGATCATGGCCGAGCTGGTGCGCCGCGGCGACCTCGTCTTCGAGGAGCGCTACCGCACGTTGAACATGGGCATCGGCTACACGCTGATCGTCCCCTTCACCGACGTCGCCGCCGCGCTCGCCGCCGCGCCCGGCACGCGCGTCGTCGGCTTCGTGCAGCCGCGGCACGACGGCGAGCCGCGCGTCGTGGTCCATCCCGCCCGCGCCTGATGCCGGTCAACCTCCTCGCGGCGCTCGACGACGAGCGTTTTGGGCCCGACGCAGCCGCGCGCGCGCGCGAGCGCGCCACGCAAGCCGGCTACACGCTGCGCGAGGTCGAGGGCGCCGATCCGCACCTGGCGGCCTGGATCGACGCGCAGTTTCCGGGGACGAGCTGGTCGTCGGAGACGTACGCCGGGAGTTCGTGGATCGCCGAGCGCAAGGGTGCGATCGCGGGCTTCGCCACCTTCGGGATCGGGGCGCGCCGGCAGAACTGTCGCTGGATGCGCGCCTGGCGCGAGCGTCCCGACGTCGGCGTCGTCGGTCCGCTCGGTGTCGTCCCGGGTGAGCGCGGTCGCGGGGTCGGGGCGCCGCTGTTGCTGATGACGCTGGCGGCGTTGCGCGCCCGCGGGTACGCGTATGGGCTCATCCCGGCGGTCAGCGGCGAGCGGTTCATCGGGATGGCCGCGCAACTCGCCGGCGCGCGAGTGGTCGAGTCGTTCGCGCTCGAGGACGGCCGCCGGCGCCGCGCGACGATCCTCGCCTCGGGGGCGGGGACGAACGCGCGCAACGTCCTGCAACGGGTTGCGGCCGGCACGCTGCCGCTGGAGATCGGCGCGTTGATTGCCAACCGCGCCGACGCCGGTGCGCTCGGCGCCGCGCGCGAGCACGGCGTCGACGCGCTGGCGGTGACGTGGGAGCGCGCGCGGGAGACGCGGGCCGCCTTCGACCTGCGGCTGACCGACGCGGTCGCGCGCACCGAGCCGGAGTTGTTGCTGCTGCTCGGCTGGATGCACCTGTTGCCGCCCGCGTTCTTGCGCCGCTTCCCGGAGACGATCAACGTCCATCCGTCGTTTCTGCCGCTCGACCCGCGCGCCGACACGGTGGTCGCACCCGACGGCACGACGATCCCGGCGCTGCGCGGCGCGCACGCGCTGCGCGACGCGTTGCAGCAAGGCGTCCGCTGGGTCGGGGCCACCGTGCACGGCGTGACCGACGAAGTCGATCGCGGGGCGGTGCTGGTGCGCATCCCGGTCGCGGTCGGCGACGCGGCCGGCGAGGAGGCACTCCGCGAGCGGGTCCGGCCGGCCGAGTTCGCCGCCGTCGCCGGTGGGATCCGGCGCTGGGTCGCCGAGCGGGAAGAAGGAACGGCATGAGCGGCGATCTCATCCGGCTGGCGGTCCCGGTGGGACCCGAAGATCACGTGCGCGGCCGCGCCGACGCACCGGTGACGCTGGTCGAGTACGGCGACTTCGAGTGCCCGTACTGCGGTCAGGCGTACGCGGCGGTGCGTGCCCTCGAGGAACGTTATCCCGACGCGCTGCGGGTCGTCTTCCGCAGCTTCCCGCTCGCGCAGCACCCGCACGCCGAGAAGGCGGCGGAGGCGGGCGAGTTCGCCGCCGATCACGACGCGTTCTGGGAACTGCACGACCTGCTCTACCGGCACCAGGACGCGCTCGACGAGTCGCATCTGCTGCGCTACGCGCACGAGCTCGGCCTCGACCGCGACGCGCTGGCGGCCGCGTTGCGCGCCGGGACGTACCGGCCGCTGGTCGACGAGGTGAAGGAGGGCGGCGAGGAGAGCGGGATCCCCGGCACGCCGGCGTTCTTCCTCAACGGCGTGCTCTTCGAGGACGAGCCGACCGAGACCAACCTCGCGCACGCGATCGACTGGCTCCTCGCGCACGGCGGCGCCGCCTAGCGCGGCGCGTTACGCGAAGGCGAGGTTCGGGTCGGCGACGAGCGTCGTCGCGTCGACCAACGCCGCCGCACCGCGGTGTTCGGCGGCGGTGGCGATCATCGCTGCGTTGTCGGTGCAGAACTGCCGGGCCGGGACGAAGGTCGGGATCCCGCGGCGCTCGCCCAGCGCGCTGAACGCGGCGCGCAGCGCGCCGTTCGCCGCCACGCCGCCGCTGAGCACCAGCGCGCGCGTCTCGCCGGCGTCGAGCGCGCGCGCGACCCGGTCGATCAGCACGTCGACGACCGCGGCCTGGAACGACGCGGCGACGTCGGCGGGACGCGCACCGCGCCCGGCGTCCGACTCGAGGAAGTAGCGCACCGAGGTCTTGAGCCCCGAGAAGCTCAGGTCGAGCGAGCCCGCGTCGGCGCGATGGCGCGGGAACGCGATCGCGCGGGGATCGCCCTCGCGCGCGAGCGCTTCGAGCGCGGGACCGCCCGGGAACGGAAGGCCGAGCAGCCGCGCCGTCTTGTCGAACGCCTCGCCGGCGGCGTCGTCGCACGTCTTGCCGAGGACCTGCATCGCACGCGGTCCGGCGACGCTGACGAGCTGCGTGTGGCCGCCCGAGACGAGCAGGGCCAGGAACGGATACGGCGGCGGCTCCGCGCGTTCGAGGAAGGCCGCGAAGAGGTGGCCGTGCAGATGGTTGACGGCGTACAGCGGCAGGCCGGTCGCGAAGGCGAGCGCCTTGGCCGCCGCGACGCCGACGACCAGACTCCCGATCAGTCCGGGCCCGGCGGTAACGGCGATCCCGTCGAGTTGATCGAGGCCCGTTCCGGCGCGGGTGAGCGCGTCGTCGACGGCCGCCGAGAGCAGCGCCGCGTGGCGGCGCGAGGCGATCTCGGGGACGATCCCGCCGTACTTGGCGTGGAAGGCATCCTGGTTGGTCGAGACGTTCGCAAGCACGCTGACGCCGTCACGGACGACCGCGGTCGCCGTGTCGTCGCAGGAGGTCTCGATCCCCAGCAGCAGCACCCCTGCCCTGACCGGGCGGCGGCCGGCGCCGGTTGCGACGCGGGGCCCCCGCTTCGGACGGCGAACGGGGCTCGCGATGCTCAGCATAGCGACCGCGCCGGTTTCCGGCCGAGAGCGATTCGTCGCGATCGCGGTGATCTTCGTCCTCGTCGCGGTGAGCATCAGCGCGTTCCCGTTCGTCGGCATCCTGGAGCCCACGGCGCCGGGGCTGATGCCGGCGGCACTGGCGATCGCCTTTCTCGGCTACGCGATCACCGGCTATCTGCTCATGAGCCAGTTCCAGTCGAGCCGCTTGGTCGGCACGGCCATCCTCGGCGGCGCGTATCTGGTCACCGGGCTGACGCTCTTCGCCTACGTGCTCTGCTTCCCGGGGTTGTTCCCGTTGCCCGTCGCCACCCCGGTCGGCTACTGGCTCTGGGCGCTGTGGCACGTCGAGTTCGCGCTGCTCGTGCTGGGCGCGCTGATCGCCGACCGGGCGAAGTGGAGCGTCCCCGACCGCGCGACGGCCGCGCGCTGGACTGCGCCGATCCTGGTCGGTGTACTCGTCGTCGCCGGGCTGTCGATCGGAGCGATCGTCGCGTCGGGGCCGACGCTCGCGCTGGGCCCGTACGGACAAGACTTCGGGGTCGTCGAGCGCACCAGCATCGGCGAGGCGATCGTGCTGACGACCTTGGTCGTGCTCGCGCTGGCGATCGTCTGGACGCGGGGCCGCACGGTGTTGCAGAGCTGGCTGATCGTCGCGCTCACGGCGGCCGTGCTCGACGTGCAGATCACGGTCGCCGGCGGCTTTCGCTACACGCTGGGCTGGTATCTGGCGCGGTTGCTCATCATCTGCTCCGCGGCCGCGGTGCTCTCGGCCTACCTGCGCCAGATGCACGTGCTCTTCGCCAAACTCAGCGATCTCTCGATGGTCGACGGGCTGACCGGGCTGCCGAACCGGCGCTTCTTCGAAGAGCGGCTCGACGCGGCGATTCGGGCCGCCAATCGCACGCACCGTCCGCTGGCGCTGCTGCTGGCCGACGTCGACGGCTTCAAGCAGTTCAACGACACCTACGGCCACCTCGCCGGCGACGAGACGCTCAAGGCCGTCGCGGCGACGCTGCGCGCCACGGCGCTGCGGCCCGGCGACGTCGTCGCGCGCTGGGGCGGCGACGAGTTCGTCGCGGTACTCCCGGAGACGGACCTCGAGGGAGCCTACCTGGTCGCCGAGCGGCTGCGCATCGCGGTCGCGGCGCTCTTGATCGCGCACCGCCGGGCGCCGACGCCAGCCGGGATCGTCACGGTCTGCGTCGGGGTCGCGCTGCTCGACGAGCGCGACGCGAGGATGGCGCCGCTGCTCGCGCGTGCCGACGCGGCCCTCTACCGCGGGAAGCGGGACGGCCGCAACGCCGTCGCCGTCGAGCTCGACGCCAAGGCCGGCGCGACGACCGACGTGATGCTCGGGCCTTAGGAGCGCAAGCCTCAGGAGCGGGCGGCCACGCGCGCGGCGAGTTCGTCGGCGAACGCGTCGACCGTGAGCGTGCGCTTTTCTTCGATCCCGCGCTCGTTGACGTTGACGGTCGCCTCGGCCAGCTCGCTCTTGCCGACGACCAGGATGTAGGGCACCTTCTGCGTCTTCCAGTGACGGATCTTGTAACCGAGCTTCTCGTTCGACGCGTCGGCGTCGACGCGGAAGCCGCGCGCCCGCAGCCGGTCGCGCACCTCGTACGCATAGTCGAGCTGATGCTCGGAGATCGGGCACACGACGGCCTGCGTCGGTGCGATCCAGGCCGGGAACGCGCCGGCGAAGTGCTCGATCAGCACGCCGAAGAAGCGCTCCATCGAGCCGGCCAGCGCGCGGTGGATCATGACCGGGGTGTGATCGCCGCCATCGGAGCCGCGATAGGTCAACTCGAAGCGCTCGGGGAGGACGAAGTCGACCTGCACCGTCCCGAGCTGCCACGTGCGGCCGATCGCATCGTGCAAGTTGATGTCGAGCTTCGGGCCGTAGAAGGCGCCGCCGCCCTCGTCGACCCCGTAAGCGAGCCCGTGCGACTCGAGCGCGCGGCGGATCGCCGCCTCAGCGATCTCGTCGGTCGGGCCGCGCTCGGCGCGCGTGCTCAGGAAGTACTCGAAGTCGGTAAACGCAAACGCCTGCATGAGTCGCAGCGCCTCGTCGAGCGTCTGCTCGAACTCGGCCTGCAGCTGATCGGGCGTGCAAAAGAGGTGCGCGTCGTCCTGGGTGAAGCCGCGCACGCGGGTCAGCCCGTGCAGCGTCCCGCTGCGCTCGAAGCGATAGACGGTCCCGAACTCGCTGTAGCGCAGCGGCAGGTCGCGGTACGAGCGCGCCTCGCTCTTGTAGATCAGGATGTGGCCCGGACAATTCATCGGCTTGAGGCGGAAGCGCTGTCCCTCGACGTCGATCGGACCGAACATCGAGTCCGCGAAGTGCTCGAGGTGACCCGAGATCGCGAAGAGGTCTTCGTGCACGACATGCGGCGTGACGACCGGCAGATACCCGCGCTCGCGCAATCCGTCGCGGATGAACTGCTCGACGATCCCGCGCATCAGCGCGCCCTTCGGATGCCAGAAGACGAGGCCGCCGCCGGCCAGCTCGTCGATGTGGTAGAGGTCGAGTTCGGCGCCCAGCTTGCGGTGGTCGCGCTTCGCCGCTTCCTCGAGGAAGAGCAGATAGTCGGTCAGCTCCTGCGCGGTCGGGAAGGCGGTGCCGTAGATGCGCTGGAGCATCGGGTTGTGCTCGTCGCCGCGCCAGTACGCGCCGGCGACCGACATCAGCTTGAGCGCGCCGATCGCGCCGGTGCGCTCGGCGTGGCCGCCTCGGCACAGGTCGGTGAAGCCGCCGATCGTGTAGAGCGTGATCGGCTCGCCCGCGGGGATCTCGCGCGCGATCTCGGCCTTGTACGGGTTGTCGTGGAAGGCCGCGATCGCTTCCTCGCGGCTGACGCGCTGCCCGACCATCGGATAGTCGGCCGCGACGATCTCGCGCATCCGTGCCTCGAGCCGCTCGAGGTCCTCCGGCGTGAACGGCATGGCGCGATCGAAGTCGTAGTAGAAGCCGCTCTCGATCGCCGGCCCGATGGTCGGTTTGGCCTCAGGGAAGAGATCCTGGACCGCGTACGCGAGCACGTGCGCGGCGGTGTGCCGGAGATGAGCGATGTCGACGGTGGTCACGGGGCGGTCCCTTCGCCGCAGGCCTTCGGCGTGCCTCACAGCGGATTCGAGGCGTGACGAAATCACGCCCAGCCGGTACACTGGCCCGATGAGCGCTGCCGTCGACCACCATCATGAAGCGCACGGGAGCGATGCGTCGGCCCAAACGCTGCGCGATCTCGTCCTCGGGATGGCCGACGGGTTGACCGTCCCCTTCGCCTTGGCCGCGGGGGTGACCGGCGCGGTCGCCGCCAGCGGGATCGTCCTGACCGCCGGCTTGGCCGAGATCGTCGCCGGCGCGATCTCGATGGGGCTGGGCGGTTATCTCGCCGCGCGGACCGAGGCCCAGCACTACGCGCGCGAATATCGGCGCGAGGTGACCGAGACGATCGAGATCCCGGGCGAAGAGCGGGCCGAGGTCGCCTCGATCCTGCTCGGCTACGGCCTGCGCGAGCCGGTCCTCTCGCAAGCGGTCGACCAGATCGCCGACAACCAGCACCACTGGGTCGACTTCATGATGCGCAACGAGTTGGGCCTCGAACGGCCCGACGAGCGGGCGGCGCCGCGCAGCGCGATGCTGGTCGGCGGCGGTTACGTGCTGGGCGGGATCTTCCCGCTCACCCCCTACGCCCTCATCCCCAACGCCCACGCGGCCCTGCTGTGGTCGATCGGCTGCACCTCGTTCGCGCTGCTGGGTTTCGGCGCCGTCCGGGCGCGGTTGCTCAACACCCGCGTCGTCGCCGGTGCCTTGCAGACGTGGATCATCGGCGCGATCGCCGCCGGTGCCGCCTACGGGCTGGCGCGCGCCGTCATGCACTGACGCGCGCCAGCCTTGGGTCGTCGAATCTCGCTCAGTGGAACAGGTGAGTCAGGAGATGGCCGCCGGGGAAATCCTCGTGCTCGAGGCCTAAGATCGAGCGCACCATGTCGAGCGGACCCACGGCGAGCATGCGCGCGGAACTCGTCTCGCCGATCGAAGCGTACGCCGCGGTCGAGATCAGCGTGAAGCTCTCGCCTGGTCCGCTGAACTGGGTGATCCCGCAGCCGGGCACGTACGAGAGGGTCGCCTGAAGGTTCTGGAAGTTGTACTGCACCGTGGCTCCGCTGGTGGGGGTCGGGCAGGCATTCGCACCGGGAACCGTCCCGACGGCAAGCACGGTCTCGGTCACGCCCGGGTACGGCGACGACACCGTCCCCGCGGTCAAGCTCGATCCCACCAGGGTGGGGCTGCCCGGGACGAGGTAGGCCCCGCCGAGCGATGCTTCCGCGATGACGGCGTAGCCGCTGGAACCATTCAAAAAGCCCGCGTCGGCACCGGCGTCGGCCTCGAAGTTCGCGGCCGACGTCAAGAGTGTCGGCACCGTCCCGCTGCCGGCTCCGACGACCAGGACCTGGTCGCCGTTGAGGAGCTGCGGCTCGACGTAGAGGGAGAGCGTGATCGCCGTTCCCTCGGCCTCGCCTTGATAGTTCCAGCCTCGCGAGGGCGCGAGCGCGAGCATGTCACCGGTGACCGTCTTGGATTGGCTGGGTGTGGCGCCGCCGCCACCTCCGCCGCCGCAGCCGCCCAAACCAAGCGCGAGACATGCTGTAACGCATGCCGTCATGAGGAATCGCTTCATCCGTGAGTGTTCCTTCCGAGGAGAGACTCTCTCAAGTGGTCCACTCTTGCCGGCAAAGCCTGCCCGGAAATGACGAAACCTCACTATATTTCAGCGAGGTCTCGTGGACGTGGTGGGCGGCAGAAGGATTGAACTTCTGACCTCTACAGTGTCAATGTAGCGCTCTCCCACTGAGCTAGCCGCCCGTCCGAGACGGTAGTCTAACCGAAGAGAGGCCCCCCGTCAAACCGCGGCTCGAGCGGGCCTGTGACCGCGCACACCACGTCGCTGTCCGGGTAAGGCGAGACGTTTCGTTCGCCGACCAGAGAAGCAGGCGGGTCGTAGACCCGTCCCTTTTGCCTCTGCTGGACACGCCGGGAGTCCCGAGATGACGGAACGCACCCACCGAACCCGCACGCTGACGGCGGCACTCGCCGCAGCGGTCGTGCTCGCCGCCTGCTCCGGAGGCGGCGGCAGCGCGCCGAGCGCCTCGAGCCTCACCCCTGCCGGGGCGCAAAGCGCGACCAGGTCGGCCGCCGACCACTCGGACTGGCAGCAGCCGAGCCCGGTGCCGACCGCGAACCCACTGAGCGCCAACCCGACCAGCCTTTCCTTCACGGCTGCCCAGGCAGCCGCCGCCACGGCGCAGACCATCTCCGTGACCGTCGCCAACTCCGTGATCGACTCGGTCGCGGTGTCGATCGCCGGGACCGGCAACTGCCCGACGGTCTCGCCCGCGGTGCTCCGGCCGGCGAACGACGGCAAGCACCACCATCACTCGCTGCTCTGGTGGATGATCTGGGACGTCTCTTGGTTCTGGGACTGGTGCGGCTTCAATAACGGCCACGACGAAGCGCCGTGGACCGCGACGCTCACCGTGACGCCGAGCGGCGCCGGCCCGTCGACCTGCACGATCACCCTGACCGCCAGCAACGACGACGCGAAGTGCAACCAGAACGCGCCGACGTTGACGATCCCGGTGACGGTCGCCGCCGCCTCGGCACCGAGCCCGACGCCGAGCCCGACTCCGACCGCGGCGCCGACGCCGACGCCGGCGCCCACCGCGACGCCGACGGCGACGCCAACCGCGGTGCCGACGCCGACGCCGACGCCTGGGCGAGAGTGACAGCAGGGAGCGGCGGACGCGTAGCGCAGCGAATGGGATGCACCCGCTGCGCTACGAGTCCGCCGCTCCCGTCCTGATCGTCGAACGGGTCGAACCGACGCGCGATTTCTTCCGCGATCGGCTGGGGTTCACGCAAGTCGCCGAGGTGCCGCACGCGGGGCAGCTCGGCTTTGCGATGCTGGAGAAGGACGACGTGCGCGTCATGATCCAGTCACACGCCAGCGTGATCGCCGACGTCGGCCACGATGCGGCGCGAGCGATCAACGAGACGATCTCCGACCGCGGCGCCGCCACCTTATTCGTGACGGTCAGTCAGGTCGAGTTGATCGTGCCGCAGATCGCCGACGCCGAAGTGATCGTCCCGCTGCGCAAGACGTTCTACGGGATGCACGAGATCACGGTGCGAGAGCCGGGCGGCCACGCGATCACCTTCGCCTCCCGCCTCGCACCGTGACCGCTCCGGGCGTCAGCCCTTTTGCTGTTTGACCATCATCTGACGGCGGTTGAGGACCTCGATGCGGTCGGCGTGCCGCTGACCCAGGAACTTCTGGTCGTAGTAGACCTTGATCAGCTGGTCGCGGCGCAGCGCGCTCATCTGGTACGTGGTCTTGCCGTCTTCCGAGAAGATCTGGTCGAAGTGCGGCACCAGCAGGAAGCTGAGCTCCTTGCCGGTCTTGTCGTCGATGACTTTGACGTTGGTCGTCGAGATGTGGACGAGGCTTCCCTCGACCCAGGCCGAGCCGACCGGGCCGGCCACCGCGGGCGCGGTCACGGTCGTTGCGAAGAGTGGGAGTGCCGCGAGGCCCGCGGCGAGCAGAAAAGTACGCATGTCCACACTGTACCCGCTAGGCCGCTCTCCTTGCACCGGGCGCACGTTTCTTTTTCCGGGCGGCTCGCACCGACGCGGCGAGGGTCTCGCTCAGGGGCCGGTGCTCGGCGGCGACGATCCGCTCGATCAGTCCGACCACAGCCCGCTCGGAGGCGCTCAGGGCAGGTGGGCCGCCCTTCTTCGCGGCTCGGGCGACGAGTTTGAGCGCTCCGTCGGCCAGGAAACGGTCGATGACGCCCGGGTAGATATAGGACTTCCGGCAGACGCTCGGAGTATTGCCGAGCTCGTCCGCGACCGCCGCGACGACCTCGGCGACCTGGCGGCGGCGGACGGTTGGGCTCTTCTGGGGCGGATGCAGCGCGGCCAAGCGCACGGCGCAGGATCGCGTCCCCTGCCACGTGCGGAAATCCTTGGCGGTGAAGTCGTCCCCCGCGCTTGCCCGCAGGTACGCGTTGACGTGCTCCGAGTCGACCGGGTGCGGCGCGCCGTCCTCGCCGACGTACTCGAACAGCCGTTGCCCCGGCAGATCCTGCGTCGCAGCGACGATGCGCGCGATCCGCCGGTCACGAATCTCGACGTCGTGGACTTTCCCGCTCTTGCCGCGGAAGTGGAAGCGAATCGTCGCGCCGTGGACCTCGGCGTGTTTCTCGTTCATCGTCGTGAGCCCATAGGAGTCGTTCTCGCGCGCGTACTCGGCGTTGCCGATCCGAATCTCCGTCTCTTCGAGCAGCGCGACGAGCGTCGCCAGGACCTTCTCCAGCGGCAGGCCGGGCAGAGCCAGGTCGCGCGCGACGGCCGCCCGGATCGCGGGGAGTGCCTTCGCGAAGGCCAGCATGCGGTGGAACTTCGTCTCGTCGCGAACCGCGCGCCAGCGTGGATGGTAGCGGTACTGTTTGCGTCCGCGTGCGTCGCGGCCGGTGGCCTGGAGATGGCCGTCGGCCTGCGGACTGATCCAGACGTCTTGGTAGGCGGGCGGGATCGCCAGGGAGCGGATCCGCGCCAGCACCGCCGCGTCGCGCAGCGGCCGGCCGTGCGGATCGACGTAGTCGAAGCCGCCACGCCGTCGCACGCGGCGGATCCCCGGCTGCGCGTCGCTCACGTAGCGCAGGCCGGCCTCTTTCGCCGCTCGCGGACCCTCGTTCGGTTCCATTCTGCGGCGGCTTCTACGGCGCGGGACGCTTGCCTAGCGCGGGGGCAGGCCGGCAGGAGCGCCCTGGACAGGAATCGCCCGCCTCGCTACAATAACCCGGTTCGTCCGTCGGGGACGTGGGCGCGTAGCTCAGTGGGAGAGCATCCGCTTCACACGCGGGGGGTCGTTGGTTCAATCCCAACCGTGCCCACCATGCACTCGATGGCGTTGTAGCTCAGTTGGTTAGAGCGCCGCCCTGTCACGGCGGAGGTCGTGGGTTCGAGCCCCATCAACGTCGCCACTCGCCGGCGCCGGACCCTTCCAGGTCCGGCGCTCGCCTTTCTCCAACGCCGCACGTGCGTGGCCTCCATCGCGATCGAGCACCTCACCAAGCGCTATCCTACCGGGACGGTCGCGTTGGACGACGTGAGTCTGGAGATCGCCGAGAACGAGTTCGTCGCCGTGGTCGGGCCGAGCGGGTGCGGGAAGAGCACCTTGCTGCGCGTGCTGGCCGGCCTGGACACGCCGAGCGAAGGCCGGGTCGAGTTGGTCGGACCGCCGCCGCGCCCGCACGAGTTGCCCAGCGCGAGCGTCTTCCAAGAACAGTCGCTCTTCCCGTGGATGCGGGTCGGCGCGAACGTCGCGTTCGCCTTCGACGCGTTGTCGCTGCCGCGGGCCGAGGTGCGGCAGCGGGTGCGCGACGTGCTGGCGCGGGTCGGCTTGGCCGACTCCGAACGTGCCTGGCCGTATCAGCTCTCGGGTGGGATGAAGCAGCGCGCGGCGGTCGCCCGCGCCTTCGCCGTCGACACGCCGGTGCTGTTCATGGACGAACCGTTCGGCGCGCTCGACGAGCAGACGCGCGTCGGGATGGCCAACGAGCTGATGCGGCTGTGGGAGCACACGCCGCGAACCGTCGTGTTCGTGACGCACGGGATCGAGGAGGCGGTGACGCTGGCCGATCGGGTCGTCGTCTTGAGCGCGCGCCCGGGCCGCATCAAGGAGATCCTGCCGATCGACTTTCCCCGTCCGCGCGACGCGGTCGCGCTGCGCGGCGTGCCGCGTTTCGGTGCGACGGTCGTGCGGATCTGGGACCTGCTGCGGTGAAGGCGCTCGAGCGCGGTCTGCGGATCGCGGCGCCGCTCTCGTTGGTCGCCCTGTGGCAGGTGGCCGTCTCGACGCACTGGTTGAACCCGGGCCTGTTTCCGCCACCCAGCGCGATCCTGCGCAGCTTCTTGGCCTACGCGGGTAGCGGCGAGTTGTGGACCAACGGTGCCTGGACGCTCTCGCGCGTGCTGGTCGGCCTGGCGCTGGGCGGGATTCCCGGCACGCTGATCGGTCTGTGGATGGGGACGAATCGCTGGGCGCGCGCCTACTTCGAGCCGATCGTCGCGCTGCTCTACCCGGTCCCGAAAATCGCGATCCTGCCGCTGTTGTACTTCGTCTTCGGCGCGGGTGAACCGGCGCGTTGGGCCGCCGTCGCGATCGGGGTGTTCTTCTTGATGGCGATCAACACCGAAGCCGGCGTGCGGCAGATCGAGACCATCTACCTCGACGTCGCACGCGCCTACCGCGTCCGTCCGTTGACGCTGTTCTTCCGAATCCTGTTGCCGGGCGCGCTGCCGAACATCTACGCCGGGCTCAAGCTCAGCGTCGGGATCGCCGTCGTCTTGACCGTCGCCGCCGAGTTCCAGCTCACCCAGACGGGACTGGGCTTCGCGATCTTCAACGCCGGTCAACTGCTGCTGGTCGACCGTCTGTATGCAGCGCTGGTCGCCGTCTCGTTGCTCGGCTTCGGCCTCTCGCTGCTGGTCGACATGCTCGAGCGGGTCGCGCTGCCGTGGCGGGCGCCGCGCCGGATCTGAGCCTCCCGGGAGCACGGGGCTTGCCTTGCTGGGGTGCCTTGAAGGCGAAGGGTCGTTCGCTCGGCGAAAGCGCGTCGCGGTGGAACCGGACGGTGGAACGACCGCGCGTAAGCACGTGCGCGTGGTATTCGTCGCTGCCGCGCCGGCAGAGTCGGCTCGCTGGGCGGATGCCGCGCGTGACGATGTCTCTCTGAGCGCGTATCACGCAGCCGGGTTGGCGGATGCGCTGCGCATCCTGGTCGCGCAGGACGTCGACGTTGCGATCGTCGCCGAGCACGTCGCGGACGCGTCGTACCGCGACCTGCTGCGGGCGCTGCAGCTGGCGCGCGAGGACCTGCCGGTCGTCGTCGTCGGCGCGCTGGACGACGACGCGGTCCACGATGCCTTCGCGCTCGGGGCGGCCGACGTCGTCGCCCCATCCGACCTCTTGCGGCTGGGCCGCGCGATCACACGCGGTGTCCGTGACGGCGTTCTGAGCACGCAGTTGCGGCGCGCGCGCGTCGAGACGGCGCTGCTCGACGAGACGCTGCGCCGTACGCGCGAGGACGTCGCGATCGTCGGCGTCGACGCCGCCGCGGCCCTGGTCGTCTACGCGACCCGGCACGACTTGGTCGGGCGGCCGCTGGCCGAGTTGCCGTACGTGCGCGACGGCGAAGAGGCCGAGGAGCTGACCGCCGCCGTGGGCGGGCTGCACGCCGCCCGGCTGACCGTCGCCTCCGGCTCGATCGTCGTCGAACCGCTCGGCGCGCCGCCGGGCGAGCGGCGCTACGTCGCGGTCATCCACGAGCGTGGCGGGCGCGCCGCGCTCGACGAGCGCGACCCGCTGACCGGCTTACCGCAGCGCTCGGCCTTCGAGCGGCTCGCGCAGGCTGCGCTGGCCGAGGCCGACCGCGAGGGCTCGTCGGTCGCGGTGCTGTTCCTGGACGTCGATCGGTTTCACGTCATCAACGAATTGGCCGACCACAGCACCGGCGACCGCATCCTGCGCGAGATCGCCGGCCGGCTGCGCGCGGCGCTCCCCAACGCGCACGTCGCGCGCTTCGGTGGTGACGAGTTCGTCGTGCTGCGGGCCGAGGACGAACCCGGTGCCGCCCGGGCGACCGCCCAGGCGGCGGTCGGCGCCTTCGCGACACCGTTCACGATCGCGGACAAACCGGTCTACCTCACCGCGAGTGTCGGCATCGCGCTCGCGCCCGACGACGCGACCGACGTCCCCGCGCTCATCGGGACGGCCGAGGCGGCGGTCTTCGAAGCCAAGCGGCTGGGTCGCAACACCGTGCGCTGGTATCGCTCGAGCGGCGGCTCGGCCTCGCTCGAACGAGTCGTGATGCGGCGCGACCTGCACGGCGCGATCGAGCGCAACGAGTTCGAGGTCTACTATCAGCCGATGTACGATCTCGGCACGGAGGCGATCCACGGCGTCGAAGCGCTGCTGCGCTGGCGCCACCCCGTGCACGGGCTGGTGCTCCCCGACCGCTTCATCCCGGTCGCCGAGGAGTGCGGGCTGATCGAGGAGATCGGCGGCTGGGTGCTCGAGCGCGCGATCGCGCAAGTGCGCAGCTGGAGCGACGCCGGGATCCCGGCGATTCGCGTCAGCGTCAACGTCTCGGCGCGCCAACTCGAGAGCAACGCCTTGCCGGCGCTGGTTACCGCGCTGCTGGCCCGGTACGGCGTCGCCGCCTCGTGCCTGGACATCGAGATCACCGAGTCGGCGATCATGCGCGACGTGGCGTCGGCCGCACGGCTGCTGCGGCGGCTGCGCGAGCTCGGCGTGCGGGTCTCGATCGACGACTTCGGAACCGGCTACACGTCGCTGGTCTTCCTCAAGCGCTTCCCGGTCGATCAGCTCAAGATCGACCGCTCGTTCGTCGTCGACGTGGCGCACGGCGCGTTCGACGGCGCCGTGATCCGCGCCGTCACGACGCTGGCCCGCGCGCTGGGCGTGCAGACCGTCGCGGAGGGCGTCGAGTTGCCCGCGCAAGTCGAGCGCCTGCGCGCGCTGGAATGCGATCTGGTGCAGGGCTTCCTGTTCTGCGAGCCGCTCCCGGCCGCCGCGTGTACGCCGTTGCTCGCCGCGCGGGCGATACGGCGCGCGCCTTAGCCGGCGACGCGCCGGCGCCGCGCGAGCGCGGCACCCCAGAGCGAGAGCACCAGGACCGAGGCCCCGAACCCGATCGACGCCGCGTGGTGGCTGGGGATGCCGTTGGCCCACAGCGGTGCGCACAGCAACCACAGGCCCAGCGCCGCGCCGGTCAGCTCGGCTCGCACGCTGCGCTGGCGGGACATCGACCACAGGGTGGCGGCGAGGATCAGCGCACCGACGATCCAGGCGTTCCAGGTGCTGGTCAGGCTGATCGCGTCGCCGTCGTACCACGGGAGAACGATCACGGCGACCCCGACGACCAGCTTGAGGACGTCCTGCACGCGGATCTCATCGGGTTCGCGCCGCGTCGTCGGTGCCGGCTGCCGTCCGAACTCGTCGATCATGCCGCTCCTCCGGTCGGTCCACGACCTACCGCTATTCTACCTCAGGAAATTGCCAGAATCCAGAAGAACAGCCGGAGGGGATGGGGCGGAGACGTGGAACCGAGGTCGGTCGCCCCGGGCCGAGATAGCTCAGTTGGTAGAGCACAGGTCTGAAAAACCTGGTGTCGCCAGTTCGATTCTGGCTCTCGGCACCACTTTCACCCCGCTCCGGCGGGGTTTTTCTTTCGTCGACGAGGGGCTTCGGACGGCTCGTCGGCTCGGCTCGATTTCGGGCGCCGCGGGCCGATACAGTTGAGGTGCGTGCTACCATGCCCCAGGACGCTTTCATCGCCGAGATGCAGAGTCTCTCGTGGGTTCATCGTTGGAAAGTTGAGCCGGGCATCGTCACGCCGGGTACGAACGATTGCGATTTGCTGGTGCAGCGTCTTGGATTACCCGAGGACCTCACCGGGCTGAGCGTGCTGGACGTCGGCGCGTTCGACGGGTCGATCAGCTTCATGTGCGAACGCCGCGGGGCAAAGCGGGTGGTCGCGCAGGACATTCAGATTCGGCGCACGCTGCGCTCGCTGCATCGGTACCTCGACTCGAAGGTCGAGTTGCTCGAGTGCTCGGTGTATCAGCTCGACCCGGCGACGATCGGGCAGTTCGACATCGTCATCTTCTCCGGCATCCTCTATCACATGCGCTATCCGCTGCTGGCGATCGACCGCGTGCACGGCGTCGCTAAAGACCGCGTCTACGTCGAGTCGCACTGCGCGCCGATCAGCATGCCGGCCTCGACCTTCCCGGCCTTCGCCTTCCCGACGCTGTTCTACGAAAAGGACGAAGTCAACGGCGATTACTCGAACTGGTTCGGCCCCGCTTCGGCGACGCTGATGGCCATGTTCCGTTCGGCCGGCTTCTCGATCGAGCAGTATTCGCAGTGGGGCGATCGGGTCGCATTCCACGCGCGCGTGCAGCCCGGACCACGTCCGTTCCTGGCGCACGACTCTGCCGCGCACGTCTCGTATGCCGGACTACACGACCTGACGCCGGAAGAAGAACTGGTTCAGCGCCCACGCCGAAACGAGAAGTGGTAGCGCCCACGGCGCACGAGACCCCGCTCGTCCACCGTGGGCTGAACCCGTAGCGCCTCCTTTAGTAGACCGACTCGGCGCCGGCCTTGCAGGTGACGTAGTCTTGCGCGCCCAGGCCGCCGCTGCAGCCGATCGCGCCGACGAGTTTGCCGCCCGCCACCAGCGGGAAGCCGCCGCGCGAGGCGATCGCCCCGTCGAGCGAGAGAACGTAGGTGTGGCCCGCCTCGGTCGCGTCCTCGAAGACCTTCGTCTCGCGGCGGAAGAGCGCGGCGACACGCGCCTTGTGCTGCGAGATCGCAACCGACGCGAGTTGGGCTCCGTCCATGCGCTCGAAGTAGATCAGGTCGCCGCTCGGGTCGACGACACTGATCACCATCTTCCAATTGTGCCGCTTCGCCTCGGCGAAAGCCAGATCGGCGACGTGCTTGGCCTGATCGAGCGTGAGCGGCGTGCCGTACGGGATGTCGAACGGCATGACCTCCGGCACCGCCGGCGGCGGTGTCTGGGCGAGCACCCCGGTGCCCAGGAGAAGGGCGCCGCACGTGACGAGCGACGCCGAGAGCCACTTCCGCATGATGCGTTCCTCCGGCAATGAGTGCGGCGCGGCTGCGTTCTCGAAGGGGAGCCGGCCGTCCGGCGCCCTTCGACCGCTTAGGCGAACGACCTACCGCGTCGTCAGGAGCGGCTGGCGGGTGCGACCGACCGGAAGTGCACGATGTCCGGCCCAGCCTCGATCACGACCGTGTCGAGGACGCCGTCGCGGAACGTGCCGGAGACCTGCATCGCGTGCATGCCCCCGCCGATGTCGAGCCAGATGCGGTCGCCCTTGAGGCCGCCGCTGACGCCGCGAAAGCCGCCCTGGTCGGCGAGCGAGTAGGTCCCCTGGACGATCCCGCCGGGATAGATCGTCAGCGCGAGGATGCCGTCGAACTCGCCGGCTTGGCGTTCGATCACCTCGCACGTCTTCAACTGGTAGTGCTGCGGCGCGGAGGCATCGGCCCAAGCCGCCGCGGGGACGGAGAGCATCGCGAGCAGACCGGCCGTGGCGGCCGCGGTGCGGAGGTGCGTGGTCATGATACTTCCCCAACGTACCCGGCAGGGCGGTCCGTTGCGTGGGGCCTGGCTACACCGAGCTCGGACGTGGGTAAGCCGGAACGAGAAGGAGGTGTGCCGATGGCGACAACGACCCGCAAGAAGACCACAGCTCGCAAGAAGACGACGGCCCGCAAGAAGACGGCCCGCAAGAAGACCACCGCCCGCAAGTACAGCCCGGCTGCCGGTGAGTACGTCCGCGAGGAGATGGACGCATACAAGGCCGGGACGGCGCGCAGCGGCCGCAAGGGCGGCAAGGTTCGCAGCCGCAAACAGGCGATCGCGATCGGGCTCTCCGAGGCGCGGCGCGCCGGCAAGAAAGTCCCCGCGAAGCGGAGCGGCGGCAAGAAGCGCTAGTCGAGCTGGTAGTCGATCGTCACCGGCGCGTGGTCCGAGAACCGCTCGTCGCGGTAGATCGCGGCCGCGCGCACCCGCGCGCCTAGGTCGGGCGTGACGAGCTGATAGTCGATCCGCCAGCCCAGGTTGTTCTCCCACGCGCCCTTCCAGCCCGACCACCAGGTGAACGCTCGCGGCTCCTGGTTGACGACCCGGAACGCGTCGACCCAGCCGACCCGGTCGATCACGTCGTCCATCCACGCGCGCTCCTGCGGTAGGAAGCCCGTGACGCCCGCGCAGCGCGCCGGGTTGAAGACGTCGATGTCGCGGTGCGCGATGTTGTAGTCCCCGCAAACCAGGAACGGCCGGCCCTCGTTCTTCATCTGCACGAGGTTGCCGATGAAGCGGTCGAGGAAGTACTCCTTGACGGCCTGCCGCGCCGGCCCGGTCGTCCCCGAGGGGACGTAGAGCGACGCGATCGAGAACTCGGGAAAGTCCATCCGCACGAAGCGGCCCTCGGCATCCATGTCGGCCAGGCCCAGGCCGCGCACGATGCGCTCGGGCGCGCGCTTGGCATACAGCGCGACGCCGCTGTAGCCTTTCTTCTCGGCGTCGACGAAGGCCGAGTGATAGCCCCGCAGGTCGAGCGCTTCGGGCGGGAGCTGATGCTCCTGCGCCTTGGTCTCCTGTAGGCAGACGACGTCCGGGTCCTGCGCCTCCATCCAGCGGAAGAAGCCCTTCCGCGCCGCAGCCCGGATGCCGTTGAGGTTGCAGGTGATGACCTTCAGGTGCACCGGCGAGGGATTCGAGCGCCGCCGGCCGGGTACTGCGGCCACGGGTTGGAGGGTCGGGGCAAGCGTCCGGCCGAAGCCTCGGGTATGAGACGGCTTGCAGCGCCGGGCGCTGTACTCGCGACGGCGCTGCTGTGCGCCCCGGCCGGCGCCGCGCAACAGGCGTCGGTCACTCTGTCGATCGTGGCGCCGACGCAAGCGGTGTTCACGCTCGTCGGCTCGCCGCTCGCGGCGCGCGCCGGAGGCGGGCTCGAGGTCATGGTGAGCGGCGACGTGGTGACGATCGTCCCCCGCCCGCACGCTTCGTCGGGCTATCTGCCGGCGCGGTTTACCTTCGCCATCACCTCGATGTCCGCGTGTCTCTCCGGCGCGACGCAGACCTCGCGGACGAGGTCGGTGCCTCTGCCGCTCGCTCGGGTGAAGGGCATCAAGATCTGCACGCGCCACGCCGCGCGCCCCCGCCGCTAACAGCCTTCCTGACGCGCCGCGCGATGCGGTATCGTGCGAGGTGATGACCGCACCGCGCTTCGAGCCGGGCCTGCTCGCCATCCCGCGCGACCGCGACGGTGCGGTCGTGCGGTTCGACGGGCGTGAGGTTGCGCTGAGCAACCTGCGCAAGCCGTTCTGGCCGGAGCTGGGCATCACCAAGGGCGACCTGTTGCAGTACTACGCCGACGTCGCGCCGCTGCTCGTACCGTACCTGAGAGACCGGGCCGAGGTGATGAAGCGTTATCCCAACGGCGCCGGCGGCGACTACTTCTACATGAAGCGCACGCCGTCCAACGCGCCGGCGTGGTTGCGCACCTGCGCGATCGAGCACGGCTCCGGCAGCGTGATCGCGTTCCCGGTCGTCGACGACGTCGCCTCGCTGCTGTGGCTGATCAACCTGGGTTGCATCGACCTCAACGAATGGTATGCGCGCTGCGACGACGTCGACCGGCCTGACTACTTGCACTTCGACCTCGATCCGGTCGAGGGCACGCCGTTCGGTACCGTGCGCGAGGTCGCGCTGCGCGTGCGCGAAGCGCTCGACGACCTCGGCATCCCGTCGTACGCGAAGACCTCGGGCTCGTCGGGGATGCACGTCTACGTTCCGATCGTCCGCGGCCCGCTGCAGAAGGAGGTCTGGACGTTCGCCAAGGCGTTCGCGCAGGCGCTCGAGCGCCTCGCCCCCGAGATCGTGACGGCGGAGTATCGCATCGCACGGCGGCCGGCCGGCCGCGTCTTGGTCGACTACAACCAGAACGCCTGGGGCAAGACGTTGGCCTCGGTCTACTCGGTGCGCCCGACCGCGGTGGCGTCGATCTCGACGCCGGTCACCTGGGACGAGGTCGCGGCGGGGATCGAGCTCGAGGACTTCACCTTGGCGACGATTCGCACGCGCCTGCTGGCGGTCGGCGATCTGTGGGCGCCGCTGCGCGCCACGACCGGCCGTGTCGACCTGGCTCGCTTCTTGACCTCGGCGCCGCTGCGACGATGATCGCCTTCGGTTACCCGCCGATGGAGATGCGTGCGGTCGAGCGCGTCCCCGACGGTCCGGATTGGCAGTACGAGCCGAAATGGGACGGCTTTCGGTGTCTGGCGTTTCGCGATGGGCGCGACGTCGCGCTGCAGTCGAAGGCCGGCCAGCCGCTCGGGCGCTACTTCCCCGAGATCGTCGCCGCGCTGGCGCAGCTTCCGTCGCCGACCTTCGTGCTCGACGGCGAGCTGGTCGTCCCGGTAGGCGGAGCGCTGTCGTTCGAAACGCTGCAGCAGCGGATCCACCCGGCCGCCTCGCGGGTCGCGCTGCTCGCGCGTACGACGCCGGCCTGGTATCTGGTGTTCGATCTGCTCGACCTCGACGGCACCGACCTCGTCGAGCATCCGCTGGTGGAGCGGCGCGCGGCCCTCGAGACGTTCGCGCGCGCGTTCGACGGAACGACCTTGCGGCTCTCGCCGGCGACCCGCGACCGCCGGGTCGTCGACGACTGGTTCGCGCGGGTCGGCGGCGCGCTCGACGGCGTCATCGCCAAGCGCGCCCACGCTCCGTACGGTAGCGGGACGCGCGACGCCGCCGTCAAGGTGAAGCGGCAGCGCACGGCCGACTGCGTCGTCGGCGGCTATCGGACGGCGAAGGGTGACGCCGCCCGAGTCGGTTCGCTGCTGCTCGGGCTCTACGATGACGAGGGCCGGCTCGACTACGTCGGCTTCTGCAGCGCGTTCGCGACCGCCGAGCGGAGCGCTCTGATCGAACGGCTGCGCCCGTTCGTCGGCGAGCCGGGCTTCACCGGCGGGGCGCCGGACGGCGCTCCCAGCCGCTGGAGCCGAGACCCCGAGCGCGATCGCAGTTACGTGAAGCTGCGGCCGGAACTGGTACTCGAAGTCGGCTTCGATCAGGTCAGCGGCGGCCGCATTCGGCACGGCACACGCCCGCTGCGCTGGCGTACCGACAAGGCGCCAGAGCAGTGTACCTCGGAGCAGCTGGTGACCCCCGAGGGCGCATTGGGGCTGCTCGACTCCTAGGCGGCGACTCGCGGGATCGGGATCGCTTCGAGCTCGTGCGCGAGGTCGACCTCGAGCTGACAGTCCAAGCAGCGCACGAGGACGCCGAGGGCGGCTTCGGCCGGCTGATCGTGGTCGGCCCGGCAGTCGGGGCAGCGGAACGTCAACTCCATACGAGCAGGCTAAGCGGCCCGAATGCCAGCTGGGTGGCACCTCCGCGAGGGACCGCGCCACTTTCCGCCGATACCATGCAAGCATGTCGGTTGAGCGGCGTTTCGAGCGGGTCCTCGAAATCACGCGGGATATCTTGCGCCTGCGCGAGCTCGACCTCGCCTTGGAGTCGATCGCCCGCGGCGTGGCCGACCTGTTCGGCTTCCGCTACGTCACGATCGTCATCGCCGACGGCAACCAGACCGGCGAGATGACCCGCCGAGTCATGCTTGGGTACCCCGACGACATCAAGCGGGAGCGCAAGAACGAGCGCGTCGCGAAGGCCGAGATCCTCTCGGCGCTGGCGCCGCACTTCGAGGTCTTCGAGAACGCCTTTTACATCCCGGCGGAGCGCGAGTTCAACTGGTACCGGGCGATCTACGCCAGCGAGACCGACCGCGACTCAGCGCGATCAGCACCGGACGCCTGGCACGAGCGCGATGCGATCTGCCTGGTCCTGCGCGACTCCGGCGGCGAGATGATCGGCTATCTGAGCCCCGACGGGCCGACCGACGCGAAGATCCCGAGCCGCGACACGCTGCGCGGGCTCCAACTCTTCGTCAACCTGATGGGGCTGGCGCTGGCCAATGCGCAGGCCCACCGGGCCGAGGTCGAACGCCGCCGTCTGCTCGAGGCGAACCAGGCCCGGCTGCGGCACGAGGCGACCCACGATTCGCTGACCGGTCTGCCGAACCGAACCTACTTCCAGGAGCGGCTCGCGACGACGCTCGAGCACGCGCGAGGCCGGCCCGAGCGCGTCTACGCCGTCCTGTTCGTCGACCTCGACGAGTTCAAGTCGATCAACGACTCGCTCGGCCACATCGCCGGCGACGCGCTGCTGATGGCGGTCGCCGACCGCATGCGGGCGACCGTCGCCGCCGACGATTTCATCGCGCGGATCGGCGGCGACGAGTTCGCGCTGCTGCTCGCCCACCGCCACGACCTGGGCCAGGTCGAGGACGCCGTCGAGACCATCCAGGACGCGCTGGTCGCGCCGATGCTGATCGAGGGCCGCGCCGTCTACAACACCGCCTCGATCGGGATCGCCGTCATCGAGCCGACCGACGAGCGGATCGAGGGTGTCCTGCGCAACGCCGACACCGCGATGTACCACGCCAAGGCGCTCGGCCGCGGGCGGCACGCGTTCTTCGACCATCACATGCACTACGAGGCGACGCGGCGGTTGGCGTTGACCAGCGATCTGCGCGCCGCGATCGAGGCCGAACAGTTCACCGTCGAGTACCAGCCGATCGTGCGTCTCACCGACACGCGGTTGATGGGGTTCGAGGCGCTGGTGCGTTGGCACAACCCGGCGACCGGCGAGGTGCTGCCCGGCGAGTTCATCCCGCTGGCCGAGGACGTCGGCCTGGTCGTGCCGATCGGCCGCTACGTCTTCGTCGACGCGTGCCGGCGCTTAGCCGAATGGCGCCGCCGCGCGCCGCTGCTCGATCTGCGCATGCACGTCAACCTGTCGGTGCAAGAAGTCCTCGAGCCCGATCTCGACGCGTTCGTCGCGCGCAACCTGCGCCGCTTCGGGCTCTCCTCCGACGACATCGTGCTGGAGATCACCGAGACGGCGGTCATCCGCTCGAACACGCTCTCGCTCGGTTCGCTGGCGCGGCTGCGCGCGACCGGCGTCCACCTGTGCATCGACGACTTCGGGACCGGCTACTCCTCGCTGCGCTACCTCCACCAGCTGCCGTTCGACGCGCTGAAGATCGACCGGTCGTTCGTCGAGAGCGCCGAGGGAGGGCTGGGCAGCGCGCCGATCGTGCGCATGCTGATCCAGCTCGCCAAATCGTACGGGATCGACGCCGTCGCCGAAGGGGTCGAGACTGCGCGGCAAGCCGAGGAGCTGATCGCGCTGGAGTGCGAGTACGCTCAGGGCTTCTACTTCTACCGCCCGATGAGCCCGGATGCCGTCGGCGCGCTGCTCGACGTGACGCCCTCCGCCATCGTCGCCGGCTGAACCATTCGGGCGCGTGCGCGCCCGAATGGTGGGTACGATACCTCCCCGCCCGGATTCGCCGCGAGGAGATTCTCCCATGACCCTGCCGGATCGTCCCGCCGAGGTCCGTCCGCCGCCGACGCCGTTGCTGGCCGACCAGCGGCGTGCGATCGAGCGCGCGCTCGACGAGCGCCGCGACGCCGAAGGCGGCTGGCTGCGTGAGGAAGATACCCTGTGGGGTTCGGGCGGCTCAGTGGACCAGGAACGCGACCAGTAGCAACGCCACGATGTTGAGGACCTTGATCATCGGGTTGATCGCCGGTCCGGCCGTGTCTTTGTAAGGATCGCCCACCGTATCGCCGGTGACCGCCGCCGCGTGGGCCGGCGATCCTTTACCGCCGTAGTGGCCGTCCTCGATGTACTTCTTGGCGTTGTCCCAAGCGCCGCCGCCGGCGGTCATCGCGACGGCCAGGAAGAACCCGGTGACGATCGAGCCGATGAGGATGCCGCCCATCATCTTCGCGCCCTCGGTCCCCGGCAGCACGCCGATCGCGGCCAGGATGACGATGATGATCGGGACGCCGACCGGGATCAGCGCCGGCAGGATCATCTCCTTGAGCGCCGCTTGCGTGACGATGTCGACGGTCGTTGCGTAGTTCGGCTTCTGGGTCCCGGCCATGATGCCGGGCATCTCGCGGAACTGCCGGCGGACCTCCTCGACGACCTTACCGCCGGCGCGGCCGACCGACATCATCGAGAGCGACGAGAACAGGTACGGGCACATGCCGCCGATCAGCAGGCCGCCGATGACGAACGGATCGCCGATCGTGAAGAGTGCGCCGACGTCGGGGACGTTGCACGCCGCACCCGGCGTCGCTTTGCACTTGTCGGACAGCTCGGTCAGGAATGAAGCGAACAGGACGACCGCGGCCAGCGCCGCCGAGCCGATCGCGTAGCCCTTGGTGACGGCCTTGGTCGTGTTGCCGACCGCGTCCAGCGGGTCGGTCACGGCGCGCACGTCGGCCGGCATGTCCGCCATCTCGGCGATGCCGCCGGCGTTGTCGGTGATCGGCCCGAAGGCGTCGATCGCAACCACGATCCCGGCCATCGAGAGCATCGCCATCACCGCGATGCCGACGCCGTAGAGGCCGGCCCACGAATACGAGAAGATGATCCCGAAGACGATGACGATCGCCGGCAGCGCCGTCGCCTGCATCGAGACGGCCAACCCGGCGATGATGTTCGTCGCGTGGCCGGTGACCGACGCTGCGGCGATGCTCTTGACCGGTGGGAAGTTCGTGCCGGTGTAGACCTCGGTGATGTACGTGATCAGCGCCGTCACGATCAGACCGATCAGGGCGCAGCCGAAGATGTCGAGCGCCGAGATCGTGCGGCTGCCGACGGTCACGCCGGCGCCGAACTGCGCGTTGCACAAGAAGTAGAAGCCGATCGCCGAGAGGACACCGGCGACGATCATCCCGCTGTAGAGCGAGTTCATGATCCCGCTGCGCTTGACCTGACCCTGGCCGACGACCAGCGTCCCGATGATCGAGGTGACGATCGAGAGCGCACCGATCAGCAGCGGGAAGGTCGTCGCGCCGGCGACGTCGGTCAGGACGAGGTGCCCCAGCAGCATCGCGGCGGTCGTCGTGACGACGTAGGTTTCGAACAGATCGGCCGCCATGCCGGCACAGTCGCCGACGTTGTCGCCGACGTTGTCGGCGATGACGGCCGGGTTGCGCGGGTCGTCCTCGGGGATCCCCGCCTCGACCTTGCCGACCAGATCCGCGCCGACGTCGGCGGCTTTGGTGAAGATGCCGCCGCCCAAACGCGCGAAGACCGAGATCAGCGAGCACCCGAAGGCGAGGCCGACCAATGCGTAGAGCGAACGCGCTTCGTCGCCGTTGTTGATCTGCAGCACGATCGCGTAGTAGCCGCTGACCGCGATCAACCCGAGGCCGACGACCAAGATGCCGGTGACGGCGCCGCCGCGGAACGCCAAGTTGAGCGCCGGTCGCAGGCCACCGCGCGCGGCTTCGGCAGTGCGCACGTTGGCGCGCACCGAGACGAGCATCCCGATGAAGCCGGCGGCGCCCGAGAGGACGGCGCCGATCAGGAATCCGACCGCGGCTTCCCAGCCCAGCGGTGGCGCGACGGCGATGATGATCGCCAGAATCACCGCGACCACGGCGACGGTCGTGTATTGCCGACGCAGGAAGGCCATCGCGCCTTCTTGGATCGCGGCCGCGATCGACTGCATCGTCGCGTTCCCGGCCGGCTGCCGGAGCACCCAACTGATCAGGAAGGCCCCATAGAGGATGGCCAGGACGCCGGCGATGAGCCCCGCGTCGATCCCGACCTGTGATGTCAACGTCAAGAATCTGTCCTTTTTTTTCCGACACAAAGAAAGGCCCGACCGCGGTCAGGCGCTTCGAACGGGTCCTGCGTTTAGCGCCACCGGAGTGGTGTCCTTTGCCGACGGGCATCCCGGAGCCGGGCGCGAACGATGCGCGGGCATGGAGTCGACCGAGTTCCTCGTCGTCGGGTGCGGGCCGGCCGGCGGTATCGCCGCGCGTGAGGCGGCTCGGGGAGGGGTCGCTACCCTCGTGCTGGAGCGCGACTCGGTGGTCGGTGCGAAGCGGGTCTGTGCGGCCGGCCTGCGGCCAGGGTTCTGCGCCGAGTTCGGCCTGCCGCGCTCGATCGTCCACCTCGACCCGGCGACGATCTCGCTCACCACGGCCCGGCAGACCTACGCCTTCCCGGTCCGCCCCGCACACACCACGACCCGCGAGGAGCTCGACGGGACGATCGCCGAGCAGGCCCGCCGCGAGGGTGCCGAGATCCGGACCGGGGCGCTTTTCCGAGGCCTGCGCCGCGAAGGCGGCGGGGTCGTCGTCGAATACGCCGACTTGGCGGCGGGGGGGCGCCGGGCGATCCGGGCCCGCACGGTCTTCCTCGCACCCGGCGCCAGCGCGCGGCTGGACGAGGTCGACCCCCGCTTCCGCCATGCCGGCTGGACGGCCGGTCTGATCACCTGCTTCCAATACCGGGTCTATCCCGTCCGACCGGCGGCGCCGCCGGCCTACGAGACGCTCGAGATGCACTATTACGTCAGCCCGCGGACGGGGCACAACGTGATCGCGTGGATGTTTCCCAAGCGCGACCACCTGTCCATTGGTTTGGGGATCGCGGCCAAGATCCCGGGCGCCGCTCTGCGCGCCGAGCTGGACGCGTTCCTCGCGACGGTCGAGCAGCGGCTGTTCCGCGGCGTCCCGTACACGGTCCGCGAGGAGGGGAATCTCCTTTATGGTGGGCTGCCGCGCCCGGCGATCGGAGCCGACGGCGTGCTGGTCGGCGGGACCGCCGCCGGTCTGGTCGACGCGACGACGGGCGAGGGGATCTACGAGGCGGCGCTGACCGGGCGCTTCGCCGCCGAAGCGGCCGGCGGCGCGCGGCGGGCGACGCTGCGCAATCCGGCGCGCTGGTACGAGCGGGCCGTCCGGCGGGCCTTCTACGGCCGTCTCGCCCGCCGCCACCGCCTGATGACGATGCTCGAACGCAAGCCGGTTCGCTTCGACGTGCTGTTCCGACAGCTCGAGACGACTCCGCGTTTCGCCGAGCTGCTGCAGGCGGACCACCGTCCGTTCCGCCCGACGGATTGGATGTATCTGCACGCGCAGGCGGCGAAGTTCTTGCTGGCGGCGCTGCAGGTCTGACTCGCCGCTTTCGTATGCTGCCAGCCCGTCTCGACTGCTCGACTCGGTCCGTTCTCGTCCCGCCTGCAACCGTCGGCGCGGCGCGGCGCACGGACGCGCACGCGCGGCCGGGTTAGGCGAAACCGCTCCGATGCAGGACATCTCCGACCTGGAGTTCACCGCGATACGCGATTTGATCCGCGAGCGGTTCGGGCTCTGGTACGACGATCAAAAACGGTTCTTGCTGCTCAGCCGCCTGCAGACGCGGCTGGTGAAGCGCGGCTTCCAGACCTACGCGGCATACGTCGACTTCCTGCGCTTCAATCCGCGCCGCGAGGAGGAGTGGACCGATCTCGCCTCGGCGCTCTCGAACAACGAGACCTACTTCTTTCGCGAGCACGCACAGCTCAAAGCTTTGGTGGGCGGGATTCTCGACGAGTTCCTGACGCGCTCGCCGCGGATCCGGCTGTGGTCCTCGGCCTGCTCCTCGGGCGAGGAACCCTACTCGCTGGCCATGACCCTGCTGGGCAGCGGCAAGGTCGCCGAGGCGAACGTGTCGATCCGGGCGACCGACATCTCGCCGCGCGTCCTCGACCTGGCCGACCGGGCCTTCTACCGCACGATCTCGTTCCGGGCGACCGAGCCGTCGATGATCCAGCGCTGGTTCCACCCGCAGGGCGACGGGTTCGTCATCGACGAGCGGATCAAGCGGATCGTCTCGTTCGGCCGGCTCAACCTCCTGGACGGGCCCCGGGTCGCCGCCGAGGGGCCGTTCGACGCGATCTTTTGCCGAAATGTATTGATTTATTTCGACAAGCCGACGCAGAAGCGAGTCGTCGAGTCCTTCGCGAAAGCCCTGAGTCCCGGAGGCTATCTGTTCTTGGGTCACGCCGAGTCGCTCTTCCACCTCACCGATCTCTACGAGCCGATCATCGGCCCGGAGGCGATCGTCTACCGACTGCGCGCCGTCGTGCCCGGCGTGAGGCAGCACGCATGAACCCGCGCATCATCACCGTCGTCATCACCGACGACTCGGCGTTCATGCGGCGCGCGATCCAGAAGATGCTCGAGAAGGAACCCGACATCCGGGTCGTGGGGACCGCGGCGAGCGGCGAGGAGGGGATCGCGATGATCGAACGCCTCCGCCCCGACGTCGTCACGATGGACGTCGAGATGCCCGGCATGGGTGGACTCGAGGCGGCGCGCTCGCTGGTCTCGCGGCGCGGGCCGCCGATCATCATGGTCAGCGCGCTGACCCGCGAGGGCGCCGAGACGACGTTGCGCGCGCTCGAGATCGGCGCGGTCGACTTCATCCCCAAGCCCGACTCGGCGCTGATCGACATCGTCAACGTCCAGCGCGAGCTGGTCGAGAAGGTCCGCCACTTCGGCTCGCGCGGTGCCTATCTGCGCGCGATGCAGGCGCAACGCGGGACGAGTCCCGAGCGCCTCGTCGAGCGGCCCGAGCCGCCGCCGCGCGAGCCCCGCCCCGTCACGCTCCCGACGCCGCCACCGCCGCCGATCGTCGCGCGCCCCCGCTCGAGCGGGCACGCCGGCGGGTTCACCTGCGTCGCTATCGGGACGTCGACCGGTGGTCCGGTCGCGCTCTCGCACATCCTGCCGAAGCTCCCCGCCGCCTTCCCGCTGCCGATCGTCATCGTGCAGCACATGCCGCCCGGCTTCACCCGTCCGCTCGCCGAGCGGCTCGACGCGGCCAGCAAGATCAACGTCGTCGAAGGCGTCAGCGGGATGACGCTCGCGGCTGGAACGGCGATCGTCGCGCCGGCAGGCAAGCAGCTCCGGGTGGCGCGCTCGCTGGGTGCGGTCGTCGTGGCGCTCTCCGACGATGCGAGCCGCTCCTTGCACGTCCCGAGCGTCGACGTGATGGCCAGCTCGGTCGGCGAGATCTACGGCGCCGGAGCGCTGGGCGTCATCCTGACCGGGATGGGACACGACGGGGTGGAGGGTTTGCGGGTCATCAAGGAGCGCGGTGGGTATGTAGTGGGACAGGACGAAGCGACCGCCGTCGTCTACGGCATGCCCCGCGCGGCCGCGGTCGCCGGCCTGGTCGATCGTGTGGTCCCCCTCGACGCCGTCTGGCGGACCCTGTGCGAATTGACCGGGACAGCCTACGCCTCGGCTTGACCGAGATCGCACGGTGATTTGACGTGAGTCACACAGAACGTGACATGAGCGTGGGGGAGCTGGGCCCGCCAGGCGTGAACCGTTGGGATTGATGGGAACGGGTGACCCGACTCAGGAGCACGCCGTGAAAGCACTCCGTGATGGCTCGCGCTACGTGATCGGGGGCGTCGAGCTTAGTCGCGAAGAGATCGTTCACAAGTATCTCCACCTGGTGAAGTATGTAGCCGGGCGGATCTCGATAAACTTGCCCCCGAACGTCGAGATCAACGATCTCATCAACGACGGCATCCTGGGCCTGATCGACGCGATCGAGAAGTACGACGACGAGCGCGGGGTCAAGTTCGAGACCTACGCGATCACCCGCATCAACGGCGCCATCCTCGACGCCTTGCGTGCGCTCGACTGGGTGCCGCGCGCCGTCCGGCAGCGTGCCCGCGAGGTCGAGCGGACCTACCAGGAGCTCGAAGTCGAGTTCGGCCGCGCCGCGAGCGAGGAAGAGGTCGCCGAGCGGATGGGGCTGTCGGTCAAAGAGCTCGACGTCCTCATGCAGAAGATTCGCGGCACCTCGGTGCTCTCGCTCGAAGAGTTTCTCCCCAACGAGCGCGGCTACGAGATCCCGCTGCTCGACACGCTGCGCGACGACGGGAGCGAGGTTACCGACGCCGTCGAGGCCCGCGAGATCAAGGCTTCCCTGGTCCGTGCCGTCGACGAGCTTCCGCCCCAAGAGCGCACGGTTATCTCGCTCTACTACTTCGAGGGCCTGACCCTCAAGGAGATCAAGGGCGCCCTGAACGTCTCGGAGTCGCGGGTTTCGCAGATCCACGCCCAGGCGGTCATCCACCTGCGGACGAAATTACGCTCCCTGCGACCCGATTTGGGCTACCGTGAGGGCGATCCGACGGTGAAGCAGAAGTATATGCGGCGCAATGCGGCGCCGGCACCGACGGGGGACGTCGGCGCCATCGGCTGACCGCAGGGAGGCACGACGTTCGTGGCGATCCGCCCCATCGACATCCAAGCGGCGATCTTTCAGGCGAGTCAAACGGCTCCCATCATTCAGCGCGCCGAGGAGTCGGCCCGGCTCTCGCAAGCCGCGGCGCAGACCGCCTTCGTGAACCAGACCGAGGTCCGTGAGGAGCGGGTCGGCCAGACCGACAAGGTGCTCGGGAACAAGATCGATCCCAACGCCGAGCACCACCAGGACGCGGAGTACGAGCCCCAGGAGCGCCGCCACGCCAACGCGTTCGAGGAGACGGTCGACGAGGCAGCGGGGCTCGACGAGCCGCAGCACCTGATCGACTTCACGGCCTGAAATGAGCGTCGATCCGCTCGCCGGCGCCGGCGCCGCGGATCTCGCGGCCCTGGTCGACGCCGAGCTGGCGGTGCTGGCGGCGAACGCGGAGGCGCTCCAGGCGCTGGTCGCGCAAAACCCGGGCATGGTCCTGGCGGCGCGGGTGCTGGCCTCGAACGGGCTGACCGATCAGCTCCAGATCGCCGGGCTGCGGGTCTCGGCCGCCTTGCCGCCGACCGTCCATCCGGGCGACCTGATCCAGGTCCAGGTGACGGGAGCCTCCGAGAACGGCACCATCGCGCTGCAGATCCTGCGGAATTACGGGCCCGTCGCGCAGGTGCCCACGGTGGCGGCGACGCCGGTCGACGAGAATCAGCTACCGCCGATCGTCTGGTCCACCGCATCGGCGGCCACGCCCTCGGGCGGGACGACGCCGGCGCCCACGCCCGCCGCCGCGCCCCTGCCGGCACCCGCCGCGGGGACGACGGTCGTCGCGGCCCCAGGCGGCGCCGTCCCTGCGGCCGCCACCCCAGGGCCGGCGGCCGAGCCGCTGCCACCGGCGGTCGGTACGGTCACGGTCGCCCGGGTCGTCGCCACCCAGGGGCGCAGCGACGTCCTGCTGGTCGACGGCCGCCGGATCGTCGCGGCCCTGCCGGAGCCGGTCGAAATCGGCCGGACGATGACCGTGCAGATCGTCTCCGTCGAGGGTGAAGAGGTCCGGTTTGCGCTGCTCGCCGCCGGCAGGACCGCCGCCAACGTGCCGGTGATCGCTGGCCGGCTCTTGCCGGCCAACGTGCTCGGCGCGCTGTTGGCCGGCCCGGGCGCCCGCGCCGCGACCGGGCCGCCGCCGGATGCGGCGCCGCCCACCGGCGCCGCGGCTTCCCCGCCCACCCCGCGCCCGGACACGACCGCGTTCGCGCTCCGGGCGCCGACCGGACCGGCGGGGATCCCGGTGCGCGGCGCGCAGACTGCGGTCCCCGAACCGAACTCGATCGAAGCGCGGCTGGCGGCCGCGCGCGCGGCGGCGCCGGGCGCCGAGCCGGCGAGCGCGGAGCAGCCCTCGCCGTCGCCGCCGCGCGCTGCGCTGCCGCCGCTGCTCGGGCGCGGGCCGATCCCGACCGCGCCCGGCCGCTTCGTCGCGCCGTTCGCGGTCGGAACGCGAACGGACGCGCCGGCGCCCGCCGCCGGCGCGCCGGTGGTGCGAGCGACGGGCCTCTCGGCGTACACCGACCCGGTCGCGCTGCTGCGCGCGTTGCGGCTCCCGGTCACGCCCAGCGGGGTCGCCGCAGCGACGCTCGCGCTCAAGAGCCCCGCGCAATTGCCCAACGCGCTGGCGGCGCTCGAAGCGGCGCTGCCGCGCGCGAGCGACGATCCGCACGTCGCGACCTTGCGCACGCTGCTGGCGTTCGTCGGCCGGATCGATCCGCGCTCGCCGACGCTCTCCGCCCAGATCGCCGCGTTCGTCGATCACGTCGTCACCGGCAGCGAACCCAAGCTGGCCGTGCTGCTCGCCGCTGCCGAGGCGGCCGAGCCGACCGCGGACGACGCTCCGGCCGGTGCCGCACCGGCGGCCGCGGGCGCCGCACCGCCGCCGGTCGGCGCCGATGCCGAGTTGGCCGCCGCCGCACTGCGGCCGCTGGCAGCCGCGTTGGCCGCGGAACGCGCGGCGGCGCTCGGGGTCGACTTCAAGCAGACGCTGTTGGCGTTCGCCGCCGACGAAGCCGGATCGTCACCGGCACTCGGCGCCGCGATCACCGGTGCGCTGACGGCGCTGACCGCGGTGCAGACGCAGGCGGCACAGGTGCTCGCCGCGCGGCCCGACGGTTTCGCGTTCACGCTGCCGCTGATGACGCCCAACGGTATCGCCAGCGCCCAGATCGCGGTGCGGCGGGACGGCGCCGACGGCCGCGCGGAGCGGGTCGATAACGCGAACTTCCACATTGCGTTCATCCTGGAGACGGCGCACTTCGGGACGGTCGCGATCGACGTGGTCACCGTCGACCGCGAGGTCAGCGTCGACGTGCGCGCCGAGGCCGCGCCGGCGGTGCGCGCCTTCCGCGATGCGCTGGGCCACCTGACCGCAAGGCTCGAGGCGCTGCACTACCGGGTCAACTCGGCCGGCGCGACGCTCGCCTCGACCGCGACGATCGGCGTCGCCGCGCCGCCTGCGCGGCCGATCGACCCCGACGCGACGGTGGATCGCTCCGCATGAACGCGCGCTATTTCAATGCCCGGCGCAACGCGCCCGACCGGCCGGCGGCCGCGGCGCTGAGCTACGATCCGACCAAACCGGGGCCGCCGGAGATCGTCGCGATCGGGCGCGGGCTGACCGCCGAGGAGATCGTGCGGCTGGCCCGGGAGCACGACGTCCCCATCCATCAGGACGCCGGCCTGGTCGAGGCGCTGACGAAACTCGAGGTCGGTTCGCATCTCCCGCGCGAGCTGTACGCGATCGTCGCCGAAGTGTTGGCCTTCGTCTACGCGGTCGACGCGCAGGCCTCGGCGTAACGCGCGCCAAATCATACCTCCGTGAGAATTAGGAGATACGGCGCCCTCGCAGCGGCGCTGCTGGTCTGCGTCCCCGCCGTCGGCCGAGCCGCCGCGCCGGCCGCCGCGCCCTCGCCCGCGCCGAGCGCGGCGCCGGCTGAGGGTGCCCCGAGCGAGACCCACCACACGCTGGCCCTCGGTGGAAGCACGATCGCGTACACCGCGCGGGCCGGGACGACCGCGCTGCGCGACGCCGCCGGCGACGAGATCGCGCAAGTGTTCTCGGTCGCCTACACCGCCGACGGCGCCGATCCGCGGACCCGGCCGGTGACCTTCTTCTGGAACGGTGGCCCCGGCTCGTCGTCGATGTGGCTGCACATGGCGTCGTACGCGCCGGTGCGCGTCGCGATCCCCTCGAACGCGACGCCGCCGGCGCCCGGCACGCCGTTCGGGCCGAATCCCGACTCGCTGATCGACACCACCGATCTGGTCTTCGTCGACGCCGTCGGCACCGGTTACAGCCGGATCAGCGGGAAGGGGAAGGCGAGCGACTTCTTCGGCGTCGACGAAGACGCCAAGGCGTTCGAGCAGTTCATCCGGCGCTGGGTGACGACCAACGGGCGCTGGGCCTCACCGAAGTTTCTGTTCGGCGAGTCGTACGGCACGACGCGTGCCGCCGATGTCGTCAACCGGTTGCAGGACGACGGGATGGCGATCGACGGCGTCGTGCTGCTCTCCTCGGCACTCGACTTCAATGCGCTGGACAACAATCAGGGACCGGGCGAGGACGAGGGCTACATCTCGTTCCTGCCGACCGAAGCCGCCGTCGCCTGGTACCATCACGCGCTCCCCGCCGCGCCGGCCGACCTGCCGCAGTTCCTCGACGGCGTGCGCGCCTTCGCGATCGGTCCGTATGCCGACGCGCTGATGCGCGGCGACGGGCTCGATCCCGCCACCCGCGCGCAGATCGTCGCGACGCTGCACGCCGACACGGGGCTCGATCCGGCCTACATCGAGCGGGCGCACTTGCGCCTGGACCCGAGCCGTTTCGAGCACGAGCTCCTGCACGACCAGGGCTTGACGACCGGCCGGCTCGACGGCCGCTACCAGGGGCTCGAGCTCGACCGGACCGCCGACTCGCCGTCGTACGATCCGACCAGCGACGACGGGCTGGTCGACGCCGTCATCGGCGCCTTCAACACCTACCTGCGCGACGATCTGGGCTACCGCATCGAGCGGCCGTACCTGGGCACGAACTACCCCCTCGTCGGCGCGCATTGGAACTACCGCCGAGAGAACACGCTCGTCGCGACCAACGTCGCCGACGATTTGCGCCAGGCGCTGGTCAAGAACCCGTACCTGCACGTCTTCTCGGCCAACGGCTGGTTCGATCTGGCGACGCCGTTCTTTGGGACGCAGTACACGCTCGACCATCTCGGGCTCGATGCGGCGGCGCACGCACGGATCAGCTACGGTTTCTATCCGTCCGGACACATGGTCTACCTCAACGACGAGGCGCGGCGCGCCTTCAAAGCCGACCTCGTCCGCTTCTACCGCGAATCGATGGCCCGCTGATGCGCCGTATCGCCCTCGCCCTCACCTTGTGCGCCATCCTGGGCACCGCCCTCGCGCCGGCCGCGCTGCGCGCGCAGAGCGATCCCGCTCCGGCACCGACGCCGACGCCGCGTCCGATCCCGCACGTCCCCGAGGCCATCACCCACCACACGATCGTGCTCGACGGCCGCCGCATCGCCTACACGGCGCACGCGGGGACGATCGTGCTGCGCGACGCCGACGGCCTGCCGACCGCCAGCGTGTTCGCCGTCGCCTACACCGCCGACGGCGCCGACCCGCGCACGCGCCCGGTCACCTTCTTCTGGAACGGCGGCCCCGGATCGTCGACGATCTGGCTGCACATGGGCTCGTTCGGCCCCGTCCGCGTCGCCGTCCCCGCCAACGCCGGCGAACCCGCCCCCGGCGCGCCGCTGGTCGCCAACGAGTCCTCGCTGCTCGACACCAGCGACCTGGTCTTCGTCGACGCGATCGGGACCGGTTGGAGCACGATCGTCGGCAAGGCGACGGGCAAGGACTTCTACGGGATCGACGAAGACGCGAAGGCGTTCACCCAGTACATCGAGCGCTGGCTGACGGCCAACGCGCGCTGGGAGTCGCCGAAGTTTCTCTTCGGCGAATCCTACGGAACGACGCGCGCGGCGAACGTGGTCAACAAGCTGCAGGACGACGGCGTCGCGATGAACGGCGTCGTGCTGCTCTCCTCCGCGCTCGACTACAACTTCCTACCGGTCAACCAAGGCCCGGGCGAAGACTACGCCTACATCGGCTACCTGCCGACGGAGGCTGCCGTCGCGTGGTACCACCACCGCGTTCCGGGCAACCCACCCGACCTGGTCCGATTCGTGGCGCAGGCGCGCGCGTTCGCCGGCGGTCCGTACGCGGCCGCCCTGCGCCGCGGCGACACGCTCGACGCGGCGACGCGCGCGCAGATCGTCGCGCGGCTGCACGCTTTGACCGGCTTGAGAGCGAGCTACATCGAGGCGGCGAACCTGCGGCTGGACCCCAACCGCTTCCAGTTGCAGCTCTTGCGCGACGAAGGCCGGAACTTGGGTCGCTACGATGCCCGCTACCAGGGCGACGAGATCGACCCGAACAGTGCGTATCCCAGCTACGATCCGTCCGATACGATGACCTCGGCGGCCTACGTCGCGGACTTCAACCACTACGCGCACGACGTGCTGCAGTACCACGAGACGCGGCCCTACGACACGCTCGACTTCGCCGTCAACCAGGCTTGGAATTCCAAACGTGGCGAAGACGCCAATGCGCCCAGCGTCGTCGGCGATCTCCAGGCTGCGGTTGCCAAGAACCCCTATCTGCACGTGCTCTCGGCGAATGGCTACTTCGATCTCGCGACCGGGTTCTATGGGACCGAGTATCTGTTGCAGCACATGAACCTCAATGCTACGCAGCAGAAGCAGATTCAGTTTGCGTATTTTCGGTCGGGGCACATGGTGTACATGAATCACGATGCGCTGGTCGAGTTCAAGCGCGTGTTGGTTGGGTTTTATCGGGGGGCGGTTTCGCACTAGCGCTGCTTGATCGTGGCGGGGGTGACGGGGGAGCGACGTGGCTGCGGCGGGGACGCTCCCTGCGCGCATCCTGCGCTCCGGTCGCTCCGCGCTCCGCGGCTTCCGCCCTCCGGGCTCACGCCGCTACGCGAGGCCCCGCCGCAGCCACGTCGCTCCCCCGTCACGGCGCGCGCGGGGGTCACGGCGCTGCGCGCGTGACCTTAGGGGCGGGGTGGGGAGGCGAGGCGAACGTGCGGGGCGGTGAGTTGGTTTGGGAAGTTGCGGGGGGCTTTGGCGCAGACGCGCGCGGTGTTTGGGGGGGAGCTCGAGACACTTGCGTTGGCGAAGCGGCCGGTTGATGACGCGCTGTGGGACGATCTCGAGGAGTTGTTGGTCAGCGCGGACTTTGGGGTGCCGACGACGGTGAAGATCGTTGAGGGGCTGCGTGCGGTGGCGCGGCAGGATCGGTATGCGAGCAGCGATCAGGTCGTGGCGCGGTTCCGGCGCGATGTGCAGAACTTCCTTACGTTGCCGGGGATGGCGTTGAATCTGAGTGGGAAGCCGGCGGTCGTGCTCGTCGTTGGGGTAAATGGGAGTGGGAAGACGACGACGATCGGTAAGCTGGCGGCGCTGTTGCGGGGGCAGGGGAAGAGGGTGATGGTCGTGGCGGCCGACACGTTTCGGGCGGCGGCGGCGGAGCAGCTGGCGATTTGGGCGCAGCGGGCTGGGGCGGAGTATGTGCGGGGGGCGGAGGGGTCGGATCCGTCGTCGGTCGTGTTTGATGGGATGAGTGCGGCGAAGGCGCGTGGGGTCGATGTCGTGTTGGTCGATACTGCGGGGCGGTTGCAGACCAAGACGAACCTGATGGAGGAGTTGAAGAAGATGCGGCGCGTGATCGAGCGTGAGACGGGGGCGCCGCCGGCAGAGACGTTGCTCGTCGTTGATGGGACGACGGGGCAGAATGCGCTCTCGCAGGCCAAGCTCTTCCATGCGGCGACGCAGTTGACGGGCGTCGTGGTAACCAAGCTCGACTCGACGGCGAAGGGCGGGGTGCTGGTGGGGATCGTCGATCAGCTCGCGGTGCCGGTGAAGTTCGTCGGTTTGGGTGAGGGACAGGATGCGCTGGCGCCGTTCGACCCGGCGGAGTTCACCCAGGCGCTGTTTCAGGTCACGTAGGCGTTGCCGGCGTTCCACTCGCCGCGGCCGGACGGCAGCAGATCGAGGATGTGCCAGGTCGGGCAGAGCTGATCGATGCCGCGATGGCTGCCGTCGGTGAACTCCGCGTGCGCGGTGAGGACGTGACGGATGCCGTCGGGTGTTTGCGCGAACACCAAGACCGTCGGAATCGGGTTACCGGCGCCGTCTTCGGCGCCGGTGTCGCGCGCGAAGGATGGATCGGCGTCGGCCAAGATTCGCAGCCGCTGCCATGTGCGGTCGGCCTTCCAGGCTTGCACCTTGTCGACCGGGGCCAGCGTTGCGGCGACGACGTTGGCGAGTTGGGAGACGTGGTGGGCGACGCCGTCCCAGCCGTCGACCCACATCGAGCACATCGGGCAGAACTCGTCGTCGTCTTGCCAATACATGAAGTGGTACATGATCAGGTACGGCTTACCGGGTGCAAAGAGCTGCGAGAGCTTCACCCGCTCGGCGCCGTCGAAGAACTCGTAGTCGGGGACGCGCGGGCCGGCCGGCAGCCCGCGGCGCATCGCGGCGACGCGTTCGATCTGCTCGCGCAGCTCGAGCTCGGCAGCGAGCAGTTTCTCTCGCGCGGTCCGATAGCCGTCGCTCGCGCCGGGCATCGTCAACGGGGTGTGGTCCATTGCGCGCTCCTACGTCGGTGCGCCGGCGTGGGCGGCATAGTGCGCGCGCAGCGGCTGAAAGGTCGCCATGAACGCCGGCGGCTGCGTCTGTGCGAGGCGCGCGGCGAGATAGAGCAGGTGGGTGTGCCAGCCGGCGCCGACACCGGGGACTTCGTTCGCCGGGAGACGCCGGTGCGTCAGCGTCAGCGCGACCTGGTCGCCGCGGGGCTCCAGCTCGAAGCGCACGACCGATTCGTCGATCGGCTGTTCTTCGCCGGGATCGGTCCAGATGCACTCGAGCAGCCGCGGCGGCTCGACGACCAGGACCCGGCCGCGCATCATGCCGCCGCCTGGATGGTCGTGCGCGAGCATCTCGGCGGTGTCGAAGTCGAGTGTGTACGCCGCGCCGGCCGTGTTGCCGACCGTGCCGCGCGCGAGCCAGGTGGCAAGCAGGTCCGGCTCGGTGAGATACGCCCAGACGCGTTCGATCGGACCGGGCAGCGTGCGCTCGAAGCGGATCGTGTCGGGGGCGACCAGGGTACCGTAGTCGTTCACGTGGTGCTCCTTCGGGTGGCGTCGGGTTCGCCGAGCTCGCGCTCGAGCGTATCGAGGCGGGTCGACCAAAAACGGCGGAAGCGCGCCAGCCAGGCGTCGAGCTCGGCTAAGCCTTCCGGTGCGAGCGCGTAGATGCGGCGCTGCGCCTGCGGGCGCACGCGCACCAAGCCGGCCTGGCGCAGGATGCGCAAGTGCTGCGAGACGGCCGGGGGCGTCATGTCGAAGCGCCGGGCCAGCTCGCCGGCGCCGTGCTCGCGCTGGGCGAGCAGCTCGACGATCCGCCGGCGCGTCGGGTCGGCCAGGGCCGCGAAGGTCTCCATTGGAGCCTTTTATAAGGCATCCGCTTAAATAAGTAAAGTCTTTCGAAGAAAGACTGTCGAACACAGGTTCGATTGCTGGGCGGGGCGAACGACGTGAATCAATGAGGCGGTGATGCCACGCTGGTGGCATCCGGCCGCGCTACGCTCGGGTCTCAACCGACTCGACGCACACCGTACGGAGCATCATGGCCGACGAGAAACAGATAGCCCTCAGCAACGCGCTCGCCCAGATCGAGCGCCAGTTCGGGAAGGGCTCGATCATGAAGATGGGCGAGTTCACCGACAAGATGGCGTTCGACGTCATCTCGACCGGATCGATCGCCCTCGACCTCGCGCTGGGCGTCGGCGGGTTGCCCCGCGGCCGCATCGTCGAGATCTACGGGCCGGAGTCGTCCGGCAAGACGACGCTCGCGCTGCACGTCATCGCCGAGGCCCAGAAGGCCGGCGGAACGGCAGCCTTCGTCGACGTCGAGCACGCGCTCGACCCGACCTACGCGCAAGGATTGGGCATCGACCTCGACAACCTGCTGGTCTCCCAACCGGACGCCGGCGAACAGGCGCTCGAGATCGCCGAGATGCTGGTGCGCTCGAACGCGGTCGACGTGGTCGTCGTCGACTCGGTCGCGGCGCTCGTCACCAAGGCCGAGCTGGAGGGCGACATGGGTGACACCCACGTCGGTCTGCAGGCGCGGCTGATGTCGCAAGCGCTGCGCAAGCTGACCGCGGCGATCTCACGCTCGAAGTGCGTGATGATCTTCATCAATCAGCTGCGCGAGAAGGTCGGCGTGATGTTCGGCAGCCCCGAGACGACCTCGGGCGGCCGCGCGTTGAAGTTCTATGCGTCGGTGCGGCTGGACGTGCGCAAGCTCGAACAGATCAAGGTCGGCCAGGACGTCGTCGGGACACGCACCCGAGTCAAGGTCGTCAAGAACAAGGTTGCCCCGCCGTTCCGCCAAGCCGAGTTCGACATCACCTACGGTAAGGGGATCTCGAAGATGGGCTCGATCATCGACGTCGCGCTCGAGCGCAACATCGTCGGGAAATCCGGCTCGTGGTACACCTATGGCGAGCAGCGGATCGGTCAGGGCCGTGAGAACGCGAAGGCCTACCTCGAGGAGCACACCGACGTCGCCGACGAGATCGCGACCAGGATCCGCGAGGCGCTCAAGTCCAGCAGCTCGGCCAACGGCGTCGTCAAGCCGGTCGGCGCCGCAGTCGGCGACGACGACGACTGACCGATGCCCTCGGCGCGGGTGACGGCGCTGCGCCTGCTGGCGCAGCGCCGGCTCACCGAGGCGCAGCTTGCCGCTGGGCTCCAGCGTAAAGGGTTCGACGATGAGGCGGTCGCTGAGGCGCTCGCGTCGTGCAAGCGCGACGGGCTCCTCGACGACCGGCTCTACGCCGCACTCTACGTCGAAGGGCGGCGCGCGTCCGTCGGCGATGCGCGGCTGGTCGCAGAGCTCGTGAAGCGCGGCATCGACCGCGAGGCAGCGCGGGAGCGCGTCGCGGCGGCCGAAGCCTCCGAGGCCGAGCGCATCGCCGCCGCCTACGAGAAGATGCGCCGCGTCACACCGCAGCTTTCCTACCCATCGGCGGCGCGGAAGCTCGAACGACTCGGATTCCCCGCCGCGCTGATCTACCGCATCCTGCGCGAGCGTGCCGGTGCCGACCTCGACGGGCTTGCGGACCTCGCGTGAGGACGACCGGAAGCGTCAAGCTCGCGTGAGGTCCGAGGGATAACTCGGGATCGCATGGTAAGCTCGCGGTGAGGATGCGCTCCCCTGTCGTCCGTGCGCTGCTTTGCACGCTCGCGACCCTCGCGTTGCTCGCTCCCGGCCCCGCCGGGGCGATCGAGCTGGACGCCGTTTCCCGTGCGGCGGCCGGGTATACCGTCAGCGATCCGAAGCTCGAGGCGCTCTACCGCTCGGCGCTGCTCGAGACGGGCAATGAGATCACCATCACCGGCGACGGGACGGCGTACGTGCGCACCGGCGACATCAACGCCGAGTGGCTGCGCGACGCGAGCGCCGAGGTTCGCCCGTACCTGTTCTTCGCCAAGGACGATCCTCAAGTGCGCTCGGTGCTGCGCGGGATCATCGCGCGGATGGGCAAGTACCTGCAGATCGACCCCTACGCGAACGCTTTCACCGTCGACTACCGGGTCTGGGAAGAGAAGTTCGAGCTGGATTCGCTGGTCTATCCGATCTCGCTGGCCTGGACGTACTGGAAGGAGACCGGCGACGCATCGATCTTCTCGAGCGATCTCTCGGACGGCTTCGACAAAGCGCTCGACACGATGGAGCGCGAGCAGGACCATCCGCGCAACACCGTTCACCCCTACATGCACAAGGAGCTGCCCGACGACGGCAAGGGCAACCCGGTCGGCTACACGGGGATGATCTGGACCGGTTTTCGGCCCTCCGACGACGCCTGCACCTACAATTACTTGATCCCCTCGGAGATGTTCGCGGTGGTCGGCCTAGGCGAGCTGGCCGAGATCGAGCGCGACGTCTACCACAATCTTATCAAGTCGCAACGGGCGCTCGCGCTGCGCGACGAAGTACAGACGGGGATCCAGACCTACGGGGTGGTGTTCACCCCGAACTACGGTTACGTCTACGCCTACGAGGTCGACGGCCTCGGCAACTCGATCCTGATGGACGACGCGAACATCCCCTCGCTGCTCTCCGCGCCTTACCTCGGCTACGGCACGACGACGTCGCTGATCTACCGCAACACGCGCCGCTTCTTGCTTTCGAAGGACAACCCGACGTACTACGCCGGCAAATTGGCGCGCGGGATCGGTTCGCCGCACACCAACGACGGCTACGTGTGGCCGCTCTCACTCTTGATGGAAGGCTTCACCGCGACCAGCCAGGACGAACGCAAGGACGTGCTGAGCGAGCTGCTGGCCTCCGACCCCGGCGACCACCTGCTGCACGAGTCGTTCAACCCTGACGACCCCGCCAAGTTCTCGCGGGTCGATTTCGGCTGGCCCAACGCACTCTTTACCGAGTACGTCATGACGGACTTCGAGGGCGTCCCCGCGCTGCCGGTCGGCTCGACTGCGGACCTCGATTTCCGTGGCGATTAACTGGCCTCAGACGCGCGAGACGCGCTCGGCGCCCTTAGACATCTGCGTCGGGATTCAGTGGGGGGACGAGGGCAAGGGGCGGATCGTCGATCTGCTGGCGCGCGACTACGGCGTGATCGCCCGTTTCGGCGGCGGCGACAACGCCGGTCACTCGATCGAAGTCGGCGCGACCAAGCTGGCGCTGCGCGTCGTCCCCTCCGGGGTGCTGGTCCCCGGCGCGCGCCTGCTGATCGGCGGCGGGACCGTCCTCTCGCTGCACGGCCTGCTCGACGAGCTCGACATGTTGGCGAAGCTCGGCGTCGACATCGGGCGCATCGTCGTCTCGGACCGAGCGCACGTCGTCTTTCCGTATCATGCGGTGCTCGATCGGTTAGCCGAGAAGCAGCGCGGCGGGTCGGCGATCGGCACGACCGGGCGCGGGATCGGGCCGGCGTACGTCGACCGGGTTGGGCGGTTGGGGATCACTTTCGCCGATCTCGCCCGGCCCGAGACGCTCGCGACGAAGATCCGCCAGGCCCTGCTGGCGCGCGCCCCGCTGCTGGCCGGCGCCGACGACGTCCCAAGCGAAGAAGACGTGGTCGGCGAGACGCTGGCCCTCGCTCGGCGGGCGCTCCCGCACGTCGTCGACGGTGTCGCCTGGTTGCATGCCGCCTTCGAGCGCGGCGAGCGGGCGCTGGCCGAAGGCGCCCAAGGGACGATGCTCGACGTCGGCTACGGGACGTATCCGTACGTGACCAGCTCGCACACGATCAGCGGCGCGGCCTGCACGGGCCTGGGGGTCGGCCCGACGACGGTCGGCCGCGTGCTGGGGGTCGCCAAGGCCTACTGCACGCGCGTCGGCGCCGGGCCGTTCCCCTCCGAGCTGCACGACGAGCGCGGCGACCGCTTGCGCGAGCAGGGCCACGAGTACGGCGTGGTCACCCGCCGGCCGCGGCGCTGCGGCTGGTACGACGCGGTAGCCGCCCGGTATGCCGCTCGGCTGAACGGGCTCGATGCGATGGTGATCACCAAACTCGACGTCCTGACCGGCTTCGAACGGGTCGGCATCGTGACCGGCTATCGCCGGGCCGACGGGACGCCCTGCGGGATCGAAGCGATCATGGACCCCGACCTGCAGGTCGAGGTCGAGGAGCATCCCGGCTGGAGCGAGGATCTCCGCGGCGTGCGCCAGCTCGCCAGCCTGCCGAGCCGAGCCCGCGCGTTCCTGGAGCGGCTCGCCAAGGTGACGGGCGTCCCTATTCCGGCAGTTTCTGTAGGTCCCGAGCGCTCGGCGCTGGCGACGTGACACGCATCGCACGCCCCGTTGCAGCATACCCGCTCGTAAAGCTGCGCGACCCTCGCGCCGATAGACTTCCTAGCACCGGGCACGGAGGCTTGGTGGATCTGGCCACGGTCGGCAAACTGCGCGCGGTTCGGCGGAATGCGCGCCAAGGTGGCATGTGGATCGGTTGACTTTATCGTTCTCGGCGTTTTCCTCGCGCGCTCGTGACTGGTGGAACGGCCAGGCGGCGTCGAATCGGATCGCCTACGTAGCGGTAGCGTTCGTGTTATTGCTCGCTTTTGGGTTGCTCGCGGCGCTTCGCCTGCACGGGCCTGCCTACGGCGTGCTCTTTTCCAATTTACCGGCCGACGAAGCCAACGCCGTCTTGCAGAAACTTGACGCGGCGAAGATCCCGCACAAATTGAGCGATGGCGGGGCGACGATCCTGGTCCCTGCGGAGGATGTCTCCGAGCAACGCGTCGAGCTCGCCGGCGAGAACGTCGTGCGCGGCGGCGGCACCGGTTGGGAGCTCTTCGACCGCACCAATCTCGGGATGACCGACTTCCAAGAGAAGATCGCCAAGCAGCGGGCGACCGAGGGCGAGCTGCAACGCACGATCGCGGGCCTGAGCGAGGTCCAGTCGGCGCGCGTCCACATCGCAACGCCCGAAGCCTCGCTCTACACGACAACGCAAGAGCCGACGACCGCGTCGATCGCCATCGCCACCAAGGCCGGGACGCAACTCGACGCGCAGCAGGTACGCGGGATCACCCAGCTCGTCGCCGGCGCGGTCGAGGGCCTCAAGCCTGAAAACGTGACGATCGTCGATCAGAACGGCACCATTCTGCGGCCCTCCGCGCTCGCCGACACGACGGGTGGGGGCGTCGATGGCGACACCAGCGCGCTCAAGCTGACCCAAGATCAGTTGGTCGCCAAGGAGAAATACGAGTCGGATCTGCAGCAGAATCTGCAGGGCCTGCTCGACACGACGATCGGCTTGCACCGTTCGGCCGTCCGCGTCGCCACCGACATGGACTTCGACGCGAACGCAGCCGAGACCAAGTCGTACCAGCCGCAGGGCACGATCCGCTCGTCACAGACCGAGCGTGAGAACTACACCGGCAACGGTACGCCGCCGCGTACGGCAGGCGGTATCCCCGGGACGACGACCAACGTCGTGCCGACCTATCAGGGGGCCCAACAGCAGCAAGGGAACAGCCGCTACACGCACACCAAGGCCACCACCAACTACGAGATCACCGAGACCGACCAGAAGCACGTCGACGCACCCGGCAAGGTGACGCGCCTCTCGGTCGCCGTGTTGGTCAACGTCCCAGCCAACGCGCCGGTCACCGCCGGCGCGCCGTACGTCGTCGCCGCCGCCGACGTCCAGAAGATCCGCAACGTCGTCGCCGCCGCCGCCGGGATCGACCCGGCGCGAGGCGATCAGATCTCGGTCGAGGCGATCCCGTTCGCGCCGGTCGTGCCGCTGGCCGGCTACGGCGCGAACCCGACCACCGTCTTCGGGATCCCGACGGTCGCGCTGCTCTATCTGCTCGCGATCCTTGGCGTGATCGGTGCCGGAGCTGCCTTCGCGCTGGTTCGCCGCCGTTCGTTCCGCCCGACTGGAGAGCTGCCGACCTTCGATTCCAGCCTGGCCGAGGAGCTGCCGTCGTTCGAAGAGCACCCGATGCTCGACGGGACACCCTCGATCGCCGCCCCGATTCGTTCCGCGGCCGATCTGACGCGCGAACAGATGATCGAGTACGTCACGACCGTCGCGCAAGAGAACCCCGACAACATCGCCAAACTCGTCAAGCTATGGCTCGCGGAGTAAACGCACGTGATTTCCGATAAGCCAATCTTAACGCTCGGCGACGAGCCGATCGGATCCTCGCTGGTCGAGGCCTACGGGGCGGCGGCGGTGCCGGACATGTCCGGGCCGGAGAAGGCCGCCATCTTGATGATCACGATCGGCCTGGAACTGGCCGCGACGATCTTCAAGTTCCTGCGGCAGGACGAGGTCGAGCGGATCGTGCTCGAGATCGCCAAGATCTCGACCGTCCCGATCGACAAGCGCGATGCGGTCGTCCAAGAAGCCTATCAGCGAGCGATCGCCCTCAAGTACATCAACGAGGGCGGGATCGAGTACGCCAAGGAGATCCTCGAGCGTTCGTTCGGCGCCGGCCAAGCCGACGACATGACGAACCGGCTCTTCGCGGCCCTCAAGCACGGCAACCCGCTCGAGCTGGTGAAGAAGACCGAGCCGGCGCAGTTGCTCGAGTTCATCAAAGAAGAGCACCCGCAGACGATCGCGCTGATCCTGGTCTACATGTCGCCCGAGCAGGCCGGGGCCGTGATCTCGCAGCTCGAGCCGGAGCTGCAGGGTGAGGTCGCGATGCGTATCGCGATCCTGCAGAAGACCGCCCCGGAGATCCTCGAACAGCTCGATGAGCTGCTCGGCCGGCGTCTGCTCGTCAGCGGTTCAGACTTCACCAAGGCCGGCGGCGTGCAGTCGCTCGCGCAGGTCATGGGTTTCGTCGACCGCGAGACCGAGAAGAACATCCTCGATGGCTTGGCGCGCCGCGACCCGGCGGTCGCCGAAGAGGTCAAGAACCTGCTGTTCGTCTTCGAGGACATCATCAACCTCGACGACCGCGCGATCCAGCGCGTCCTCAAGGAGGTCGACGGCAAGGACCTGGCGCTCGCGCTCAAGACCGCCAACGACGACCTGCTCACCCGGATCTACAAGAACATGTCGACTCGTGCCGCCCAGACGCTGCGCGAGGATATCGAAGTGCTCGGTCCGGTCCGTGTCCGCGAGGTCGGCAAGGCCCAGCAGAACGTGGTCGACGTGATCCGTACGCTCGAGGAGAACGGTCAGATCATCATCGCCCGCGGCGGTAAGGAAGACCGGATCGTCTAGCTTGGGTCGCGTAGTCAAGGGCGCGAAGCTCCGGCCCGAGCGATATGCGCTCGCGGCCCCGGAGCCGCCGCCGCCGCCGGTGCAGGCGCCCGAGTCCGACGGCTTTGCCGTGTCGGACAGTTTTGCGTACGACCACGACGGCGGTCTGATCCCCGACTACCCGCTCGCGCCGCCTCCACCACCGGCGATCGACGTCGAGCAGTTGCGCGCCGAGGCGGAAGCGGTGCTCGAGCGCGCCGCGCGCGAGGCCGAGGACGTCTTGCGCGACGCCCACGCGCGAGCGCGGACGCTGGTCGAAGAGGCATCGGCGCGCGCCCACACGACCGAGCACGACGCGCGCACCAAGGGTCACGACGAGGGCTTCGCGCAGGGGCGCGAAGCGGCCGACCGCGACATGAACGACATGCTCGTCACGATGCGCAGCTTGCTCGAGATGGCCCGCATCGAGCGGCACAAGCTGATCGAAGCGGCGGAACCCGAATTGGTACGGCTGGCGCTCGGGATCGCCGAGCGCGTCCTGCGCCAGCAGGTCGCGCTCGACCGCGGGGTCGCCGTCGAGATGGCCAAGACCGCCATCGCGCGGCTGATCGAGCGCGACACGGTGACGGTCCGCGTCAACCCGGCCGACCTGGAGCGGATGCGCGAGCACCGCGACCAGCTGATCGCGATCGGCGACATCCGCAACCTGCGGGTCGTCGAGGACCAGCGCGTCGACCGGGGCGGCGTTGTCGTCGAAACCGCTGCCGGGACGATCGACGCCCGGATCGCGACCCAGCTCGAAGAGGCCCGCAAGATCCTTCACATCGAGGAGGACGTCGTCGTCGAGCCCGCGCCCGGCGCGGCCAAGACCGAGATGACGACCGCGAGAGCGTCGTGAGCACGACGGCGCCGCCGGAGCGCGCGTTCGACGCGACGCGTTATCTCGAAGAGTTGGCCGAAGTCGACCTGATCCGGACCAACGGCAAGGTCAGCCAGGTGATCGGCACGGTGATCGAGTCGAACGGGCCGCCGATGGCGATCGGCGAGACCGCCTCGCTCACCTACCGCCGGTCGTCCGAGCCCGTGCTCGCCGAAGCGGTCGGCTTCCGCGAATCCAAAGTGTTGTTGATGCCGCTCGGCGAGCTGGGCGGGATCGCCGCCGGCTCCGAGGTCGTCGCGCTGGGCCGCCCGCTGCAGATCGGGCTGGCCCAGGGGCTGCTCGGGCGCGTCCTCGACGGCCTGGGCCGGCCCCTCGATGGACTGGGGCCGATCGTCGGCGCGCGCCGTGCCGAGATCAGCGGAACGCCGCCCAATTCGTTGACCCGGCGCCGCGTCGTCGAACCGCTGGGTGTCGGCGTGCGCGCGCTCGACGGGCTGCTGACGATCGGGAAGGGGCAGCGCCTCGGGATCTTCTCCGGCTCGGGCGTCGGCAAATCGACGGTCCTCGGGATGATCGCGCGCAACACCGCGGCCGACGTCAACGTGATCGCGCTGGTCGGCGAGCGCGGCAAAGAAGTGCGCGACTTCCTCGAGCGGGATTTGGGCGAGGCCGGGCTGCGGCGCTCGGTGGTCGTCGTCGCAACCTCCGACCAGCCGGCGCTGGTGCGCATCAAGGCGGCCTTCGTCGCCACCCGTATCGCCGAGTACTTCCGCGATCAAGGGCTCGACGTGATGTTGATGATGGACAGCGTCACCCGCTTCGCGATGGCGCAACGCGAGGTGGGGCTGGCGATCGGCGAGCCAACGACGACGCGCGGCTACACGCCCTCGGTCTTCGCGCTGCTGCCTAAGCTGCTCGAGCGGACCGGGGCGGCTGACGTCGGGACGATCACCGCGCTTTACACCGTCCTGGTCGACGGCGACGATCTCAACGAGCCGGTTTCGGACGCGGTGCGCTCGATCTTGGACGGCCACGTCGTCCTCTCGCGCAAGCTCGCCGCTGCCAATCAGTATCCCGCTATCGACGTGCTGGCTTCGGTCAGCCGGGTGATGCCCGACGTCGTCCCGCCCTCGCACCTGGCCGCCGCATCGACCGTGCGCGACATCCTGGCGACCTATCGCGATGCCGAGGACCTGGTCAACATCGGCGCCTACGTGCCAGGCTCGAACCCGCGCGTCGACCACGCTTTGGCCCGCATCGACCAAGTCCGGCTCTTTCTGCGGCAAGGGATCTACGAGCGCTCGACGTTCGAGGACGCCCAGCGCGCCGTGATGGGGCTCGGCTGATGCGCTTCCGCTTCCGCCTCGACCCGGTCCTGGGCCACCGCGAGCGGCTCGAGCGCGAGCGCGCCGGCGAACACGCGAAAGCGCTGGCCGTGCAGCTCGCCGCCGAGCAGGCCCGCGACGAGCTGCTCGCCCGGCGCGACGCGGCCCGCGACCGGCTGCTGCGCGAGCACCGCACGCTCGACGTCATCGAGCTGCGCGCCACCTACGTCCACCTCGAGTACGTCGATCGCGCGATCGTCACCGCCGGGCAGCGCATCACTGCCGCCGAGGCCGAGACGGAGCAGGCGCGGCAACGGTTGATCGTCGCCGCCCGCGACCGAAAGGTCCTCGAGACCCTCAAAGACCGGCGCCGCGAGGCGTTCGACCTCGACGAGGCGCTGGCCGTCCAACGGGAGACCGACGACCTCAACGCTCGCGCCTTCGAGCGCTATTCATCCGAAGGGATCGCGCTGTGATCGTCACCCGCCGCCGCCGTCGCCGCTTGCGGCTCGGCCGCTTCCTCCTTCCGCTGCTGGCGCTGGTCGCGCTGGCGGTCGCGCTGGCCTGGCCGCCGTCTCACAACGCGATCGCCAACGGCCCCCTCAAGCCGGTCTGGACTGCCGCGGGCGGCGTGCTGGGCGTCGCCGCTCGGCCGCTGACCTTCGCCGCGCAGCAGCAGTCGCTGACCGACCGCAACCGCGAGATCCGGGCACTCAACGGGCAGCTCGAGCAGTCCCGCCAGGCGCAATCGGCCGACGACGCCCGGGTCGCGCAGATGCAGCAACAGGTCGACACGCTGACGCGCCAACCACGCCCGACGGTTGCACCGTTGCCTCGGCCGACCGGCGCGACCGCCGGCGTCTCGGGCGGGGCGAATGGGGCCGGCGCCGCGGTCGCTCAGACCGCCGGGGCGAGCGAAGTCGAGTCGGCGCCGACCGACGCCGAGAAGCGGTTGGGGGAGACCTGGGCGGCGATGGACCCCGAGAAAGCCGCGGCCGTGGCCCAGCGGCTCCCGATCGACGAGGTCAGCCGGATCCTGCGCTCGATGGACCCCGACGAGGCCGCCGAGATCCTCAACGCCCTTCCCGCGAAGGTCGGAGCGCAGGTCAGCGCGGCCGTCGCTCAGGTCCCGGGGCCCTCGCGCCGATAATCCTCACAAGCGTCCCGCCGTGGGACGCCTTTCCGACATTTTCCGAAGGGAGGTGACATCCTGAACGCATCCACCATCCCCACCCTCGCAGGGGCGGGTCACACCGGGGGCACGCACACCGCCGCGTCAGCGAACGCGATCGGTAGCGATCCCACGTTCAAGACCCAGCTCGACGGCTCGCGGCTCGCGCTCGCGTCCGCCAAGACTGCCAGCACCGGGACGGCTTCGACCGCCACGACGACCACGGTCGCCGCGACGACGCCCGACGCCGCGCTCGAAGAGCAGATCCAAGCACTTCTCGACGGGGGGACCTCGCCTAGCGACGTCGCGTCGCGACTAGCGAGTTTGCTCGCGGCCTCGGTCGCGTCCGCGCTTGGCGTTTCGACTGAAGCGGCGAAGGCGAAATTAACCCGAACGTTCACCGCGGCACTAACGCCCGCGAGTATAGGACCACCACCGAGCAACGCCGAGAGGGCATCGGCCCTCGTGACGAGGCTGCGGCAACTGGCCGAGCTCGTAACGAGGGTGACGAACGAAGAGACGGGGCAACCGATCCGATTGATCGCAGGAAAGAGCTCGGACGCCGAAACGGCGGGAGCGACACCGGCCCCCACTTCCGAAAGCATCCTTCTCGACGCGCTCGCAGCGCTCGCGGCACCGGCGTCACCGATGGTGACCGCGCAAGCGGCGCCCACGGTTTCGGCCGGCAGCGCCGCACGCACATCCACCACGGGCGCGGCAACGTCGCGCGCCACGACCTCCGTTACCGGAACGCCGAACCTCCCCGCGCGGACGATCGGTGCCCCGGTCTCCTCCGGAACGCCGGCGACGGCGAACTGGGACGGCGGCTCGCCGGTATCGGCGACGCCGATGCCCCCCACCCTCGACGGGATCTCCGCCGAGACCAGTGGTGACGGGCGCACTGTCGCGGTCGATCCGCTCACCACGGTTGCGACCGGCGGCGACACGCCGATCGGCCGCATCCTCGCGCGCGCTTTGCTCGCGAACCCGGCCCCCGCGCAGACGGACGTCTCCGCGGACGACACCACCGCACCGACAACCGGTGTGACGACCCCGACGGTGACAGCGACGACGACGGCTTCGGCCGCCGCGACCGCCGTCACGGCGGGGACGACGAAGGCGCTCGACGCCTTCGTTCAGGCGTTCAGTGCCGCGCTCGCGCGCGACGACGCCACCAAAGATGCCGCATCGTCGACTGCTTCGGCGGCCGGCGCTTCGGCGACGACGACCTCGCTCGCCTCGCTCGAAGCAGCGGGTGGGCTCGTAACCAGCACCCACGACGCGACCGCGATCGCGCCGCCCGCGCCCGCCTCGACGCTGCCACAACCGCAGACCGTCGATCCGAACGCGGTCGTCGATCAGGTCCTGCAAGGGGTGTCGCTCCGGATCTCCGACGGTTCGTCGGTCGTGCGGCTGCGACTGGTCCCCGAGAACCTCGGCGACGTGAGCGTCAAGCTCGTCGTCACCGGCGGCTCGGTCGACGCCTCGATCACCACCTCGACGCCCGCAGCGCAGAGCGCTCTGCTGGGTGGACAGGCCCAACTCACCCGCACGCTCGCCGACGCAGGGTTGAAGCTTCAGAGCTTCACCGTGGCGCTCGGGACCGGCGGCGGCTCGACGAGCAACGGCAATGGCGACGCCAACGCCGACGCTCGTTCGCGCCAGTCGTCGACGCAACGCATCGGCGCCATCGGTTCGACCGGCGGCGACGAAACGGACGTCGACGATCCCTCGCTCCTCGCCCTCCCCGCGATCGGCCCGCCGATTTACACGGCGAGCACGGCGCTGGGCGCACTCAACTACCTCGTCTAGGAAGGTCCCGATGTCAACCTCGATCAGTCAGTTGGTCAACACGGGCCAATCGTCAACGACGCCGGCCTCGTCTACGAGTACCGCGAGCAGCGCGATCTCGGAGAGCGAGTTCCTGACGTTGCTGACGACCCAGCTGCAGAATCAGGACCCGCTCAGCCCGATGGACAACACGCAGTCCGTCGCGGAGCTGGCGCAGTTCTCGGCCCTGCAGTCGCAGACCCAGCTCGCCTCGAACTTCCAGTCGTTCCAGTCCAACTTCGCCGTCATGCAATCGGCCGGCCTCATCGGCCAGCAGGTATCGGCGCAGTACACGGACTCGAGCGGGAACGTCCAGACGGTCTCCGGGACCGTGAGCACCGTCTCGGTCGTCAACGGCGCGCCGGAATTCACCCTGATGGGTTCCAACGGCTCGCTCGTGACCGACGCGAACGGCAACACCCTGCTCATCCCGACCACCTCGATTCTCAGTATCGGGGCGGCGTCGACGAGCACGACGGGCGGCTGAAATGGCAGATCCCTCGATCGACGGCGTGCAGATTCCGCCGATCGCGCCCGTTCGCCCGACAGGCGTTCCGGTTCAAGTCCCGCCCACCGGCGGGTCGAGCTTCCGCGACCTCCTGCGTACGACGAGCACGCCTGCCACCCAGCAGCCGCTCAAGTTCTCCGCCCACGCGCAAGCGCGTCTGGCCTCGCGGAACATCACGCTCACTCCCGACGATGTCGCGAAGATGAGTGCGATGGCCGACAAGGCGGCCGCCAAGGGCGCCAAGCAGTCCCTGTTCATGCTCCACAACGTCGCGATGGTCGTCTCGATCTCCAATCGTACGGTCATCACCGCCGTCGACCAGCAAAGCATGAAGGACAACGTCTTCACCAACATCGACTCGGCCGCCATCATCGAATGAGCGCGGCGCGGCATACCCAACACCACAAGCCGGGGGCGGACCACATCGTGGAGCTCCCGCACGGAGCGGATCGAACGACTCTCCGTGACTCGATGACACGAAAGGTCAGCTGAACAATGGGATTCGATTCCTTGTTCGTCGGCGTCTCCGGTCTGGAAGCATATCAAAACCAGCTGGACGTCATTTCGAACAACATCGCAAACGTCAGTACGACGGGGTACAAGGAACAGAACGTCAATTTTGAAGACCTTCTGTACCAGGCCACGCAGTACGCAACCGCCCCGACGAACAACAATGGCGGCGTCAACGGCGAGAACTACGGGCTCGGCGTCAAGGTCGGCTCGATCGACACGAACTTCTCGCAGGGTGGGATGTCGACGACCGGGGTGAACACGAACCTCGCCATCAACGGCGACGGGTTCTTCATCCTGTCCTCGCCCAACGCCACCTCTGCCCCCGTCTACACGCGCAACGGCGACTTCTCGCTCAACGAGAACGGCCTGTTGTACGATCCCTCCTCGGGCCTAGCGGTCCAAGGTTGGACGGCCAACAACGGCGTGATCACGACCGGAGCGACCGGCGACATCACGATCCCACTCGGGATCAGTGAGCAAGCCGTCGGAACCGGCCTCAACGCGTCGGAGAAGTTCGGTCCGACCGGCGACCAGGTCTACGACGCGCAGTACAGCGGCAACCTCGACCAGACAAACTGGCAGAGCCAGCTCATGGCAAGCTTGAACGGCACGGCGCCGACGAGCGCCACCGCCGAGACGGTCACGACGACGCTCTACGACTCGCTCGGCGCCGCGCACACGGCGACGATCACCTACTCGCCTTACGTCACACCCACGAGCGTGACGGCCGGGACCGCGGCGCTCACGGGGAACACGCCGCTCAACCTGGTTCAATCGGCCATCGGGACCGCGAGCCTCACGGGTACGATCACGGCCACCGTCAACGCTGGTGGCGCGACCGCGAACATCACGGACGGAACCACCACCGTTACCGCCGGTCCTGGCGGTACCGCCGTGCTCGACGGCGTGACTCTGACGCTCGGCGATTTCACGGCGGCTGATGCGACCGCGGGTTCTACGGGGACGGTCACGATCAACAATGGTGTCAACACCACCACTGCGGACGTCGCGAACGGGACGCCGCTAACGGAACAACTCATTAACCCGCTGACGGGCCTGAACGGTATCGCCTCGACATACAACGGCAACTTGTCCGCGACGGTCAACGCCGCCGGGAATCTGGCGACGATCTCCGATGGTGCCGGCAACACCGCCACTGGCGCGGCCGGCAGCACCGTAACGATCGACGGGATCCAGGTGCAAATCGGCGATTTCGGCGCTAGCGACGCCGGCGCCGCGGCCACGTTCACGTCGACGGCCTACGAGAGCGGTTTGCCCTCGTCCGTCGAGAACATCGGCGGCACCGCAGAAAAGCCCGCGACCGCTTGGCAGGTCAACGTCTCGTTCGCCGACGGCACGACGTTCGACTCGATCAGCAATGCTGGCCAGGTGACGGCGGGCAACGTCGCCGCGCCGACGTACAGCGTCGGCACCTCGGGCGTCGTCGGCTTCGCGTATTTCAACGCGGACGGCCAGTACATCAACTCGGCGGCGACGATCGGTGCACCCAACGCGCCTTCCGGCAGCGCGCTAACCACGGCGAACGGCGCGCACGCTGCCGGAGCGGCCGCGACCCTGGCGGCGGGCGACCAGCTCAACATCGAGTCGTGGGGCACGGGCGACAACGCGACCGCGCCGACGTCGGGCGCCACCGTGACGCCGAGTAAAGCGACGACCGGTCCGATCGGGCTGAGCTACGGCGACATGACGTCGCTGGCCACCGCCAACAGCGTCACCACGCTGGCGCAGAACGGCTACACGGCCGGGACGCTCCAGAACATCACGATCGGCCAGGACGGCGTCGTCACCGGCGCCTTCACCAACGGCCAGAACCAGACGCTGGCCCAAGTCGCCGTGGCATCGTTCCAGAACGAGGAAGGCCTGGCGCAGCTCGGCGCCTCTCAGTACGCCGAGACGGCGAACTCCGGTCTGGCGCAGATCGGCCAAGCGGCGAGCGGTCAGTACGGCACGATCAACTCTGGGGACCTCGAGCAGTCGAACGTCGACCTGGCGAGCGAGTTCACCAAGATGATCGCAGCCCAGAACGCCTACCAGGCGAACTCCAAGTCGATCACGGTCGCGAGCCAAGACATCCAGACAGCAGTCAACCTCATCCCCGGCGGCTAGTTCAACGCCCTAGCCGTCCCCGAAGGCCGCCCGCGAACGGAGTCGCGGGCGGTTCTTCATTTTCCGGGCTCGGTGCGTGTCGTGGATCACACCTGAGGAAAAGTCGGTCCTTTTACCGATTCTTTACAGACCCCTGGCAAATAACTGTCACACCCTCAGAGGAACCGCACGCTTTCTTTACAACAGAGCCGAGCAAATCGCTCTCCCCCTATCCGGGGCACGGACGGAAGCAAGCGGTTTTTGACCCACTGAAAGGGATTTCGATGGGCTTGGGTGTTCACGGCGTCACGACGACGCCGTCTTTGGTATTGTCCGGCGGCACCGACACGGAGTCCGACGCCGACACCGCAGCGGCCTCAAGCAAGGCCGCCGCCGCCACCACCACCACGAGCGGTGCGACCAGCGCCACGACCGACACGGTCGAGACCGGCATGGGGTCGTCGACCAGTGGAGCCGGGGTGTACACGGCGCAAGGGTTGGTCGCGGGTGTAAGCGTTAGCCCGGATGTCGTTCCGTCGGGGAATCCCTCGACGTGGACCGAGGCCCAGATTCAGGCGATGACTGCCAGCGACATCGCGTCGCTCACGCAGACGCAGCTCTCCGAGCTGAGCGCGACGCAGATGGGCTGGTTCACCACTGCGCAGATGGCTGACTTCAGCGCGACGCAGCTCGGCTGGCTCACCGCGACGCAAGTCGAAGGCTTCACGGCCGCGCAGATCGGCGCGCTGAGCCTCTCGCAGATCGGCGCGCTGAGCGCCGCCGACATCAACGCCCTCACCGCGGCGCAGTTGAACGCGATCAACACGACCGGGATGGCCATCCAGGGCATCTCGACGGTGACGTTGAGCGGCGTGAACGCCTCGCAGATCGGCCTCCTGAGCACCGCCGAGACCGCGGCGCTCAGCGCGACCCAGATCGCCGCGCTCGCGACCGCCCAGGTCGCGGCGTTCTCCGCCGCCCAGATCGGCGCGCTCACGCAAACGCAAATCGGCGCGTTCGCGCCGAGCCAGGTCTCGGGCCTGACGAACCCGCAGATCGCGGGATTCACGGCGGCCAACGTCCAGGGGCTGACCGCCCCCGATCTCGGGGCCCTCTCGACGTCGCAGGTCGCGGCCTTCGCGACGACGGCGGTCGGCAACGGAACCTCGACCTCAACCTCAACCAGCTACCTCTCGGGCGCCCAGCTCGAAGCGCTCTCCACCGCACAACTCGCCGCGCTGACGACCGCGCAAGTCGCCGTGCTCTCGCAGTATCAAGTCAGCACGCTAAGTGCGACCGATCTCAACGCCCTGGCCACGGCGCAGCTCAACGCGCTCAATGCGACCGACAAGTCGATTCAAGGCATCACGACCGCGACGTTGAGCGGTGTAAATGCTTCGCAGATAGGCGCCCTGAGTACCGCTGAGGTTGCGGTCCTGAGTACGACGCAGATCGCCGCGTTGTCGAGCGCGCAGCTCGGCGCGCTCTCGGCCACGCAAATCGGAGCCTTGACGACAACGCAGATCGGCGCGCTCACGGCGACCGAGATCGGAGAACTGACCAAGACGCAGATCGGCGGCCTCACCGCCGCGCAGGTCGGCGCCCTCTCGTCAACGCAGGTCGGCTACATCTCGCCGGCGCAGTTCGCGGATCTCTCCACGACTCAGATCGCCGGTCTCACGAACGCGCAGCTGCCGTCGGTGACGGCCGCACAACTGGAGGCGCTGAGCGCGGCGCAGGTCGGCGCGTTCACAGCCTCGACGATCGCGTACCTGAATGCAGCGCAACTCGAAGCCCTGAGCCCGGCCCAATACGCGGGGATGACGACATCCCAGATCAGCTACCTCACGGAACCTCAGGTTGCATACCTCAGTGCTGCCGATTTGAACGCGTTCTCGGCCGCCCAGTGGAACTCGCTAAACACAGGTGACAGCAATAAGCCGATTTCGGGCATTTCAGCCACGACGATCAGTGAGCTGAATCCGTCGGTGTTTGCCGGCCTCGACACGGCTGAGCTCGAGTTGCTGGACACGACGCAGATCGCCGCGCTGTCGAGCGCGCAAGTAGCGGCCCTCTCGGCTTCGCAGATCGGCGAGCTGACGACCACGCAGGTGCCGGCGCTGAGTGTCACGGTGGTCAGTGGCCTCACCGCGACGCAGATCGGGGGCCTGACCGCCGCTCAGATTGGCGCGCTCTCGCAGACGCAGGTCGCTGCGTTGTCATCGAGCCAGATCGCGGGCCTCACCACGACGCAGCTCACGGGATTCACCGCGAACGTCCAGGGCTTGAGTCTCGCGGATATCGAGGCACTCTCGCCGACGCAGGTTGCCGCGTTGAACACGTCGGCGATTGCCGACCTGACTGCAGCGCAACTCGAAGCACTGAGTCCCGCCCAATACGCGGCAATGACGACAGGGCAAGTGAACATCCTCTCGCAGGCTGCGGTCGAAGACCTCAGCGCTGCTGATCTGAACGCGTTCTCGGCCGCTCAGTGGAACTCGCTAAACACGGGGTACACGTACAAGCCGATCCAAGGCATTTCGACTGCGACGATCAGTGGACTGAACCCGTCGGTGTTCGCCGGCCTCGATGCGACCGAGCTCGAGTTGCTGACCACGACGCAAATCCCCGCGCTGTCGAGCGCGCAGTTGGGAGCTCTCTCCGCCACCCAGATCGGGGAGCTGACGACGACGCAGGTGTCGGCGCTGAGCGCGACGCAGCTCGGCGGCCTCACCGCGGCCCAGATCGGCGGCCTCACGGCGACCCAGGCCGGCGCGCTGTCGCAGGCGCAGATCACCGGATTCTCAGCAAGCCAAATCGCGGGCCTCACCACGACCCAGATCGCCGGTTTCACCGGTACCAACATCCAGGGTTTGAGCGTCGCGGATATCGAGGCGCTCTCGCCGACCCAAGTCGCCGCCATCACGGCAAGCGCCGTCGGAAACGGTACGTCGACCTCGTCATCGACGAGCTATTTGTCGGCAGCGCAGCTGCAGGCTCTGTCGCCGAGCCAGCTCGCCTCTCTGACGACCGCACAAATTGGCGAGCTTTCGCAGTACCAGGTTAGCACACTCAGCGCTACCGACATTGACGACCTTTCGACGGCGCAGCTCAACGCGCTTAACACGACGGACAAATCGATCCAGGGAATCTCGACCACGACCCTGAGCAGCCTGACCGCTTCGCAGTTTGCCAGTTTGAGTACGGCGGAAATCGCAGCGTTGAGCACGACGCAAATCGCCGCGCTCTCGAGTGCGCAGCTAGGGGCTCTGTCAGGCTCTCAGATCGCCGCATTCACCACGGCGCAAATCGGGGCGTTGACCACTACCGAGATCGGTGAGCTGAGTGCCACCCAGCTCGCCGCTCTTAGCACGACACAAATTGCCGTTCTCACACAGGCGCAAGTCTCTGGGTTCTCGATCGGTCAGCTTGAAGACCTCACGACGACGCAAGTGAACGCGCTCAGTGTGGCAAGCGCAGCCATTCAGGGCATTGCACCGGCCCTTCTTGCTCAGCTCCCGACGGCCCAAATCGCAGGGCTGAGCGCTTCGGAAACGGCAACGTTGAGCACCGCGCAGGTCGCCGCGCTGACCGCCGCGCAAATCGCCGCGCTGACGCCGACGCAGGTGGCAGCGCTGACGACCACACAAATCTCGGCTCTCTCGGCGTTGCAGATCGCGAGTTTGTCGGCGTCCCAGATCGCGGCACTCTCGAAGGCTCAGATCGGTGCGCTGTCAAGCGCACAAGTCGGCGCATTCTCCGCGGCGCAGGTTGCGGGCTGGACGACGAGTCAGATCGCTGCGCTTACGAGCACGAACGTGCCGGGCCTGACGGTCGCTGCAGTCGCGATCCTATCCAACGCGCAAGTCGCCGCAATCGCGGTGGCTGCCGTTGGGGATGGCACGTCGACGGCGTCCACGAACGCATACCTGTCCCAGGCACAAATCGCGGCGCTGTCCCCGACGCAGGTCGCCGCCCTGACGACGAGTCAGATCGCGGTCTTGTCTCCCTATCAGGCGGGCGGCTTGAGCCTGGGTGACGTCAACGCGCTGTCGACTGCTCAACTTGCCGCACTGAGTTCCGGCGGTGGTCTCCAGGGCGTGTTACCGGCATATCTGCCGCTCGCGGCTCTCTCGGCCTCAGAGATCGCTACTCTGGCGCCCTCGCAAATCGCCGCGCTCACGTCGAGCCAGCTTGCGATCCTGACGCCGAGCCAGCTCTCGGGACTGACCGGGAGCCAAGCTGCTGCCCTCTCCGGAGCACAGCTTGCCGACCTGACGACGACTCAAATCGCAGCCCTGTCGGCCACGGCCGCAGGCGCTTTTTCAGCCGCCCAGATAAGTGCACTCTCCGACGCGCAAGTGGCGGTGCTCGTGCCTGGAGCATTCGCAAACTTCACCGCCGCGCAGTGGGCCGGTTTCTCCGCATCGCAAATCAACATGATGACGTCCGCACAGCTCGGTGAGACGCAGACGCTGGCTGGCATCGCTCCGTCGACGCTGGCCGCCGTTGATCCACGCCAATTGGCAGCGTGGTCCGCCGTTTGGACTGGGGCGGCGCAAACCAGTGCCGTCGTGCCCAGCGCCGAATATCTCACGTTCTCAGCGGCACAACTCGCTGCGCTCAGCGCAACGCAGCTCGCCGCACTGAGCCCAGGATCGCTGTATTACTCCAATCAGAGTGGTTTGAGCGTCTCGCAGCTCGCGGATCTTGACGCGGATCAGATCGGAGCGCTGTCGACCAGTCTCCTGACAGCGAACCAGCAGCAGCTCTCACCGTCGCTCATCTCGGACTTGCTTTCGTTCCAACTGATCGACCTACAGCCGACGCTGCTAACCGCGGCACAGCTCGCGGCACTCTCGCCGGAGCAACTCGGCACGCTGGCCTACGGTACGCAAGACAGCTTGACGGCTGCGCAGACGGCGGGGCTATCTTCGGCGCAGCTCGCTGGCCTTGCGCCCACGGAAGTCGCGACGAATTACGAAAATGACGGCGGCATGGTCAACGACTATACCCCACAGCAGCTCGCGCTCTATCCGCCCCATAATAACCTCGACCTCAACGGCCCCATGGATGCCGAACAAATCGCGGCGCTCACCCCCGCGTCGGGGGAAGAGAGCAACTTGATCCTTGCGTACGGCGGTACGCAATATCTCACCGCAGTATTTGCAAGTACGGCACAGTTCGCGCTCACGACGGCACAAATCGAAGCCCTTTCCCCGGCTGCCGTCAACGCGTGGTTGCACTCCGGCCCGGATGGCCTGACGGCGAGTGACATTGCCTTGCTGACACCCTCGCAGGTGGCGGATATCGACGCGGGCCATCTGAGGCTGTTGCCGACGAGCACCTTGACGTCGTTCTCGAATGCTCAGCTTGCTGCGCTCGAGCCGGGCAGCCTTGGCGCCCTGGACGGATCGCAATTCGCTGCATTCAGCACGAGCCAAATCGCCGCATTCACAGCGCTCCAAGCCGGTGCATTGAGCTCTGCCGAGATTCAAGCGCTCTCGACGGCGCAATTCGCGGCGTTTACGCCGGCAGCGGTCGCCGGCTTCGGTCCTTCTCAAATTGCTGCCGCGTCACCGCAGCAACTCGCTGCGCTCGACGACGCCCAGATTGGCGCCATTTCGGCGGCCGCTGCGGCCGGCATCACGGCACAGGACATCGAGGTGCTCTCGCCGGCGCAGGTCGCTTCCTTCGCACCGCTGACGTTGGCTGGTGTGCCGGACGCTGGCCTCGAGGCTCTTTCGCCTCAACAAGTTGCCGCATTGACCTCGGCGCAGGTCTCCGCACTCTCACCGCATCAGCTCGAGATACTAGGAATTGCTGATCTCGACGCACTATCGTCGAGTCAGATTGCGCCACTGAACGCAGCGCAAATCGCCGGACTGGATCCCGACGAAGTCGCGTCGTGGACTGCCACGCAGTTGCAGGCAATCTCTGTAGCGGCAGTTCCGGGATTGACGGCGGCACAGCTGGAAGGCCTGAGCGACGCGGAGATCTCCGAGTTCCTGCCGGCCCAAATTGGGGGGGTGACTGCGGAGCAGCTCGGCGCGCTTTGGGACGATCAAATCGGGTCGCTCACACCGGCACAAGCTGCCGCGCTGACCGCGCCGCAGGTGACGGACCTCAGCGCTTCGCAAGTCGCGTGGTTGACGGTGGGCGCGGTCGTCGCGCTCGATCCAACCGTGATTGCTGCGCTTTCGATCGGTCAAACGCAGGCGATCGTGCCGGCCGGGGTCGCCGCGATGTCGGCGGCTCAGCTGTTGGCGATGTCGGCAGGTCAAGTACAGGCGCTGACGCCGCAACAAATCGGCGGCTTGAGTGTCCGAGGTTCAGGCTTTTCAGCTGGTTTGTCAAGCGAGCAGCTCGACGCGGCTGGCGCTGCGTTCATTCAGGAGCTGACACCTGCGCAGGCGGCGGAGCTCAATCCGCAGGTCTTCGCAACCCTTGACGACAGCATCTTGGCGGCGTTTACACCGGCGCAGATAGCCGCCCTGACGTCCAGCCAGCTCGCGAATATTCAGCCGGACGGTATCGCGTCGCTCACCACGGAACAGGTGGCGGCCCTTTCCGACGATCAGCTCGCCGTGCTGTCGGACGGGCAGCTCACGGCTCTGACGGCGTCGCAGGCAGGTGCCCTCAGCGCGTCGCAGGTTGACCAGCTCGCGCCGGACCAGATTGGGGCGCTCACGCCTGCTGCCATCGCGGCGCTCGATCCGACCGTGATCGCGGCGCTCACTCCGGTGCAGATCGGCGGCTTGACGCAGACGCAGATCGCTGCGCTGACGACCGCCCAAGTCGAAGCGCTCTCAGACCAGCAACTCGGGGCTTTCTCGGACGCGCAGATGGGCGCGCTCACGATCTCCCAGGCCGCTGCGCTGGGAGCTTCGCAGGTCGACCTGCTGACCGGAGATCAGCTGAACGCCCTCGCGCCGAGTTCGCTCCTGGCCCTTACCCCCGCGGTGATCGGCGCGCTGTCCGAGCCACAACTCGACGGGCTGGCGACGACGACGTTGCAGAGTCTCTCGAATCCCCAGATCGAGGCGATCGACCCCGACGTCCTGCAGCAACTGAACGTGACGACCGTGCAGACCCTGCTGCCGCAGCAGATCGCGAGTCTTACGCCGGACGAGATTCAGTCACTCGCCTTCGCGCAGATTCCTGGGATTACGTCGAACCAGTTCGCAGCAATCACCCCTGCTCAGATCGCGGAGATGATCCCTGGTGAGCTGGAAGTGTTTACCGGGGCGCAGATGGCCGACCTGACGACGGCGCAGCTCGGGGCGCTCACGACTGGTGAGATGCAGTCCCTGGTCGTGCCGCAGCTCCAAGCCCTCACGCCCGCGGAGGTTGCGGCGCTGACGCCCGGGCAGATCGCTGCCCTCACACCCGAACAGCTCGCCCTGCTCAGCCCGGATCAGGTCGCCGCGATCGGCAGCAGCGGTCTAGGCGCATTCGATCCGACGCAGATCGCAGCGCTGACGCCAGCGGCTCTGGCGGCAGTCGAACCCGCCGCGTTCGCTTCCCTCACTGCAGCGCAATACGGAGCGATCACCGCGAGCCAAGCCTCCTCGCTGACCGCCGCGCAGATCGCGGCGCTGTCGCCGACGCAAGCGGCGTCGCTCTCCTCCGCGGCGATCATCGCCCTGACTCCCGGCGTGCAGAGCGCGCTCGGGACGCAGCTCGACACCCTGCTGAACGCGGGGCAAATCAGTCAGCTTTCAGGAGCGCAAGTGAGCGCGCTGACCGATGCGCAAGTCGCCGCCCTGAGCGGCGCCGACGTCGCCTCGTTTACGACAAATGAGGTGTCAGCGCTAACGACGAGTCAGGTCGGTGACCTTGGCAACAATGTCGGGATGCTGTCACAAGAGCAGATTGGAGCCCTGACAGACGGCCAAGTGGGGGCGCTCTCGTCGGCGCAAGCCGGCGCTTTCGACGCGCCGCAGCTGGCCGCGATGTCAACGCAACAGATTGCGGACCTGGGCGCCGGCGCGCTCAGCGGCATGACGGTGTCACAGATGGAAGAGCTCAGTGGGCAACAAGTCGCGAGCATCAGCGACGTCGGTGCCCTCGCGACCCCGACGGTCGAAGCGATGGATTGGGGCCAAGTAGCGGCCGTGACGACCCAGCAGCTGAGCCAGCTCGGCGGCAACGCGATCGCGGAACTGACGCCGCTCCAGATCGCGGGATTGAACGCCTCGCAGGTCGGATCTCTCAGCACGCAGCAGATCGCTGCGCTGGCACCGCAGAACATCGCGAACTTGCAGCAGTCCGCAGCGGCGGCACTCTCGGCAAGTCAAGTCCAAGCGATGAGCGCAGGCCAGCTCAACGCTCTGAGCGAGATTCAGATCGAAGCGCTCTCGACTCCGGCGATCCAAGCCTTGGCATCGTCGGTCATCGCGCAACTGGCGCCGAACTTCATCCGAGCACTCTCCGGAACGCAGCTGCAGGCTTTCTCGCAGTCCCAGTTTGGCGCCCTGACGGCGGCACAGATCGGCGACCTGAAGACGGACGCCGACCTCCAACAGGACCCGACCGACGCAGCCGTCGTGGATCTGACGGCTCAAGAAGTTCGGTGGCTGCAACCCATCCAGATCGGCGGCCTCTCGGACGCCGAGATAGGCTCGTTGACCGCGCCTCAGTTGCAGGCACTCACCGGGAGCCAGATCGGCGACCTGCGCACCGACCAGATCATCGCACTCTCGACCGAGCAGCTTGCCGAGCTCTCGACGCCACAGCAGGATCTCATCACGGAGCAGCTTGCGGCGCTTGGCATCGAGTCCGTCGGACCCGGGGTCGCGCCGTATACGGGTGCGGATTCCGCGACGGACGGCGGATCGATCATCGCCGGAGATACGAGTGATGCCCCGGCGCCGCCAAACTTTGTGGTGGTCGATGACACGGACGGGTCGCAGACGCTCGTTCCGGGCACCGGCTCGTTGTTGGCCGACGGGAACTTCGAGTTGCCGACGACCGGCGGTGTGGCACCGACGGCCAGCACGCCACCGACAGGCTGGGCGACATGGACGCCGCCCGCGACGCCAACCGGGACGGTGACGCCGCAACAGTACACCGACGTGGTCAGCGCACTCGACAAATGGATCGACGGTCTTCCAAGCTACAACTCCGGTGGCGAAAACGATGTGCGCTCCATTGTCGACATCATGGCGACGCTGACGGCAACCGGTGACTTCACGTCGAACCAACTGAGTATTGCCGACTCGACGCTGACGGGCATCATCAATTGGGGCAACGTCGAAGATCAGGGCGGCGGCAACACGGCGGCGCTGAAGGCTAGTGCCGCAGGGTGGACCGTCGAGGTCATCAACAACATGTCCACGCAAATGGCGCTGCCGGGGACGCCGTTCACGAACCTGGTCGGTACCACCACCGAGAACTCGCCGGGCTGGTACTTCGCGGCCGATCCGAACGATGCGAATTTCCAGATCGCGTACAACGCGGCCGATGGGACCTGGGACTTCTCGAACACCGCGACCGGAAACGGCGTCGTGGCGATTGGTCTCGGGACCGCAACGAGCTACGACCAGGCCTATCAGCTGTACCAGACCGCGTTCGGCGACGCACCAGCCAATGTGCCGCCACCAGAGACGTACACGGATGTCGGACTCATCGCAGCACCGTCGAACGGCGTGCAGACCTTCGATAACAGTGGTGGCGACACGAGCTCATTGCTCGGCAACACCGGCATCCTTGTCGACCCCAACGATACGACGAACTTCGCCCCGATCAACAGCTCGGACGCCGGCGTCATCGGCGGGACGGGCAGCATCTCGCAGATTGTCAACGGCCTGACTTCCGGTCAGTGGTACGCGATCTCGTTCTCCGCGATGACCTCGGTGTTCGATGAACTCGCGCAAGGCAGCGACGATCCGTCGCAGGGTCTGGGTCTGCAAGCAGCCGCGCCGCAATCGATCGAGGTATCGGTCGACGGGAACAATGTCGGCGTCTTCTCGACGGCCGCGATCACCGACACGAGTCAGTTCGCCAACTCCGATTGGCAGGAGTTCGCGACCGCGGCGTTCCTCGGTACCGCCGGGCCGCAGAACGTCACCTTCACGGGCCTGGGTCCGAACGGCGAACAGTCGTCGATGACGATCAGCAACCTGCAGCTCGTGCAGGTCCAGCCCGTCGGCAATATCAGCCAGCCGCCGGGCGGCATCGAGTCCCTGACGCCGATCCAGATCTCGCAGCTCTCGCCCTACCAGGTGTTGGCCGCGAACGACAGCGATCTGCAACAGCTCGACCAAGCGCAGTTCCAGGCGTTGACGACGTCTCAGCTCACCGCCTTCTGGGGCGCAGCCATGACGCGCTTTACGCCAACGCAGCTGGGCTGGCTCACAGACTCGCAGATTGCCGGCCTGACGGCCGATCAGGTGGGCTGGCTGGGCGCCTCGGTCATCAACGGCTTCAGCCAAGATCAACTGGAGTCGATTCCATCCCTGGCCGACATCAATCTCACGGATCTCGGAAATCTAACCGTGTCGACCATTGGTAACTTCGACTCGGCTCAGATCGACACGCTTACGAGGTCGCAGATCGCGAACCTGACCGCGTCTCAATTTTCCGTCATCGGACAAAGCACACAAGTATGGTTCGGCTTCGATGCCGCGCAGATTTCCGGGATGAGCGCGTCGGACATGCTATTGGCCGGCGACAACCTCGAATATCTGTCAACGCAGGCCATGCAAGGGCTTCCGGAGGTCGGTGCAATCGGATCGATGGCGAGCTGGCTGAATGCGCCGGTGGCTCCCATGGACTCGGCTGGCGAGCTTCCGCAGGAGGACACTGGCTCCACGCTCGCAGCAGCGGTCACCCTGTACGACCAAGACGCTCCATCCGAAGGACCGGATTATCAGGACGGCGGCTTCGACGATCCCAACTTGGCAAATGGAAGCGTCGCCTACGACGACCAGAACACGGCGACAACCTTCTCGGGGAGTGCCGGAATTGCTTCGGTTGGCAGCAGCATCGTCGGATCTCTGGGCGTGGTTGAGGGGAATGACACGGCGTTCATTCAGGGAGCCGGCAGCTTCTCGCAGACTATTACCGGTCTAACTCCCGACCAGGAATACCAGCTAGCATTTGCCGATGCGCAGTCTGGCGACAGCAACGAGAGCTTCGAGGTACTCGTCAATGGGAACGCTGTTGGGGTGTTCGACCCGGGACAGGGTAGTTATGAGGTCGACACAACGAACCCGTTTCTAGTCGATGACACCGGCACGGCGACGGTCACGTTTGAAGGCCTCAATTCCACCGGTACCGATACTGCACTCATTGACGGCGTTACGCTCACACCGGAGGACTCGCAGACCGTCTTAGCCGGCGGAGCCTTTGTGCAGGATGCTGAATTTGAGGCAGCGTCAGCCGGCATGAGCCAACCCGGAGTGCCACAAGGTCCAACAGCCTGGACATTCTCGGGAACGAGCGGGATTGAGGCGCCGCAGAGTGCGGCTTATTTGCAAGGAGAAGGTTCATTATCGCAGGCCGTCGCTGGGTTTCAGGCGGGTGAAACGTACGTCATCGCGTTCGATGCAGCTCAAGCGGCCGCCGGCGGAGACGAGGCAATTCAGGTTCTGGTGGACGGAACCGTAGTGGACACAGTGACCCCGACCGACCAGAACTTCCGCCTACAAGAGAGCGTGATCTTTGCGCCCGGCGCGGGCACCCATACGATCACGTTCCAGGGAATCAATGCCAACGGTGACGCATCGCAGGCACTAGTCTCCAACGTTCGCGTGCTCGCGTCCGGTGGTGAGACAACGAGCGCGTCGATCGCTAATGAGACGTTCGACTCGACCGATGGTGGTTGGCTGTCTAGCGGCAATGCTGGACAGGGGAGCGACGCCTCCGCCGCGATAGCGCCGGCTGGCGGAACGTACGGATATGTCGGTGCAGGTGGTTCGATATCGCAGGACGTCGGTAACTTCGGCCAAGGCGAGTCGTATGTGCTTACGTTTAGGGCGGCCCAATTCGGAGGCAGCGATCAGACCATCAATGTCTTAGTGGATGGGTCGGTCGTTGGGACGTTCACACCTGGGGCCAGCTATGGCACATACCAGACGTCGGTGTTCGCGCCTGACCAGGGCGAGCACCGGATCACGTTCGAGGCGGTCGGCTCCAATGGGAGCGTTGCCGTCACCGGCGCAGAGCTCATGCTGCTCCCGCAGTCGCCGATGGGAGAGGACGCTAACGGCAATCCGATCGTCGAGCACGTACCGACGCAAGACGAGCTCCAGCGCCTGCAATATCTCAGCGTGACGGAGTCCGCGATCCAGTCGCAGCAATCGAGCACGGGCGGCGACCCGATGTTGGCGCTCAACCCCGAGCAACAGGTCGCGTCAGCGGGAGGATGGATGTCGTCCGGCACCTATCCACCGGGGAACCCCAACCCGGTCCTCACTGGAAATCAAGCCGCGCCGTGGCAGGTCGGAGGAAACCTCTCGGGCCTCAATCTCCTTGACGGCGACGCTTATATGCAGCCGAATCTCTCGCCTCTCCAGGGCGGACCTACCCCGTTTCAGTTCTTTGCACCGCCTTTGGTTGGATCAACGGTCACGGTCGCAAATTGCCAAGCCTTGGGCGGAGTAGCCACGCCGACGGCAGGAGGCGGCGTGACATACTCGTCGCCCAACGCTGCTTCTCCGTTGTTACCCAATCCAGGCGGGAATGGGGGCGGGGGGGTAGTCTGGAGCTACACTTTCAACGCGCAGAATGTCTGCACTAATTGGACCCTTACGTCGACGCAAAACACGACGTCGATGTCGAACGTTGGGCCCCTCGTCGCCGCACCGATGACAACGGTTACCGGGCAGCTCTTGCCCAATGGTGGCTGGGCGGTTGCGCAAGCTGCTACGCAAACTGCTGGGTCTCCGCAACTCTTCCAGAGCTCAGAGGTCCTCAATTCTAGCGGGCAGATCGTCCAGCAGACCCTGCCTTCGTCGGTCAGCGGTGGCCTGCTGCTCACAACGACGCAGTGGAATACCGCTGGGGGAGAACTTCAATACAGCTTTGCTTTCGCGTCAGGGTCGCAAGGTGCCGTATCGGGTCAGTTCGCTGCTGATTTTGCCGTGAACTCGATAGCGGATGCAAGCAGCAACGCAATCATAGCCGCAACCGGTGGTTCGCTAGCAGGCGGAATCGTGGCCGGTGTCCCCGCGTTCGGCGCGGCCCTCTTGACGTCGTTCTACTTAGTGCAAAACCTACAGGGTCCGCAGAGCCAGTACACGACGTATGGAACGGTAGCGTTCAACACCTACACGAACCCACAGACTCAGCAAACCCAGTTGACAGGCTATACCACGATGACACTGTACACGCTTCCGTCGCAACCAGCTGGGTCGACCCAGTCCGTCGATCTCAGCCAGGCGGTCTCGTACCAGGTTATCACGCGCGTGGCAAATGCGCCCGGGAGTCTTCCGGAAGACTACGGTCCTGACGGCGAGGGCACGTATTTGGCGTGGATAGACCAGACGTACACCAATTCACTCAACAGCGCCGGCCAAGTCGTGTCGACCCTGACTGGCGTCGTCAGTAGGTACTCAGATGGCACTTTGACCAACGCAATACCCGATACGTCGCCGGGCAACCCAGGTGGAATGTGGCTCTACACCTACCCACCGGGCATGGGCACCACGCCGACCAAGCAGGAAATGGACTCGGATGGTTTTCCGATCGGTGATCCGATACCGATTGCAGCGAACGACCCCAATGCGACCCCTCCGGTGATCCAATTCGCATCATTTACGCAGCAGATCCAGGGGAATAGCGGCCCGGATGACGACGACTACGATGACGGCCCGGATACGCTGACGCAGCAGCAACAGACCCAGGTTGCCCAGCAACGTACCCAGGCGTATATGGCGCAAGTGGCATTCGACGCGAACGCGTACGAGTCGTTCGTCGATGGAATTGTAAAGGGCGGCGTTCAGGGCGACCTCGAAGCCATAGCGGGCGGGACGGACATCGCAGCGTCCCTTGGGCTTGCCGGCGATTCATACACGCAGATAATCGGCGACGCGGCCTGGATACAGCAGGTCGATCAGCTTGCCTCAGCACTCCAGGAAGGTGGAGTCTCCGGCGCATTTGCGACCGCGCAAGTAGCGGCATCGTTGATCGCCCATGCGAACGGTTTCAACTATGCACCGAATGCTATCAACAGCGGGGCAGCGTTGGCCTGGTCCCGGGCCGCTCAGGGGCTTGGAGACTTGGCCATTCTCACTGCACCGGGTCCAGGATCGCTGACGAAGGATCTGCAAGATTTGCAAGCCGGCGTCAGCATCGTTGGACTTCTTTCGACCGGCGGGGCTGCGAAGGCACTCGGCGTCGTAGCGGGGGAAATCGGTGCTGTGGTCGGCATCATCGAGGGCTTCGAGCAAGGCGGAATCGAGGGCGGCATCGAGGCCGGCTTCTCGGCGGACATGCTGACGCTACTCCTGGAAGGAGTGGCTGCTTCCGGCGGGACGGCGACGCCCATCGCCATTGTCGTCGCTCTCGTAAGCGCGATCTTCGGAGGTAATCACGACAATCCAGCCGATATGCCGGATAAATACGACACGCAACGATACGGTCAGGGCGTCGCTGATCTCCAGGGAACCGCTGGTGCGAATGGCCAATCGTTCACCGAGAACCCATCGTTGCGAGCTGAGTTCGGTGGTAGAACGGGCATTCAAGCCATCGAGGAGACGCTCGCCGAGTACGGCACGGAGGCAAACGCGCCAGCATGGCTGCAGCCGATTTTCGATGAGCTCGAGGGCATGTTTGGAGAGAGCGCGACGGGTTCCGGCGGCCTTCTGGTGGGCATCGATGGTGGAAAGGACGTAAATAATCAGCAGATCATCGGCGTACCGGACCTGAATGGCGTCGAATATCAATACACGGATCTATCGAACGCGCTCTACGATTTTGCGGCGCGATACGCAGCGGCCATAACTTCGGGTCAGGCTGCCCCCTTTACGCAGCTGTCGAGTTAAGGATTTCAGATGAAGACGAACAAAGATGGAATTCAGGCAGAAGATGTCATATCAGCAATTCGCCCTCGAGTAACGCGGGCAATGCCCGGCACGGTGCGCGGGATCCTGATGGCTGACGGCGGGTGGAACATCGAGGTTCTCGTGCTTTCCAGTGCCCTCGGGTCGCAGAGACAACAGCTGCGGCTCGATCGTCAGCCGAGGATAGCCGTTTTCGTGGATAACTTTGTCAGCCTTGAGCGGGCGGTGATGAGTGGACACAATCCGCTGCTCGTGCGATTACTCGCTGAAGGCATGATAGTGGAGGATGAGGAGAGCCGCCCACTGGCTCAGTTGCAAGCGCGTGCCATCGGGGCCTTGAGCAAGCCGAGACCGGTGGCGGGTGCCGAATACGTCGCGTCATACTCGGAGCCAATTCAGCTGCTCGGTGAGCTTGAACAACATGCCAGGGATCACGACGTAGCGCAGCTCGTATACTCTGATCTGTTGTGCGCGCTTTTACGTGCTCGAATGGTGGCTGAGAGGGCGTGGATGGTTGGAACGTCTCGCTTGCTAGATGAGTGCCGGATGGTCGATCCAGCGCTCGCTGCTTGGGTAGCGGGCGCGGCGGGCAAGAGTTTTACGGTGGAGATGCTACCGGCGTTGCGAGTCCGAGTGAAGAGTGTGATCGCGCGGTTCGCAGTGGACGGCGACGCAATTGCTGCGCCGCGCTTTGGCGTGGAGGACATGATGGTTGGCTACGCGCGGCAAGTCGCCGCCGGAGAACGTCAAAGTGCCCTAGCAGCCTCCGCGTAGGTCTGCAGAAGAAGGCCTCGGACGATGCGGTTTGCGATCGCCATCATCGCGTGCATCGTCCTGGTCGTTGCGATGGTTTTCGGGTGGGCGCATTACCTTCCACCGCGGGGGGCGTCTTCGCCGCGCGATCTGGCAGCGGCGTCGTACGTCGGGCTCATAGGGCACGACTCGATTGGGAATCGGCTGACCGTCACGTGGGCGCGTGATGGCGGCGACGTCGTGACGACAAGCGCTTCCGGCGCGAGCGATGAAGTTTGGTTTCGGGCTGACAAAATGTTGGTTCGCAGCATCTCAGGAACGATTAGCCGATTCGGACACACCGCGCTTACGTGGGATGAACAACTCGATCGGTCCGCGTTGACCGGCCTGCCGGTGCCCGCCGCCTGGATGCCGCACGGTTCTCGGTACATCGCATCAGTGGGATGGACGGTCGGGCGCGCCGGGCTGCGCTGGGGTTCGTACGCTCGATGGTGGGTGCCCCCTGGTCCGTTGTCGGAGTCCTTCGTGGCCGATCGCGGCCCGTTTGTCACCCCACGCTTTCCGGCTGCACCGGCTTCCGCGTGGATTGGGCGTCCTGTGCCGGGGGGAGTCACGGCGTCGATCGACGGCCATCCGGTGCGGGTAAACGTCGACACGGCCAGCGGCAGCTTGCAGATTTCGCGCCGATTCGCAAAGCGGTTCGCATTGCAGATCAGCCTATTCGCTGGCGTCTTTTTTTGGAAGACGGGTCCCGCGCAGGTCACGCATTTGCACGATGTCCGCGTCGCCGGATTGCGAGCAGCGGACCCATACGCGACGGTCGGCGCTGGGAACGAGCCTGACCTCACGATCCCCATCGGCCTTTTTCGGGGGGACGCCGTCGCGTTCGATCGCGGCGGGCACGCCCGCGTCACTGCCCGACGCTGCGGCCAGTCAGGCCACGCGATCGACGCCTCGTCCGGGAGCGTCCACATGCCGGGTTCAGACTCCAGCAGCGCTCCACACTTTGCTGAGCACTACGTCACGATCTTGAACGCCTCATGGGTAGGGAGCCGTTCGGTCGACGGGCGCTCCTTGCCGGCGACGGTCTACATCGGTCGGAGCTGGTTCGCCGCAAAGACGCTCTTGGTTGATCTCCAGAGCGACCGGGTCTGCTGGTATAACTGACGGGGGCGACGGGCCGAATACTAAGGAAAGGAGGTCGTCGTGATCGCCCTACGCCGCCTAAACAACCAAGCCATCATGGTCAACCCGGATCTTATCGAGACGCTCGAGGCGACACCGGATACTGTCGTGACATTGACCTCGGGCAACAAGCTGATCGTGCGGGACTCGATGGACGAGATCCGTGAGAAAATCATCGAGTTCAAGCGCCGGATTCACGGCCCGGAGGGCGCCCCGACGCGCGGTTGACGCCGCAGGCCTGGCCGGAACCGCCCGCCGAATCAGGGGACCAAGTCGGCGTGGCCTCCGTCACATGGGCTCAACCCCGCCTGGGCCCGGGCCGATAGCTTTCCTGAGAGCTCTCCCCGTTCCGGTCCCTATCGGAAAGGCCGCACCTTGGATTTCGCGACGATCATCGGCCTGTTGCTTGCTGTAGGCGGGCTTCTACTTTCCGCATGGATCGGCAAGGTCGACGGCGGGATCATCTTTGCCCGCTACGAGGCGTTCCTGTTGGTCTTCCTCGGCACGGTCGGCGCGACGATGGTCTCTTTTCCGATGCGCACCTTCCTGCGCGGGCTGGTGCTCGGGGCGCGGACGGCCTTCACCGAACCCGTCTACCACGAGCGCGAGGTCATCGCGACGCTGGTCTCGTTCGCCGAGAAGGCACGCCGCGAGGGGTTGCTTGCACTCGAGAACGAGGCCGCGGCGCTCGAAGACGACTTCATGCGCAAGGGCATCCAGCTCGTCATCGACGGCCGCGACACCGACATCATCCGCAAGATCCTCGAGACCGAGGTCGCCTTCGTCCAAGAGCGCAACAGCAAGGCCGAGGCGGTCTACTTTACGATGGGTGGCTACTCGCCGACGCTGGGCATCATCGGCACCGTGCTGGGCCTGATCGCGATGCTCAAGCAGCTCGGCTCGCTCAGCGGGACGGGGAACGTCGCCGGGACGCTCGGTCTGGCGACCGCGCAAGCGTTCGTCGCGACGTTCTTCGGTATCTCGCTGGCCAACCTGCTGTGGATCCCGCTGGCCTCGAAGATCAAAGAGCGCGCCGGCCAACAGCTGCTGCTGCGCGAGATCATGATCGAAGGCATCCTCTCGATCCAGGCCGGCGACAACCCGCGCCTGTTGGAGGAGAAGCTGCACGCGTTCCTCGACCCGACCGAGCGCGAGACCGAGATCGAAGCCGGCGGCGCGGTCCCGGAACCGGGCCTGGCGGGCGCTTAGCGCATGGCAGCACCCGGAGGGGAGCCCCGCTCGCGCCTCCGACGCCCGGTGGCGGAGGCCAAGCTCGAAACCGCGGGGATGATGCGGTGGCTGTTGACGTACGCCGACATGATCACCCTGCTATTGGCCCTGTTCATCATCCTGTTCGCGATCTCGACCATCTCGAGCGTCAAATTCTCACGCTTGGCACGGCAGATCTCGGGCGGCTTCAATAGTACGGACGCGATCAACAACCCACCGAACGGTGGCACGGTCGGTACCGACAAGGGGCAGACCGAAGAGGCCAACATGGCCTCGATCAAGTCCCAGCTCGACCGCTACATCGCGCAGCGCAACCTCCAGCAGAAAGTCCGCACGCAGATCACCCGGTCGGGCCTGGTCATCACCCTGCTGAGCGACAAGGCCTACTACGATTCGGGATCGGCCGACCTGCGCCCCGAGACGAAGCAACTGCTCGACGCCGTCGCCGGCCAGATCCGGCACGTCCGCAACGACGTGCGGGTGGAGGGCAACACCGACAACGTGCCGATCGCGACCTCGTCCTACCCGACGAACTGGGAGCTTTCGGCCGCCCGCGCGACGAACGTGACCCGCTACCTGGTCGAGCACGACAAGATCACGCCGACCCGGATCTCGTTCGCCGGCTACGGCGAATTCCGCCCCAAGTATGCGAACGACAACGATCAGCACCGCCAGGAGAACCGCCGCACCGACATCGTGATCCTGAGCGGCGACCAAGGGACCAACACCCCGTGAGCATGCTCTCGCAAGAAGAGATCGACGCGCTGGTCAACCAGCTCGCCGCGCCCGAGCCGGGAACCCAAGCGAGCGACCTGCGAAAGGTCAAGTCGTTCGATTTTCGCTTCAACAAGCGGCTCGACAAGTTCTCGACCAACCAGCTCCAGACGCTGCGCACGCTGCACGACAACTTCACGCGGCTGCTCAACAACTCGCTCTCGGTCTACCTGCGCACTCGGGTCGAGGCGACGATCGTTTCGCTCGAGCAGATCAGCTACGGCGACTTCATCGCCTCGATCGGGATCCCGTCGATCCTCTCGATCTACTCGATGGACCCACTGCCGGGCTCGGGGATCGTCCAGGTCGACCTCAACCTGGTCTTCTCGATCATCGACCGGTTGCTGGGTGGTCCGGGCTGGTTCCCCCAGAAGCTGCGCGACCTGACCGACATCGAGCGGACGCTTATGCAACGCTTCATGGCGCGAATGCTCAACAGCTACCGCGAGTCGTGGAACTACCTGCTGACGCTCTCGCTGAAGATCGAGGCGCTCGACTCGAACCCGCAGTTCATCCCGCGCATCATCCCGCTCGACCAGATCGTCGCCTTCGTCTCGTGCGAGCTGAAGGTCGGCGACATGGCCGGTGTGATGAACTTCTGCTTGCCGTACCTGGTCCTGCAGTCGATCGGTCCGCAGCTTTCGGACTTCCAGTGGTCGCCGACCGTTGTCGCCGGCCGCGGCGTGACCGAGGAAGACATCGCGCAACTGGCCCGCAACGTCGAGCGCGCCCCGGTCGACGTAACCGTCGAGTTGGGCCGCACGATCGTCTCGCTGCGCGACCTGATCGCGCTGCAGCCGGGAGATCTGGTGCTGTTCGACAAGCTGGTCAGCGAGCCGCTGGCAGTGACGGTGAACGAGCGCGAGAAGTTCAAGGTGTTTGCCGGCATCAATCGCGACAAGTTGGCCGTGCGCGTTTCCCAGATCGTCGAGAACGAGGAGTAACGGTGTCCGAGACTCTGCGTCCCCTCGCGGACGCCATGTTCGCCTCCGCCGCAGCGGTCCTCGGAACGCTGGCCGGGCGCGAAGTCGCCGCCGGCGCCGCGAAAGCGACCGCCAGCGAGTCGTCGATCCGCGTCGAGCCCGACATCGTCGCGACCGTCACGCGCTTCCCCACGGCCGACGTCGCGTTCGTCAGCCGCTATGCCAAGCGCGACCTCGCCAAGATCGTCGAGATGATGCTCGGCACCCCGAGCAACGGCGGCGAACTCGATGCGATGCAGCTCTCGATCATCGCCGAGACCGTCGTCCAGGTCTCGAGCGCCATGGGCGAAGCGCTCGCCTCGCGCACCGGACACCCCAGCGAAGGGATCGAGTCCGTCGTCGCCTCCGAGGCTGGTGCCTTCCCGGCTCCGCCGTTCGCGACGTTCGTCGCGTCGCTCGACTTGGGCGAGGGCTTCGCCACCACGCTGACCCTCGATTTCGACGTGCTGGCGCAGCACCGGCTCGAACCCGCCGCCGCGCCGAAGGCGACCGCGCCGGCGCCCACCACGACGGCCGTGCGGCCGCCCCGCCGCCCCGCCCGAGTCGAGGAGGGCCAACCGGTCAGCTTCGCCCCGATGCAGCCGACGCCGGTGCGCCCGGCGGCTCCCGGCCATGCGAACCTCGACCTGGTCCACGACGTCCCGCTCGAGATCTCGGCCGTGCTCGGTCAGACCGAGCTCTCGCTGCGCGAGGTTGTCTCGATGCAGACCGGGAGCGTGTTCGAGCTGGACAAGCTCTCGACCGACCCGATCGACCTGTACGTGAACAACATCTTGATCGCGCGCGGCGAGGTCGTCGTGGTCGACGATAAGTTCGCGGTGAAGATCAGCGAGCTTAACCCCGTCGTCGACAAGATTTAACCGGCCGGCGGTGGGCGATCGGTCGCGATGAACATCGCACTCACCTACGTCTGGGCGCTCGCGCTCGTCGGCCTGATGCTGCTGGCCCTGACCTACGGCGTGCGGCTGCTCAACCGGGGCCGGCTCGTCGCCGCGTCGGGGAGGCGCCTGGTGACCGTGGTCGAGTCGACCTTCCTGGCCCAGCACGTGACGGTTCACGTCCTGAAGGTCGGTGACCGATACTATTTGGTGGGCGGAGGATCCGCCGGGGTAACCCATATTGCCGACGTGCCGCCGGAGGCCGTCGAGCCCTACCTCGAGACGCAACGGAAGGCGCTCGGAGAGCAACGCGATGCGCTGCTCCGTCTGATGCAGAGAATCCGCCGACCGTGAACCGCCGTCTCCTGATCCTTCTCGGTGTCCTGGCCGCTGCGTTCGCCGTGGTCGCCTTTGCCGTGCCCGCGCTGGCCCAGAACGCGCCGACCGTGCCCACCGTCCCCATCCCGCGCATCAACCTGGGGGTGAGCCCGGCGACCAAGCCGGGCGACGTCGCGCTCTCGCTGCAGATCCTCTTGCTGTTGACGGTGCTGACGCTGGCGCCGACGATCCTGATCTTGATGACCTCGTTCACCCGGATCGTGGTCGTGCTCTCGTTCGTGCGTACTGCGATGGGGACGAACACCGTGCCGCCGACCCAGGTGCTGGTCGGTCTCTCACTCCTGCTGACGTTCTTCGTAATGAACCCGGTCATCCAGGACATCAACAAGAACGCGCTCCAGCCGTACCTCTCGAACAAGATCACGCAGCCGGTCGCGCTCGACCGCGCCCAGCAGCCGTTGCGCGCCTTCATGTTTCGCCAGACGCGCGAGAAGGATATCGCGCTGTTCTTTTCGCTCTCGAAGGAGAAGAAGCAACCGGCCACTCGCGCCGATATTCCGACCTACATCCTGGTTCCGGCCTTCGTGATCAGCGAGCTCAAGACCGCGTTTCAGATCGGCTTCGCGATCTACATTCCATTCATCGTCATCGACATGGTGGTGGCCTCGGTGCTGCTCTCCATGGGGATGATGATGATCCCACCGGTGCTGATTTCGCTCCCGTTTAAAATCTTGATCTTCCTGTTGGTCGACGGCTGGAACCTGACCGTCTCCGCCCTCTTCGCGAGCTTTCGATAATGGTGACGGAGCGGAGCGCCGTATGACCTACGCGACGGTGCTCTCCCTGGGGCGCGAGGGGATCTTCATCGCCTTGGTGGTGACGGCGCCGGCGTTGCTGCTCGGGCTGATGACCGGGTTGCTCATCTCGATCTTCCAAGCCGTCACCCAGATCCAGGAGCCGACCCTGGCCTTCATTCCGAAGATCGTCGTCGTCGCGATCGCGATCCTGTTGTTCGGCCCCTTCATGCTCGCGATGCTGACGGACTTCGCCTACCGCGTCTTCACGAGCATCCCCACCTTCGTCCGGTGACGCCCGACTTCAACCTGTTCGGGTTGACGTTGCCTCGGTTCGAGACGATCGTGCTCGTGCTGGTGCGGGTCAGCGCGATGTTGGCGATGGTGCCCATCTTCTCGCAACAGCAGTTACCCCGGATGCTGCGGTTCGGAATCGGCCTGCTCTTCACGTTCGTCATGGTCGCGGCCGTTCCGACGATTGTGCCGATGCAGCTCGGCGACCTGACGGTCGCCGTGCTGGTGCAGATCTTCGTCGGACTGGTGTTCGGATTCGTCTCCTACTTGCTCTTCACCGGGATCCAGTTCGCCGGCCAGATCATCGACCTGCAGATCGGCTTCGCGATCGCGAACATCATCAACCCGGAGACCTCGCAGACCGTCACGATCATCGGCGAGCTGCAGCTCACGATCGCGACGCTGCTCTACCTCGCCATCGACGGCCACCATCTGCTGATCGCCGGGATCGCACGGTCGTTCGCGCTGGTGCCGTTGCCGTTCGCCTCGGCCCCTGACCTGCTGACCGGCGACGTGATGCGGTTCTTCACCTCGGCGCTCTTGATCGTGCTGCAGATCGCCGCGCCGGTCGCGGTGACGCTCTTTCTGGTCAACGTCATGCTCGGTTTCATGGCGCGCGTGGCGCCGCAGATGAACGTCTTCGTGGTCGGCTTCCCACTGCAGATCGGGATCGGCTTGACGATGCTGATCATCGCGATCCCGCTGTTCGGGGCGGTCTTCCCCGGCCTCGTCGACCAGCAGGCCCGCGAGATGGACACCGTGCTCCGCGCTATGGGACCACAGAGCCCGTAACCGATGGCGAAACCCGAAGCCACCGAGAAGGCTACCCCCAAACGAAAGAGCGAGGCCCGCGGGCGCGGCCAGGTCGCGCGCTCGCACGACATCAGCGGCTCGGCGATCTTCCTGGCGATCATCACCGCACTCCACATCGGATTCATGGGCGTGATCGGCTCGAGCTTGCAGGCGTTCTCGATCGCGCTCTTGACCGCCGGGTCGCGCGACCCGCTGACGATCCGCTCGGTCGGCGGCCTGTTCGTGCGTGCGCTCTGGCCCTATACGGGGTTGATCGCCCTGGTGTTCGTCAGCGCGCTGGTGCTGGCGGTGCTGTCCAACGTGCTGCAGTTCGGCTTCCTGTTCTCACCGGCACTGTTAAAGCCGAAGTTCGCCAAGCTCAATCCGCTGCCCGGTTTCCAGCGGGTGTTCTTCTCGACGCAGACGTTGGTGCAGTTCGCCAAGCAAGCCCTCAAGCTGACGATCGTCCTGGTCTTGTGCTGGCTTGGGATCAAGGACAACCTGACCACGCTCTACGCGCTGGCGCATTACTCGCCGCACGACATGCTCGTGACGGTCGAAGGGATCATTTACTGGGTCGCCCTGAAGATCGGGATGATGCTGCTCCTGCTGGGGCTGCTCGACTACGTCTGGGAGCGCAAGCGGCTCGAGGATTCGCTGAAGATGACCAAGACCGAGGTCAAGGACGAGCACAAGCAGTCGGAGGGGAACCCCGAGGCCAAGGCCGCGTTGCGGCAGCGCGCGCGGGCGATGGCCCGCCGCCGGATGATGGCGGCGATCCCCAAGGCGACGGTGGTCGTGACCAACCCGACCCACTTCGCCGTCGCGCTGGAGTGGGACGAGCTGACGATGGAGGCGCCGGTCCTGACCGCCAAGGGGGCGGACCTGATCGCCAAGCGGATCCGCGAACTGGCCGAGGAGCACGCCATCCCGGTGGTCGAGAACGCCCCGCTGGCCCGGACCCTCTACGCCAAGGTCGAGCTGGACTCGCCGGTCCCGGCCGACCTCTACGCTGCGGTCGCCCAGGTGGTCGCCTTTGTCTACAAGCTGAAGAATCGAACGATAGCTTGACGCTACAACAGTACGAGCGAGCGTTCGGCGTGCTTACATTGCGACGCCGATTCGCCGATGCTACTAGCAACGTGGAGACCGTAACCTAGTGGCGACGGCCGCACCTGCGCGCCCGAACCTCATCGACCGTCTGGCGTCGACCTCGCACGTCTGGGTGGCCGCTGCCTCGGTGCTGCTGGTCGTTCTGATGATCGTCCCGGTCGCGCCCTGGGTTCTCGACGTGCTCCTCTCGACCAACATCGCGCTGGCACTGGTCATCCTGCTGGTCACGCTGTATACCGAGAACGCGCTGTCCTTCAGCGTCTTCCCGACGCTGCTGCTGATCATCACGCTCTTTCGGCTCTCGCTGAACATCACCGGGACGCGCTCGATCCTGCTGCACGGCTACGCCGGGCAGGTCATCGAGGCGTTCGGGAACATCGTCGTCGGCGGCAACCCGGTGGTCGGGATCGTGATCTTCGCGATCTTGGTCGTCATCCAGTTCGTCGTCATCACCAGCGGTGCCGGACGCGTCGCCGAAGTCGCGGCGCGCTTCACCCTCGACGCGATGCCCGGCAAGCAGCTCGCCGTCGACGCCGACCTCAACGCCGGCCTCATCACCGAGGCCGAGGCGCGGCAGCGCCGTAAGGACATCCAGCGCTCGGCCGACTTCTACGGCGCGATGGACGGTGCGTCCAAGTTCGTGCGCGGCGACGCGGTCGCTGCCGTCATCATCGTCTTCGTCAACATCATCGGCGGCTTCTTCATCGGCGTCTTCCAACAGGGGATGACGATCACCGAAGCGCTGCAACGCTTCACGCTGCTGACGATCGGTGAAGGTATCGTCACCCAGATCCCGGCCCTGCTGATCTCGACCGCCACCGGCATCATCGTCACCCGCGCCGCGGCCGAAGGCTCGTTCGGCCACGACCTCTCGCGCCAGTTGGTCCAGAACCCGACCGCCCTCGCGATCGCGGGTTCCTTGCTCATCCTCTTCGGGTTCTTCGGCCTCCCGATGTGGGTCATGCTCCTGATGGGCGGGATCCTGTTCGCGCTGTTCTTCCGCCAGCGCCGGATGACGCGCGCGAAGGCCGTCGCCGACGGGAAGGGCCTCACCGGCCGGCCCGGCGCGCCCGGCGTGAGCGGCTCGACCTCACAGCCGGCCGTCAAGCCGGCCGAGTCGGTCGTCCCGCTGCTTTCGTACGATCCGATGGAGCTGGAGATCGGCTTCGGGTTGATCCCGTTGGTCGACGTCTCGCAGGGCGGCGACCTGCTCGAGCGGATCACGATGATCCGCCGCCATGCCGCGCGCGAACTCGGCATCGTCGTGCCGCCGATCCGCGTCCGCGACAACTTGCAGCTCAAACCCTCGACCTACGTCGTGAAGATCTACGGCCTGGAAGTGGCCCGCGCTGAAGTGATGGTCTCGCGGCTGCTCGCAATGAATCCCGGTACGGCGACCAACGGCATCGACGGAATCCCGACGACCGAGCCCGCCTTCGGTCTGCCCGCGCTGTGGATCGCCGAGAGCGCGCGCGGCGATGCCGAGCTGGCCGGTTACACCGTCATCGATCCGACCTCGGTCATCGCGACGCACCTGACCGAGATCATCCGCGGGCACGCGCCGGATCTGCTCGGTCGTCAAGAGACCAGCGCCCTGCTCGAGAACGTCAAGCAGCACTATCCGGTCGTCGTCGAGGAGCTGATCCCCAGCCTCCTGACGGTCGGCGAGGTGCAGCGCGTCCTGCAGAACCTGTTGCGCGAGCGCATCCCGATCCGCAACTTGCTGCTGATCCTCGAGAATCTGGCCGACGGCGCACGGCAGTCCAAAGACATCGATTTTTTGACCGAGAAGGTCCGCGCGGCGATGGCGCGCCACATCTGCGCGGAGTACGCGGAGAACGGGATGCTCTCGGTCATCACGGTCGACCCGCGGCTCGAGTCGCTGCTGGCCGAGGCGGTTCGCCGCGGCGAGGACGCCTACGCGCTCCTCGATCCGGCGACTGTGGCGAAGATTTACAATTCGCTCACCCGCCAGATCCAGACCGCCCAGCAGACCGGGCTCCAGCCGATCGTCCTCACCTCACCCTCGACCCGCCTGGCCCTCAAGCGACTGACCGAGCGCGCCGCGCCGCAGCTGGTCGTCCTCTCGTACAGCGAGATCGCGCCGGGGCTGCGGGTCGAGTCGATCGGGCAGGTCTCGGCGACCGATGAGGTCCCGGAACCGGCCGGAGCGGCGAGTTAGCCCGTGATGCGGCTGCTGGGGCTGCGCCCCAAATCGATGCGGGAACAGACGAAGCTCAAGCTGCCGGCGGTCAACACCTTCGTCGAGCTGGCCGCCATCGGCAACGGGCCGCGTGGCTCGGTCTGCGTCGAGAGCGTCCAGGACAAGGGCCTGGCGGTGACGACCCTGCCCGGCCTAGCTGCCGGCCAGCTGGCCGTCTTCTCCTATCAGAACGCCCACGGCCGGTTCCGCTTCTCGACCCGCTGCACGGCCGTCCGCGGGAAGCACGCCCATTTCGGGATGCCTCTGCGGATCGAGACCCTCCAGCTCTTCGCTGGGGCCCAGAAGCGCGCCGCGGTCCGGCTCGATGCCACCGTCCCGGCCCAGTGGCGGTACGCGCCGGCCGGGAAGGGCTCAGGGGAGTTCATCCGGGCCTCGCTAACGGATATCAGCCGCTCGGGGGCCTCGCTCATCGTGGACCGCGAAGTGAAGAAGGGGACCTTCGTCGAGGTCCGGTTCGGGGTCAGCACGGCTGCCACGCCCCTTGCCCTGCTCGGTGAAGTCATGCGGACGGCCAACATCGAAACAACGAAGAAGCTCTCGCTCGGGCTGCGCTTTCACGGGGTCAAAGCCGAGGAAGACCGAGCGATCATGGAGTTCATCAACAAGCGTCAAGCCGAGCGGCGCAGCCGTGGATTGGCCTGAGGGGGTATTAGGACACTAAGGATGTCGGGCAAGCGAGTCCTCATCGTCGACGACGCCGTCGTCATGCGGATGATGATCAAAGGGATCCTCAGCAAGAACGGCTACGAAGTCGTCGGGGAGGCGCAGAACGGGCTCGAAGCGGTCGAGAAGTATCGTACGCTGAGCCCGGACCTCGTCACGATGGACATGGTGATGCCCGAAATGGACGGGATCACTGCTGTCAAGCAAATCGTAGCCCAAGACCCCAACGCGCGCATTATCATGTGCACGTCGATGGGCCAGCAGGCGCTCGTCGTCGAGGCGATTCAGGCGGGAGCGAAGTCGTTCATCACCAAGCCGTTCCAGCCGCCGAAAATCCTCGAGACGATCCAGAAGGTGCTGGCATGACTCCGCCGCTGACCCTGAGCGAGATCCAGCGCGACGCGCTCAAGGAGGTCGGCAACATCGGCGCGGGTCACGCCGCGACCGCGCTCTCGCAGCTCTTGAACACGACCGTCAAGCTCAGCGAGCCGACGATCGACGTGCTCAAGTTCCGCGACCTCTCGACCCGCGTCGGGACCGGTGACCGCACCGTGGCCGCCCTGCACATGTACGTGCGCGGCGAGGCACCGGGCCAAATGGTGGTACTGTTCGACCGAGACCAGGCGCTCGAGTTCGTCAACGTCTTCATCAAGCGGATCATCGGCGACATCCAGATCTTCGACTCGATCGTCGATTCGACGCTCAAAGAGCTGGGCAACATCATCGCCGGTTCGTACCTCACGGCCTTGATCTCGCTGACCGGGATCAACCTGCTGCCATCGGTGCCGACGCTCTCGTACGGTACGATCCAGGCGGCATTTCGGACGCTGATGTCGATCCTACCGGATCAGGACGTCTTCTTGATCGAGTCACAGTTCCTCGACAAGGACAAGGCCGTCTCGGGTCAGTTCATCCTCATCCCGGAGACCGGCTCGCTGCAACCGTTGCTCTCGGTGTTCGGCGTCGACGACTGAGGATTTACGCCGGGATTTCCCGTCGAACGCCACATGAGCTCTGACTTTTTTGACCGCGCCGAATTCATCCAGTATTTTCGGGACGAGACCGACGAGCTGCTGCAGGCCATCGATGCCGACCTGCTGCGGCTCGAGCAGTTCGTCGACACCGGCACGCTGGATTCCGAGATCGTCAACTCACTCTTCCGAGCGCTGCACACGATCAAGGGCAGCGCGGGGATGCTCGAGTTCGCCGCCGTCCAGCAGGTAGCGCACAAGCTCGAGAACGTCTTCGACCTGCTGCGCAAGGACCACATGCCGCTCACCGAGAGCGGCGTCAACCTGTTGTTCGAAGGCCGCGACGTCCTGACCGGGCTGGTTCGCTCCGCCGTCGACGGCGCCGATGAGCCGGAGGGCGTGCACGACTACGTGACGCGCCTGGACGACTTCGCCTCGGTCTACGACTCGACCGCGCAAGCGATCGAAGGGCCGCGCGCGCACCCCGAGGAGCAGGACGAGCACCTGGTTCAGGTCGACCACGTCCAGGTCGCCGAGTTCGAGGCCGAGGTCGAGCGGCTACTGGCCGAGGTGCAGACCCAACGGAGAGCGGCCGCCGCGCCGCGGCCGCAACCCGAGGAACCGATCGACGTGGCCGCCGCGCAAGCGGCCGTCGATGCACTGCTCGCGGCCACCCACGCTGCACCGACCCCGCCGGCGCCCCCCGCCGCCGCGCCTGCCGCACCGTCTCGCACCGCGCCGGCACCGCAGCCGGCCGCCGGGCACGAGCACGCCGCAGGAACCGTTGCGGCCCCTGTTGCCGCCGCCGCCGATCCGAAGCGCACGGCGAAGAACCAGACGATCCGGGTCGACATCGAGCGGCTCGACCTGCTGCTCAACCTGGTCGGCGAGCTGGTCATCAACCGCACGCGCATCTCCGACATCGCCTCGACGCTCGGCCGCGAGCTGGGTGGGACGAGCAACGGCCGGGTCGACAACGCGCTCACGCAACTGGCCAAGGATCTCTCGGAATCCTCGGCGCTGCTGGCGCGCACGACCAACGAGATCCAAGAGAGCATCATGAAGGTCCGCATGGTCCCGATCGGACAGGTCTTCGACCGGTTCCCGCGGATGGTGCGCGACCTGTCCAAAGCGCGCGGCAAGGACATCGGGCTCGAGATCGCCGGCGCCGAGACCGATCTCGACAAGACGATCGTCGACGAGGTCGGCGAGCCACTGATGCACCTCGTCCGCAACTGCGTCGACCACGGCATCGAACCACCCGACGTGCGCGAGGCGCACGGCAAGCCGCGCCACGGCAAGATCCGCCTCAACGCCTACCATGAGGGCAACCAGGTCATCGTCGAGGTCTCCGACGACGGCGGCGGGATCGACCTGGCGCGCGTGCGCGAGAAGGCGATCCGCCTCGGCCTGATCAGCGAGACGGACCGGCTGACCGACCGCGAGATCATCGAGCAGATCTTCGAGCCTGGTTTCTCGACCGCCGATCAGATCACCGACGTCTCGGGCCGCGGCGTCGGGATGGACGTGGTGAAGAAGAACATCTTACGGCTCAAGGGCGTCTTCGACGTCGACTCGGTGCAGGGCGAAGGCACGCGCTTCACGATGAAGCTCCCGCTCACGCTGGCGATCATCCAGGCGTTGCTGGTCCGCGTCGCCGAGGAGCTCTACTCGATCCCGCTCGACTCCGTGATCGAGTCGCAACGCATCGAGGCGAGCGACGTCCGCACCGTCCACGGCGGCGAGGTCATCACGCTGCGCGGGCAGGTCGTACCGCTGATCCGGGTCGGCGAGTTCTTCCGGCTCGACGCCCCACGCGACCCCGACAAGGTCATGATCGTGATCGTCGGTCTCCAGGGCCGCCAGGTCGGCCTGGTCGTCGACTCGTTCCAAGGCGAACAGGAGATCGTCATCAAGCCGCTCTCCGACGTCATCGGCCGCATCGCCGGCATCTCCGGCGCCACGATCCTGGGGAACGGCTCGATCTCCCTGATCATCGACGTCCACTCCCTCGTCGCCAGCGCCTACAGCGGCGGCCGCGTCGCCCGAGCCGAATTCTCCGGCGTGTAAGAGTATGGTTGCCTGCCTAGCCCCAAGCGCCAGCCTTGCCGATATCTCCAAGGAAGCCCCTTGCCAGGGGCGTGACCCACAGCCGCCGGGGGCGGCCCGCAGCAAGACCACGCGGTTGGAAGCCCCCTCGGGGCATCCCGACCACACCACCATGATCCCGGGCTTCCGCGCTCGGGGGCCCCACGCCACAGGCGTGGGGGGCGCGGAGCCTAGGGCGGAGCGCCTTTAGATGGAAACCGTTCAGGTCGTCTCGTTCAAGCTCGGCTCTGAGGAGTACGGGGTCGAGATCGCCCAGGTCCAGGAGATCAACCGGATGGTCGCGGTGACGCACGTGCCGCGAGCGCCGCAGTTCATGGAGGGCGTGATCAACTTGCGCGGCCAGTTGATCCCCATCATCGATCTGCGCACGCGCTTCGGGATGCAACGCGCCGAGCACACCAAGAACACCCGCATCGTCGTGACCGAGATCGGCGCCAAGCGCGTCGGGATGGTCGTCGACTCGGTCTCGGAAGTGCTGCGCTTGCCGGTCGACGCGATCGAAGACGCGCCCGACATGATCACCGGCGTCGACACCGAGTACATCCGAGGGGTCGGCAAGATCGAAGATCGGCTGATCATCCTGCTCGACCTGGCCAAGATCATCACCGGCTCCGAGAAGCGCGAGCTCGAAACCGCCGACATCGACGCCGTCCCGGTCGGTTAGGGAGTCGGCGCCGTCGGCGCCGAACACCCCCCGGGTGACCGACCAGACCGCCGTTCCGAGCCCCGAAAATGCCGCATCGCGCCGCACGAGCTTCCCGCTCGGACGAACGCTGGTCTGGCTGGGCATCGCCGGAGCGTCCGCGGCGTTGACCTTTGTGGCCTTGCGCGCGACGATGCGCCGCGTCCCTCCCGCCGATGAGACGACCGAGCGGATCCAGGGTCTGATCGAAGAGGCAAACCGCCTGATCCGGGCGCTCGACGAGAAGAAGCCGGGCTAGTGGCGGTCCGACCCCCGAACGTGGCGACCGGACTTGCGCCGGGCGCCGTGGCGTCGGTCCGGTTCACCGACCTGCTCGCCAACGGGCAGGCTGTCGGCCGGATCAACGGGTTGGTCGTGTTCGCCACCGGACCATTGCCGGGCGAGCGCGCGCGCGTGCGGGTCGTACAGGTCAAGCCGAAGTACGCGGTCGCCGAGGTCGTCGGCTACGAGACGCAGTCCGAGATGCGGGTCAAACCGTTCTGCGCTGTCTTCGGCGTCTGCGGCGGCTGTCAGGTTCAGCACCTCTCGTATCCGGCGCAGCTCGCTTGGAAGGAGCAGATCGTCCGCAGCGCCTTGCGCCGGATCGGCGGCTTCGCCGACGTCGTCGTGCAGCGCGCCGTCGGGATGACGTACCCGCGCAATTACCGCAACAAGATGGCACTCGTCGTCGACCGCTCCGCTGGCCAGACCTCGTTCGGCTTCTACCAGGCGCGCTCGCACGCGTTGGTACGGATCGACTCGTGCCCGGTCGTTCTGCCGCAGCTCGATGCGGCGATCGCCGGGCTGTACGACGCCGCCCGCGCCGTCGATGCGCGCGACGCGTTCGTCGGTGCGAAGCACGCGATCGTGCGGGCCGGAGCGGCGTCGCAGCAAGCCGTGCTCTCGATCACGACCGAGCGGCAGTCGCCGGCGATCAAGGACCAGGCGGTGGCGCTGGCGCGCCGCGTCCGAGGTGTCGTCGGGATCTCGAACTCGTTCGAACCGCGGACGGCGAACGCCGTGCTTGGGCGCAAGATGGTCTACGTCTGGGGACAGCGCGAGATGGAGGAGACGATCGAGGGCGTGCGTTATCGCGTCTCGCCGGCGTCGTTCTTCCAGGTCAACAGCGAGATGGTCGGGCGGATCTTCCGCTTTCTCGCCCCGGGCGTGAAGCCGGGCCGCACGATCGTCGACCTCTACTGCGGCGCGGGGACGTTCGCGATCTTCTTCGCGGCGCGCGGAGCACAGGTGGTCGGCGTCGAGGAAAACCCCGCCGCGGTGCGCGAGGCACGCGAGAACGCGTCCCTCAACGCCGTCGAGGGCCGGGTGAGGTTCGTCGAGGGGCGCGTCGAAGGTGCGGTTGTGAACGCCGAGGGGGGCGAGGCGCTGGCGAACGCCGAGATCGTCTTCCTCGATCCGCCGCGCAAGGGCAGCGACGTCGCGACGCTCGACGCGATCGCGTCGGTCCCGGTTCCGAACATCTGGTACCTGTCGTGCAATCCCGCCACGCTGGCCCGCGACCTCGCCTACTTGGCCAAGCGCGGTTACAAGCTGGGCGTCGTCCAGCCGTTCGACATGTTCCCGCAGACCGGCCACGTCGAGACGCTCGCCACGCTGCACCACGTCGCGCAGCAGGCCGAGGTTCCGCTGACCCAGCGCGAGCCGACGCCCTGGGACGAGAGCATCCCGCTCTGGCCGACCGACGACCGCTACGCCCAGCACGACTACCCAGACTTCGTCGAGCAGTAGCCAATGCGCCCTCGGGGTGTGGACGAACCCGCGCGGACGATCCAGACCGAGCGCCTCGGCCTGCGCGAGCCCGAGGAGACGGACGTCGAGGCATTGCGCGACTACCATCGCCGCAACGCCGAACGGTTCGCGCGCTTCGACGCGGTCCCAGGTGACGAGCCGGCGGTGCATCGCGATTGGGTCATCGCGCATCGCCGGGCGCGCTGGGACGGCCAGCCGGTCGCGTTCCTGGCGTTCGACCGGGCGTCCACGGCGTTGGCCGGGCTGGTCGCCTACAGCGGTTTCGACGCCGATCTCTCCCGAGCGATGATCAACTATTCGATCGATGGCGCGTACGAGGGGAAGGGGTACGCGTTCGAGATGGTCTCGCGCGCCGTCCGCTACGCCTTCGAGGAGCTCGGCCTCGCCTCGGTCGCGGCGCAGGTGCTGGTCGGGAACGAACGCAGCCTGCGCCTCGTCGACCGGCTCGGCTCCGTCGTCGTTGCCCGCTCGCCGGTGATCCCGGGGGTCGAGCACCTGCTGCGCCCGCACATCATCGCCGTGCTGGAACGCACGCGATTCGGGTCCGCCCAGCAGTAACGGCAGCCGTCCAAGACGTAGATCGCGGGGTGGGAAGAATCGCCGCCTTTCATCTGCCGGCGCGTGATCTCGAACGCGCCGCCGCGTTCTACGCGAAGGTCTTCGGTTGGGAGCTGGCACGCGACGACGGCTCGCCGACGCCGTACACGACCGATCCCGCCGGCACGGGGCGCGCCGTCGCCGGCGCGCTCATCGCGCGCACCGAGACGGTGCGGCAGCCGGTGCCGGTGCTCGGGGTCGACGACGTCGACGCCGCGCTGGCGAAGCTCGAACGGCTCGGCGGCCGTGCCGAACCAGGCGTGAGCGGCACGTTCCGCTACGCGCGAGACTCCGAGGACAACGTCATCGGTCTCACGCGGCGCGACGGTGTGCGGCTTGGACCCAGCGAGACCGGCGTGGGCAGCTTCCTCAACCTCCACCTTCCGGTCGACGACCTGATCCGCGCGACGGTCTTCTACAGCGAGCTATTCGGCTGGGAGCTGCGCGCTACGCCGGGCGACGTCCCCTACATCGTGACGAGCCTTGCCCAGCTCGACGGCCCCGGGATCGAGGTGGCGATCGTGCAGCGCGAGCAGATCGTCAAAGCGCCGACGCCGACACTCCAAGTTGAGTGGATCGACGACGCGATGACGATCTTGGCGATGAACGAGGGGCAGGCGGCGGCCGTGAACGACATCGCCGACGTCGGCCGCTTCGGCTACGCGAAGGACTCCGAGGGCAACACGATCGCCGTCTTGCAACGCAGCTTTCTGCTCCGAAGTTGAAGGCTAGTTTCGCGAGGGGAACAGACCGACCAGCGCGATCTCGAACGAGATGCAAAGGTACGGCTGCTGAATCGAGAACGGCACGCTGCCGCCGGCGTTCGCGATCATTTTGGGGTTCATCGTGGTGTTGGGCGCCGCGGCCGAATAGATCTCCGGCTTCGAGAGGTTTGGTTCCGTTGCCAGCACGTTGCCAGTGGGCGTGAGCTTATCGGCCAGGCCGCTGGAAGCATTGACCAGATGCGTGTGGCTGGGCAGGTTGTTCAGGAGCAGGGGCACGTTCTCAGTGCCGCCCGACTGGCCGACGACGTACGTCGAAAGACCGAGGCCGGTCCCTTGGTGGAGCGGGAAGCGGCTCTGGAAGTTGGGGAGCTGGAACGTCTGGACACCGTTGCCCCCGAAGCTCGTTCCGATGACCGAGAACAGAGCGGTGTTCGTCGCGATCGAGAGCATCTGGCCGTTGCACAATTGCCAGCCGTTGACGGCGAAGTTGCCGCTGAACATGCCGATGGTCGCGATGTAGGGAGGATAGTACATGGACGCGCTCCCTCAGTTCCGCGACGGGAAGATGCCGACCAGCGCGATCAGGAACGTGACGCAGAGATACGGCTGGATGACCGAGAATGGCACGTTGCCGCCGGCGTTCGCGATCATGTTGGGGTTCATGGTGGTGTTGGGCGCCGCGGCCGAATAGATCTCCGGCTTCGAAAGGTTTGGTTCCGTTGCCAGCACGTTGCCGGTGGGCGTGAGCTTATCGGCCAGCCCGCTGGAAGCGTTGACCGCATGCGTATGGATCGGCATCTGATTGTATAGGAGCGTTACATTCTCGGTCCCGCCGTTCTCGCCGATGACGTAGGTCGAAAGTCCCTGCCCCGTCCCCTGGTGAAGCGGCACGCGGCTCTGCATGTTGGGAAGCTGGAACGTGCTCACGCCGTTCCCGCCGTAGTAGGTGCCGATGATCGAGAACAGCGCCGTGTAGGAGGAGATCGAGAGGGTCTGGCCATTGCACATCTGCCAGCCGCGGATCGCGAAGTTGCCGCCGAACATCATGATGCTGCCGAGGTAGGGTTGGCTCATCCGCTATAAACCTTTCGCCGGAGAGTGAGTCGTCGTATGGTGTGCGGGCGAGAGATTACGATTGGGGGAGGGATCTGCGCCAGCCGGTGCCCGATGCCGGCGCGCGCTGGTCGAACGAGGATCAGTAGGAAACGGCGACGTCGTTGATGGTGTAGCCGCTACCGAAGTCTGCGAGGGCGTTGTAGGTGGTGCCCACTTGCGAACCGGTCGTGGTGAATTCCAGGAGCTGCCCGATGGTGCCACCGCTGTCACTGTTGGAGACGATGAGATTCCCGCTCGTGATGAAGTGCATCGAGGTGAAGTCCTGGATCGTCGAGCCGCTCGCGTCGATCGTGCCGGTCAGCGACCAGGTCGAGCCGTTGTAGAAGTAGATGTTGATCGCCGCGCCGCTGCCGCTGCTGTAGGCGACTGCGACGTAATCGCCGCTTCCCTGTGAGGCAGCGATCGAGACGGGGTAGCCGGAGATGCTGGCGATCGTGGTCGGCGAATTCGAGAGCGTCGCGGAGTCGGTACTGCCGGTGTGCGGGAACTCGAGGACGGCGTACGTCGAGCCGCTGCCGGTGTCGCTGTTCGCGTAGAACAGCGCCTGCAGCCCGACGTCCCAGGCCAGAACAGCCGCCGTCGGGTCGTTCGCGAACACGCTCACGATCGAGCCGGTGAGATCCTGCTCCGAGGTGCCGCTGGTGACGACGATCTTGTCGGTTGTGGAGCCGGTCGCGTCGCAGATCTCGTACGCGTAGCCGAAGACGTTCGCGGACGTGTCGGAGAGCACGGCGACCGTCGGATAGCCAAACTCGGTGACCGTTGGCCACGCGCCCGCCCCCAGGCTGCTGGTAAACGCCGTCGGACTGCTGCTACTACCGGCCGCGTACGCGTCGAGCTGCGGCGTAATCGGGTCGTCGCTGTCGTTGACGGAGTCGTTCTGCACCGCGACCGCGCCGCTGCTCGAGACGTCGAAGCCGAAGTTGCCGTACTGGCTGCCCGGAATGCCCGAGTAGGTCGTCACACTGCCGAAGCCCGTGCCCGCAGTCCACTGCGAGCGGTACACCGTGTCGGCGCCTTGGTCGCCGATGAAGAGCTGATCGGCGGTGTCGAACCGGGCGTTGCTGTAACCCTCCGTCGTGCTCGTGAGGCTCCCGGTCTGCAAGGCGAAGCTCGTGTTGTAGACGAGCGCTTTCGAGTCGCCCGATTGGTTGACGCCCACCGGCGCGATGATCGTCGTGGCGAGCGTGACGGTGAACGGCGCGGTCGACGGCGAGAGGTTGTCGCTGTACGCATACACGGTCGCGCCCGAGCTGTGCGCGTGCGCCAGGCCAGTCGACACGGTGATCGTGCTGCCGGAAATGTTGGCGATCTTGGCGGTCTCTTGGATCAACGTCGTGCCGCTGAACGTCTCGTAGTCGAGCACGAGGTTCATCCCGACGAACATGTTGGTCGTCGCGGAGACTGTAAAGCTCGTCGCGGCGGCTGCCGGAGACGAGGAAAGCGTGGTCGAGACGATCTTCGTCCCGGCCGGGTCGGCGTCGACGACGACGTTGGTCGAGGTGCCGGAGGTGGGCGGGGTCAGGCTGAGGGTGGTACCGCTGACGCTCGCGCCGGCGCCGGTTCCGGTCGCGGCTGCGTGGGTCATCGTCGGCTGGCCGGGCTGGCTCCCGAAGGCGGTGCCGTGCTTGTCGACGACGCCGACCGTGAAGGTCGACGTACCCGTCGCGTTGGCGGTGAAGGTCGGATAGGTTCCGGTCGGCCCGGAGAGGGCGACGACGCTGATCGTCCCGGGGTTGGCGTCGAGGGTGATCGGCGTGGCGCTGCTGCCGAACGTGTTCGCGTGCCCCTCGACGACGGTCGCGGAGTAGATCGTCTGCGAGATCAAGTTGCCGCCCGCGTTGACGGCGTCGTACGTACCGATCTGCACGTTGTCCGTGCCGATCGGGAGCTGCACCGTGATCGTGCAGGTATAGTCCCCACTGGTGACCGTGCTGCAGGGAGAGGTCCCTGGGGTCACGTTCGTGGTCGCGGCGGTGTCGGCGACCGGCACCCCACCGACTTCGAGGACCAGGATCGAGACCGACCGCACGCTGGCCGGGATGTACGCCGGTGACCGGCGATTCGTCGCCGTGGGCGCCGAGCCCGGGGCGGGGATCGTCAAAGTCAGGGTCGCCGCCGCCGTGGGGCCAGCGAAGGCCGGGGGCGTCGACCCGCTGGTCGGCGCCGGGAGGTATGACCCGTGCGCGCCGCCGCCACCGCAGCCTGCGGTCGTGGTAACCCCGATTCCGATCAACCCGAGGAGCAAGAGCGAACGCAGACGGACCATAGAACCTTCCCGGTAAAGGCTCGCACCCGCGAGCGAGCCTCGGCGCGGATAGACACGCGTACGCCTCGTCTAGGGGGCGGTGCGACGACGGTCGTTCGCCCTGCGGGTGCCCGCTCCTGGCGCGGTCGGCTCCCTTGGGGGGCTAGACGTGTGCCGGCGCAGAGGAGAAGCCTGCCCCGGGCGGCGGATAGAGCGCCATGGACACCCGGAAGCCTACCTCCCGGCGCTCGGCCTTACGAGTCATCGCAGCCGCTCCGGTCCTCCTGATCGGCGCGCTCCCGTCGCTGGCCGCCGCGCAGAGCATCGCCGCGCTCAAGCTGCAATACCAGTTCCGCAAGTTTTCGCTCGACCGCAAGCAGAAGTGCTTCTTCTGCGCGCACTACACCCGCGTGACGCGGTTCGTCGGTGCGTGCAGCGTGCTGCAAACGCAGGTCAATTGGGAAGGTCACTGCACCGCCTTCACCGCGAAGACGACCTGAACGCCCGCCCTGGGGACGGAGCCCGGGGCGGCCCTCGCGAACCATTGTCGGTCATGGCATCGGATCGGATCGACATCCGCCACGTCGCGCGGCTGGCGCGGCTGGCGCTGACCGAGGACGAGGTCGCGCTCTATGGGGCGCAGCTCGGCAACCTCATGGCGCACGTCGACGCGCTTGCCCAACTCGACACCGACGAGGTGCCGGCGACGGCCCAGGTGATCCCGTCTCGTAACGTCCAGCGGCACGACGTCCTGCGGCCCGAGACGGCGCTCTCCCAGCAACAGGCGCTGGCCAACGCACCGCAGGGGCAGCTCGGCTTCTTCCGCGTTCCGCGGATCATCGGCGAGGAGGCGTAGTGGATCCGCTGCGCGACTCCGCCGCGGCCCTGGCGCGCGCCGTCAACACGCGCGAGCTGACTGCCGCCGAGATCGCCGAAGCCGTCCTGGCGAACGTCCAGCGTGCCGACGGGGCGCTGCTCGCGTTCCGCGCGCTGACCCCTGAGCTGCTGCGCGCGCAGGCGCAGCGCGTCGACGCGCGCGTCGCCGCCGGCGAGACGCTCCCGCTGGCCGGCGTCCCGGTCGCGATCAAAGACAACATGTGCGTGACCGGGACGCCGACGACGGCCGGCTCGAAGATCCTCGAGGGGTTCGTCGCGCCGTATACGGCGACGGCCGTCGCGCGGCTGCTCGACGCCGGCGCGCTGCCGGTCGGCAAGACGAACCTCGACGAGTTCGCGATGGGCTCCTCGGGTGAAAACTCGGCCTACGAGAAGCCACGCAACCCGTACGACCTCGAGCGCGTCCCCGGTGGCTCGTCGGCCGGGAGCGCAGCCGCCGTCGCCGGGTTCGAGACGACGATCGCACTGGGCAGCGACACCGGCGGGTCGATCCGCGAGCCGGCGGCGTTCTGCAACATCGTCGGCTTCAAGCCGACCTATGGGCGCGTCTCGCGCTACGGGCTGATCGCGTTCGCCTCCTCGCTCGATCAGATCGGGCCGTTCGCGCGCAGCGTCGAGGACGCGGCGCTGACCTACGACGCGATCGCCGGACACGACCCGCTCGACGCGACCAGCGTCGACCGGCTGGTCGAGACGGCGGTCCACGCGCTGCGCGACGATCTGCGCGGCGTGCGCGTCGGGATCGTCAAGCAGTTCGACCTCGGTTCGCTCGCACCGGACGTGCGGGCGTGCTACGAGACGGCCTACGCCGACCTGGCGAAGCTCGGCGCCGAGCTGGTCGAGGTCGAGCTGCCGACGGCCGACTACGGCGTCGCGACCTACTACCTGATCGCGCCGGCGGAGTGCTCGTCGAACCTGGCGCGCTTCGACGGCGTGCGCTACGGCCTGCGCGTCGACGGGGCCGACGTCGGCGAGATGTACGAGCGCACTCGCGAGGCCGGCTTCGGCCCCGAGGTCAAGCGCCGCATCCTGATCGGCACCTACGCGCTCTCGTCGGGCTACTACGACGCCTACTACCTCAAGGCGCAAAAGGCGCGCACCCGCTTCGCCCAGGACTACGCGCGTGCGTTCGAGCGCTGTGACGTCATCGCTTCGCCGGCCGCGTCGACCCCGGCGTTCCCCTTCAACGCGAAGTCCGATCCCGTCTCGATGTACCTGATGGACTACTACACGATCCCGATCTCGTTGGCCGGCCTGCCCTCGCTCTCCGTCCCGTGCGGCGCCGTCGTCCCCGAGGACGGCAACCGCCCGATGCCGCTGGGCTTACAACTTGCCAGCCCGCTCTTCACCGAGCGCGAGCTGCTCGGCTACGCCCACGCCTACGAACGCGCGACCCGCCACGCCGAAAAGCTCAGCCCGGTCGAGAGCGTCACCGCATGAGCACCGTCACCTCTCCCGCCGATGTCGTCATGACCCCCGAGCTGCTGGCCAAATACGAGCCGGTGATCGGGATCGAGTGCCACGTCGAGCTGAAGACCGTCTCGAAGATGTTCTGCGGGTGTCCGAACGCGTTCGGTGGGGAGCCGAACACGCGGCTTTGCCCAGTATGTCTCGCACTGCCCGGCGCGTTGCCGGTCCCGAACGCGGCGGCGATCGAGCACGTGATCCGCGCGGGGCTCGCGTTCGGCGCCGAGATCCCGGCGCACTCGAAGTTCGATCGGAAGAACTACTTCTATCCGGACATGCCGAAGAACTACCAGATCTCGCAGTTCGACCTGCCGCTGACGCAGGGCGGCGTGGTGCGCTACTGGCTCGAGGACGGAACGCGTGCGTCGTGCCGGCTCACCCGCATTCATCTCGAGGAGGACACCGGCAAGTCGACGCACGCCAGCGCCGACGGCCGGCTGGCCGGCGCGACCTCGTCGCTGGTCGACTTCAACCGGGCCGGCGTCCCGCTGATGGAGTGCGTCGGCGAGCCCGACCTGCGCAGCGCTGACGAGGCGGTCGGATTCCTCGAGACGCTGGCGCGCACGTTCCGCGAGCTGGGCGTCTCCGACGTGAAGATGGAGGAAGGCTCGCTGCGCTGCGACGCCAACGTCTCGGTCCGGTTGCGTGGCGCGAGCGAGTACGGGACCAAGGCCGAGATCAAGAACATGAACTCGTTCCGCAGCGTGCGGCGCGCGATCGCCTCGGAGATCGCCCGGCAGATCGCGGTCCTCGAGAGCGGCGGCCGGGTCATCCAGGAGACGCGCGGCTGGGACGAGGCGGCGGGCGTGACGCACAGCCAGCGCTCGAAAGAAGAGGCGCACGACTACCGCTACTTCCCCGATCCCGATCTCGTCCCGCTCGACGTCGAGCGAGAAGACGTCGAACGGTTGCGCGCCGCGCTTCCGGCGCTGCCGTACGCGCGTTTCGAGCGCTACGTCGATGAGTACCTGATCGACGTCAGGCGCGCGACGCAGCTACTCGAGGACGTGCGGCTGTGTGACTTCTTCGACGCGGCTGTCGCGGCGTCGGGGAACGCGCTCGGGACGCTGGCCTTCGTGCTCGGCGACCTCTCGCGCTTGGCGAACGAGTCGGGGACGCACGTCGCGGACGGGAACGTGACGCCGGCGGCCCTGGCGGAGCTGGTCGCGCTGACCTCGTCCAACGCAATCAACTCGAAGGCCGCCAAGCAAGTCTTGGAGGCGCTCTGGAACGACGGCGGCTCGGCCAAGTCGATCGTCGAACGCGAGGGGCTCGCGCAGGTCAGCGATCGCGGCGCGATCGGGGCGCTGGTCGATGAGGTCCTGGCGGCGAACGCGCAGTCCGTCGCCGACTACCGCGCCGGCAAGACCAACGCGCTGGGCTTCCTCACCGGCGCGGTGATGAAGGCGTCGAAGGGCAAAGCCAACCCGCCGCTGGTTCAGGAACTCCTCAAGGAGAAGCTCGACGCGCGTTGAGCTGCGTCAGGAGGCGCCAATCAGCGCGGCGACGCGCTTCGCGACGGCATCGACGACCGGCGCGGGTGCCACGGCGAGCGCGCTCCATCGGCGTACACGCCAGTCGACGCTGCGGACGTGATCGGCGAGCACGACCCCGTTGACCCCCGGCACGCTGAGGGGAACTTCGAACACGTAGCCTTTGACGCGAGTCGTGATCGGGCAGGCGATCATCAATCCCCGCGCCGCGTTGTAGGTCCGCGGCGTCAGGACCAGGACCGGGCGGCGCCCGGCCTGTTCGTGACCGGTTGGGGGGTCGAGGCTCAGCCAGATGACCTCTCCGCGGTCGGGCGCAGCCTTCACCAGATCTCCTCACCGATCGGGGGCGCCGACAGCCAGGGATCGTCATCGTGGAATGTCTCCGGCCGCATCGCAGCGACCAGCGCTTCGAGGTCGACGCGATCGTCGCTCTCGACGATGATCCGGCCGTGGTCATCGGTCGTGATGGCGACCGCGTCGCCTTCGCGCAACCGAGCCGCGTCGAGAGTGGCGCGCGGTAGCCGGATGGCGAGACTATTGCCCCAGCGTGCAATCGTCCCGATCATGCGCGTGCCCATGCATGTAGATACAATGGATATCCGGCCTGTTCCTCTTCCTGCCTTCCCGCCTCCAGGCGTCGGCGGCTAGACCCGCGGTGTCGAAAGAGCCGGTACCCATGCCCGACTCTCTAGCCGATGAGCGAACCCTCGAGGTGCTCGACTTCGGGCGTATTTGCGAGCGCTATGCGGGGCAGACGCACGGCCCCCGCGCGCAGGCCCGGGCGCTGACCTGCGAGCCGAGTGCCGATGCGGCGTTGGTGCGCGTCTTGGTCGGCGAGACCAGCGAGATGCGTGCTCTCGCGCAGGCGGGATTCGGGCTGGAGGCGATCGACGCGGTCGACGAGGCGGTCGCGAACGCGGCGCGCGGCATCGCGCTGCCGGCGCGCGAGCTGCGATCGATCGCCGACGCGCTCGCGGCGAGCGCGGCGGCCGTGCGCGCGATCCGCGAGGCCGAGCTGGACCTCCCGCTGCTGCGCGCGCGCTGCGCGCCGTTCCGCGCGTTGCCCCAGGTCGTCAACCGGATTCAGGACGCGATCGACGAGCGCGCCGGCGTCCTCGACCGCGCCTCGGCGGCGTTGGGCCGCATCCGGCGCGGGATCGTCCAGGCGCAAGACGAGGCGCGCGACCGCGCCGGCGCGCTGGTGCGCTCGTCCCGCTACGCGCAGGCGATCCAGGACGCGATCGTCACCGTGCGCGACGGCCGCTACGTGATCCCGGTCAAGGCCGAGTTCCAGAGCCAGATCCCGGGGATCGTCCACGACTCCAGCTCGACCGGGCAGACGCTCTTCATCGAGCCGCTCGAGACGCTCGAGGCGAACAACCGGATGCGCGCGCTGCAAGCGCAGGAGCAGGCCGAGGTCGCGCGCATCCTGGCCGAGCTCTCGGCGCTGGTCGGCCGCGAGGCGGCGCAGGTCGCGACCAACGTCGACGTCTACGTCGAGGTCGACCTGGCCGGAGCACGCGCGCGGATCGCCGACCGGATGGATGCGGTCGCACCGGAGCTGGTCGACGGGGCCGTCGTCGATCTCGTCGACGCTCGTCACCCGCTGCTCGAGGTGCGGCCCATCCCGCAATCGATCCGGCTCGACGCCCAGACGCGGATGCTGATCGTCTCGGGGCCGAACATGGGCGGGAAGACGGTCACCCTCAAGCTGATCGGTCTGGCGGTGCTGATGACGGCGTGCGGGATGCACGTCCCGGCCGCGGCGGCGCGGATCGGCACGTTCGCGCGCGTCTGCACCGACATCGGCGACGAGCAGTCGATCGTCCAGAACGCCTCGACCTTCTCAGCCCACTTGCGGCGGTTGGCCGAGATCGTCGCCGGTGCCGACGACCGCACGCTGATCCTGATCGACGAGATCGGGGCCGGGACGGAGCCCAACGCCGGTGCCGCGTTGGCCGTCGCGGTCCTCGAACGCCTGCTCGCGCGCGGCGCGCTGGTCGTCGCGACGACGCACGCCACCGAGTTGAAGCTCTTCGGCGCCGAGCATCCGCACGTCGTCAACGCCAGCGTCCGCTTCGATCCCGAGAGCTACGCGCCGACCTACCAGCTCGACGTCGGCTCGCCCGGCCAGTCGTTGACCTTCGCGCTGGCGCGCCGGATGCACCTCGATCCCGCCGTCGTCGCCCGCGCGGAGGCGTTGCTCTCGACGCAGGAGCGCGATTACGAACGCGCGCTGGCCGAGGTCGCCGAAGAGCGCGTGCGCGCGACCCGCGAGCGCGAGGAAGCCGGGCGCGAGCGTGCGCACGTGCACGCGCTCGAGGAGACGGCCCGCCGCCGCGCCGAGGCACTCGAGCGCGAGCGTCGCGAGCTGGCCAAGCGCATCGACGCGCGGCTGGCCGAGGCGCTGCGCGCGTTCAGCGCCGAGCTCGAGCGCCGCGCCGCGGAGCACGGCGAGCGCGCGGCGCGCGCGCCGCGCGTCACCTCCGGCCAAGCCGATCTCTTGGCCCGCACGCTCGACGAGATCCACCGCGACCTCGGCCTGGAGGCGCGCCCGTCCGCGCCGCGCGACGGCGAGGCGGCGCAGCCGATCGCCGTCGGCGACCGGGTCCACGTGACCTCGTGGGACCAAGACGGAACGGTGCTCGAGGATCTGGGCGACCACGCGCTGGTCCAGCTCGGCGCGATGCGGATGACCGTTCCCAAACGCGAGCTGCGCCGACGTGGCGGAGCGTTGCCCGCCCGCGAGCGCGCGGCTGAGGGCGGCGCGGCGACGCTCGCGGCGGCGACCGGGGCGCAGACGCAGCTCGACGTGCGGGGGAAGCGCTTCGTCGACGCCGAGCCGCTGGTCGACCGCTGGATCGACGACGCGATCATGATCGGCTCCTCGCCGTTGCGGCTCATCCACGGCAAGGGCACCGGACTGCTCGGCAAGGGTCTCCAGGAGTTCCTCCGGGCCCACCCCTTCGTGCACAACGTGCGCTACGGAAACGCCGACGAGGGAGGCGGCGGGGTCACGGTCTTCGAACTGCGCGCGCCGTCCGCATGACTTCTTCCCTGACACCCCGCCAGCGCGCGGAACGCCTGACCGACGGGTGCGACCACGTCGAGACGCTCGACGAGCTGGCCGAGCGGCTCGCGCGCGGCCGGCCGCTGCGCGTCTACCTCGGCCTCGATCCGACCTCGCCCGACCTGCACATCGGGCACGCGGTCGTCCTGCGCCTCTTGCAGCGCTTCGTCGACGACGGCCACGACGTGATCCTGCTGATCGGTGACTTCACGGCGCGCATCGGCGACCCCAGCGGCCGTAACGCGCTGCGTCCCCCGCTGAGCGATGCGCAGATCGATTCCAACATGCGCACCTATGCCGCCCAGGCCGGCAAGGTGCTCGACATGAGCCGCGTGACGCTGCGCTACAACAGCGAATGGCTCTCCAAGCTGACCTTCACCGAGGTCCACAAGCTGCTCGCGCTGACGACGGTCGCGCAGATGCTCGAGCGCAGCGACTTCAAGGACCGCTACCAGCACGGCGTCCCGATCGCGCTGCACGAGTTCGTCTACCCGGTCGCCGTCGCGTACGATTCGGTCGCGATGCACGTCGACGTCGAATTGGGCGGGTCGGATCAGCTGTTCAATCTGCTGATCAGCCGGCCGTATCAGATCCAGGCCGGCCAGGACCCGGAGATCTGCATCACCGTCCCGCTGCTCGAGGGTATCGACGGCGAGAAGAAGATGTCCAAGTCGCTCGGGAACCAGATCGGGCTGACCGATCCGCCCAACGACATGTTCGGCAAGACGATGCGGATCCCGGACGCGCTGATCCCGCGCTACGCGCGCCTCGCCGCGTGGTGGCCGGCCGAGCAGGTCGAGCGGCTGCGGACCGACCTGGCCGCCGGGACCGCCAGCCCGATGGACGAGAAAAAGCGTATCGCCGAAGACCTCGTGGCGCGCTATCATGGAGCCGACGCCGCCCGAGCGGCGCGCGAATGGTTCGAGCGAACGATCCAACGCGGGGAGATCCCGGCCGAGATGCCCGACCTGCCGCGCGCGGGCCGCGAACGGGTGACCGACCTGCTCCTGGCGGCGGGTTTCGCCGACTCCAAGCGCGCGGCGCAGCGGCTGATCGCCGAGGGCGGAGTTCGGATCGACGGCCAGGTCGTCGGCGATCCGGCCGCTCGTTGGCCCGCCGACGGACCGGCGGTCCTGCAGGTCGGCTCCCGCAAGTTCGTCCGCGTTCTCCCTTAGTGCCGCAGAGGAAAGCATCCACCATGGCCAGCCATCGTTACGCGAGCACCGTGGCCCCCGCGGTCACCTACACTGCGGAGGGGGCGGTCGCAGGCCCGACTTTCACCTGCCCGCGCTGCGATCGCGTCTACCCGTATCCGGTCGACCACGGCGCGCCGGTGCGCTGCGAGTGCGGCTGGTGGTATACGAATCTGGGGCACGGCCGCGTCATCGAGGAGTTCCGACCGCGGATCGGCGGCGCGCAGACCTCCGGGCCCGAGCAGGCGGCGGAGCCGCCCGGCCCCGAGCACAACTAAGCGAACCTAACCCAGGCGTTTGGCGAGCGCCTCGACGTCGCCGGCGGTGAGGACGTAGCACTGGCCGCAGAAGTCGCAGGTCGCCTCCGTCCGCGGCTGCTCGCGCGCGATCTTGGCTAACTCGTCCTTGCCCAGGCCCAGCAGCGCCGTCTCGACCTTCGCCCGCGTGCAGCGGCAGTCGAAGGCGACCTGGTGGGTCGCGAAGAGCTTGAGGTCGAGCGCGCCGGCGACCGCGCGCAGCAGGGCCTCGGGGTCGGCACCGCCGACGATCTGGGTCGTGACGGGCGGCATCGCCGCCGCCGCGCGCTCGAGCGCGGCGAGCGTCGCGTCGTCGGCGCCGGGGAGGGCCTGGGCGATCACGCCGCCGGCCGCCCGGATCCCGTCCGGATCGGCCAGGACGCCGAGCGCGACCACGCTCGGAATCTGCTCCGAGGTGCCCAGGTAGGCGGCGACGTCGTCGCCGATCTCGCCGCTGGCGAGCGGCACGATCCCAACGTACGGTTGGCCGACCTCGTAGGTCTTGGTGACCTGCAGGTTGCCATGGCCGACCGCGGCGGCGACGTCGAACTTGCCCCGCGCGTTGAGCGGCAGGTCGGCGTGACCGTTGCGAGCGTACGCGCGCGCGCCGATCGCCTGCGGGCCGATCGGCCACGCGTCGGCGGTCACCGCGCCGAGCGGGCCGTCGCCGACGACCTGGAGCGTCAGCCGCTCGCGGCCCGTCAGGGACGCCCCCAGCAGCGCCGACGCGGTGAGCAGTCGCCCGACCGCCGCGCTGGCCGTCGGGGCCAAGTCGTGGCGCCGCCGCGCCTCGCGCACGAGGTCGGTCGTGATCCCCGACACAAGGGAAACCGTGCCGCGCGCGGCGGAAGCGGTGACGATGCGATCCATTCTCCTACGATAACCGTTCGCGGCTTTTCGTCGTTGCGGAGCCGATTTCTTGACGAAGGCCGGAGGGAGTAGGACGCGTGCGCGCGTATCCTTTCCGCCGGACGAGCGGCACCGCGGAGCCTTCGCAGCCGTTTGAAGTACGCGTTCTCCCGAGGTGCAGACAGACGTGACCAAAGCCGAAATCGTCGAGTCCCTGGCCAACGAGCACGAGCTCTCCAAGCGACAGGCGGGCGAGATCGTCGATCTGATCTTGAACGAGATCAGCGGCGCCCTCAAACAAGGCGAGAAGGTGCAGCTGATCCCGTTCGGCAGCTTCCTCGTGCGCGAGCGCAAAGCGCGCGTCGGTCGCAATCCGCAGACCGGCGAGACGATCAAGATCGCGGCGCGGCGCGTCCCCGCGTTCAGCCCCGGCAAGGGCCTCAAGGATGCGGTCGGCAGCGGCAAGCGCAGCGCGAAGAAGGCGCCCGGCCGCAAGAAGTAAAAACCGTTCGCTGGCGCGCGGGTCGCGCCAAGAAATCGGGCGGTAGCGCAGCTTGGTAGCGCATCAGTCTGGGGGACTGGGGGTCGCAGGTTCAAATCCTGTCCGCCCGACCAACCAGAGAAGCCTCGCGGTCGAAAGCCGCGGGGCTTTTTCTTCGATCGCTGAACGTCGGGCGAGGTGAAGGCGACGTTGTATGCGGACGGGGGATCGCGTGGGAATCCAGGGCCGGCGGCGTCCGGGGCGGTGCTCTACGACGAGCGCGGCGAGGTGCTCGAGGAGATCGGGACGTTCCTCGGCGTGGCGACGAACAACGTCGCCGAGTGGACCGCGCTGATCGAGGGTCTCGAAGCGGCGATCGCGCGCGGCGTCGACGACTTGACCGTGCGGATGGACAGCGAGCTAGTGGTCAAGCAGCTCGCCGGCGTCTATCGGGTCAAGCACCCGGGCTTGATCCCGCTCCACGCCCGGGCGAAGGCGCTGTTGCGCAAGTTCGCCCAGGTCGACGTCGCGCACGTCCGGCGCAAGGACAACGCCGCCGCCGACGCGGTCGTCAACCAGATCCTCGACGCGGCACGCTGATGCGCCGCTTCCCCACCGCATCCCTGATCCTGGTCGTCGCGATCGTCGGCGCGGTCGTCGGTTGGCGGCTGTTCGGGCCCGCCGAATCGCAGCGCTACGCCGCCGTGCAGCAGGTCAACGCCCAGCGCTCGGCCTTCCACGTCAGCGAGACGATCGTGCACGCCAAAGGGCCGATCGCGCGCGAAACGTGGCGGCTCGACAACGCGAACGGGGTCGCGACCGCCAGTTACAGCGCCGAGAACCGCGCCGGGACACGGGTGGCGAAGTTCACCGCGCCGATCGGCGGCTACGAGGTCACCTTCGCCTTCGAACAGCTCGTGCGCGACGGGATCTGGCAGCTGACGAACCGGCCCTACCGCGGCGACACCGATGACGTCTATACGATCTCGATCGCGCAGCAGATCGGCGAGCGCGGCGGGTCGCGCAGAGTCTCGTTCACTGACCCGCACTACTTGGCGACGACGGCGGGACGCCAGTACAGGATCCACCTCTCGCGCGACAAACCGGTCCCCGATCTGCTCACGCTGCGCTCGACCTCGAGCGCCGATCCGCGCTACCAGAAGATCGTCGATGACTTCGCCTCGTTCGGGCCGCCGGGGTTCCGGCAAACCGTCGCCGCCGCGCGCAAGAAGTTACTCGCCGCGAGTTGATCCGCGCTATGCGTAGCGCCGGCCGTCGAGTTCGACGTAGCCGTCCGGGTGGGTGCCCCACGGATCGTGATGGGTGAAATGGACGATCGGGGGCTGGCCGCGGTCGTGGACCAGCTCGCCCTGCACGACGACGCGGTCGCCGGGCTTGACCGGGACTTTGGGGGCGATCGAGACGTTGTCGATCACGCGGAAGCGCGTTCCGTCATCGCCCCGGCAGTCGAACTGCTCGTGGTCCATCCGCGAGTGTTTCCCGAAGAAGAAGCGGGGCGGCGTCAGGACCGTCCCGGCGTAGCGTACCTCCATGGCACCTCCGCCGATCGTTCACGCGCTACGGCCCACGCGACCAGCCCCCGGGCGACGCCCGCCCGGGAGGCGCGCGCGGCGGGCGCGCCGTAGGCGAACGGCGTGAGGCCCCCCCAAGTCAAAACATGAAGACGCTGATGACCGAGCGCGTCACCCTGGCCCCGGTCGAGGGGTCCAACGCGCGCGAGCTGTGGGAGGTGCTCAACGCACCCGACCTGCGCCGGTTTCAGGACATCCCGCGCGTACGCCCGGAGGAGTTCGAGCGCCAGGTGCGCACCCGGCCGAAAGCACTACGCGGCAGCGTGAACGGGCGCTTCGAATGGATCCTGCGCGCCGGAGAGCCGCCGGTCGCCGTCGGCTGGATCTCGCTGCGCGTCAACGACCGGGTCGGCGAGATCGGCTACAGCCTGGTGCGTGAGGCGCGCGGCCACGGCTACGCCAGCGAGGCACTCGGCGCGGTCGTCGACGAGGGATTCCACGCCGGCGAGCTGGAGGAGATCCAGGCCTGCATCGTCCCCGAGAACGTCGCCTCGCGGGCCGTCCTCGATCGCAACGGGTTCCAAGAGCAACGCCTGCTGCGCGGCGGCGCCGTGATCCGCGGCAGGCACGTCGACGTGGTGCTGTTCAGCCTCACCCGGGCGCTGTGGGACCGCGCGCGCCGCGAGGGGCTCGCCGAAGCGAAGCACGGCTGACCGGCCGGAGCCGGTCAGCCCAAGCCGCAGAGGTCGATTGCCAGCCCGACGAGTCCGTCGAGCGTGCCGGCCGAGATCGTCCCCTCGATCGCCGCGTCACGGGCCAGCGCCACCACGATCGCGACCAACGCGTAGGCGGCGAAACGCGACGACGAGATCGTCGCGATCCCGCTCGCGGTCAAGGCCCGCAGATACGCGGCGACGGTGTCGACCGCGGCGTCGACGGCCGTCGTGCGTGCCCGCGCGACCGTCTCGTCGGCGTTCGAGAAGACGTACCAGGCGCGGACCAGCCCCCGGTTGGCCAGCGCGTCGCCGGCGACGCCGCGGACCCAGGCGGCGACCCGTTCGCGCTCGAGCGCGCGGTCGACCGGTGGCGCCGCGAAGCGGGTCGAGACCTCACCCAGGGCCGGCCCGCGGCGCAGGATCGCTTCGCGCACCGCATGCGAACGGTCGGAGAAGTAGCGGTAGAACGTCCCGTAGGCGACCCCCGCCTCGCGGGCGATCGTGCCGGCCGAGAGCGACTCCGCGTCGCGGTCGGCGAGCAGCCGGGCGACGGCGTCGAGCAGACGGTCGCGCGAGCTGGGCTTGGGCGCCCGACCGGGGAGCCCGGCGTCGGCGGGGTCGACCCGCCCGAGATAGGTCCAGCGTCCGCGGACGCGACGTGTCACCGGGTCGCGGAAGCTCTCGACGCGATACCGGTAGGCCCGACCGCTGACCCGTTTGATCACCTCGTAGGCCACCTGGGACTCCTTCCAAACCCACTTCGATAGAAATGCATACTTTGACAGCGAAGGGCGCGCTTGCTTCTAGCGTGGGCAAATTGCCTAATATTTTACGAGAGGAGCCCCCGCCGAAAGGCCGTGACGGCGGCATGGGCCCGGTCGGAGGCCGAGAGCTTTTCGAGGATGTCCCGGACGTGGCCCTTGACGGTCCCTAGACCCAGGTGCAACTGCTCGGCGATCTCCGCGTTCCCGACGCCTTCGGCGACCAGCCGCAGGACGTCCAGCTCGCGCGGCGTCAGCGGTGACGGCGAGGCCGGGGTCGTCTGCGGACTGAAGCGCCGGAGCACGACGTGCGCGATGCGCGGGTCGAAGTACGCGCCGCCGGCGGCGACGGTCCGCACGGCGTCGATCACGATCGCGGCGTCGGATGACTTCACGCAGTAGGCATCCGCACCGGCGGCCAACGCGGCGAGCACTTCGTCGTCGAGCTCGTGCATCGTGACGATGACGACTCGGGTCGGGTGCGCGCTCGCCTTCACGTCGCGCGTCACCGCGATCCCGTCCTTGCCGGGCAGCCCGATGTCGATCACCGCGACGTCGGGCCGCTCGCGCGCGATCGCCGCCTCGCCGGCGATGCCGTCGCCGGCCTCGGCGACGACGGCGATCCCGGCCGCCTCGAAGGCCGCGCGCAGCCCGGCCCGGGTCAGCGCGTGGTCCTCGATCAGCACGACGCGCACGCCCGCGCCTGCGCTCATGATGCACCCGCCGGCAGCGCCAGCGTGAAGATGCTGCCGTGCGGCTCGCGCGGCTCGTAGCGCGCGCTGCCGCCGGTCTCCTCGGCGACGCGCCGGACGATGTACAGGCCGAGCCCGGAGCCGGCGCCGTGCCGGCTCCCGCCGCCCGCGAAGCGTTCGAAGAGCGTCGCCCGCGCTTCGGGCGCGACGCCGAGTCCGTCGTCGGCGACCGCGATCGCGACGGTCGTCCCGGCACGGCGCACGCCGACGTCGACCGTGCCGCCGTTCGGCGCATGTTCGAGCGCGTTCGCGACCAGATTCGTCACCGCACGCCGCAGGTCGCCGCGATCGCCGACGACGCGCGCCGCCGCGGGCGCATCGACCTGGACGCGCACCGAACGCGCGGCGGCGATCGGCGCGAGCTCGCCGGCGACTTCGCGGACCAGCTCGTCGACCGCGACCGGCTCGCGGCGCGGGTGCCGCTCGCCCGACTCGAAGCGTGCCACCAGCAGCAGCGTCTCGGCCAAGCGTTGCAGCTCGTCGGTGGCGATCACGCTGCGGTCGAGGATCTGCGCGTAGGGCGGCGGCATCGGCCCGTACAGACCGTCCTTCGCTTGTTGGAACGTCAAACCGAGGGCGGCCAGCGGCGTGCGCAGGTCGTGCGAGAGCGCGTAGACGAGATCGCGGATGACCGCGCTGCGCTCCGAGAGTTCCTCGTTGCGTTCGGCCAACTGCGCGAACAGCCGCGCCTGTCCCAGCGCCGCGGTCGCGCTGCGGGCGTAGGCGCGCGCCAGCGTGCGCGCGTTCTCGTCGAACGGTTCGGGCGTACGCGCGCCGACGAGCACGACACCGAGCGCCGCGCCCCGATCGGCCAGCGGGATCGCCAGCGCCGCGCCGGCTCCGATGCGGTCGAGGACCAGGCCGCCGACCGGATCGTCGTGGGCGATCAGCAACACGGCGTCGTCTTCGAGCGCGCGGCGCGCCAGCGAGCTGAGCTCGGGGGCCGGCGGTGCATCGTCGAGCGTGACCTCGTCGCTGTCGCGCTGCGCGACCAGGATCGCAGCGCGATCGGCCGAGAGCCAGCGCGCGCTTTGGGCGTCGAACAGCCCCGGGGCTTCGCGGACGATCGTGCGCAGCACGAGGTCGTGCGAGAGCGAGGCGCGGATGCGGTCGATCGCGGCCCCGAGCTGGACCTCGCGCCGCGCGCGTGCCTGCCGTGCGGCGAGCTCGCCCAGCCGTCGCGCGCGCTCCTGCAACGTCGTCCCGAGCCAGCCGACCAGCGCGATCGAGAGCGCCGCCAGAAAACGATCGGCGACGCCGATCGAGTCGTAGTGCCCGGCTTGTTGGCCGTTGAACCAGCCGGCGACGACGTTCGCGATCAGCGCGAGCACGACCAGCGCCGTCGTCAAACGGCGGCTGCCGGCGAACGCGGAGAAGACGATCGGGACGTTGAGCAGGATCGCGATGACGAGCGTCTGCGGTGTCCTGACGTCGACCACGAACGCGATCGCCAGCATCGCGAACGAGAGGATGGGGATCCATCGCGCGCGCACGCCGAGGCGTTCGGGGGCGGACGTGGCCGCCCTGCGCCGAAGCAGACTCCGGTGGAGCGTCCGAGCGCGCAATCATTGCTCGCCGAGCTGGGCCTGGGCCCACGGCTGACGATCTACCTCGGCAGCGCTCCGGGGGCCGGCAAGACGTATCGGCTGCTCAACGACGCGATCGGCCAACAGCGCGCGGGACGGCGAGTGGCGATCGGCTGGGTCGAGACCAAGGGCCGGCCCGACCTCGACGCGCTCGCGGCGCGGCTGCCGCGCATCCCGCCACGGCGCTTCGGCACCTTCGAGGACTTCGACTTCGCGGCGGCGCTGGCCAGCGACGCCGAGACGATCGTGCTCGACGAGCTGGCGCACGCGAACCCCGACGGAGCGCCGCACGCGAAGCGTTGGCAAGATGCGGTCGCGCTGCGCGAGGCAGGGAAATCGGTCCTCGGCGCGTTCAACGTGCAGCACCTCGACTCGGTCGCGCCGGTCGCCGAGCGCATCTTGGGCTATCCGGTCCGCGAGATCGTCCCGCTCGCGTTCTTGCGCCATGCCGACACCGTGATCGCGCTCGACGTCTCGCCGGAGATCCTCGAGTCGCGGCTGCGCAACGGGCGCATCGTGCGCGCCGAAGACATCGACCGGGCCAGTCTGGGCGCGTTCCGGCCGCAGAACCTGGAGCTGCTGCGTGAGTTGCTGCTGCGCACCGTCGACCAGTTGACGGTCCCGGTCGTCGCGCCGGGACAGTCGTCGGTCGAGTTGGCGGTGCTGTTGCCGGGCTTCGATCCCGAGCCGTACCTGCGCCGGATGGCCGGCCTGGCCGATGCGCTCGATCTCGCGCTCGAGACGACCAGCATCGGACGCGTCGATCCCGACGCCTACCTCGAGGCGCGGCTCTCGGTCGAGGCCGGGCGCATCGACGTGCCGGCGACCTTCGCCGAGCGCGGCGATCTGACCGGGGTTCGCGCCACGCTGATCGCGGTACCGGCCGGCGAGTTCGCGGTCAAGTTGCTGGCGCGACCGGTCGACCGCGACGTCTACGTCGTCGACCCGGCTCGGCCGCCGATCGTGCGCGGCCCCGACGGCGCGCGTCATCCGTACGGGCACGTCGTCGGCGACCGCCTCAAGCTCGGCTACGGGAGGCTGACGATCTTCCTGGGCTCGGTCGCCGGCAGCGGGAAGACCTACGCGATGCTCGACCGCGCGCAGTCGTTGCGCGAGGAAGGTGTCGACGTCCTCGCCGCGTTGGTCGAGACGCACGGCCGGGTCGAGACAGCCGCCAAGCTCGAGGGCCTCGAGCGCCTCCCGCGGCTCCCCAACGGCGAGCTCGATCGCGAAGCGCTGCTGGTGCGCCGCCCGCAGGTCGCGCTGATCGACGAGCTGGCGCACACCAACGCCGCCGGCAGTCCCTACGCCAAACGCTACGACGACGTCATCAACGTCCTGCGCGCCGGGATCTCGGTGATGACCACGCTCAACGTCCAGCATCTCGCCGGCTTGGGCGACGCGGTCGAGCGGATCACCGGGACGCGCGTGCGCGAGACGGTCCCCGACGCGATCCTCGAGGTCGCCGACGAGCTGATCGTGATCGACGTTGCCCCCGAGATCATTCGCCAACGGCTGCGCGAGGGGAAGATCTATCCGGCCGAGCGCGTCGATACGGCGCTGGCGAACTTCTTCAAGACCGAGCATCTGGCGGCGCTGCGCGAGCTGACCGTGCGCGAGGTCTTGCACGCCCGCTCGACGCAGCGCCACGTGCGGCCGTTCTCACGCATCGTGCTCGCCGTCGCGCCGCGCGAGCGCGACGTCGCGCTGGTCGAGCGGATGGGACGCCTGGCCGGCCGGCTCGACGTCGATCTGCGGGTCGTCTCGGTCGTGCGGCCGGGCGACGATGCGCCGCAGCCGGCGACCGACGCGCTGTTGCGCGCGACGCGCGCCGCGCACGGTACGTTTCTCTCCGACCGCGCCGAGAACCCGGCCGCGCGCTTAGCCGCGATCGCCGACGCGACCGACGTCATCGCGGTCGAGTCGCCACGCCGGGCAAAGCGGCTGTTCGGCGGCCGCAGCTCGTTCGTGCAGCGGCTGCTGCGGGCGGGAGCGCACGAACTGCTGGTGCTGGCGCCGCGCGAGGACGGGGGCGCAGGACGGACTGAATCGTGAACCTTTCGTGAAGAGCGGATTGGCGCCATCGCAGGCGTGTCAATTTTCGGCCGGATATCGGCTGAAAGCGGCGAGCGGTCGGAATCCCACGTCGACCCTGCCGATCTTCTCCAGGGGCGGGTGAGTCAGGACGGGGGATGATCCAGGTATCCGCGGCCCTCGAGATCGAGCCGCTGGTCGAGGCTGCTACGCGGGCCGTCGTTGAACACGACGAGGCCGTCGAGCGTATCGTCGCGGCCGGGCGCCGGCAGCAGGCCGCGATCGACGCACTGCGCGGGCTGACCGTCCATGCCGCCTCGGCGGCCGATGCCGTCGCGGCGCACGCGATCGAACTCGCCACCTTCGCCGAACGTCTCCCGCGTGACGTCGACGCCACCCGCCTGACCCTGAACGACCTGGCGACGTCGCTCTCGACGGTCGTCAGCAGCGTCGACGGCGGACGCATCGTCGCACAGCGCCTCGACGCCGCCTGGGCCGAGGTCGCCGTCGCCGTCGGCGAGGTAGCGCGCACGGCGCGGCGGGCCCGCGTCTTGGCGGTCAACGCGTCGATCGAAGCGGCCTACGTCGATGCGTCGCGGTCTGGATTTACCATCGTCGCCGATCGTATGCGCTCGCTCTCGAACTCGACGCTCGAGGCGGCACGGGACGTGCGCGACATCATCGCGACGACGCGCACGAAGGCGAACGACGTGCTCGGCCTGATGGATCGCGTTGGGACGAACTGCGCCGCCGTCGCCGGGACGGTCGGTACGGCGGCGGAGAAGCTCGCGCTGGCCGGCGCGTCGGGAACGCGATTCGACGAGGCCGTCTCGCGGATCGCCGCGATCTCCGACCAGCAGCGTGCCTCGGCGGCCACCATCGTCGACTCGGTCGGGCGTCTCTCGACCCTCGCCGCCGACGCGTCGCGGGCGGCGCAGGAAGCATCGCGCGGGATCGGCGAGGGGGTCGCGTCGGCGCGGCGAGCCCTGAGCGTGGACGGACGCGACGCGCTCGAGGTCGCCGTGCGCGGGCTGACGCAGACCGCGATCGCCGCGGCACGCGGGGCGGGCTCATGGCGCGGCGTCGACGAAGCAGTCGACGCGCTGGGCGCCGAGTTCAGCCAGGTCGGCAGCGCGCTCGAAGAGTCGGCCCATGCCGCCCAGACGCTCGACGGAGCGGCCGGCGAGATGGTCGAAGCGCTCGCGCTGCTCGACGCGGCGCTGCGCGCCGCGGTCGAAACGTTCGAGCGCGCGATCGGCGAAACGGCCACCGCGCTCCAGGACGGTCGTGATCTCACCCAGGGGATCGCCACGATGCGAGCCGCGACGGACCGGGCCGAGCCGATCGTCGAGGCGGTCGGCGAGATCAGCGCCGAGTCGAGCTTGCTCGCACTCAACGCGGCGGTCGAGGCGGCGCGCGCCGGCGAACGTGGCTTGGGCTTCACCGTCATCGCGGACGAGATCGGGCGCCTCGCGCATGCGACCCAGATGACGACCGAGGGCATCGCCGAGTCGATCGGCAAGCTGCGTGCCCGCGGCGTGCGGTTCGAAGCCGCCAGCGGCGAGGGCGAAACCGAAGTCGAAGCCGCGGGCGAAGCCGCGACGCGCGGCAGCGCCGCGGTCGATGGGCTGCGCGCGACGGTCGCCGCCAGCATCGATCGCGCACGCGTGCTGCGTGAGACCGCCCGCGGGTTGGGTGCCGACACGGCGCCGATCGGCGTCGAAGTCACCGCCGCCCGCGCCGCGCTGGCCGACGTCGGGCGCGAGTCGCGCAATGGAGCGCGTCTGTTCTTGAGCGGCGTCCTCGGTGATGCCCAGCGGCTGGCCTTGGAACAGCGGATCGACACGCCGATCGTGCGGATCCACACGCTGCTGCTCGGGTTCGCGGCCGAGGTCGAGGCCGTCTACGCGCAGGCGATCGCCTCGGGCGCGACCTCGGTCGACGCGCTGCGAGACAGCGACTACGTCGAGCTGCGCGGCAGCGAGGTCACGCACCTCGAGCGGTTCGTCGACGTCAGCACCGCGCCACGCGACGGTTTCGACCCGCCGAAGTACCGCACGGCCGGCGACGGAGCGGTCGACCGTGCCGTGATGGCGATCATCGATCGGACGCTGGCCGGCGACGACCGGATCGCGTCGATGGGCGTGTTCGACCTCAACGGCTTCGCGTTGGCGATGGATGCGAAGATCGCGACCACGACCGACTGGACGCGCAATCGGGTCAAGCGCATCCTCGACGACCCGATCCAGCTGCGGATGGCGCGCGTCGGTCTAGGTGAGGGTGCCGAAGGAAGCGGACGGCGGCGGGCGTGGACGGCCTTCGAGCGCGACGGCTACGCGCTGGGGCGCGTCGAGCCGCGACCGTGGGTGGCCTTGGCTTACCTGCGGGACACGGGCGCCGTCTTCATCACCTTCGGCGCGGCGCTCTACGCCGGCGAGACGCGCGTGGGCACGGCTTCGTTCCTGGTCGGCGCGGAGCGCGTCGTCGGCGCCTAGGGCACATCACTTCGTGGCGGGGACTCCCAGCGCGTCGAGGGCGCGGTTGAGGTCGAGGACGTTCACCCGCGGTTCGCCGAGGATGCCCAGTTGGCGCGGCGTGACATGCTGCGCGATCAGCGCGCGCACGGCCTCGAGCGAGAGCCCACGCGCCTTCGCGACCCGCGGGGCCTGGTAGTAGGCACCCTCGGGCGAGATGTCGGGATCGATCCCGCTCGCGCTGCTGGTCACCAGATCGGCCGGAATCGGACCGGTCGCGTCGGGATTGGCCTTGCGCAGCGCGGCGATCGCGGCCTTCGTTCCGTCGATCAGCTTCTTCGAGGTCGGGCCGTAGTTGGTGCCGCCGGTCTGGGTCGGGTCGTAGCCCTTGCCGGCCGCCGAGAGACGCGGCTGGAAGTAACCCGGCTTGCTGAAGTTCTGGCCGACCAGCTCGGAGCCGATCACGACGCCGCCCTGGCTGATGAGCGAGCCGTTGGCCTGGTGCGGGAAGATGAGGGCGGCGATCGCCCAGACGATCAGCGGGTAGATCACGCCGAAGGCGACGACCGTGACGATCGTGTAGAGCACCGAGGTGCCGAGGTGGCGTAGCGTGCCCTCGCCGCGCGGCGGGGTAGGTGTGGTAGCGGTCATGAGTGGGCTCCGGTGAGGTGTAGCGCGACGAGAATCAGGTCGATCAGCTTGATCCCGATGAACGGGACGATGATGCCGCCCACGCCGTAGATCAGGACGTTCTCGCGCAGGACGGCGTTCGCCCCGCGGGGGCGGTAGCGCACGCCGCGCAGCGCGAGCGGAATCAGCACGACGATGATGAGCGCGTTGAAGATGACCGCCGAGAGGATCGCACTCTGCGGCGTCGCGAGTCGCATCACATTCAAGGCGTTCATCTCCGGATAAGCGACCGAGAACATCGCCGGCAGAATCGCGAAGTACTTGGCGACGTCGTTGGCGATCGAGAAGGTCGTCAACGCTCCGCGGGTCATCAGCAACTGCTTGCCGACCTCGACAACCTCGATCAACTTGGTCGGATCCGAATCGAGGTCGACCATGTTGCCGGCTTCCTTGGCCGCCTGGGTGCCGCTGTTCATCGCCAGGCCGACGTCGGCTTGGGCCAGCGCCGGCGCGTCGTTCGTGCCGTCGCCGGTCATCGCGACGAGCCGGCCCGCGGTCTGCTCGCGCTTGATCAGCGCCATCTTCGTCTCAGGCGTCGCCTCGGCCAGGAAGTCCTCGACCCCGGCCTCGCGCGCGATCGCGCTGGCGGTCAGCGGGTTGTCGCCGGTGATCATGACCGTGCGGATCCCCATCGCGCGCAGCCGGTCGAAGCGCTCGCGCATGTTGGGCTTGAGGATGTCGCGCAGGTAGATCGCGCCCAGCACGCGGTTCTCGTCGGCGAGCAGCAGCGGCGTGCCGCCGGCCCGGGCGATCCGCTCGACGTCGCCGGCGAGCGGCATCGTCGCCGCGCCGCCCGAGGTCTGGCTGACCCAGGCCCGCACGGCATCCGGCGCACCCTTGCGCAGCTTGCGGCCACCGGCATAGTCGACCCCGCTCATGCGCGTGTAAGCGCTGAAGGGGACGATCGTCGCGTCGGGCGGGAGTTTGGCGTCGCCGCTGTTGACGTAGGGCGTGGCGAGGGTGACGATCGAGCGCCCTTCGGGCGTCTCGTCGGCCAGCGAGGCCAGGTAGGCGGCGCGATAGGCGGTCGCCGCATCGACGCCGGGCGCGAGGATGATCTCGGTCGCCTGGCGGTTGCCCAGCGTGATCGTTCCCGTCTTGTCGAGCAGCAGCGTGTCGACGTCGCCGGCCGCCTCGACTGCCCGGCCACTTGTCGCGAGCACGTTGCGTTGCAGCACGCGGTCCATCCCGGCGATCCCGATCGCCGAGAGCAGCCCCCCGATCGTGGTTGGGATCAGGCACACCAGCAGCGCGATCAGGACGACGACGCTCGGGATCGCCCCGGCGTAGAGCGAGAACGGTGCCAGCGTCGCGACCGCGATGACGAAGACGATCGTCAGACCGGCGAGCAGGATCGAGAGTGCGATCTCATTGGGAGTCTTCTGGCGCACCGCGCCCTCGACCAGCGAGATCATGCGGTCGAGGAACGACTCACCGGGGTTCGCGCTGACCACGAAGACGATCCGGTCGGAGAGGACGCGCGTGCCGCCGGTGACCGAGCTGCGGTCGCCGCCGGCTTCGCGGATCACCGGCGCGGACTCACCGGTGATCGCCGACTCGTCGACCGTCGCCGCGCCCTCGACGATCTCGCCATCGGCGGCGATGATGTCACCGGCCTCGGCGACGATCCGGTCGCCCTTGCGCAGGCTCGAGGAGACGGCGCGTTCTTCGCGGCCGCCGACGAGCCGGCGCGCGTAGGTGTCGGATTTGGTGCGGCGCAGGTACTCGGCCTGGGCCTTGCCGCGGCCCTCGGCCACCGCCTCGGCGAAGTTCGCGAACAGGACGGTGAACCACAGCCACAACGAGATCGCGATGTCGAACCCGGTCTGACCACTGCGCACGTCCCGGAACGCATAGAGCAGCGTGGCGAAGGCGCCAACCTCGACGACGAACATCACCGGGTTGCGGATTTGAACGCGCGGATCGAGCTTGACGAACGAGTCCCGAATCGCCGGGAGGATGATCTCCCGGTCGAAGAGCGAGCGCTGACGAGGCGATGCCGATACCATCAGAACAGCTTTCCTTGGAGCACGAGCAGGTGCTCGACGATCGGTCCCAGCGCGTCGGCCGGGAAGAACGTCAGGGCGCCAACGATGACGATCACCCCGATCAGGAGCACGACGAAGATCGGCGAGGTGGTCGTGAACGTCCCAGCCGTCGCCGCGAGCGACTGCTTGCGGGCCAGCACACCGGCGAGGGCAAGGATCGGGATCATGATCGCGATGCGCCCGAATAGCATGACGACGCCACCCGAGACGTTCCACCACAGGTTCGGGCCGAGTCCGGCGAACGCCGAACCGTTGTTGTTGACCATCGACGTGTACGCGTAGAGCAGCTCGCTGAAACCGTGCGGCCCACCGTTGTTCAGCGTCGCGACCCCGGCCGGGATCACTGCCGCGATCCCGGACGGTACCAGCCCGAAGACGGGGACGACGAGGGCGGCGAGGATCGCGAGCGTGACCTCGCGGCGCTCGATCTTCTTGCCCAGGTATTCCGGCGTCCGGCCGACCATCAGCCCGGCGATGAACACCGTGAGGATCGCGAAATAGATGATCCCGTACAGCCCGGAGCCGACGCCGCCGAAGACGACCTCACCGAGCTGAAGGTTGGCGAGTGGGACGAGCCCGCCGAGCGCCGTGAACGAGTCGTGCATCGCGTTGACCGCACCGCACGACGTATCGGTCGTCATCGTCGCGAAGAGCGTCGATGCGGCGATCCCGAAGCGCGTCTCCTTCCCCTCCATGTTGCCGCCGCCCACGCCGAGCGCGTGGAAGATCGGATTCCCCGCCGCCTCGGCGCCGTAGCAGACGGTGAAGCCGACGACGAAGAGGACCGACATCGCGGCGAAGAGGGCCCACCCTTGGCGCTGGTCGCGGACGAACCGGCCGAACGTGTACGTGAGCGCGGCGCCCAGCAGGAAGATGCAGACCAGCTCGATCAGGTCGCTGAACGGCGTGGGGTTCTCCCACGGGGAGGCCGAGTTCGCGTTGACGAAACCGCCGCCGTTCGTCCCCAGCTCCTTGATGAGTTCCTGCGAGGCCATCGGTCCTTGTGGGATCACCTGCGCCGCGCCTTCGAGTGTCTTGGCCGTCGTGTAGGCGTGGAAGTTCATCGGGACGCCCTGCCAGCACAGCACGAGCGCGCCGACCATGCTGATCGGGAGCAGAATGTAGAGCGTCGCGCGGGTCAAGTCGACCCAGAAGTTCCCGATCGTGTTCATCTGCTTGCGCGCAAGGCCGCGGATGATCGCGATCGCGATCGCGATCCCCGTTCCGGCCGAGACGAAGTTGTGCCAGGCGAGCCCGGCCATCTGCGAGAGATAGCTCATCGTCGACTCGCCGGAGTAGAACTGCCAGTTCGTGTTCGTCATGAACGAGATGGCGGTGTTCCAGGCAAGGTCGGGGGCAAGGTTTCCGAAGCCCTGCGGGTTGAGCGGGAGGAACGCCTGCGTGCGCAGCAGCGCGTAGAGGTAGGCGAAGCTCACCAAGCTGAACGCGACGACGGCGAAGGCGTAGACCTTCCAGCCCATCTCCTTGGCTGCGTCGATGCGGCAGACACGATAGATCGCGTTCTCGACCGGCGCCAAGACGGGCGAGAGGAAGACGCGCTCGCCTTGGAAGACGCGCGCCATGTACGCGCCGATGGGTTTGACGAGCGCGCAGACGATCGCAAAAACGAGGGCAGCTTGCAGCCACCCGATGAGCGTCATCGTGAGGATACCTCTCTCAGAAGCGTTCCGGGCGTATCATCGCGTAGATGAGATAGCCGAACGCCGCGACGGCGAGCAGGAGCCCGACCGCGAGATCGGCGCTCATATCCGCTCGCAGCCGATCACGTAACGGTCGAGCAGCCAGAAACACACCGCGCTGAGCACGAGGAGGCCGGCCTCGAGGACCAAGGGATTCATGTCCCCATCCTAGTCCCCGCGCCGCGCCGGGGGGAGCCGTCCTTCGGACGATCCGAAGGGACGGACGGGTCCGCTCCGTACGGTCGCGAAGGGCGCGGCATGGCCGGTGGGGCGACGGAGCGGGCGCTGCGCGCGCAGTTGCAGCAGATCGAGGCGCGGTTGCGCGCCGGCGGGTCGGCGGCGTTGCGCTTCCAGCGCGCGCAACTGCTCGATCGCCTCGGGCGCAGCGGCGAGGCGGCCGAGGCCTTCGCCGACGTGTTGGCGAGCGATCCGCAGCACTTCGGCGCGCTCAACGATCTGGCGCTGCTGCTCTACAAGACCGGCCGGCGCGGCGAGGCGCTACAGCTCTTCGCCGACGCCGTCGACCGACACCCGGCTAGCGCCGTCGCGCACGCCAACTTGGCCTTCATGCTGCTCAAGGGGCGTGAGCCGGAGCGCGCGCGGGCGGCGTACGAGACCGCGCTCCGACTGGACCCGCACAACGCCGAGGCGCAGCGCGGGCTCGCGGCCGCGCGTACGCAGCTCGGCGAGGCGATCGGCGACGCGTCGAACGCCGGCGCGACGGCGGTCACGCCGTACCGCGGCCAAGGGCGGCCGGTCTCGGTCCTGCTGCTCGTCACGCTCGGGGCCGGCAACGTCGCCGCGGAGCGCTTCCTCGACGACCGCGTCTTCGAGACGACCAAGCTGACCGTCGAGCTGCACGACGGACCGCTGCCGGCGCACGACGTCGTCTTCAACGCCGTCGGCGACGCCGACAGTGCGGGACCCGCGCTCGAGCGCGCCGCCGCCCTGCTGACCGGTGCGCGCGGCCCGATCGTGAACCGGCCCCAGCAGGTCGCGCTCAGCGGCCGGGCATCCAACGCCGCGCGGTTGCGCGAGGTGCCAGGCGTGCGAACGGCCCACACGGCGCTCGTCGGGCGCGCCGAGCTCGCCGGGGCCGACGGCGTCGCCGCGCTGACCGCGCGCGGCTTCGCCTTTCCGCTCTTGCTGCGCTCGCCGGGCTTCCACACCGGGCAGCATTTCGAGTACGTTGCGGCGCCGCGCGAGCTGGCGGTCGCGGCGAGCACGTTGCCGGGGGAGATGCTGCTCGCGCTCGAGTACGTCGACACACGCGAGCCGGGCGGCAGCTTCGCGAAGTACCGCGCGATGCTGGTCGACGGGCAGGTCTACCCGCTGCACCTCGCGATCGGGTCGCAGTGGAAGGTCCACTACTTCAGCGCGGAGATGGCCGAGCGGCCCGACTATCGGGCGCGCGAGCAGCGCTATCTCGACGACCTACCCGGCGCTCTCGGGCCGGCGACGACCGCCGCGCTCGAGCGGATCGCTACGACGCTCGGGCTCGACTACGCCGGGATCGACTTCGGGCTCGCCCCGGACGGCGAGCTGGTCGTGTTCGAGGCGAACGCGACGATGGTCGTCGTTCCGCCCGGCGCCGACGTGCGCTGGAGCTATCGTCGCCCGGCGATCGAACGGGTCGCGCAGGCGGTGCAGACGATGCTGGTTCAGCGCACGCGGCGGTAGAGGCTCTCCGTCGCTTCAACGTGTTCGTAGACCCGCTGATGCGGCGTGTAGCGCAGGCTCTCCCGAGCCCCGAGCCCGAGATAGCCCAGGCGAACCAGGCTCTCGAAGACGATCTGGTGCGCGCGGTACGCCAGGCCGCGGTTGAAATGGGTGAAGACGTTGCGCGCGACGATCAGGTGGAATTCGTTGAACGACCCGTCGGAGGCGAGGTTGTGCTGGGCGAAGACGAGCTGCTCGCGCAAGACGGACTTGTAGGCGGCGGTCGAGCCGGCGATGTCGAGATAGTCCGAGAAGAGGCGCGTGCCGCCGGCCTCGGTATAGCGCTGGGAGCATTCGTCGAGCAGCTCGGTCGAGAACGTGCCGGCCTTGGCGCGGTCGACCGCCGCGGCGCTGAGGTCCGTCGCGTAGATGCGGGTGCGATGCGAGAAGTTCGCCTCGCGCAGCAGGATCGCCAGCGCGTAGGCGTCGTCGCCCGACCCGATCACCCACACGCGCGCGTGCGGGAAGGTTCGCAGGCGTGGCAGCACGCGCTGCCGGAAGGCGTCGAAGAACGCCGGCTCGCGAAACGGCGAGCTGGCGTTGCGGGTCAGGGCGTCGACTAGGCGTGAGAGCGCCGCCGGCTCGTGCAGGATCCGCTCGAGCAGCCCGGTCGTCGTCGTCGCGCCCTCGGCGCGCATCCGCTCGGCGACCCGGCGCTTGATCGTCGCGGGCGAGTACTCGCGGAAATCGAAGCCCGAGACACGCAGAATCCCCTCCAGCAGCAGGTGAAGCTCGAGGTCGGCGATCCCCGGTGCGGCGACCTTCGGGTCGCGGGCGACCTTGGCGGGCAAAGCGGTTCCGGCTCCGCTTTGACCGATAAAGTCGATCATGCCGTGACGCGCAGCCAGACGCGGACGAGCGCGACGAGCTGATCGATGTCGACCGGCTTGGAGATGTACTCGGATGCTCCGGCCGCCAGGCACTGCTCGCGATCGCCCTTCATCGCTTTGGCGGTCAGCGCGATGATCGGCAACCCGTTCCACTGCGCTTGGGCGCGAATGCGGCGGATCGTCTCGTACCCGTCCATCTCCGGCATCATGATGTCCATCAGGACGACGTCGATCTCCGGGTGCGTGCCCAGCAGCGCGATCGCCTCCGCTCCCGACTCGGCGCTGAGGACGTGCATGTTGTAGTCCTCGAGCGAGGTGCGCAGGGCGTAGATGTTGCGCACGTCGTCGTCGGTGATGAGGATCGTGCGCCCTTCGAGTGAGGCGTGCGCGAAGGTGGTCGCGACCGGCCGCTTGACCTCGGGCAACCGCGCCTCGACTTGGTTGAGGAAGTAACCCGTCTCCTCGATCAGCCGTTCGGCCGACATCGCGTCCTTGACGATCACCGACTCGGAGAGCTGGCGCAGCAGCGCGTCCTCGCGCTCGGTCAGCTCGCGTCCGGTGTAGACGATCACCGGGACGCGCAGGTGCGCGGGATGTTGCTTGACCCGCTCGATCAGGGTGAGCCCGTCCATGTCGGGCAGGCCGAGATCGACGATGACGCAGTCGAACTTCGCCTGGTCGAGCGCGCCCAGCGCCTGGGATCCGGTCGAGACGGCGGTGACCGTCACCTCGCCGGCTTGGATCAGGCTCGCCATCGCCGAGAGCTGGGTGACGTCGTCCTCGACGACCAGGACGTTGCGTGCCGCGGCGCCGGCGAAGCCGAGCAGGTTGTCGAAGGCCTGGGTCAGCGCGTCCTCGCTGGCCGGTTTGCGCAGGTGCGCGAACGCGCCGGCGTCGAGCGCCTTCTGCCACTGCTCCTCACCGGAGATCACGTGGACGGGGATCGCCTTCGTCCCGGGCTCGCGCTTGAGCTGGTCGAGCAGCGCCCAGCCGTCGACGTCGGGCAACCCGATGTCGAGCGTGATCGCATCGGGGATGAACTGCCGCGCCAGCGCCAGTCCCTCGGCGCCGGTCCGCGCGATCAAGCCCTTGAAGCCGCGATCGCGGGCCAGGCCGAGCAGAATGCGCGTGAAGGTCGCGTCGTCCTCGACGATCAGAGCGACGCGGTCGTGCGGGCGCACGTCCTCGCGATCGTCTTCGAGGGGTCCGGACGAGGGCACGACCGGCGTGCGGGTCGCCGCCGGCGCCAGTTGGACGCGCAGCGGTGGAGCGACGAACTCGCCCACCGTCGCGCGCGTCGTCCGCTCGAGCGGCTGGAAGAAGGTGAAGGTCGAACCCCGGCCGGCCTCCGACTCGATCGCCATGTCGCCGCCGAGCAGCCCGGCGATCTCGCGCGAGATCGCCAAGCCCAGGCCCGTACCACCGTACTTGCGGGCCGTCGACATGTCGGCTTGCTGGAACGCTTCGAAGACCACGTTGTGCTTGTCGGCCGGGATCCCGATCCCGGTGTCGCGGACGGAGAAGGCGACGAAGGGGGCGACGTGCCCCTCGACGGTCCGCTCGACCCGCTGCAGCAGCAGCTCGACCGAGCCGTGCGCGGTGAACTTGAACGCGTTCGAGAGCAGGTTTTTGAGGATCTGCATCAGCCGCGTCTGATCGGTCTCGATCGTGTCGGGGACGTCGGAACCGACTTGGATCGCGAAGCGCAGCCCGCGCTCCTGCGCGACGCCGCGGAAGGTGCGCTCGACGTCGTCGCAGATGTCGGTGACGCGCTGTTCGGCGATGTCGACCGACGTCGTCCCCGACTCGATCTTCGAGAGGTCGAGGATGTCGTTGATCAGGGTGAGCAGATCGGTGCCGGCCCGCCGGATCGTCTGCGCCATGTCGACCTGCCGGCCGGTCAGATTGGCTTCCTTGTTGTCGCCGAGCTGCTTGGAGAGGATCAGCAGCGAGTTGAGCGGCGTGCGCAGCTCGTGCGACATGTTGGCCAGGAACTGGGACTTGTACTTTGAGGTCAGCGCGAGCTGCGACGCCTTCTGCTCGAGCGCGCGCCGCGCTTCCTCGATCTCACGGGTGCGTTTCTCGACCTCTTCGTTTTGCTCGGCCAGCAGGCGCGCTTTCTCTTCGAGCTCCTCGTTGGTCTGCTGCAGCTCTTCTTGCTGCGACTGCAGCTCGGTCGTGAGCGACTGCGACTGCTTGAGGAGCTCTTCGGTGCGCATCGTGGCGGCGATCGTGTTGAGGACGATGCCGATCGACTGGGTGAGCTGGTCGAGGAACAGGAGATGGTTGTCGCGGAACGGCTCGAACGAGGCCAGCTCGATGACGGCCTTGATGTCGCCCTCGAAGAGCACCGGCAGCGCGACGACGTTGAGCGGGCTCCCGGTGCCCGAGCCCGAGCTGACCTGGAGGTAGTCCCGCGGCACGTTGCTGATCAGGATACGATTCTTCTCGGCGACGCACTGGCCGATCAGCCCTTCGCCCGGACCGAACTGGAGGGTTCCACGGCGGCGCGGCGCGGCGTAGCCGGCCGTGTAGCGCAGCAGCGGTGTCTCGTCGATCGGCTCGTTGAGGTAGAAGATGCCGACCTGCGCGTTCACCAGCGGCGCCAACTCGTTCATGATCATCTTGGCGACGGTCTTGATGTCTTTCTGGCCCTGGAGCATCCCGGTGAAGCGCGCGACGTTCGTCTTGAGCCAGTCCTGCTCTTGGTTCTTGCGCGTCGTGTCGCGCAAGTTGCGGATCATCTCGTTGACGTTCTCGGTCAACAAGCCGACCTCGCCCTGCGCGCCGACCTCGATCGTGCGCGAGAGGTCGCCCTTGGTGACCGCCGTCGCGACCTCGCCGATCGCACGGATCTGCGAGGTGAGCTGGGCGGCGAGCTGGTTGACCGAGTCGGTCAGGTCGCGCCACAGACCGGCGGCGCCCGGCACCTCGGCTTGACCGCCGAGCTTCCCTTCGAAACCGACCTCGCGAGCGACCGAGGTCACTTGGTCGGCGAAGATCGCCAGCGTGTCGATCATCCCGTTGATCGTGTCGCCGAGCTCGGCGATCTCGCCCTTCACGTCGAGGATCAGCTTGCGCTTGAGGTCGCCGTTGGCGACCGCGGTGACGACTTTGGCGATACCGCGGACCTGGTTGGTCAGATTCGAGGCCATGAAGTTGACGTTGTCGGTCAGGTCCTTCCACGTCCCGGCGACGCCGGGGACGGCGGCCTGCCCGCCGAGGATCCCTTCGGAGCCGACCTCGCGCGCGACGCGCGTGACCTCACCGGCGAAGGCGTTAAGCTGGTCGACCATCGTGTTGATGGTGTCCTTCAGCTCGAGCATCTCGCCGCGTACGTCGACGGTGACCTTCTTCGAGAGGTCGCCGTTGGCGACGGCGGTCGTGACCTTGGCGATGTTACGGACCTGGTTGGTGAGGTTGGCGGCCATCGAGTTGACCGAGTCGGTCAGGTCCTTCCAGGTTCCGGCGACACCCTGGACCTGTGCCTGCCCACCGAGGATCCCTTCGGAGCCGACCTCGCGCGCGACGCGGGTGACCTCGGCGGCGAACGCGTTGAGCTGGTCGACCATCGTGTTGACGGTGCCCTTGAGCTCGAGGATCTCGCCGCGGGCGTCGACGGTGATCTTCTTCGAAAGGTCGCCGCGCGCGACGGCGGTCGTCACGTCGGCGATGTTGCGGACCTGGGCGGTCAGCGAGGACGCCATCGAGTTGACCGAGTCGGTCAAGTCCTTCCAGGTGCCACCGACGCCGGGGACGACGGCCTGGCCGCCGAGCTTCCCGTCGGTGCCGACCTCGCGCGCGACGCGGGTGACCTCGGCGGCGAAGGCGTTGAGCTGGTCGACCATGACGTTCACGGTCGACTTGAGGTCGAGCATCTCGCCCTTGACGTCGACGGTGATCTTCTTGGAGAGATCGCCCTTGGCGACCGCGGTCGTGACGTCGGCGATGTTACGAACCTGAGAGGTCAGGTTCGAGGCCATGAAGTTGACGTTGTCGGTCAGGTCCTTCCACGTCCCGCCGACGCCTTGGACGTAGGCCTGACCGCCGAGCCGGCCTTCCGAGCCGACCTCGCGTGCGACGCGGGTGACTTCGGAGGCGAAGGCGTTGAGCTGGTCGACCATCGTGTTGACCGTGCTCTTGAGCTCGGCCATCTCGCCGCGCACGTCGACGGTGATCTTCTTGGAGAGGTCGCCGTTGGCCACGGCGGTCGTGACGTCGGCGATGTTGCGCACCTGGTTGGTGAGGTTGGCGGCCATCGAGTTGACCGAGTCGGTCAGGTCCTTCCAGGTCCCGGAGACGCCCTCGACCTGCGCCTGGCCACCGAGCTTGCCTTCGGTGCCGACTTCGCGCGCGACGCGGGTGACCTCGCTCGCGAAGGCGTTGAGCTGGTCGACCATGGTGTTGACCGTCGCCTTGAGCTCGAGCATCTCGCCCTTGACGTCGACGGTAATCTTCTTCGAAAGGTCGCCGCGCGCGACGGCGGTCGTGACGGCGGCGATGTTGCGCACCTGGTTGGTGAGGTTGGCGGCCATCGAGTTGACCGAGTCGGTCAGGTCCTTCCACGTCCCCGAGACGCCGCGCACGTCCGCTTGACCGCCCAGCCGCCCGTCGGTGCCGACTTCACGGGCCACGCGGGTGACCTCCGCGGCGAAGGCGTTGAGCTGGTCGACCATCGTGTTGACGGTCGTCTTCAGCTCGGCGACCTCGCCGCGCACCAAAACGGTGATCTTCTTGGAGAGGTCGCCGTTGGCGACGGCCGTGGTGACCTCGGCGATGTTGCGCACCTGGTTGGTGAGGTTGGCGGCCATCGAGTTGACCGAGTCGGTGAGGTCCTTCCAGGTCCCGGCGACGCCTTCGACGATCGCTTGACCGCCGAGCCGTCCGTCGGTCCCGACCTCGCGCGCGACGCGCGTGACCTCGGCCGCAAACGTGTTGAGCTGGTCGACCATGACGTTGACGGTCGACTTGAGATCGAGCATCTCGCCCTTGACGTCGACGGTGATCTTCTTGGAGAGGTCACCCTGCGCGACGGCGGTCGTGACCTCGGCGATGTTGCGGACTTGCGCCGTCAGGTTGCGCGCCATCGAGTTGACGGAGTCGGTCAGGTCCTTCCACGTCCCGGCGACGCCTTCGACCTGCGCCTGCCCGCCGAGCCGGCCCTCGGAACCGACCTCGCGCGCGACGCGGGTGACCTCGCTCGCGAAGCCGTTGAGCTGGTCGACCATGGTGTTGACCGTCGCCTTGAGCTCGAGCATCTCGCCCTTGACGTCGACGGTGATCTTCTTGGAGAGGTCGCCCTTGGCGACGGCCGTCGTGACGTCGGCGATGTTGCGAACCTGCGAGGTCAGGTTGCCGGCCATCGTGTTGACCGAGTCGGTCAGGTCCTTCCACGTTCCGGCGACGCCGCGCACGTCAGCCTGACCGCCCAGGCGGCCCTCGGAGCCGACCTCGCGCGCGACGCGGGTGACCTCGGCGGCGAAGGTGTTCAACTGGTCGACCATCGTGTTGATGGTCTCCTTGAGCTGCAGGATCTCGCCGCGCGCCTCGACGGTGATCTTCTTGGAGAGGTTGCCGTTCGCGACGGCCGTCGTCACGTCGGCGATGTTGCGGATCTGGTTCGTCAGCGTCCCGGCCATCGAGTTGACCGAGTCGGTCAGGTCCTTCCATGTCCCGGCGACGCCGCGCACGTGCGCCTGGCCGCCGAGGATTCCCTCGGAACCGACCTCGCGCGCGACGCGCGTCACCTCACCGGCGAACGCATTGAGCTGATCGACCATGGCGTTGATGGTGCGCGCGCTGCGCAGGAACTCGCCCTTGAGCGGGCGTCCGTCGACCTCGAGCGCCATCTGCTGCGAGAGGTCGCCGCGGGCGACCGCGCCGAGCACACGGCCCGTCTCGGCGATCGGGTGGGTCAAGTCGTCGATGAGACGGTTGATCGCCAGCAATTTTTCGCCGTAGCCGCCGGGCGCCAGTAACTCTGCCCGCTGTCCCAGACGACCGTCGTGGCCGACGACGGTCGAGATGCGCTGCATCTCGCGCAGCACCCGCGCGTTGCAGCCGACCATCTCGTTGAAGGCCTCGGCGATGTCGCCGTCCAGGCCGTCCCACGTCGTGGGCAGCTTGACCGTGAAGTCGCCTCGGCCGACCGCGCGCAGGGCCGTCAGCAGGGCTCGCCGGGTGTGATCCACGCCGCCCCGCTTGGGCGCTCGGCCGGCGCCGTTGGCTGCGGCGGCCCCTGGGCCGGCCGGCCCGCTCGGGTGCTTTCCATTGGTCTTGGCTTTGCCGGCGACGGCCGCGGACACCATGCACGAACTCCTCGGAAGTGGGACCAAACCATACAGAAACGACGTGGTGCGCGCGATCGGCACCGCGAGCTGAGCTGCGACGAGCTCTCTTGGGGAGCAAGCTACCCGTCGGCGCACAGGCCGAAACTTACCTGGCCGGCGCCCGTCTGTACGGTCGCGCGATTGTTGCGCGGTTCCAGGGCGTTTCGGAAAGAGCAACCGAGGGTATCGCAGCGTCCGAGGAGGATCCCGCGCTGACTGCAGGGACCAGATGGTGAGCGCGATCGGCGACCGGCCTTTCGCCGCGTCGATGCGCTTGTTGGCGGCCGTGAGCCGCGAGCTGGCGACGTCGTTTGATTTCGCCGAGACCCTGCTGGCCGTCGGCGGCCTGGTCGTGCCCGAGTTCGCCGACGGCTTCGCCGTCGAGTTGGCCGAGGGCGAAAACCGGCGCGGGCTGGTGCGCCGCGGCACGCTGGGCACCGATGCGCGGACGATCCCACTGGTGGCTCGCGGTCGGACGCTGGGCGTCCTGCGGGTCGCGCCGCGCGACCGCAAGGCGGCGGGGCCCGATCTGTGGGAGGACCTCGCGATCCGCATCGCCGTCGCGATCGACGCGGGGCAGATGGTCGCGCGCGAGCACCACGTCGCCGACACCCTCCAGCGGGCGCTGCTCCCCGAGCGGCTCCCGGTCTCGGAGCGGTTCCAGTTCGACGCCGCCTATCTCCCGGGCACGGAAGAAGCGATCGTCGGCGGCGACTGGTACGATGCGTTCCACCTGCCCGACGGACGAATCGCACTCTCGATCGGCGACGTCGCCGGCCACGGTCTGCGCGCCGCGATCGTGATGGGCGAGGTCCGCCAGGCTTTCCGAGCCGCGGCCCTCGATCCCACCTCGCCTTCGCTCGTGCTCGAGCGCGCCAACACGATCGTCAACATGCGCCCCAACCCGGTGATGGTGACCGCGATCTTCGCGATCGTCGACCCGGCCGACGGGACGCTGACCTATGCCGCGGCCGGCCATCCCCCACCGCTCATCGCGCTGCCGTCGGGGACCGTCCAAGCCCTCCCCAAGGATGGTTTGCCGCTCGGCATCGTCGACCGAGTCGATGCCAGCGACTGGACGTTTACGGTCCCGCCGGGGGCGAGCTTCGTGCTCTACACCGACGGTTTGATCGAATACGGCCGCGACGTCATCGCGGGCGAGCGGCGGTTGCTGGACTGCGTGCGCGAGGCCGTCCTGACCAACGAGACCGAACCGGCGGACGCATTGCAGCGCTCCGTCTTCACCGAGACGGTGAACACCGACGACGTCGCTACGCTGGTCATGACGGCGCTCGAACGAGAGAGCACCACCTTCGACTTCACCTTCACCGCCGTGCCGTTGGCGGTGCCGCTGGTGCGCCGTTCGCTGGCGCGCTTTCTCGAACGGCTGGACGTCGACGGCGACCACACCTTCGCAATTCTCTCGGCGACCGGCGAGGCGCTCGCCAACGCGGTCGAACACGCGTACACCGGCTCGCCGGGATTGGTGCGCGTCCATGCCGAGGTCAACCACGACCTGCTCGTCGTCGTCGTCGAGGACGAGGGGAAGTGGAAACCGGCGCAGCCGCGCGAGGAGCGTGGGCGCGGATTGCCCTTGATGCGGGCGCTCACCCACGCGCTCGAGATCCACATGCACCAGGCGCGCACCGAGGTACGCCTGTCGCTGCGACTGCGCGAGCAGCGCGCCTCGGCCTAGCAGCCGGCCCGACGCCGGCTTTCACGGTCGCTCGTGCCGTGGAATGAAGCCCGGCGGGTAACACCGTTGGCATGGTCGTCGGTACCGAAGAGAACAATCGATTCCTGACCGGGTTGGCGCCGGGCACGCGCTTGCGGCTCGAAGCTCGCTTGACCGTGCACGGCGGCGGGATCGGGGACGTCCTGCACGCGGGCAGTTCGTCGATCGACGCCATCTGGTTCCCACTCTCCGGGATCGTCTCGACGCTGCGACCGCTCGAGGATGACTCGAGCGTCGAGGTCGACGCAGCCGGCGCGGAAGGGTTCGTGGGTATCGAGTTGGCGCTGGGCCACCGTCGGACGCCGGATACCTGGATCGTGCAATCGCCGGGACGCTTCGCTCGGCTCGACGCGCAGACGTTCCTGGGCCTGTTCGATCGCGACGCCGCGCTGCGCGAAGCGGTGCTGCGCTACGTCGCAATCGTCCTCGCCGTACGCGGCCAGTGGGTCGCCTGCAATGCGCGCCACACGATCGAACAGCGGTTGGCGAAGTGGCTCTTGGCGGCGCGCGATCGGGTCGGCGGGGATATTCAGATCACCCAGGACGTCGTGGCGATGATGCTCGGCGTGCGCCGCGCCAGCGTCGTCAGCGTGCTCGGGCGGCTGGTCGACGACGGCCTGGTCGCGCACGGGTACGCTCGCGTGCGGATCCTCGACGACCGGCGGCTCGAAGCGGTCGCCTGTCCATGCTACGCAACCGCCGCCGAGCTGCGCGGCGACGTCGCATAGCGCTGGACCGCGGGGAGGGTTTCCGGCGACGCTCCGCCGGGTAGAGGGCAAGGGTGGGTTCGTCGCAATCCACGCCCACGCCGGTCCGCCGCCCTGCGCTCTTCGGAGCGCGCGGCGTGCCGGATGCCTCGGCGATCGGGCGCCCTTCGAGAGAAAGCGGCCCAGATGGATAACTTGGTGCTCTGCCCCTGCGGCCATGCGCTGACCCGCCACGATGCCGGCGGGTGCGCCGGAGACCAGGTGCGCCGCTGCGGCTGCCCGCGCGACCGGCGCTCGGCGCTGGAGTCCGCCGTCGAGTCGGCACGCAACCGACCGCCCGCCGGGGCGGCTGCCGCCGAGCGGCGCATCAGCGCCGCCTGAGCCAGCGCGTGATTGGGTCCCCTTGACCCGGCTGGACGGCAGATGCTACGATACCGCCCTATGCCCCTCGGCGGATAGCGGCATAACGGATGAGCGAGGACCCCTCACTCTGGTGGGGCGGTCCTTGCCCTTTTGTTGTGCCCCGACGACGACCGGCCGAGTGCGCGTGTAACCACGCAGGAAGAACCCCCAGAGCAGAATGGCGACGAAGACGACCGCAGACAAGCCCAAGACCCGCAGCCGCAAGAAGACCGACGTGGTGCCGGTGGCGGGAAGCGGCTCGAATGCGGTCCGGCAACAGAACATCGCGAGCGCGAGCTTCCATGTCCCCGAGGAAGCATTCACCGTCGACCTTCCCGACGATCCTGGCGCCAAGCGGACTCGCCACTCGTTTGCGAAGATCGCAGACGTTTTGCAACTGCCCGACCTGATCGAGCTGCAGAAAGCGTCCTTCAAGTGGTTCGTCAACGACGGGCTGAAGGACGCGTTCGAGTCGATCTCGCCGATCAAGGATTTCACCGGTAACCTCGTGCTCGAGTTCGGTGAGCATTCACTGGGCGAGCCGAAGTACTCGGTCGAGGAGTGCCGCGAGCGCGACATGACCTACTCGGCGCCGCTGCGCGTGCGAGTCCGGCTCATCACGGCCGAGTCCGGCGAGATCAAGGGTATCCCTGACCAAGAGATTTTCATGGGCGACTTCCCGCTCATGACGGACAAGGGTACCTTCATGATCAACGGCGCGGAGCGCGTGATCGTGAGCCAGCTCGTCCGTTCGCCGGGCGTCTATTTTCTGCAAGACGTCGATACGAACAACCGCCCGACGTTCAACGCGACGATCATCCCCAACCGCGGTGCCTGGATCGAGTTCGAAACCGACAACGGGACGAAGAACGACGAGACCGAGGGCACGATCGGCGTCCGCATCGACAAGAACCGCAAGATCTACGCGACGACGTTCGTGCGCGCCCTCTCGCGCCCCGACCTCGGCTTCGCTTGGGAGTCGGACGAGGCGATCCTCGCCTTGTTCGACCACTCGCCCCTGATCGCGAACTGCCTGGACAAAGATAAGGACGTCAAGACCAAGGAAGACGCGCTCAAGGAGATCTACAAGAAGCTGCGCCCCGGCGAGCCCGAAAACGCGGAGAACGCCGAGAAGCTGCTCGAATCGCTGTTCTTCGACGAGAAGCGCTACGATCTGGCCGGCGTGGGCCGCTACAAGCTGAGCGGAAAGCTCGAGCGCGAGTACGCGGCTGCCGGTCTGCGCATCCCCAACATCGACAAGAAGGCACTCACCCGCGAGGACATGATCGCGGTGCTGCGCCGGCTGATCAAAGTCGCCACGCGCCAGGTCAACAAGGACGACATCGACCATCTCGGCAACCGTCGCATCCGCTCGGTCGGCGAGTTGCTGCAGAACCAGTTCCGCGTCGGCCTGTTGCGCTTGGAGCGCGTCGTGCGCGAGCGCATGACGGTCCAAGACATCGAGACCGTCACCCCGCAGGCGCTGATCAACATCCGGCCGGTCGTCGCCGCGATCAAGGAATTCTTCGGCTCCAGCCAGCTCTCGCAGTTCATGGACCAGACCAACTCGCTCGCCGAGCTGACGCACAAGCGGCGTCTGTCGGCGCTCGGGCCAGGTGGTCTCTCGCGCGAGCGCGCCGGCTTCGAAGTCCGCGACGTCCATCACTCGCACTACGGCCGCATCTGCCCGATCGAGACGCCGGAAGGCCCGAACATCGGTCTGATCGGCTCGCTGGCGACGTTTGCCCGCGTCAACCGCTACGGTTTCATCGAGACGCCCTACCGGGTCGTGCGCGACGGCATCGTCAGCAACGAGATCCGCTACTTCACGGCCGACCGTGAGGACGAGTACATCATCGCGCAGGCGAACACCGAGATCGACGCGGCGGGCAAGATCACCGTGCCGTCGGTCGTTGCTCGTTTCGCCGAGGAATACGTCGAGGAGCCGCCGGGGCGCGTCCAGCTGATGGACGTCTCGCCCAAGCAGATCGTCTCGGTCGCGACCGCCCTGATCCCATTCCTCGAGCACGACGACGCCAACCGCGCCTTGATGGGCGCCAACATGCAGCGCCAGGCCGTTCCGCTGCTCCGCCCGCAGGCGCCGATCATCGGCACCGGGATGGAGTACCGCGCGGCCAAGGACTCCGGCGGCTGCGTGCTCACCCGCGCCGCCGGCGAGGTCCTTGCGGCCGATGCGCACCAGATCACCATCAAGCACGACGATGATGGGCTCGAGCACACCTACGATCTGCTCAAGTTCACCCGCTCGAACGCGGGGACGTGCATCAACCAGCGCCCGATCGTCGCGGTCGGCGACCACGTCGTGCGCGGCCAGATCCTGGCCGACGGCCCGTCCTCGGATGAGGGCGAGCTCGCGTTGGGGCAGAACGTGCTGGTAGCGTTCATGCCGTGGGAAGGTTACAACTACGAGGACGCGATCCTCATCTCCGAGCGGATGGTCAAGGACGACCGCTTCACCTCGATTCACATCGAGGAGTACGAGTGCGAAGCCCGCGACACGAAACTCGGACCCGAAGAGATCACGCGCGACATCCCGAACGTCGGTGAGGATTCGCTCAAGGACCTCGATGAGAGCGGGATCATCCGGATCGGCGCCGAGGTGCGCCCGGAAGACATCCTGGTCGGCAAGGTTACGCCCAAGGGCGAGACCGAGCTGACGGCCGAGGAGCGGCTGCTGCGCGCGATCTTCGGTGAGAAGTCGCGCGAAGTGCGCGACACCTCGCTGAAAGTGCCGCACGGCGAAAAGGGCAAGATCATCGACGTCAAGCGCTTCTCGCGCGAGAACGGCGACGAGCTGAGCCCTGGCGTCAACCACTTGGTGCGCGTCTACGTCGCGCAGAAGCGCAAGATTCTGCAGGGCGACAAGATGGCCGGCCGGCACGGCAACAAGGGTGTCATCGCCAAGGTGCTGCCGGAAGAGGACATGCCGTACATGGAAGACGGCACGCCGGTCGACATCGTGCTCAACCCGTTGGGCGTGCCCTCGCGCATGAATCTCGGGCAGATCATGGAGACGCATCTGGGTTGGGCGGCGGCGATGCTGGGCTTCCACATCGCGACGCCGGTCTTCGACGGCGCGCACTCCGAGGACATCAGCGAGTGGCTGCAGGACGCGGGTCTGCCGGCGGACGGCAAGACCTGGCTGCGCGACGGCCGCGCGGGCACGCGGTTCGGCCGCCCGATCACCGTCGGCTACATCTACATGCTTAAGCTCGCACATCTCGTCGACGACAAGATCCACGCGCGCTCGACCGGCCCGTACTCGATGATCACCCAGCAGCCGTTGGGTGGGAAGGCGCAGTTCGGCGGCCAGCGCTTCGGCGAGATGGAGGTCTGGGCACTCGAAGCCTATGGGGCCGCCTACACGCTGCAAGAGCTGCTGACGGTCAAGTCCGACGACGTCGTCGGCCGCGTCAAGACCTACGAGGCGATCGTCAAGGGCGAGAACGTCCTGGAACCGGGCGTCCCCGAGTCGTTCAAGGTCCTCATCAAGGAGCTGCAATCGCTCGCCCTCGACGTCAAGGTGCTCACCGAGCAGCGCGAAGAGGTCGAGATTCGGATCCAAGACGATGACATGGCCGAGCGTGCTCAGGAGATCGGCCTGCTCATGGGCGACGAGGACTCGCAGCTCTCGCAGACCGCTCTTGCCGAGCGCGAGGCGGAGGGCGAGCGGATCTCGCAAGTAGCCGCGGTGCTGGCACTACCGGCCGAGGACGAGGAAGCCGCCGAGACCGCCGGCGCGGCCGAGGTCGAAGAGCCCGAAGAAGAAGAGGAAGAGCTCGATGACTCGGCGCCGCTCGTCGCCCCGGCTCCCACCCGCGGTGGGCGCTCGCCGGACGAGGAGCTGATCCCGGCGGGACCGCTGGGTGGCCTGCGCGCGACGATGACCGACGACGGCGAGATCGTCGTCGACGAAGTCGCCGAGGACGAGGTCCCGGCGGCGACCGAAGAAGAGGGCGAAGACGAAGGCTACGTCCTCGAAGAAGAGGATGAAGAGTACACCGAAGAGCCGGAAGAGGACGAAGGTCCGCTCGCCCACTCGACGGACGACGACTACTGATCGCTCCAATGAAAAGGAGCCGTGCCGCCCGCCGGCCCGGCTCCTCTTTCATGTGAGCGTCCCTCAGTGGGCAGGGTCACCCACAAGACCGGCTATTCAGGTTTCCGAGGCCCTGTGTCGGTACGTCCAGATAGCCGAGTTCATATGCTCGTGCAACGAGTTGAGCTCGAGATCGTGCCGACAACTTTGCGAACAGAATGCGCACATGAAATTCGACCGTAGCGCTGCTTCGCCCGAGTCGCTCTGCAAGTTCCTTGCTTTGCAGACCCGCCGCTAGGCCGACCAAAATGGAGCGTTCCGTCTCCGTAAGAGGCTGTCTCACAGCCGGCTCATCCCGCGCTCGCCAATCATGAAGACGACTCCTTCGAACCGCTACCGATGTTGCTAGATCATACTGCTCAGCGGGCGCCCCTCTCCATCGTCCATTTGGACGAGGTCGTTTCAGGCGCGCGAGACGGGACCGCCGTCCGGACGAGGCGGAGGCCACGGACTGCTTCCTCGACCAGGTCGCAGAGGAGGGCCCAGACGTTGGACCTCGTCGGTGAACTCCAGGCCGGCGGCGATCACCCGCTGACGGGGTGGCCTCGCCTCTGCCGATCCGAGCCAGCCGGCGTGGCGTCGGCTGGGGCTCTCCAGTAGCGATAGACGGCTACCTCTGCTACGATTCCCCCAGCGGTTGCCCGACCCGTCGGTCCTCGTCCCGGCGGCGGCGATCGCTGCCGGGACGAACTTCGCCGCGGGCCGGGTATTCAGAGGCGGTGGGTTTCGATGCGCTCCGAGTGTTCCCGAGCTATGGGGCGCTTGGTCAGGTTCACACACGTGGAACGAAGAGGGGCTCTTGGCGACCTTGGACGGTCGAGCGAAATCAGGTCAGCTGACGGTCAAAGCGCTCTACGACGTAGCGACGCTCGGGGATGCCGAAAAAGTGCGGGCTCTCCTCTCACGGGTGTCCTCCCGAGACCGCCTCGTTGATCCGTTGGCTATCGGACTTCGCGCGACGGACGCCATCATACGAGGAGAGATGGCCAACGGGCTGGCCCTGTTTGGACGCGCGATCTCCCACGGCGAGGGTCGAGATCGCGAGTATCTGACCGAACTGATGGTCCCGTATCTCATCTCAAACGCTCGCATGGATGAAGCGGCGACGTTGCTCGCTGCGACGACAAACGACGTCGTCGAACTCCGCCCCGCCTTCGATGCGTTGCGCGCGATCGTCGCGGCTCAGGCCGGCCGAGACGCTGAGAGCCGTACGCTGGCGGCCCAGGCGGTCAAAGCGGGCCGGCTCCTCGACGTCCCCGTCATCGCGGCGAGGATACTGCAGCGCGCGGGCCTCGCCGCCTTCTTTCGCGATGACTTCGACGAGGCGCAGGAACTCGCACTTGAGGCCGCTCAGGCTTTTCAAGCTGTCGGCGCCCTCCGACAGGTATGTCACGCGTATTCTCTTTTATACGTGATCACCCATGAGTGCATCGGCGATCCGGAATTGACGAGACTGTACGCTGAGCGGATGACCGTCTTCGCGCAGCGCGCCGGGGATGTCGCGATGCAGAACAACGGCTTTGTTGCCCAACTCGAGATCGCGGCGCAATCGGGCGACGTTCGCCGGCTTGGTTCCATCCGCTCGCGCCTCCTTGCGAACCCGCGCAGCGCGCAGTATCGCGAACGGTTCGCCTTCATCATCTCGGAGGCGCTCCTGCAGACCTGGGCAGGTCAATTCACGCCTGCATACGCGCTTCTCCAGTCGGCCGCTCGTGCTACGGATCGAACCCTACACGAACGTGCGCTTTGTCACGGGTTCATGGGTCTCTTGGCTCTCGCGCGAGGCGACGAAGCCGCCGGACGTCAAGCGGCACAACGAGTTATCGGGCAGACCGCGCACCACCGTACGCCGGAGGCGCTGCACGAGGCGCGAACTCGGCGCGTGGCCCGAATAGTGGCCGCCTGCACCAGTATCCTCGCAGGGGACGTAACCCGAGGGCGGCGGGCTCTCTCGAGTTTCTTCGATCCTGATGGGACGATCGTTGAGCTCGCCGACCGCGGGGTCTTAGACGAGAATCACGTCCCTCCGATGATGCGTGGGCTGGCGCGCGCGGTGACGGTCGTGCAAGAGTACGTCACACAGCGCAAGCCGAAGCACACCCTGACCGAGACCGAGGTGCGTACGTTGCAGTTGCTTCTTACTGGGGATACCCTTGAGAGCATCGCAGGTCGGATGGGCCGCTCGGTAAACACCGTGAAGGGGCACGTCAAGGCGATCTACGAGAAGCTCGACGTTTCCACTCGTGCGGCCGCCGTGCGGCGTGCCCGAGAGGTTGGCATCGAGAGCTAGGCAAGAGGCTAGAGCCACCCCATACAGCTGACAAGGAGGCGGCGGGTGGACTCCTGGAAGAGCGATTTGGCCTAGAAACGCGATAACCACGCGGGTTTTCGGCGCGGCCCACCCGTTTGGGTGGCAGCGAATCGGGGCGTGGGGCCGTAGATTATCGGTAGACCTGTACCGCGTTTGCGGGACGAGTTGCTTCTGAAGGAGCCCCTCCCTTTCATGATCACCCTGTTGATAGCTGCCGTTGTTACCATTCTGGTCGTCGTCGGACCGACGTCCGCGTAAGATGGTCAGCACTGAGCGGTACAGCCGCCGCATCGACAGCGAGCCTGAGCTGGTGTGCCTTCAGGCGACGGGATCTCGCCGACCCTCACCCACGATGCTGCGTTACGTCAAAATCTGCGCGTCGCTCCTGATGGCCGCTGTAGACACCGGTGAGGTCAGCCCTCTTCTCGATTTGATCGACATAGCGGCTCAAGATGGTGTCGAGATGCGCGATATCTTCGCGGCGGCACAAAACGTCGTGGTCGAACGACTGGAACCGTGTACGGCGGTCAAGCTCAATACTTACTGGAAAGCAATGCTCGCTGTGTCGGCGAGGGTGCTTCCCCTCCCTGTGTTCAGCCCCTCGCAACTCGAGGGTCTCCTGAGCGCCGTGCCGGCATAGGCTAAGCGGGGCATCAGTGATGTTGCACGTGACTAATGCGCCTGTCGGCGCGCGGCGGGACCTCGTGCAACGCTTCCTTGCAGCGCGTATATCGATTTCGGCTGAGGTAACGGCTCAGTTGACGAACGCGCCTGGCGGAGCTAAGCCAACATTGCTCGCGCGGCTTCTCGTAAGCTCGCTAGCGCAGGCGGTGCAGGAGTGGGACACCGAGGCGATAGTCGCGTCGGTCCATCTCTTGCGAAAGGCTCACCCCCAAGCGGAGATATCCACGGTACTTGAAGCCGTGTGCAACAAGTTGCTTGCCATTGCGGCCAACGTCGACGGCGTCGATCTGGGGCAGGTAATGGTGTTTTTGGAGATCGTTCAGGGGCGGGTGCTGTCCGGGCCGGGCGAGGTCACTTCGGAGATCGGCGAGCAACCGTCGGTCCGGGCGCTACTGCTCATGTTGCGCGGCCGGGACGACGCCACGTGTGTCCACTCGTATGCGACCAGTGTTTGGGCGCGTCGTTTAGCCACTGCTCTAGGCCTCGGCGATGCCGACGTCGAGACGATTGCCACGGCGGCGGTTCTGCACGACATCGGCAAGGTCGCGACACCTGACGGGATTCTGCTCAAGCCTGGGCCACTGACTGCCGAAGAGTGGGCTGTTATGCAACAGCACGCGACCTTCGGAGCCGAGATCGTGTCGGAGATTCCGTCGCTTGCACGGTATGCGCCGATCGTGCGCGTGCACCACGAGCGGCCTGATGGGCATGGCTACCCTGACGGCCTACGAGGCGACGACATCCCGCTATCCGCGCGCGTCGTCGCGGTTGCGGATGCCTTTCATGCGATGATCTCAAAGCGCCCGTATCGCGAGGCGATGTCGTTCAGCGCGGCGCTTGAGACGCTGCGCGCGGGGCGGGGCGCGCAATGGGACGCCTCCGTCGTCGACGCCATGTGCGTCCTGGTCGGTCGACACCGCGCCGAGGTCCGCTCTCGCGACCTGGCGCAGTTCGATGAGCGCGTGACCGAAGAAAAATCGGTTAGGACAGACCTAACCGGTTAAGGCCGTCCACGTTGGGTGTGGGCTCTTCGGGATCCGCGTCGGGGTGTAGGCGCGGATCCCGAAGTCGTTTAGGCCTCTCGCGGGCCCAGGCCAGGTGACCCTGGTGCCGGAGGCGTAACTGTAAAGGCAGCCGAATGATCACGCTGCGGGAAGACAATTCGTTCCTACACGTCTACGAGGTTCTGTCCGGGGACCTTGCTGACGTCGACGAGGCGCTAGCCACGTTTTCAGCGGCGGCGCGCCTTCAGGATCCGCCTGCGCTCGCCGTGCGAGGTCCAAGTGCTTCAAGCGATGGCACGTGGCTGCTCGAATCACGACGTTGCCGAGGCGCAGTATTGCTCTGTAAACACCGTACGAACGCACGTGTCCTCAATTCTGCGTAAACTAGGATGCCGTCGCCGCGGAGAAGCCGTCGCCGCGGCTCGTCGTCTAGGTCTCGTCTGAAGTGGTTCTATGTATATTACCCTGAACGCCGGGGACCCCGGTCGCGCCGGCGCCCTGTTTCTCGAAACATCCTCGAGCACTGCTGCCAGCGAGGCTAATGTTCGACACGTGCGTGCCTTCGCGTCATGCCTGCGGGTAGCGCTCTACGGAGGCGATAAGGAATTTGCGGCTCTCGTCGACACGGTGCGACAGGCCGGAGCAGATGTCGATCTGCTCGCTGCCGCGGAGTTTGCGGAACGAAGCGCTCTTTGATGCGGGCGTTGTGTCTTGGCAGGAGAAGATCGCTGCCGTGGGCGACCTCGTACGACGTGTGCGCGCAAGCCTTACTGACGTTGGTGACCAGCAGACCGTAGCTCACTTGTGAGCTTGGCGGTCACCTCAGAGGAGGCCTAATCGACGACCAGTCGCCACCGCCTCGCCGCGGCTCTCGCTCCCGAGCTTCCGCAAGATCGACGAGACATGGGTCCGCACGGTGTTGATCGTCCGCCTTTGCTCGTCCGCGATGGCCTTGTTCGACATGCCCCCGGCCATAGCTCGAAGGACCTGAAGCTCCATGGCCGTGAGGTCGCCTGGGGCCTCCGCGGGGGTCTCGAGGCTCGCCGCGGTTGCCTCGAGGACGAGGGCGAGGCCGCCGAGGCTCTCGAGTCGCAGTTCACGGATTGCCTGCTCGAGTCGCTCAGAAGCACGGCCCATCAGGGCGTGCAACCCCGCGTCGATGTTCGCGAAGCCGTCGGGAGTCGACTTGATGCCTCGCAGCATGCGCTGCGCAATCGCGTTGCGGCCGAGCACGATGTTCGCCAGGATCGCGAAGCGCTCGCCGAAGGCATTGATGCGCTCGAAAGTCGGGCGCTCGTCGATGTCGTCGTGCACGACTTGCTCGTATACGGCGAGCGCGGCGAGAGCGCTGCTACGGTCACCGGCCGATGCGGCGGCCACGGCAAGAAGACCGGTGCGCTCACGATCTTGGTAAGGGGTGAGCTCGCGTCGTGAGACGGAACTCAAGATGCTCTGCGCTTCGGGGAACTTCTGTCCACCGATCAGGACCAGACCCTTGCCGACGAGCAGCGAGGAGATGGAGACCGGGCCTCGGTATGAAACCGCGGCCAGCTCTCGCTCGAGCTCGTCGACCCGTGCGGCGTTTCCACGGTGCGCTTCGATCAAGACGAGGTCGCGAAGACCACGTGCCTGCAATTGCGGGTCGCCGGCCTTTTCGGCGTTGCTCACGATCTGCGAGGCGTGCCACGCCGCGGCGGGAGCGCGGCCTTTGAAGGCGTGGGCTGAGCACAGGTTGGTGTTGAGGCGCGCCGCGAGCTGGAACGCGCCGGCATCGGTCGCGAGACGGATCGCCTCACGCGTGAGCCGTTCGACGGCCTCGTCGTCGCCCGCGTAGAACGCGACGTTCGCAGCGCGCCCGTAGGTCCTCGCGCGGGTCAGGTCGTCGGTGAACTCGGCGAGCGCGATGGCACTGGCGAGCGCGGATTGCGCACCGGCCAGATCGCCGGCGAGGGCCTTCGCCATGGCGAGCGATCCCTCGAGGTTCGCGCGGTCAGCGCCGGAGAGTTCGGGTCGTACCGCCAGGCGCTCGAGGCGGGGGATCGCGTCCAGCCGTCCCTGCTGGTAGAGGAGGAGTCCGTAGCGCCACGCGACGCCGACTTGGAACGAGAGGTCGTCCGGATTGCGGTCGAGGGCGGCTTCGTAGAGCTTCTCGGCCTGCTCGATGCGGCCGTGTGACTCTTCGATCGCGGCTCGGACTGCGAGGACGCCCGGAATCAGCGCGCGGGGGCCGGAGAGGAGGCGCAAGGCGCGCTCAGCGACGTCGTAATGACCGCTCTCGAGCAGCGTAAAGTTCGCTTCTGCAAGCACACGAGCGACATCGTCCGGTGCGGCCATTTCGATGTAGCGTTCGAGCGCGGCCGCCGGCATGCCGGCGGCTTCGAGCACGCTTGCAGCCGCAAGTCCGGCATTGTGGAGCGCGTCGTCTCCTTCGAGCTCGATCTGATGTCGAATGAAGTCGCGGAAGAGGTCGTGCAGTTGGTAGACACCGGCGTCGACGACCGTGACGAAGGCGACGCGCTCGCGCAGCCGCTCGATGATCGCCGCCGCGTCGTCGAATCCAGCCGCCACCGCGAGTCGGACGTCCATCCGCGGTAGGAAGGCGACCGTGCGCAGAAATGTGCGCATCCGGTCGTCGAGAGAGTGCCATACTTGCTCGGCGAGATACCGGTAGACCATCTCGCGCGTTCCCGCGGAGACGGTGCGCAGGTCGCTGGCGCGAACCGAGACGCGGAACGCAAACGCGAGCGCCGTCGGCCAGCCGTCGACCAAGTCGTTGATCGCGGCCAACTCGTCGTCGCGGACGGTGACACGGCTTGCGCGAGCTCCCTGCTTCGCTTCCTCGCCGGTGAACCGCAGATCGACGGCGTCGATCATGAGGTCAGACTCGCCGTACGCGAGCCACGAGGCGACCGGGAGTTGCAGCGGCGTGCGCGAGGAGAAAAGCCAGCGCGGGCCGCCCTTGGTACGATCGACCAGAGCGGCGACGAAACGCGAGACCTCTGGGTCCCCTTCGCCGACGTGCAGGTCGTCGAAGGCGATCAACGAGTCGAGCGTCCAAACGTGCGTCGCGGCCCACGCCGCCAAATCGCGGCCGGGGTTCTCCGAATTGCGGGCGCCATCGAGAGCGGTCGCGAGCGAGTGGCGCAGTCCCGGGGCGATCTCGGCCAGCGCGTCGGCGAAGCCGCGCACGAATGGGACGAGCGACGTCGCATCGGATGGGACGTCGTAGACGACCGCCGACGGAACAGTCGCCAGATATTGCCGCACCGCGACCGACTTGCCGAACCCGGCTGGGGCGATGATCGTGACGATCCGGTATTGCGCCGCCGTCGCCAGCCGCTCCAAGACACGCGGACGATCGATCGGGCGGAAAACTCCGCCGACGTCAGGACGACCGTCAGGCGCTACGCTACGGATCACTTGTTTGGAAGCAGGTTACTCCTCGGGGACACGGCTCACCTCGCGCCCGGAAGCCGAACCCGGGTTTTTTACGTTACACCTCGCCCTGTGGGCGCGAGACCGTCGTTCCGTACGGTACCGCACCGACGCCGCCACCCGGTCGGCCGGGTGGGCGAAGTGAGTAACCCAGTTACGAGACGCCGGTTCGTTCGCGCGAGATGAGGCGCAGGAAGCGTCGGGGGGCGAACGCGGCGTCGGCGTCGACCCGGCGGAAGGCCTCCTCGCGGATCTCGGAGGCCAACTCGCGGCGTTGGCGCATGGCGTTCTCGAGTTCGCGGAAGGCGCGCTCGAACTCGTCGCCTTCCAGACTCGAGATCTGGCGCTTGAGGCGCTCGATGTCCTGGCCGAGTTTGCCCTGCAGCTCGATGCTCACGTCGCGCTCGACCTGCTGGATGCGGTTGAGCAGTTTGTTGAGCTCCTCGACCGTCGGCAGGCCGGCCGCGGTGCGGGCCGGCTCGCGCGCTGCCTGAGCGGTGGGGCGCGTCGCGCGCACTCGGTTCTCGGGGCGGGGCGCGTCGAAGTCGGGGTAGATCCGGATGATCGACTTGATGCGCTGCGGCCCTTTGGGTGACTGTAACCCCTCGCCGATCCCGGCCATGATCAGCCGCGACCGCAACGCGGTGTCGTTGATCACGCGCAGGTACTGCGGGTCTGCACCGATCGGGCGTCGGTTGCCACCATAGAAGTCTTCATCTCGCGCTAAAGGAAGGCTCTTCGCTTTTTCCCATAGGCTGGCGCGAGCACCACGAGTTCCGTTCATCGCGGGGAATGGTTGCGTGACCGGTTACACGTCACCTGCGTTGTCGGCATCACGTTCCGGGAACTGCGTGAACGCGATGAGCCGTTCGTCGGCGAGCATCCCCGTGTCGTCGGCCGCCAACACGGCGGCTTCGCGCTCGTCGTCTTTCGTCGCTCGAGAGTCGGGGTCGGGCGGGCTCTTGCGGTCGCTCATGCAGGCCCTGTACCCGGCGGCTGTCGAACGTACGTTCGAGGCCCTGCTCTATGACCGCTGCTCGCCAAGTCCCGCTATTCGCATCCGCCGCGCTCCCGACGACCCTCATCGGGGACCACGGCGACGTCACGTACGTGCCCGAGTTCCTCGATGCCGCGCTGGCCGATCAGTTGCTGCGCGAGCTGAACGCCGACACGCAGTGGCGAGCCGATTCGCGCATCATGTACGGCAAGCGGGTGCTGGTCCCGCGGGAGACGGCCAGCCGCGGCGATCGCGCACCGCAACCGTGGACGCCGACGCTGCAGACCGTTCGCGAGCGGATCGAAGCCCACACCGGGACGAGCTACGACTACGTGTTTCTCAACCGGTATCGCGACGGGCACGACGCCGTCGCCTGGCACGGCGACCGCGACGGGGAGCAGGACGCCCGGTTGGTGGTCGCCTCGCTCTCGCTCGGAGCGACGCGTGCCTTTCAACTGCGGCCGAAGAAAGAGAGCGGCCTGCGCTACGATCCGATCACCGTCGACGTCGCCCACGGTGACTTGATCGTGATGGCCGGCGACACGCAACTCTACTGGGAGCACCGCGTCCCGCGCGAGCCGCGCGTCACCGGCGAGCGGATCAACCTCACCTTTCGGCAGCACCGCGCGCGCGATTAGGCGATGGCGGCGGTTTGGAACTGCGCCTCTTCGGTCGAGCCGGTCAGCGCCGTCGTCGACGATTGGCCACCGCCGACGACCTTCGCGACCTCGTCGAAGTAACCGGTGCCGACTTCGCGCTGATGGCGCGTCGCCGTGTAGCCGTGCACTTCGCTGGCGAACTCGCGCGCCTGGAAGTCGGCGTAGGCGGCCATGCCGCGCCGGCCGTAGTCGTAGGCAAGCTCGAACATCGAGTGGTTCAACGCGTGCCAACCGGCCAGCGTGATGAACTGGAAGCGGTACCCGAGCGCGGCGAGTTCCTGGCGGAACGTCGCGATCGTCGCCTCGTCGAGTTTGAGCTTCCAGTTGAACGAGGGCGAGCAGTTGTACGCGAGCTGCTTGCCGGGGAACTGCGCGTGAATCCCGTCCGCGAAGGCGCGCGCTTCGTCGAGCGAGGGGTGCGAGGTCTCGCACCAGATCAGGTCGCAGTACGGCGCGTAGGCCAGACCGCGCGCGATCGCCTGGTCGAGGCCCGGCTGCACGCGATAGAAGCCCTCCGGCGTGCGTTCGCCGGTCAGGAACGGCCGGTCGCGCTCGTCGATGTCGGAGAGCAGCAGGTTCGCGGCGTCGGCGTCGGTGCGCGCGATCAACACCGTGGGGACGTCGAGGACGTCGCTCGCCAGCCGCGCGGCGATCAGGTTGCGAATCGCCTGCTGCGTCGGGATCAGCACCTTGCCGCCCAGGTGGCCGCACTTCTTCTCGGAGGCGAGTTGATCTTCGAGGTGGACGCCCGCCGCGCCGGCCGCGATCATCGCCTTGGTCAGCTCGAAGACGTTGAGCGGGCCGCCGAAGCCGGCTTCCATGTCGGCGACGATCGGTGCGAACCAGTCGCGTTCGCCGCGGTGACCTTCGACGGTATCGATCTGGTCGGCGCGAGCGAACGCGTTGTTGATCCGCTCGATGACCTTCGGGACGGAGTCGTACGGGTAGAGCGACTGGTCGGGGTAGATCTGCCCGGCGGTGTTCGCGTCAGCCGCGACCTGCCAGCCGGAGAGGTAGATCGCTTCGAGCCCCGCCTTGACCGCCTCGACGGCCTGGCCCCCGGTCAGGCAACCGAGCGCCGCGACCGGCTCGCCGGCCGCCAGCATCGCCCGCAGCCGCTCGGCCCCTCGGCGCGCGAGCGTGTATTCGATCCGGACGCTGCCGCGCAGGCGCTCCACGTCGGCCTGGCTGTAGGGGCGGGATCCGCCGACCTGGCCGGGCTGGTGGCCGTTCGACGGACGGGGGGACTCGGGCACGATCTCTCCTCTGGCGCGGGCGAACTGCGACGTTTGGCTGGCCGATAGAGCATTGATGGCTGGCCCAGCCGATGTCCGTCAGTATAGCCCGAAAGGACCATCCGTCAATCCCCTACGACCGGTCCATTCTAGGCGACCGCGTCCTGCGGCATCGTCGGGGCGCTGGCGAGATCGCCGTGAACCGGGCGCGAGAACGTGATGGCCAAGCCGCTCAGCAGCGACGCGATCGCCATCGCGCCGAAGAAGGCGTTTGCATCGAGCACGCCGCCGATGGTGGGACCGAGGATCGCGCCGATGCGCCCGATGCCCAGCTCCATGCCGACGCCGGTCGCGCGCAGCGCGGTCGGGTAGGCGACGGCGGTGAAGTTGTTCAGGATGAACTGGCCGCCGATGACGAAGAAGCCGGCCGCCGCGATCAGGACGAAATTCGTCAGGTGGCCGTTGACCAGCGCCAGCAGCAGCACCGCGACGCCACCAGTCAGCCACCAGATCATCAGCGGGCGCTTACGGCTGCCGCGCCGGTCGGCGATCGCGCCGCAGGCGAACGCGCCGATCAGCGACATGATCTGAATCAGCGCCCCGTACCCGAAGCTCGTCGCGAAGCCTTCGCCACGGGCGGCCATGACGGTCGGCAGCCAACCGGCCAGGCCGTAGATGTCGAACAGGATCAGGAACGCGCAGACCCAGATGACGACCGTATTCCGCGCGTAGGCCGGGGCCAGCAACGCCAGCGGCGAGCCGGCTCCCGCGACGACGGGCGGGATGGCGAAGGTCGCTTCGCGATAGAACTCCGCGCGCTCGGGGCGTATGCGCGTGAGCAGTGTGGCCAAGTTGGCGAAGCGCGCGCGCAGCGCGAGATAGCGCGGCGACTCGGGCAGCGTGAATTGCGCCACGATCGTAACGATCAGCGAGAGGGAGGCGAACCAGAACAGCGCATGCCAGCCGAAGCGCGGCGTGAGGATGATGCCGATCAGCGAGGCCAAGACGGCACCCGTCACCCAGCCCACCGCGGCACCCCACACGACAAAGGCGTTGCGCCCGCGTGCCGGCGCGAACTCGGTGATGTACGTCGTCGCCAGCGGCAGCAGCGTTCCCAGGCCCAGGCCGGTGAGGAAACGCAGCGTCACGAAGGTGCGATCGTCGTTCGCGAACAGCGCGGTCGCGAGCGAAAACACGCCGGCGATCCACATCCCGCCGAGCAGCGTCGCGCGCCGGCCGACGCGGTCGGCGATCGATCCGTGGACGAGCGCGCCCACGGCGAAGCCGAACAGGCCCGAGGAGACGATGTGCAGTCCGACCTGGGAACGCAACAAGCCCCAGCCGTGTGGTCCCATGACGTACTTGATGACGTAGGATGGCACGAACGTGTCGTAGCCGTCGAAGACGAGGGTCAGGCCGATCAGCAGGATGATCAGGCGGTGGAAGAGGCCGAAGCGCGAGCCTTCGATCTCCTCGGCGGCGGACAGGGTCATCGACGGCACCTCTCTTCTCCAGCGGAGTGCGGGCGGTCAATCCGCCTTCGGGACGCTGAAGCCGCCCCACTTCTCGAGCAGCAGGAGAACGGCCGTGTAGTCGGCCTGCGCCCCCAACTCGTGCTTGGCGAGTTCCCACTGGTTCTCGGCGCTGGCCAGCATCGGCATCGGGAGGTCGAAGCCGCGCGCGATCTCGCCGGCGATGTGGAGGTCTTTGGCCAGCAGCCCGATGGTGAAGCCGTAGTCGAAGGTGCGCGGCAACATCGCCAGCGGCAGTTTGACCTGCACTGCGTGCGAACTCGCCGTGCCTTTCGACCAGACTTCGACCATCGTCTTCGGATCGAGCCCCGCCCGAGCACCGACCAACAGCGCCTCGGCCGACGCCCACAGGGCGACCGAGGAGAGGAAGTTGTTGAGCGCCTTCATCGTGTGCCCAGCGCCGATCTCGCCGACCCGCTGCACCGTTTTGCACATCGCGTCCAGGACGGGCGTGTAGCGGGCGACGACGTCGGCCGGGCCACCGACCATGGTGATCAGCTCGCCGGTCTTGGCGCGCGGAACGCCGCCGCTGACCGGAGCGTCGAGCATCGCGATGCCGCGCTCGGCGAGTTGCGCCGCGGTTGCCAACGTCCCGGCCGGACGCGCGCTGGACATATCGATCGCCACCTGCCGGCTGCGCTCGAGCGCGCCGCCGGCGCCGAGGAGTGCCTCGCGGACGTGTGCGTCGGTCGGGAGCATCGTGATCACGAGGTCGCCCGGCAGCCGGCCGCCGCCGGTGGCGCAGGCGATGCCGCGCTCGCGGAACGGCGCCAGCGCGGCGTCGCTCGTGTCGGCGACGGCGAGCGGGTAGCCCGCCTCGAGCAGCCGCATGGCCATCGGGCGCCCCATGTTGCCGGCACCGATGAAGAGGACCGACGGGAGATCAGCCATGGTGCGTGCACTTGCTCGGTGCAGGCGAGGGTTCCCGCGCGGGCGCACAGGCGCGCGACCGGCGTTGGTCGATACTGTCCACCATGGCGAATGCGGCGGTACGTCCGGTGCGGCTCGGCGCGCGGGCGGTCGAGGTCGAGCGGCGGCCCGACGGGACGCGCGTGGTGCGTAACCGCGAGCCGCTCGGCGCCTACGCGGCGCGCCTCACCGACCATCTCGAGCGCTGGGCCGATGAAGCGCCGGAGCGCACCCTCCTCGCCGAGCGGGCGGGCGAGGACTGGCGCCGCGTCTCGTACGCGCAGGCGCTCGGGGCGGCACGGGCGATCGGCGCGGCGCTCGTCGCGCGCGGGCTCTCGGCCGAGCGGGGCGTCGCGATCCTCTCGGAAAACGCCGTCGATCACGCGCTGCTCGGGCTGGGGGCGCTGTACGCCGGGATTCCGTACGCACCGATCTCGACGGCCTACTCGCTGATCTCGAACGACCATCGCAAACTGCGCGACGTGCTCGGGGTCGTGACGCCGGGGCTCGTGTATGCCGCGGACGGCGCGCGCTACGCCGCGGCGATCGCCGCCGCCGTGCCGGGCGACGCCGAGCTGGTCACCTCCACAGCGCCGCACCCGGCCCGGACGACCACCCCGTTCGACACGCTGCTGGCGGCCGACCCCGGCCCGGCACTCGAGCGCGCGCATGCCGCCGTCGGCCCGGACACGATCGCGAAGATCCTGTTCACCTCGGGTTCGACCGGCGCGCCCAAGGGCGTGATCAATACGCACCGGATGCTGTGCGCGAACCAGCGCATGATTCAGGGATTCTTGGCGTTTGTCGTCGATGAGCCGCCGGTGATCCTCGACTGGCTGCCCTGGAACCACACCTTCGGCGGGAATCACAACGTCGGCATCGTGCTCGCCAACGGCGGCACGCTCTACGTCAATCCCGGCAAGCCGACGGCGGCGCTGTTCGGCGAGACGGTGCGCGCGTTGCGCGAGGTGACGCCGACCATCTACTTCGACGTCCCCAAGGGGTACGAGCTGTTGGTCGACGCGTTGCGCCGCGAGCCCGCGCTCGCCGCTCGGTTCTTCTCGCAGCTGCGCATTCTGTTCTACTCCGGAGCCGGGCTCTCGCCGCATCTCTGGGAGGCGCTGCAGGAACTGGCCGTGGCGACGACCGGCGAGCGCGTCGTGATGACGACCAGCTTGGGCTCGACGGAGACGGCGCCGGCTGCGTTGGCTGCGCCGTGGTTCGCGCCCGGCCCGGGCTACGTCGGGATCCCGATCCCGGGCGTCGAGGCGAAGCTCGTCCCCAACGACGGGAAGCTCGAACTGCGGCTGCGCGGCCCGAACATCACTCCGGGCTATTTCCGCGATCCCGACCGTACGCGCGAGGCGTTCGACGACGAGGGATTCTACCGCATCGGCGATGCGCTGCGGTTCGTCGACGAGTCGCGACCGGAAGAGGGATTCTTTTTCGATGGGCGGATCGCCGAAGATTTCAAACTCGCGACGGGGACGTGGGTGAGCGCCGGCCCGCTGCGTACGCAGCTGCTCGCGCGCTTCGGCGGGTTGCTCGCCGACGCGGTCCTCTCGGGGCCCGACCGCGACGAGATCGCGGCGCTCGCCTTCCCCGACGTCGGCCGGGCGCGTGCGCTGGCGGTCGACGTGGCGGCCGACGCTGCGTTGCCCGAGCTGCTCGCCAGCCCAGCCCTGCGGGCGCACGTCGCAGCGCTGCTCGAGGGCCTGGCCGCCGAATCGACGGGCAGCGCGACCTGCGTCGCGCGATTGGTGCTGCTGGCGGATCCGCCGGCGCTCGATGCGGGCGAGATCACCGACAAAGGTTCGCTCAACGCGCGCACCGTGCTGGCGCGCCGCGCCGCCGCGGCCGACGCCGCGCATGCGCACGTGCCGGGCGGTGAGGTGATCGTCGTGAACAAGGCGAGTTTCGGAATCGGGAGTGGACGATGGCACGTTTCTGCGACATTGTGATGAAGGGCGGGATCACCAGCGGGATCGTGTATCCCGCTGCCGTGGTGGAGATCGCGAAGAGCTTCGCCTTCAAGAATGTGGGCGGCGCGTCGGCGGGCGCAATCGCCGCGGGATTGACGGCCGCGGCTGAGCGGCGTCGATGTGTCGACGGCTCGAACGCCGGCTTCGAACGGGTCGCAGCGATCCCCGACTGGCTGATGCAGGACAGCCGGCTGTTCAAGCTGTTCGTTCCGAGCACTCGCACGACGTCACTCTTCAAGACCGTGGTGGCGCTCTTTGGGCGACCGCGGTTTCAGCCGGCCTGGCTCGCGAAATGGTGCGGCCTGGTGTGGGCGTTTCCGGCGGCTTCCATCATCGGTGCGATTCCCGGCGCCGCATTCCTGATCGCCGTGATCCGGACGTCTGAGAGCACCGCCTGGTGGCTATGGCTGTTGGCGCTGCTGCTGGCGTCGGCGACAATCGTAGCCGGCATGACGCTCGCCACCGTGATCGCGCTTGGGAGAGACTTCCTCGCACGCCTTCGCGCCAACGGCTTCGGGATGGTCACCGGTATCGATCAAGCGGACCCGGCCAACGGCGGCGCGCTTTGCACGTGGCTGGCAAAAGAGCTGGAGCTGACCGCCGGCATCCCGGGTGATACGGTGCCGCTCACGTTTGGGATGCTTTGGGACGCGAAGCGTGACGTCACGGCGCCCGGGCTCGTCCAACAACCCACCGAACCGGACGTCAACCTCGAGATGATTACCACCAACGTGACCTGGGGACGTCCGTATGATTTTCCGATCGCGACCCGCGTGTTCTTCTTCGACCCCAACGAGCTGCGGGCGTACTTCCCGGGCTACGTCGTGGATTGGATGATCGCGCGATCCAGGCCGCCGGCGGACGCAAAAGAGGCCGAGCGTTTCGCACGATATGCACCCAGGCTCGCGCTACCGAACATGGGCGACCTCCCCGTGATCGTCGCGACGCGCATGAGCCTCGCCTTCCCGATCCTCCTCAGCGCGGTGCCGCTGTGGGCAGCGGACTATTCGCTGACCCCGGCGCCGCCCGATGGGGTCTACACGCTCGAGCGTTGCTGGTTCGCCGACGGCGGCATCTCGAGCAACTTCCCGATTACGCTCTTCGACTCGCCGTTGCCGCGCTGGCCGACGTTCGGTATCACGCTTTCCGGATTTCCCGCCGGTCGCAAGCGCAGCGACGACGAGACGAAGAACGTCTACATGATCGCGCGCAACAGCGATGGCCGTTTGCCCGTGTTTACGCGCTTTGCGGACGTGCCCGGCTTTCTTTCGGCGATCTTCAGTGCGGCGCAGAACTGGACCGATAACACACAGAGCGTCCTACCGGGCTACCGCGATCGCATCGTGACCGTGTTCCTGGATTCCGATGAGGGTGGGCTGAACCTCGATATGCCGCCCGCCGTCCTCGAACGGCTCAAGAACCGCGGCGCTGCGGCGGGAGCTCTCATCGCGAGCCGGTTCGAGGCGCCGAGCCAGCTGAGTCCGGTGAAGCCTCCGGCACCCGGCTGGGAAAATCAGCGCTGGCTGCGCTGCCGGTCAACGATGGGCGCGTTGAAGGCGTACTTGTCGCGCTTCGCGGTCGGCGCTCGCGAGCCCCAGCCGCCCGATGTCCCGTACGCCGCCCTCATCGAGGCAAGTACGGGGACACCGGTCTGGACGTACCCGATCGACCCGAACGCGCGAGCGACGATCAGCGCGCTCACCGCCCGCGCGGCGGCGCTCGGCGATGACCTTGCCGCGGAGCCGACGCTGGACGACGCCCTACCGAAGCCCTCACCACATTTGGTGCTTCGGGGCAACCTCAAGACGTGAGGGCCGTCCGCGCCGGCGCCGCCGAGTCGGCGACGCCGGCGCGGACGAGCCGCGGGTGAGGTCTTACGGACCGGCGAGAACGAACGCGAGCGATGCGGACGCGTCGTACTGCGACTGCCGTCCTTCGCCGTTGATCGCGCTCGCCGCGACGTAGAGGTACTCTGCGAAGCCCGCGATCGTGCACGGGCCGATGAGTGTGGCCACGGTCGGCGAGAGCGAGATCGTCGCCCCCGTAACCGGGCCGCTCTGGGAGGGCGGGGTCAACGAGTTGACGCCGCGCTCGAAGTCGAACGAGTACGTCGCGAAGTTGTGCGGCTGCGAGGCCGTGAACGCCAGCGCGACGAGGTTTGAGGTTACGGTGTAATCCAACACGCCGCACTGCGCACCGGCGTAGACCCCGTTGATGTTCGGGAGCGCTACCGACGCGCTGCAGGGTGAGTTCTCCAACAGCAGCGTGAGCAGCGTGCTCGAGGCGACGAGGCTACCGGTAGCGCTGTAGAATTGGATTTGGAGGGTGTGCGTCTTGTCGGGGTAGCTGGTCGTGTCGACTTGCGAGCCGAGGTCCGGGTTGTACCACAGCTCGAGGACCGCCGGGTTGCGCACCGGGTACACGAGGTGCCCCGCGACCGTCGTCGCGGTGATCGTCTGGAGCACGTACGCGCTCGTCGTGGTGTCCCAAAAGTAGTCGGTCCATGAGTCGTTGCGGGCGGCGCCGTCGACCAGCACGCTGTAGTATTGCGCCCCGTCGGCCCACGCTTGCGCGTGGTCGAGCATGATCGGCAGCGTACCGCCGAACGGCGCGTTCGTCACCTGGTAGAAGTAGGTCGGATCGACGCTGGTGGTCGCGAGACCCGTCGTCGTCGAGATGCGGTCGAACGGAACGAAGCCGATGCCCTTGAGCAGCGGGCCCGTCACGGCGCTCAAGCCGAGGGCGATCTCGTCGATTTCAGCGTTGCAGGTGACCAGCACGTCGCCGCCGGCCAGTGGTGCCAGCGCCGAAGGGCGAAACGCCAGCGAGACGGTCGGCCGCGTGACGGTGTTGCCGGCCGAAAGGTCGATGATGGCGATCCGATTGGCCGGATCGCGCTCGACGACCGCGAGATGTTCGTCCGCCGCATCGAGGAACGCCAGCATGAACGGCGCCGTGAAGCCGGTCGCGACGTCCGTGATCGCGCCGGTCTGCAGGTTGACCTCGCGCACCCGGCCTCCCGCCGAGGACTGTTCGCTCACATAGGCGCTGGTCTCGTCCGCCGAGAGCGCGACCCCGACGGCCTGATCGAGGCTGGAGGTGATCGTGCGGACGGCGTTCGCCGTCACGTCGATCGCGAGCAGCCGGCCCGGCGAAGCGAACTCCACCGCGTAGAGCACGCTCTCGGCGGCGTTCAGCACGATCTGCTGTGGCGCGTTGAGGCCGCTCGTCACGACGGTTGCCGCGGAGCGCGCGGCCGATTGCAGGCTGATGGAGACGATGTCACCGCTGCCCTCGGAAACGAACGCGTGCACGCCGTCGCTCTTCACGACGATGCTCTCCGGGTTCGTATAGCCGGTCCCCAGGACCTGATAGGCCGGAGCGAGCGCGTAGGTGACCCATTGGATCTCGATGTCGTAGCCGTACGAGAGAACCTGGATTTTCGCGTAGTTGCCCTTGTTGGTGTGCACGGCGAAGACGTCACCGTTGGTCAGCTTGTTGCTGGAGTTGTCGTTGCCGGGGATCGGCGTGGTGCCGTAGGTGAGCGTCTGGAGTCCGGCGGCCGTGAGCGCGCCGTAGTCGACGGCACCGAGGTTCACGATCGTCGCTCCGCCGACGGGCGCCATCTGGCGCGCGACGGCCGTTTGCTGATCCCACCAGATGTCGCCCGGAGCGGTCGCACCGCTTTGGACGCCGGTGTCGAGATCGAGGATGAACGTCCCCTTCAGCGTCGTCGTGGCCTGCGCCACAATCGAGGCCGAGCGGATCAAGTTGAGCACGGAGACGTTCCCCGCATCGTACTCGACGAACGCGAGCCGGTTGGAGGCGGGGACGAAATCGCAACCGATCGCGCCGTGGAGTCCCGAAACGAGGGTGTCCGGCGCGATTGTGGCGGGGACGGGATTGGCCGACGGTTTGGGAGGCGCCATGGTGGCGGTGCCTCCGTTCGACTGAGTGGTCGAAGCCATGATGAAATGACTCTCTTTCCTCGAAAGCACGGGGCAGCGGCGAGACGCCGACATGCGCAGATCAAACCCTTAAGCGGGCGACCAGGCGTCGCGCCTCTCGCTTCGTGAGTGACCTTCAGATCGCTTCGAGGCGATCCGACGCTAAGGATGCGCGGTCAAGATTACGAGATGCTTACGACCACTTACGCGCCGGAGGTCCCGCATGTGCTGCGTACCCATGATCTTAGGGTTGTTTGACGGCGATGAACGACGCGACGACGCCGGCCTTTGCGGTACCATGCGGCTTCGCTCGAAAAACGCTGCCGACGATGGCCGGTATTTGATCGACGCCTCGCGGCCAACGGGTGGTCAAAACGCCCTCGTAATCGTACTGCCAGCCGGCCGTCGGCGTACCGGGCCGGCCGGGTCCGAACATGACGATCCTGGTCTGCCCAGCCGGGCTCACCGTGATGGTACCGGTCAAGTCCAGCACGTATCCGCCACCCATGTCGAACGTTCCGGAGATCGTCGTCGGCGTAGGCGTGGTCAACGTCATGATGCCTTCACCGAAGATCAACGACAGGGCCTTAGCGGCCGATTGCGCGTCATCGTTGACGATCACATCGGGTCGATCGAGGTAGCTGCGATACGTCCACTTCCCGGCGATCGCCCAGGTCCGAGATCGCGCGGAGATCGTCGAGAGCTGTGCCAAGCGATGCGTCGTCGGCCGCGTCTGCGCTGCAGACGGACTGCTCGAATACGCGGCCAAGGCCACGCACAGGGCGACTGCGACCGAACCCCGTTGTCTCATCTGGCCACACCCTTTCGCGAGTCGGTTGTGTTGGTTGGTTAGCGAGGGGTTGCTGGTACTCCTGGTGGGCCGGACGCGAGGCTGGAGGGGCCGCGCCCGGGACGCTTGAACCGTCCCTTAGGGCGGGCTCCCGAGCGTAGACGGCGGGTGTGTTCCAGCTGCTGCGGCGGCGTCGACGGTCTGCACCGCGACGTGCGCTCGCCCGGGAGAGATGGACCTCGATGAAGAGTAGGCGTACGTTCATCGCGCTTGGCGCGTCCGCTGCTGCCGCGTCGCTGGGCGGTGCCCCGCTGGTGGCTGCTGCTCAGCTCACCCCCACTTGCACGCAGCCCTGGCCGGCGGGCACGAAGACGACCCCGTGGTCCGCCCCGGGCTATCAGAAGCTGATCAATCGGATCTCAGCCTACAATCCGAGCTACAACTGGACGCGTCTCACCAAGGCCTACGCGGCGATGCGTGCCCTGCCCGCCTCAGATCCACGCAGCCTTGCAGCGCAGCAGAACGTGCACGCCTGGTTTTGCCAGCAATGCATGGGACAGCCGCCGCCGAACGACATTCACGGGCGCTGGACGTTCTTCGTCTGGCACCGCGCCTTCTTGCATTTCCACGAGCACATCCTCGGGCTGCTCGTCAACGACACGACGCTGCGGCTCCCATACTGGGACTGGGAGAACCCCAGTCGTCAGAATCTGCCGAACCAATACTATCAAGGTCCGCTCAACGACACGACGCGCGCGCTGCAGCCGGGACAGTCCGTTCAGCGCAACGTTCCCGGCGTCGGCTTTTATAACCTCATTACCGGGGTTCCACCAGAGATCGCCTTGGACTTCACCGACTTCGGAGGCGATCCGACCACCGCTGGTGACGTCGAAAACAATCCGCACGGCTTCGTTCACATGTCCGTTGGGGGCTTGAACGGCGACATGGGGAATCTCGAGCTCGCTGCCGGCGATCCGATCTTCTTCGCGCACCATTCGAACGTCGATCGACTGTGGTACAGCTGGGAAAACTACAATGGGAACGTCGATCCGCCCGGCCTGAGCTCGATTCCACCGTTTACGTTCCATGACGGGAACTCGTGGCGCACGATAACCGCCTCGCAAATGATCCCCACCACGAAGATCGGTTACCGATACGACACGGTGGTGAGCCCACCGGCCCCATTCCACCTCCACTTCCCGCTCCTGGTCGGGCAGAATCGCGTTCTGCAGAAGCCGGAGGCACGGAATCTTCAAGCGATCGCGGCGGCAAACACGGTCACGGTGTCGCTGAGTCGCGTCGAATATACGGGGGCCGGTGCCTTTACGGTCTCGGTGAAGGACGCGACCGGGTCGCACGTCGTCGGGACGTTTTTCGTTGTTCCTCATGGGAAGCACGCGATGACGGAGACGCACGCGGCGAACGTCCGCTTCACCGTCCCCGCGTCGACGGCGAAGCTGTTGGCCCAGCCGGGCGCGTCGTTCACGATCAGGCGCTCGACTGGGTTCTCCGCCGGCCTGACGGTTGCCCCGGCCAAACTCCAAGGGATCACGCTATCCGTGAGGTGACCTGTTGCACCGATTCTCGCGCCGTATTCTCGTCGCCATCGGTTTCACGCTCCTCACGACCACGGTCGTGAGTGCTGCAACGTCGGTGTCGATCGAGTCTGCGGCACCGGGATCCGTCGCCGAGTCGGGTCCATCGGTGGTGGTGGTCCGCGATCTCCCCGTTCCGCTGGCCGGCGCCACCGTGATCGTCAGCGCGCGCGCCGAAGGTCTGGCGAACCCGGCCAAGCTCGCCACGGTGTTCATCGTCGGGAACAGGAGCCTTCGCGGCAGCCGAGAGCGGAGTTTCCGCTCGATCGTCGACGCATCGCCGAGCGTGATCGCGGCGTTGGCGCACGACCCGCACGCGACGATCACACTGACGGTCCGGCCCAGCGGACATCCTGAAGCGGCGACCACCATCGGACCGTACACGGTGAACTTCGCGTACCGACCGCACGCGAAGTAAGACATTGCGCGCATCCGGATTGGGAACCGGCAGGCAGGGTGACTTTTGCCGGTCCGCCAAGGAAGGGAGCCATCGACCGATCAGTTCGGGTTATGTAGCGGAGCGAAAATGTTTTCTTTCGTCCTTGCCGTCTGCTGTATCGTCAGTGGAAACGTTCACGCGATCTCGGGGGCCCCGATCGCGGGTGCCCGCACGGAACTGCGCGGCGGCTCGACGCTGACGACGCTGACCGACGCGTCGGGCGGCTTTGCGCTGACCGTGTCGCCCGGAACATATCGGATCGTGGCTTCGGCCAAGGGCTTCGCATCGGTCACCGTCGCGGCCGACGTGGAGGGCGATACCAAAGTGGAGATCGCGCTCGAGCCGCTCGACTCACCCAAGCTGCGGCAAATCGGCGTCGTGACCGTCGATGGCCGGCTGGCCCCGATTCAGGGCACGATTCCCGCCATCGCCCTCACGCGGGCCGAGTTGGACCAGGCCGGAGACGACCGGGTCATCGATGGGCTCCAAATCATCCCCAGTGCGACCTTCACGCGGCCGGACGGCGGTGCGGCGAGCGCGATCGCGGTCGTCTCGTTGCGCGGCCCCGACCCGTCCGAATCGCTGGTCGCCCTGGACGGGCAGTTGCTCAACGACGGCAACACCGGCGACCTCGATCTCTCGCGGTTCCCGACGGCAGCGTTCTCGGCCATCGACCTGACCGAAGGTCTCGGTCCCGAAGACTCCAACGGCAGCAACACCTTCGGCGGGGCGATCAACTTCGTCTCGCTGCGTCCCACCAAGGACCCGCACCTCGGCCTCTCGTTCTCGACCGGCTCGTTCGGCCAGAACGAGACGTGGCTGAACGCGACCGGAACCGTCGGCCGGCTCGGCTACGCGGCGGCGCTCGATAACCAAACCGAAGCGGGCTACGTCAACGAGACGGTCCCGCTCTACTCCTCGACCAATCCGGCGTGCGCGCCGTGCGCGACGCCGCTCGGATCGGCGGTCGCGTCCCACTTGGGTCTGGGAACGCTGCTCTGGTCGTTCTCGCAGAACGCCGACCTCACGGCGCGCGTCTTCCTGTTGGGAGACGAGCGCGATCAGAGCAGCGCGTTGAACGGCATCGATCAGAACGCGGCTGATATCGCAACGCCGGAGTACGGGCAGTTCATCGGGCCGGGAGAGCAGATGTTCGCCCAGACGATCCGGGCGTTTCAAATTCGCGGCCGAGCACCACTAGGCGCGGGCGAGCTCACGACGGATCTCTCGGTCAGTGACAACGACGTCACCATCAACGGCGGGGCCTCGTCGCCCTACGACGTCGACCACGAGGACAAACGCTACAACGGCGGCTTGACCTGGCAGCGGACGTTCGACACGGCGCAGTTCGCCGTCGGCGGGTACACGCGCTACGAGTCGCTCGGCTTCGTCGCGGCACCCACGCAGACGACGACACCGCTCACGCCCTCACAGGCCGTGCCCTCGCTGGGCCAAACCATCGACGTGCTATTCGTGCGGGGCGGGTTTCAGCCAGCGGCCAAGCTGCGCTTAGACGGCGGGGTATTCCAGTCGAACTATACGAGTTTCGGTGCGAATCTCGACGGACGGCTCGGGGCGATCTATACAGCCGATCCGTCCACCTCGGTCCGTTTTTCGATTGGGACGGGCTTCCGTGCGCCGCTGCTGCTCGAGCGCTATCAGCTTCCCTACGATCAATTGGGCCTCGACGGAAACAACGTGTTTGTCGGGCAGGGGAGCCCGAGCGAACACCCCGAGCACGCGACCGAGTACGAGCTGGGTGCTTCGCACGAGCTGTCTCGCCAATCGACAGTCGACCTGTCGCTCTATCAGACGAACCTTCGCGACCCCATCGAGATTTTCTATCCGCTGGCCGCGGTCGCGAACGGAACATGCACGAGCAACTCGTACGCCAACCCGATCCCCGCCTGCGTCTCGTACAACAGCAATGTCGGGAACGCCGTTTACCAAGGCCTCGAGGCGCGGTTCGTGCAGCGCCTTCCGCGGCAGCACCTGTTCCTAACCGCGATGTACGGCGTCAACATCGCCTATCCAAAGGACCTCAACGCGCAGTTCTCCAACCCGACCTCCGGTGGCAGCCTAGTCGACGATGCACAGTTTCTCGGCATCCCGCAGCAGCAGGGATCGTTCGAGGCCGATTGGACGAACGCAGGCTGGCATGCTGCAACCGTCGCCGTCTTCCGCGGGAACAACAACGAGCTCAACCTACCGCCCTTCACGATCCTCAACGCGATCGTGGGTCGCCATCTCGACCGTAACGTCGATCTCTCGCTGGCAGCGCAAAACATCTTGAACGCCGGCGCCGGGCGGTTCACGGTGTTCGGCGCCGGCGTGCCGTATCGGGGGCTTATCGGCGATGATGCAGCCGACAACCCAATCTTCGGACCGCTGCCGACCGATGCGCTGCACGTCGAACCGCTCGGCGTGCGGCTGATCCTCACGCTACGCACGTAACGACGCGAGCGATTGCTCGTGTTGCCGAAATGTATTTCTTTGGAACACTCGAGCGTGAAACGCGAGAGGTGAACAGGGGAAGCTGAGCCGTGTCGCAACGAGCCTTCCATCTATGATGTGGCTTCATGCGTTTTAATTTCCAACTTGGCTCGTTCATCGCCGTAGCGGCGATCGCCGCCTGTTCTCCCACGACGATGTCGGCGACCCCACCCAAGGTCGTTCCCTCAGCGACACCTGCACCCGCCGCAATCGCGACGAGCGTGCCACTGTCGATCGGGAGCGGTAGCGGCGGAGCCGCCGCCATCTCCGCCCCGATCCCCGCGCCCAGCGGTTACACCTCGAACCTCACCGTGCCGATCGCCAGCGCTCCGGCCGGGACGACGGTCGCCATCACCAGCAGCGCGACGCTGCCGGCATCGCTTCCAGTGCTTTCACACGGCCGAGCGGCGGCAACCGTACGCGTGCCTGCCGCGACGAGCGGCTACACCGCGATCTTCTTCGATTCTCTCGTGCCGAGCGCTCCGATCACGGTAGCCGGTACGATCTCGGTCGCGCAGGCGTTTCCGGCCGGTGTGCTCGCGTCGGGGACGCAGTATTATCTCGGCTTCTACGACAGCACCCAGGCGACGCCGGCTTGGCAAACGATCGCCGGACCGGTCACGACCACCGACGGGCTCAGCCTGACCTTCAGTGGCACCACGAAGTCGGTCACGCTCCAAGGTGGATCGCTCTACGGCTTCGCGATCTTCTCGCTCGCGGGTTCGACGTCGACCCCGCCGCCGGCGGCCCAAACGGTCGCCTATATCGCCGGCGCCACGAGCATCCAAGTCGTCAACGCCGCGGGCGCGGTTGCGACGACCCTGCCGATCGCGGCCAACGACCTCGGCCTCGACGATACCGGCAACGTCTATGCGTTGACCTACGCGCCGACGCCGGCGCCTGGGTCATCGGCCGCACCGCTGCCGCCCACGATCGCGCTCTACGACGCGGGCAGCTCCACCGTCGCCAAGTCGTACACGCCGTCGAACCCCTACGGCGCGTTCGTCGTCACCGCCGGCACGGGCGCCATGGCGGCGTTCGGCCCGGCCAACGGAGGCCAACCACTGGCGAACGGATACCCCGATGAGACGTTCGACGTGTGGAACCCCGGGGCGAGCGGCGCACCGAGCATGACGATCAACGAACCGTTCACCGGCGTCCTCTTCGGCGTCCTGGCACACGACGGCACGATCTACGCGCCACATACCAACGATGACGGCACGTTCCAGTACGACATCTACGCGCCCGGCTCGTCGACCGTGACGCGCACGATCGCGGAAACGGTCGTCCCGCCCTCACAACAAGGCGCGTTCTCGCCCAACTATGCCGCAATCGGTCCCGATGGAACCCTCTACGTGACGGAGTACACGTTCGTCCAACCGGACCCGTTGGCCGGTCTCTACATCTACTCGCCCAACGGCACGGAGACGTTCGTCGCGACGACGGCCGACGGCAACGGGCCGGGCCCGCAGGGCGTCGACGTCGACGCGAGTGGAAAGGTCTACGTCGTCAACAACAACTCCGGCTACCAGTCAGCCAACAACTACGCGTCACAGGGTGACTCGTTGCACGACGTGACGGTCTACGCATCAGGCGGGGCGAGCGTGCTCCGGCACATCACCGGCGCGTTCGACGGCTACCCGATCGCCGTGGCGTCCGACGGGACGGCCTTCATCTCGAGTTTCGCCAGCTTCGGAATGACCGGCGTCGCCGGTACGTTCGCGATTGCGGCCGGAACGTCGAACCTCACGCAGATCTCCTCGACCGGCGCAGAAGGCCTCGTGCTCTACGACGGAAACCGCGAGACGACCGGCGTGCGGCGGACGGCCAGCACCGTCGGCGCCTCGACCGGCCATGGTTTCGGTGGCCCGCTGGCGCATCGCCTAGCGATCGCCCACCGCCTGCACCACTAGGGACGCGCGCCGGTCCGGGTGACGGCGCGCGCTAGGTCTCAGGGATGCGCCGGCTGCGGCGAGGTCGTCAGCCGGCGCAGTTCCGCTTGCGCCGTGCCGTGCTCGAGGTACCCCATCGGGCAGGTCCGAGCCGCCTGCTGGAACCCGGTTCGCGCGAGATCTCCCTGCTGGTGCGCGAGCTGCCATTCGGCGAGGTAGAACTGCGCCTCGCAGAGCTGATCGCTCTTCGCTGCAATCGCGAGCATCTGCGCAGCGTTCGTCTTCCCCGAGTAGAAATCGAGGACCGGTCCGGGCCATCTCGCCGGATCGAGGTGCGCGGCGTTGCCGGCGAGCTCGGCGGTATCGTCGACCCCGGCCCGCATGCGGGTGACGTGCAGCCAGAGAACGGCGTACGCCCCAGCGGGATCGAGGCTCACCGCCTGCGCGAAATCTTGGCCGGCGTCGGCAAAGCGCCCCACGCTCAGCAACGCGGCGCCACGGTCCGCATAGGCTATGGTGAGGTTCGGGTTGACGCGCAGCGCTTGAGTATAGTCGGCGATCGCCAGATCCGTCTGACCTTGGTCCTGATAGACGTTGCCGCGGCCGGTGTAGGCTACGGTGGAGTTCGGGTCTATGCGCAGCGCGAGGCTGTAGTCGGCGATCGCCAGATCCGGCTGACCCATGTACCGATAGACTCTGCCCCGGTTGTTATAGACGTCGGTATCATTCGGATCGATACGGATCGCCTCGGTATAATCGCCGATCGCAAGATCGTAGCGACCCTGGTTCTGATAGGCGTAGCCGCGGCCAAAGTAGGCGTTCGTATAATTCGGATCGAGCTGCAGTGCTTGCGAATAGTCGGCGATGGCCAGATCGTACTGGGTCTTGTACGTGTAGGATAGGCCGCGGTTGTAGAGAGTATTGACGGAGGTCGGGGCGATCCGGAGCGCTTGCGTATAGTCGGCGATCGCCAGATCATCCTGGCCCTTGTGCCGGTAGGAGAGGCCGCGACCATAGTAGGCCAAGGCGTTGTTCGGATCGATGCGCACCGCTTCCGTATAGTCGGCGATCGCAAGGTCGTCCTGACCCTTGCGCTGATAACCGATGCCGCGATCGTAGTAGGCGTTGGCAAGGTCGGCCCCGCTCAGCGCTCCGGACGCGATGAGCTGGGTGCACGACGCGATCGTTTGATCTGCCGTTGCGGCATTGCTATTGCAAAGATCGGCGGCCGTCTGGGCCGTAGCGGGCGGGGCACCGACGAGGAGCAGGCCGACGACGGCCAGGGGTATGGCGACCAGCAGAACTCGGGCGGTCACAACCGCCGGAGTTCCGCCTTCGCAGTGCCGTACTCGACGAACGTGATCGGGCAGGTCTTCACTGCTACCTTGAAGCCGGCGCGCGCAGGTGCGACATGCCGCTGCGCGAGTTGCCACTCGGCGATGTAGAAGTTCGCTTCGCAGCGTTGGTCGCCCGTTTTGGCGACCGCGAGCAGATGCGCGGGCGTCATCTTGCCCTGGTAGAATGAGACGACCGGCGCGGGCCACTTCGTATGGTCGAGCGGCGCGGCGTTCGCGGTCAGCTCTTTGGCATCGTGGACGCCGCTCCGTATGCGGGCGATGTGCAGCCAGAGGACATCGTACGCGTAGGTCCGATTGAGGCTCAGCGCGTGCGAGAAATCCCCGGCGGCGCCTGCCAGCTTCCCCTGGCCGAGCAGAGCAAGGCCACGATTCGAGTACGCGTAGCTGTAGGTAGGATCGATCCGCAACGCTTCGGTATAGTCGGCGATCGCGAGGGCGTCCTTGCCCTCGTCGTGATAGGTGTTCCCGCGGCCGTTGTACGCGTACGTGTATTTCGGATCGATGTGCAAGGCCTGGGTGTAGTCGGCGATCGCGAGATCGAACTGAGCCTTATGCTGGTAGGAGAAGCCACGGTTCGCGTAGGCGTACTTGTAGCTTGGATCGACGCGCAGGGCTTGGACGAAGTCGGCGATCGCGAGATCGTACTGGCCTTTGTCGTTATAGGCGATGCCGCGGTTGTTGTAGGCGTAGGTGTAGTTCGGGTCGATGCGCAGCGCCTGGCTGAGGTCGGCAATCGCCAGGTCGTCCTTGCCGCTGCTGCGATAGGCGAAGCCGCGGTTCGCGTAGGCATACTTGTAGTTCGGGTCGATACGCACCGCCGCGGTGAAATCAGCGATCGCGAGATCGTACTGGAGCTTGTCGTCGTAGGAGACGCCGCGGCTGTTGTAAGCGTAGACGTAATTCGGATCGAGGCGGAGCGCTTGCGTCTCGTCGGCGATCGCGAGGTCTTCTTGGCCCTTATGGCGGTAGGAGACGCCGCGGTTCGCGTACGGATATTTGTAGTTCGCGTCGATCTTCAGCGCTTGACTGTAGTCGGCGATCGCGAGGTCGTCCTGACCTTTGTCCTGATAGGCGTTCCCGCGATTATTGTAGGCATCTTTGTAGTTGGGATCGATGCGGAGCGCTTGATTGTAATCGGCGATCGCCAGGTCGTCCTGAGTCTTGTTGTGATAGGACAGGCCGCGGTTGTTGTAGGCCTTGGCAAAGTTCGGGTTGATTTTCAGTGCTTGATTGTAATCGGCGATCGCGAGGTCGTCCTGCCCCTTGTCCTGATAGACGTTGCCGCGGTTATTGTACGCTTCCGAATAGTTCGGATCGAGGCTCAGCGCTTGGCTGTAGTCGGCGATCGCGAGATCGCTCTGGCTCTTTTGCTGGTAGCCGATGCCGCGGTTGTAGTACACGATGGCGAGATCGCGCCCGCTGAGCGTGCCGCCCTGGATGAGCTGCGTGCACGAGGTGATCGTTTGATCCGCTGTCGCGCTATCGAGATAACAAGGATTGCTCGACGTCTGGGCGGTCGTCGGCGGGGTTCCCAGCACGAGCAGACCGACCACGGTCAGCACGGCAAACAGAGCTCGCATCGTAAAAAAACTCCGACAGGTGGCGGGCCGGTTGGATTCGGGCGGACGGTTGCCAGTCCTGTCCCACAACGTTCGCGGTTGCTTGCCCCTCCAGCGCAGCCGCGGAGGGGGTGGCGGCGGTTGTCCCGGGTGGGCGGCGCGTGATAGAGTGAAGCGTTGCGCCCGGCCGTGCCACCCCGGCGGCGGGCGCGTTCACCCGCGGGGGAGATGGGCTCGGGCCTCGGCCGCGCGCCCCTCGAAAGGACACCATGGCCAAAAGAGTCGTCGGGAAGATCGGACTTGCTCTTCCCGCCGGGAAGGCGACACCTGCGCCGCCCGTCGGTCCCGCGTTGGGCCCCTACTCGCTCAACATCATGGACTTCTGCAAGCAGTACAACGAGCGGACGAAGGCTCAAGACGGGTTTATCATCCCGGTCGAGATCACCGTCTTCGACGACCGCACGTTCACCTTCATCACGAAGACGCCGCCGGCGTCGTTCCTGATCAAGCGCGCGCTCAACCTGGAGTCGGGCTCGAAAGAACCCAACCGGAACAAAGTCGGCACGCTTACGCAAGCACAGGTCCGCGAGATCGCGCAGGCCAAGATGCCCGACCTCAACGCGAACGACATCGAGGCCGCGGCGAAGATCGTCGCCGGTACGGCCCGCTCGATGGGCGTCAACGTGGAGACGAAGTGATGCGCCGGCACGGCAAGCGTTTTCGCAACCTGAGCACCGCGTTCGACGCGACCCAGCTGTACGGCCCGGCCGAGGCGGCGGCGATCGTCAAGCGCAACGCCAACGCAAAGTTCAACGAGACGATCGAGATCCACGTCCGGCTCGGCGTCGACCCCAAGAAGTCCGACCAAAACGTGCGCGGGACGGTCAACCTCCCGCACGGTACGGGCCGCACGGTGCGCGTCATCGTGTTCGCTCGCGGCGACGCGGCGAAGGCCGCGACGGCCGCCGGCGCCGACATCGTCGGCGAGCAGGAGCTGATCGACCGCGTCAAGGGTGGCTTCACCGACTTCGACGTGGCGGTTGCGACGCCGGACATGATGCCTTCGATCGGCCGCGAGCTGGGCCGCATCCTGGCGCAGAAGATGCCGAACCCCAAGGCCGGCACCGTCTCGCCGAACCCCGGCGCGGCCGTGCGCGACATCAAGGCCGGCAAGGTCGAGTACCGTTTGGACAAGACGGGGATCGTGCACACGATCGTCGGGAAGGCCTCGTTCGACGAGCAGCAACTCGCCGAGAACCTCGCGACGCTGCTCGACGCGATCGTGCGCGCGAAGCCATCGGCTTCGAAGGGCACCTACCTCAAATCGATCACGCTGACCTCAACGATGGGCCCCGGCGTCAAGGTCGACCCCGCCCGAGTCCGCGCCAGCGCCGCCACCGCCTAAGTCGGGCGAGCGACGCGGCGGCGTAGCGCGGTGCGGGTGAAGCCGCGCCGCGCGGCGGAACGCTCCGCCGCGCTGTCGACCAGCGTCTTGAAGGTCGCGCGCGTCGCGCCGCGCGAGCACGCGTAGGCAACCCGCGCCGCGAGCAACGCGCCGTGAACGCGGGCGCCGCGGTACTCCGGGAGGACGGCACCGCTGTAGAGCAACGCGAGATCGTCGGCCAGCGCGACCGCCGCCGCGCCAGCGTCGACGCCGCCGACGGCGGCGACGAACAGCGCGTTGGCCGCCGCCGCGTTGGCGAGCACGCTGCGCTGCAGCCGGTCCGCGTCGGCCGGCTCGACCGCGTCGGCGAACGCGCGCAGCGCGAGTGCGACCCAGACCCGCCGCCCGGTCACGATGCGGGTCGTGACGGCACCGGTCGTCTCGTCGGCCAGCGGCAGGTCCGCCTCCAGGACCGCTAGCGCCGTCCCTTCGTCGGCGTAACCGCGAGCGGCGAGCAGCGGGCCGTCGCGTTCGAGGACGTCGCCGGTCAGCTCGAGGCGGCTGGGCAGACCGCGCGCGGCATAGAACGCTTCGGCGATCTCGAGGTCGTCGGGACGCAGCGGACGCGTCGAACCGACGCCGATCGCGTACTGCAAGAATCCGCCGGTCGAACACAGGGCGTAGCCGCCGGCCAGCGCGACCGCGCCGTCGTCGACCGTGGTGGCGTCGAGGTTGCGGTTGCGCAAAAAGGCCGCCCAGAACGCGGCTTCGGCTCGCTCGACGCTCACGGGGCCCTCTGCGTCGCTCGGCGGAGCGGTGCCTGCCGCGCGCGGCGCGTGCCCGCACAGGTGGGACGGCGACGCCGGGTGTGGGCGTCTTCCTCGCGGTCGACGCGCGCCGCCGTCCCACCACAGTCTTCCCACAATTTTTCGGAGCTGTCTAGGCGTTTTTCAGCATCTTGACCGAGCGCTCGGTCCTCGCGTTGACGGGGCGCCGGGGGCGTGGTATAACCGTCGATGGCTCCCATGACCGCAGGTCGGCCCTCGGGTCGATAATCGGCGTCTCCCCAGTGGGGACGCCTGCCTGCCGAGGACGCGGAATCGAGAGAGATCTCCCGGCGGCGCAGTGTGCGCCGGTCGGCCGTGCGCCTCGCCCCGTCGGCGGAGGCGTTTTTCTTTCCCTCTCGGAGTGCACATGCCGACCGCGAAAAAAGAGGCGACGATCGCCGAGCTCCGCGAGCAGATCGCGAGCGCGAAGAACCTGTTCTTCACGAACTACCAGGGCCTGACCGTCGAAGAGATCACCAAGCTCCGCACGGAGCTGCGCAAGGACGGTAGCACCTACGGCGTCGTCAAGAACACGCTCTTCAAGCGAGCCGCGGGAGACCTCGGCACGCAGCTCGACGACATCCTCGCGGGCCCGACCGGCGTCGTTTTCGCCGGCGAAGATCCCGTCGGGCCGGCCAAGGCCCTCAAGGCGTTCTCCGACTCGACCAAGCCGGTCGACGTCAAGGGCGCGTTCATCGACGGCAAGCTCGTCGACCGAGCCCAGGTTGGGATCCTGGCAGCCCTTCCCCCCAAGCAAGAGCTACTCGCGAGACTCGTCGGGTCGCTCAGCGCGCCGCTGTCGGGTCTCGTCCGGGTCCTCAGTGGCAATCAGAGCGGCCTCGTCCGCGTCCTCAATGCGATCCGCGAGCAGCGTGATGCCGCGGGTCAATCCGCCGCGTCGTAAGCGCAGGAGTCACCACGTATCATGGCAGTCGCCGAACTCATTCAACAGATCGACAAGCTCACCGTGCTCGAGCTGGCGGACCTCGTCAAGCAACTCGAGACGAAGTACGGCGTGAGCGCCGCGGCGCCGGTCGCCGCCGCCGCTCCGGCCGCCGCCGCCGCCGCTCCGGCCGAAGCGCAGACCGCATTCGACGTCGTCCTCGAAGAGGCGGGCCCGGAGAAGATCAAGGTCATCAAGGCCGTCCGGGAGATCACCTCGCTGGGCCTCACCGAGGCCAAGTCGTTCGTCGAGAGCGCGCCCAAGACGGTCAAAGAGGGCATCCCGAAAGACGATGCCGACGCCATCGCCAAGAAGCTGCAAGAAGCCGGCGCGAAGGTCACGATCAAGTAACCTTCAAGTAACGTTGCTCTGGAAGCGAGCAAGAGAGCGGGCCGCATCGCGAGATGCGGCCCGTTCTGTCTTTTTTTGGAAAGGAAAGCGCTCGTCATGGGTACGGTAGCGTACAAGAGTCCGTCCGGCGTGCTATATTGCGGGCCAGGAGTACACCGTGAGGGCGAAGGCAAGTGCGGTTCCGAGGGTGGTGGAGCCGTCTCGTGATGAGGCTGAGGCGCTGTCGCGTTTCGTCTGCGACAGCCTAACCGAGTTTGCCATCTTCACGACCACGCCGCGCGGCGACATCGTGACCTGGAACTCGGGTGCCGAGCATCTGTTCGGGTACGCGCGCAACGAGATCATCGGCACGAACTTCGCGATCATCTTCACGGCCGAAGACCGAGCCGCCGAGTTTCCGGCGTACGAGCTGCGTACCGCACAGGAAGCCGGGCGCGTCGATCGCGACTGCTGGCACCTGCGTAAGGACGGCACGCGCTTCTGGGCGTCCAATACGGTGCAGCCGCTGCTCGACGGGGACGGTCGCCAGCGCGGTTTCACGAAGATCGTGCGCGACGGCACCGAGCGCTACGAGGCCGCGACCGCGCTGAGCGAAAGCGAGGAGCGATTCCGTCTGCTGGTCGAGAGCGTCGACCACTACGCGATGTTCTCGATCGGATCCGGCGGGCTGATCACGCTGTGGAACTCCGGTGCCGAGCGCATCTTCGGTTACCGCAGCGCCGACATCGTCGGACGACCGTTCGCGACCCTCTTCACGCCCGCCGACATCGCTCGCGGCCTGCCCGAACTCGAGCTGCGCCGAGCCGCCAAGCAAGGCCAAGTCGAAAACGAACGCTGGCAGATGCAGGCTGATGGCAGCCGCTTCATCGCCCGGCGGCGCATCACGCTGCTCAAATCGAGCTCGGTCGACGTGGCAGCCGGCTTCGCGGTGACGGCCCACGACGTGACGGAGTCGCGCGCGATCGAGAAGGCGATGCGCAAGAAAGCGTTCTACGACGAGCTGACCGGTCTACCGAACCGGGCACTCTTCATCGAGCACTTGGAGCGCACGATCGCGTATACGAAGCGCCACCCGCGCTCGCGCTATGGAGTCCTGTTCCTCGACCTCGATGAGTTCAAGGGCATCAACGACGGGATCGGGCATGTCCTCGCCGACCAGGTCCTCGCGCAGGTCGGGCAGCGGTTGCAGGCCGCGGTACGCCCCGAGGACATCGTCGCCCGCATCGGCGGCGACGAGTTCGCGGTGCTGGTGAGCCCCGTCTCCTCGCCTAAGGTGGTGCTCGGAGTGACCGAACGAATCCACGGTGCGCTCGAGAGTCCGATCTACGCCCACGGACACGAGGCGCGCACGACGACGAGCATCGGCGTGACGCTGGGCACGGCCGGCTACGAGCGATCCGAGGATCTCCTGCGCGACTCCGACATCGCGATGTACGAAGCGAAGGCTCGCGGCCGGTCGAAAACCGTCATCTTCGACGACCGGATGCGCGAGAACGCCGTCTTGCGCCACGCGATGTCGAGCGATCTCCGGCACGCGCTCGAACGCCACGAATTGTTCCTCGAATATCAGCCCATCATCGGCCTGCACGATCTGGGGCTCACCGGTTTCGAAGCCCTCGTCCGCTGGAAGCACCCACTCCGTGGAACGTTGCTCCCGGTCGACTTCCTGCCGACCGCCGAGCGGACCGGTTTGATCGTCTCGATCGATCAGTGGGTTCTCCAGACCGCCTGCGCCCAGCTGCACGTGTGGCAAGCCGGCACGCCGCGAACCGTCCCCCTGACGATGAGCGTCAATTTCTCAGCCAATCAGTTCACGCTGGACGATCTGTGTGCGAAGGTCGAGCGCGTCATCGAAGAATCGAACGTCCCGGCATCGTCGCTAAAGATCGAGATCACCGAGAGCACGATGATGGAGCGGTCGGATACCGTCGCCGCGCTGCTCGCCCAACTGCGCGCCCTTCGGGTTGACATTCACATCGATGATTTTGGCACCGGCTACTCGTCGCTGAGCTACTTGAGCACCTTGCCGGTCAGCGCGGTGAAGATCGATCGCTCCTTCATCACCGGGATGCTGGCCAGCCGCGAGCAGTCGGAGATGGTGCGCGCGATCGTCTCGCTGGCGCACACGCTGAGCCTGGTCGTGATCGCCGAAGGAGTGGAGAGCGTCGGCGAGCTCGAGGCGCTGCGGCAGCTCTCGTGCGAGTTCGCCCAAGGCTTCCTCTTCTCGCGCCCGCTGGAGGCTGCGGCAGCGGCCGCGCTGGTCGCGAGCGGTCGGGCAAGTGTCGACGGTGGACCGTACGCGAGCAAGGTCAGCGTGGTGAAGAACTCGCACCAGTCCGCGGCAGCGGTCGACGCCGGCGTCGAAGGTCACACGGCGCGCAGGCCGGGTGCTGCCCTCGCGCAGGCCGTCAAGCCGAAACGGCGGTAGTGCGCTGGGGTCCGAGGATCTGCGTCAGCTCGGGCGCCCGCACCGTTTCGTCTCGGAGCAGCGCCTGGACGACTTGATCGAGCTGGGGGCGCGCGCCGCTCAGGCACGTGCGCGCCACCTCGTGCGCCTCGTCGAGCAGACGCTCGATGTCCCGATCGATCTGGGCCGCCGTCGCTTCGCTGTACTCGCGGTTCTGCGAGAGTTCGTAGCCTAAGAACGGCTGCGACTCGTCGGACTTGAAGGCGATCAATCCCAGACTGCCCATTCCCCAGGTGGTGACCATCTGGCGGGCCAGGCTCGTCGCCTGGACCAGATCGCTCTGGGCGCCCGTCGTCGGCTCACCGAAGACCAGCTCTTCGGCGGTCCGGCCGCCCAGCATCACCGCGAGTCGCGTCTTCAGGTACGCTTCGCTCAAATTGGGTCGCTCTCGCTCCGGGAGCTGTTCGGTCAAGCCCAGCGCCTCTCCGTGCGGGGTGATCGTCACCTTTTGCACCGGATCCGCGCCCGGCGTGAGCCACGCGACGACCGTGTGACCGGACTCGTGATACGCGACGACCCGCCGGTCTTCCGGATCGACGAGTTGCGGGTGAGCCGCCCCCAGACGCACTTTGTCCAATGCCTCTTCGAAGTCGGCCATCGTCACGGCGGTATGGTTGAGGCGCGCCGCACCCAGCGCCGCTTCATTGCACAGATTGGCGAGATCGGCGCCGCTCATGCCCATCGTCATGCCGGCCAGCGCCTTCACGTCGACGTCGCTCGCGAGCCGCAGGTCGCGCATGTGAATGCGCAGGACCCCTTCGCGCCCGTCCCGGTCCGGGACGTCGACCGTCACCTGACGATCGAACCGCCCCGGCCGCAGCAAGGCGGGATCGAGGACGTCGGCCCGGTTCGTGGCCGCGAGCACGATGATGTTGATGCGCGGATCGAACCCGTCCAGCTCGCCCAAGAGCTGGTTGAGAGTCTGCTCGCGCTCGTCGTTGACGGCGCCGACGCCGGCTCCGCGGCGGCGCCCAACCGCGTCGATCTCGTCGATGAAGATGATCGCGGGCGCGGCCTTCTTGGCCTGATCGAAGAGATCGCGCACGCGGCTCGCACCGACGCCGACGAACAGCTCGACGAACTCCGAGGCATTGAGGCTGAAGAAGGGCACGCCGGCTTCGCCGGCAACCGCGCGGGCCAGCAAGGTCTTGCCGGTCCCCGGCGGCCCGACCAGCAGCACGCCCTTGGGGATGTGCGCGCCCAAGGCGTGATACTTCGCCGGATTCTTGAGGAAGTCGACTTCCTCTTCGAGCTCGGCCTTGGCCTCGGTGGCGTTGGCAACGTCGTCGAAGGTGACCTTCGGCTGGTCGGACGTGTAGCGCTGCGGTTTCGCACGGCCGAAGCTGAAGACGGAGGACGCGGCGCCCGAGCCGGCCCGTTGCGCCATGAAGATGAAGAACGCGAACAGCAAGAGGGCGGGGAGCCAGGCCAGCAGGGCACCGAGCCAGGCCGGAGCCGTCGCCGCTACGTCGACGGTGACGTGGTGACCCTCGAGCAGCGGCATCAGCCCGGCGTCGCCGATCGTTTGTGGGTACGTCGTGTGAAAGGCCGTGTAGGGGATGGGTGACGCCGAGGGTTCCGGCCGCGCAGCGTAGGGCTTCGCGAAGGTCCCGCTGATTTGATCGCCGTTGAGTTGGACGTTCGCAACGTTGCCGGCGCCGACTTGCGTCAAGAGCGTGCTGTACGGGATCGCGATCGTCTCGGCTCCCGGGCGCGTGAAGAACGCGATGACGTTCCAGGCGACCAGCAGCGTGATGAGCGCGAACCACCAATGGGGCAACCCGGTGGGCTGAGGTCCACCGGGCTGCGGTCCAGCCGGCTTGGGGTCCGTGGGCGGACGCGGTATCAGGGCCACGCGATCAGCCTCGGGTAAGCTCCGCCTCGATCGCCGCGATCAGCGCGGGATCGTCCGGTGCGACGTCGGGCGCGAAGCGCGCGACGACCTCACCACTCCGTCCGACGACGAACTTCTCGAAGTTCCACATGATGTCGTCGGGCTTGCGATCGGCCAGCAGCCCCTTGGACTCGAGCCGCGCCGCGAGTTGACCGCCTTCCTTCGGGCGTGCCTGCGGTTGGGCGCCGATCAGCTCGTCATACAGCGGGTGCCGACCCTCCCCCTTGACGACGATCTTCTCGAACATCGGGAACGTCACCGCGAACCGCGTCTCGCAGAACTGCGCGATCTCATCGTTCGTCCCCGGCTCCTGCGCGCCGAACTGGTTGGCCGGGAAGCCCAGCACGGCGAAGTTCCGGTCGCGATAGCGCTCGTAGAGGTCCTGCAGCCCCGCGTACTGCGGCGTCAGTCCACACTGCGAAGCGACGTTGACGACGAGGAGGACACTGCCCCTGAACTCACCCAGACGCGTCTCGGAACCGTCGATCCGCCGCAGCGGGATCTCTTGCAACGTGGTGGCGCTCATGATACCTCTTTCTCGTAAGCTCGGGGACGGTTGCCGCAGAGAGCCGGGTTACTCCTGTGCTCCGGCGACCCGAAAACGGCGGCCGCTGACCGTGTGGCCGGCGTCGGGGGCGAGGCGGACGAAATTGACGGCGGCCAGAACGCCGATCGCGGCGACGACCACGAACGCGACGTGGAAATCGGCGACGGTGTAGGGGACGGCCGTGGCCGGGTGCGCGAGGGCGGCGAGGTGCAAGACGATCGCCGCCAGCGCGACCGCGATGCCGAACGAGAGCTGCTGGAGCGTGCTGGCGAACGAGGTTGCGCCGCTCATGCGCGCCGGCGGCACGTCGGCGTAGGCCAGCGTGTTGATGCCGGTGAAGGCGAGCGATCGCACGACGCCGATGTAGCCGAGCACCAGGACGATCGCGAGCGCGGGCGTGCGCGGCACGAAGAGCGCGCAGCTCAGGATGCCGAGCGCGAGCAGCAGCGCGCTGGTCACGAGCAGGGTGCGAAAGCCCAGCCGGCGCACGGCGCCGGTGGTGAACGCCTTGGTGCCAACGTCGCCGACCGCGCAGGCCAGCACCAGCAGTCCGGAGGCGAGCGGCGTCATCCCGAAGCCGACCTGGAAGAGCAGCCCCCACAGGAACGGCGTCGTCCCGACGACCAGGCGTACGCAGGTCCCGCCCCAGACCGACGCGGCGAACGTCGGGATGCGCAGCAGGCCGTAATCGAGCAACGGATGCGTCGCGCGCCGTGCGTGCCGCACGCTCCACCAACCCAGCGCCGCGCCGAGCGCGAGCAGCCCGAGCGCGGGCGCGAGACGGTCACCGCGGCCGATGTCGTCCAAGCCGAGCATGATCACGGCCAGGCTCGCGCCGGAGAGCAGAAAGCCCGGCAGGTCGAACGGACGGCGCTCACCCTCGCGCCCAGCCGGCAGGTAGAGCAGCGTCAGCAGCACGCCCAGCACGCCCAGCGGCAGGTTGAGGAAGAAGATCCAGCGCCACGAGGCGTAGGTCGTGATGACCCCGCCGACCGGCGGACCGAGCATGGTCGCGACCAGGCCCGGCGTGGTGAGCAGCGCGGTCGCGCGAACGAGATCGCGCTTCTCGGTCGTCCGCAGCACCACGAGGCGGCCGACCGGAACCATCATCGCGCCGCCGATCCCTTGCAGGATGCGCGCCAGCGTGAACTGGGGGAGGCTCTGCGCGACGCCGCACACGGCCGAGGCGAGCGTGAAGATGGCGATCGCGGCGATGAAGATGCGGCGCGCGCCGAAGCGGTCGGCCGTCCAGCCGCTGATCGGGATGAACACGGCGAGCGTCACCAAGTACGCCGAGATCCCGACGCCGACGTCGACCGCGTTCTCGCCGAACGAGCGCGCCATCTGCGGCAGGGCCGTTGCGATCACCGTCCCGTCGAGCAGCTCCATGAAGAGCGCGCACGAGACGACGAGCGCGACGATCGACGCACGCCGTTCTGCGGTCATCCTCTGGTCCCAACCGTCCCGAAGGCGGGTGGGTTCCGTGCGCGGGCCGCGCTCAGGGCTTCAGAAAGGGATTCGTGCGCAGCAGAAGCTCGGGGAAGCGCGCGAGCTGGAAGGTCGCGTCGAAGGGGAGCCGCTCGACGCGACCGTAGCCGAGCGCGTGCGGCTGGGAATGATGCAGCAGCACGTTTGCATCCAGGTCGACGACGAGGTAGTCCGGGATACCGAATCGAGCGTAGAGCCGCACTTTCGGCCCAAGATCCTTGGCCAGCGACGTGTCCGCTATCTCGATCAGGCACAGGATCTCAGCGGGGGTCGGCGGGCGACCGCGCTCGTCGTATGCGTCCGGGACGAGGAGGGCGAGATCGGGCTGCGGTTCATTGCGGTCGCCGAGTGGGAACGAGCCTTGCGGGACGACGAGCACTGCCGGGCCAAGCTCGCCGTAGAGGTAGCCGGTGATCGCGGCGTGGCGCTGCCAATGGCGCGGGCTGATCGGGCTCATCTCGACGATCAGGCCCTCGAGCAGCTCGACGCGCTCGTCCTCGAACAGCCCGACCTGGGCCATTCGATGATACTCGGCGACGCTGAAGGGTCGCGGTGAGAGCACGGCCATATCACTCATCTCACGGTACGCTCCGTGGTTTGCCGATTCGTGAGCGCGTGATTGCGCCCTTTGCGGATCGCGTCGACGTCGTTGCTCAGATCTCGGCTTCGCCCTCGAGATAGAAGACGCATGTGCCTTCCAGCTCGACACGGTCGCCAACCAATCGGCAAACGATCTCGCCGCCCCGCGGCGAGAGTTGGGCGGCGCGAAACGCGGTCTTGCCGATGCGTTCGGCCCAAAACGGCGCCAGCGTGCAGTGCGCGCTGCCGGTCGCGGGATCTTCGGGGATCCCCTTGGCCGGCGCGAAGTAGCGGCTGACGAAGTCGTAGCCGCCGTCGCCCGCCGCGGTGACGATCACCCCGTCGCGGTCCAGCCGGGCGAGCGCCGCGATGTCGGGCGCCAGCTCGCGCACGGCCTGCGCGCTCGCCAACAGGGCCATATAGTTGAAGGCGTCGGCGCGGACCTCGAGCGGAGCGACCCCCAGCGCGGCGGCGAACGCGGGCGATGTCGAGACCGGCGCGGCCGGCCGGGCGGGGAAGTCCATGACGTAGCCTGCCGCCGCCCGGTGCACCGTCAGCGGGCCGCTGGCCGAGTGGAAGACGACCCCGCGGCGAGCGGGCTCGAGCCGCTCCAGGACCACCGCGGCGCTGGCCAGCGTGGCGTGGCCGCAAAGCGGCACCTCGACGGTCGGCGTGAACCAGCGCAGACGGTAGTCGCCGCCCTCGGCGACCAGAAAAGCCGTCTCGGCCAGGTTGTTCTCGGCCGCGACGGCCTGCAGCGTCGCGTCGGCCGGGAAACGCTCCAGCGGCATGACGGCAGCGGGATTCCCCGCGAACCGGCGCGGCGCGAAGGCGTCGACGTGAAAGATTGGGGTGCGCATCCGTAGCTCCTCGTAGCAGGCCATTTGAGGGTGAGGACTGGAATATACGCGTAAATCAGCCTTAAGTTCAATATCCAATTAGGAATTGGCTTGGTAGAAGAGAGCCGACATGGCGACGCCTCCAGCGCTGGATGACCTCGGCTTCCAGCCCGATCCCAGCGATCCGCAGCCGATCTACCTGCAGCTGACCGCGGCCCTGGCCGGCGCGATCCGGGCCGGCCGCATCGCCGTCGGGGCGCGGCTCCCCTCGGAGCGGCTCTACGCCGCGCGGCTGGGCGTCAGCCGCACGACCGTCACCGCCGCCTATCACGAGTTGAAGGCCGCGGGCCTGGTGCGCGGCTACGTCGGACGCGGGGCGGTCGTGATCGCCGACGACCCGGATCGCCGGTTCGCCGATGCGATCGCGTGGCCGCAGCTCGCCTCGCGGTTGGCCCGACCGACGCAGCCGAACGTCGCGGCCGTCGAGCCGGGCCGCATCTCGTTCGCCGACGGCTGGCTGCACCCGAGCCTGACGCCGCGCGCCGCGCTGGCGGTCTGCGCGGCGAAAGCCCTGGAAGACCCGGACGTCGTGACCAAGGCGGCGCCGATCGTGGCGTTACCAGCGCTGCGCGACGCACTGCTCGAGCTGCTGCGCACGAACGGCGTCGTGCCGGCGCCGGGCGAGATCCTCATCACCGGCGGCGCCCAGCAGGGTCTGAACGTCATCGCCCGCGCCTTGATCTCGCCCGGCGACGTGGTGGTCTGCGAGAGCCCCACCTGGCACGGCGCCTTCCGGGCGTTCCGCGCCGCGGGAGCGGACGTGGCGGGCGTGGCGATGGATCGCGAAGGCGTCGACCCCGATGCACTGGAGGACGCATTGGTCCGCCTGCGCCCGATCTTCGTCTATCTGATCCCGACCTTCCATTGCCCGACGGGTCGCCTCTTGGGTCTGGAACGGCGGCGGCGGATCCTGGAGCTGTGCGCGCGCTTTCGCACGCCGATCGTCGAGAGCCATGTCTACGGCGACATCGCTTTCGGCCAGCCGCCGCCGTCGTTGAAGAGTCTCGACGAGGCGGGGATCGTGATCCATCAGGGCAGCGCCTCGAAGACCGTCAGCCCGGCGCTGCGGCTGGGTTGGCTGGTCGCGCCGCGCGCCGCGATGGAGCTGTTGGCGCCGGCCAAGGCGAGCCTGGACCTCTCGACGCCCGCGCTGACGCAGGCCATCCTGGCCGGATTCTTGAGCGGCGGCGCGTATGCGAGCCATCTGCCGCAGTTTCGCGCGGCGCTCCAAACGCGGCGCGACGCGCTGATCGCGGCACTCGCCGCGCATTGCCCCGAGCTGCGCTGGCTGACACCGCAGGGTGGGCTCTACCTGTGGGCGCAGCTGCCGCAGTTCAGCCGGGCGTCCGACGTCGAGGCCGCCGCGGCCGAGGCGGGCGTCTCGGTGCGCGGCGGCGAGGCGTTCTTGCCCGACGGCGGGACGTCGAGCCACATCCGGTTGTGTTACGCATCGCCCGCCGCCGACGAGATCGCCCCAGGCGCGCAGCGTCTAGGCCAGGCGGTGCGAACCGTGCTGCACCGAGGGCGCGATCCGGCCGCGCGCGCCGCGGCGTTCGCCTCGGTCTAGCCGGCCGCGACGATGCCGGCGAGTTCGTCCTCGACGTGCACGGCGATGATCTCGTCGAACGAACGCTCGGCGCGAAAGCCGAGCGCCAGCGCGCGCTGCGGATCGAAGGCGCGCGGCCAGCCTTCGACGATGCGCGCGATCGCCGCGTTCGGTTCGCGCCGAATCCGCCGCAGCGCGCCGTCGCCGCCGATGCGGCGCAACGCGGCGAGCTCCTCGCCGACGCTGGCGCAGAGGCCGGGCAGCGAGAGCGACCGGCGCCCGCCGAGCGGCGCGAGATCGATCGCCGCGGCGTGGGTCAGAAAGCCGACCGCGGCGCGTGGGGAGGCGAACCAGTGGCGCACCTCGTCACCGACCGGGAGCACCGCTTCGAGACCGGCCAGCGGTTCGCGCACGATGCTCGAGAAGAACCCGGAGGCGGCGCGATTCGGCGCGCCGGGGCGGACGCAGATCGTCGGCAACCGCAGCGCGATGCCGTCGAGGATGCCGCGCCGCGAATAATCGGTGAGCAGCAGTTCGCAGATCGCCTTCTGCGTGCCGTAGCTGGTCAGCGGCGTGGTGAAGAAGTCATCGCCGATGACGTCGGGGAGCGGCGCTCCGAAGACGGCGACCGACGAGGCGAAGACGACGCGCGGACGATAGCGCTGGCCGGCCGCGCGCTCGTGAATCGCATCGAAGAGCTGCCGCGTTCCGTCCAGGTTCACGCGGTAGCCCTTGCCGAAGTCGGTCTCGGCTTCGCCGGAGACGACGGCGGCGAGGTGGAAGATGACTTCTGGAGCGGCGGCGACGAGGTCGCGCGCCGTTCCCGGTACGGACAAGTCGGCCGTCTTGCGGACGGGGCCGCCGGGCGACTCGGCCGGGCCGGTCGAGTGGTCCACGTCGACCAGCGTGAGCGTACCGATCTCCCGCCGCCCGATGCACCCGTCACGGACGAGCTGCGCCGCCAGCTTTCGGCCGAGCATGCCCGCGGCGCCGGTGATCAGGACATGCATGCGCCGATCCTTAGCGAGGACGAGATCGATACCTTGCGCGCCGTAACGCGGACCCGCTGATGCCGCAGCTCGCCGCCAATCTCAGTTGGCTCTTCACCGAGCTGCCGTTGAGCGAGCGGTTCGCGGCGGCCGCGACCTGCGGCTTTCGCGGCGTCGAGGTGCTCTTTCCGTACGAGCTGCCCGCGCCGGCCGTGCGCGAAGCGTTGACGGCGCACAGCCTCGAACTCGCCCTGATCAACCTGCCCGCCGGCGACTGGGCCGCCGGCGACCGCGGACTCACCGCGCTCCCGGGTCGCGAGGCCGAGTTCGACGCCGCGCTGCAGATGGCGCTGGCCTATGCGCGATGCTGCGGCTGCCGCCGCGTGCACGCGATGGCCGGGCTGCTGGCGCCGGGCGCCGACCGGGCGGACGCCGAGCGGACCTACGCTGCGAACCTGCGGCGCGCGGCACGGGCGGCGGCCGACTCCGGCGTCACCGTGCTCATCGAGCCGCTCAACGCGGTCGACAATCCCGGCTATCTGCTGCGAACGACGGACCAGGCGCTCGAGATGATCGCGCGCGTCGACGAGCCCAACCTCGCCTTGCAGCTCGACCTCTATCACACGCAAATCAGCGAAGGCGACCTCGAACGCCGCATCCGCGCGCTGGCCGGCCGCTACGCGCACGTGCAGATCGCCGGCAACCCGCAGCGGCGCGAGCCCGACGAGGGCGAGGTCAACTACGGCTATCTGCTCGACGTGCTCGACCAGACCGGCTACACCGGTTGGGTCGGCTGCGAGTATCGCCCGCGCGGCCAGACCCAGGCCGGACTCGGCTGGGCGCGGCGCTATCTCGCGGGCTGAAACGCGGCGGTCGCCGCGGTCAGGAAACGCGATGCGCGTGCAGGATGCTGATCGGCGGACTGAGCGACTCGCCGGTGGCCGCGGCGTCGTGGATGCGGCGCACCACGTCCATCCCCCGCACGACGTGGCCGAAGACCGCGTAGCCGGGGCCGAGCGGACCGCCGGCGTCGAGGAAGCTGTCGTCGCCCAGGTCGATGAAGAACTCGGTCGTCGCGGAGTTGGGGTCGGCCGTGCGCGCCATCGCGAGTGCGCCGTCGGTATTGCGCAGCCCGCTGCCGCTGGTCGGTTCGAGCGTGATCGGCGGCAGGGCGGCGGCGCGCGGGCCGAGGCCGCCCTGGATCACCTCGATGCGGGACTCCGGCTCGCTGCGCTTGTTGACCGTCCGATAGAACGTCGCGCCGTCGTAGGCGTGCGTGTCGACGTAGTGGAGGAAGTTGCGCGCGGTGCGCGGCGCATGTTCGACGTCGACGCGCACGACGATCGTGCCGGCGCTCGTCTCCAGCGCGACGTCGACCGGCGGCGCCGGGTCGGCGCTCGCCGAGCGCAGCGGGAGCGCGGTCGCGACGAGCGCAAGGAGGGCAACCGCGCCCCAGGCTCGCAGCGCGAGACGAATCGGATGCACGCAGGATCTCCGCAAGAGTCAGGAAGCCGACCCCGCCCTTCACGCCGTGCCGGCCGTCGGCCTCCCGGGCTCGCCTGGGTCGGCGACGAAGGTGCCGGGCGGACCGTCGTGGATGCCTAGAGGTCCTAGATGCCAGAGGAAGATGGGATTCGAACAGGCAACGGCCGTCCTTCGTCCGGCGCGGGTGTGATGTAATGGCAGCCTGCGACCTTCCCAAGGTTGATGCGCGGGTTCGATTCCCGCCACCCGCTCCAAACGCTCCGGGCGACGTAGCCAAGTGGTAAGGCAGAGCTCTGCAAAAGCTCCACCCCCAGTTCGATTCTGGGCGTCGCCTCCAACCATTCTGCTGGTGGCCGCCCTCCTGGCGACGGCGATCCTCGGCCCGCTGATCGGCGTGCACCAGCTCGACGCCGCCTCGAACGCCGAGGTTCGCCTCAGCACCGCGCGGGTCGATCTCGACACCTTGGTGCAGCGGCAGCTCGGCGAGGAGACCGGGCTGCGCGGCTACGTCGCGACGCGCGACCCGTCATTCTTCGAACCCTCGCTGCCGCCGGACGCGGACTTCGACGCCTTGGCGCTCAGCGTCGAGGCCCGGCTCGAGCGCGAGGGGATCCCCAGCGCCGGCGCGACGCTCGAGGACCTGCGCAGCACCCACCAGACGTGGGAGGACGAGGTCGCGTTGCCGCTGATCCGCGACCCGGGCGCCGCCGACGCCTACAAACGCGAAGCGCAGGGGAAGACGCTGACCGAGCAGCTCGCGCGCGACGTGGGCCGCATGCAGGACGCGCTGATCGTCGCCGAGGTCGGTGTCCAACAGACGATGCGACGCCGGATCAATACGACGGTCGCGATCAGCGCCGCCTTCGTGACGCTATTCGCGCTGGTCGCGCTGCGCTACGCGCTCGGCCGGTCGGCGGCCCAGTGGCGTTTCGAGCGCGAACGCTCGCTGGTCGACGCGCTGCAACGCACCTTGCGAGTCCCCGGCCGGCGGCTCCCGCATACGCAACTGGGTTCGGCCTACGCGTCGGCGACCAGGGAGGCACTGGTCGGCGGCGACCTGCTCGATGCCTGGCATGCCGGGCCGGACTCCGGCTGGATTCTGCTGGCTGATGCGAGCGGGAAGGGGATCGACTCGGCCCGCCAGGCGGCCTTCGCGCAGTACGCCGTGCGCGCGCTGGCGGCCGAGGCCGACGATCCGGCCGACGTCGTGGGGCGTTTCAACCGGCTCTTCCTGCAGACGTTCGACGATCCGTCGAGTTTCGTCGTCCTCTTTCTGGGTGCGTTCGACGCGCGCGCGCTGACGCTGCGCTATGCGAGTGCCGGCCATGGGACGGCCTACGTACGGCGTGGGAGGTCGATCGAGCAGTTGCCGCCGACCGGTCCGATCATCGGGTTGGACGCCGACGAGCGGTACATGAACCGGACGGTCTCGCTGGCCTCCGGCGATCTGGTCCTGCTGGCGACCGATGGCCTCTGCGAGGCGCGCGACGCGGCCGGTGAGCTGCTGGGCGAGGATCGCATCGTCGCGCTCCTGCGCGAGGGGCCGACCGACCCGCAGGCGCTGTGCGATCTGCTGGTCCGCTCGGCCGAGGACTTCAGCGGTGGGGTCCAGGACGATTTGGCGATCGTCGCCCTGCGCGTCGTACAACAGGACGACGGCGTCACGACGCCGTTCAGCGCAATCGGCGGGAGCGTCGCGGGCTGACCACGCCGCGCTCGCAGAACAAAGCGGGTCCGGCGGCGAAGAGCGACGGGTCGTGTTGGCCCGCCGAATCATCCCCTGCCTGGACATCAAGGACGGCCGCGTCGTCAAAGGCGTGCGGTTCGTCGACCTGAGCGACGCCGGTGACCCGGTCGCGCTGGCCCGTCGCTACGAAGAGGAAGGCGCCGACGAGCTGGTCTTCCTCGACATCACCGCGACCGTCGAAGGACGCCGCGCGACGCTGGCCGTCGTGCGCGCCGTCGCACGCGAACTGACCATTCCGTTCGCGGTCGGCGGTGGTGTGAACGGCGTCGACGACGTCAACGCGCTGTTGCGTGCCGGCTGCGACAAGGTCAGCATCAACTCGGCCGCCGTGCGCGACCCGGCGCTGGTGCGCGCGGCCTCGGAGCACTTCGGGGCGCAGTGTATCGTGGTCGCGATCGATGCGCGCCGCGCAGCCGGCGTGCCGTCGGGTTTCGAGGTCGTCGTCGACGGCGGCCGCACCCCGACCGGCCGCGACGCGGTCGCCTGGGCCGCCGAGTGCGAACGGCTCGGCGCCGGCGAGTTGTTGGTGACCTCGATCGATTCCGACGGGACGCGCAGCGGCTACGACCTGGTGCTGACGCGGGCCATCCGCGATGCGTGCAACCTGCCGGTGATCGCCTCCGGCGGCGCCGGCGCGATCGTCGATTTCCTCGACGTGTTCCGGGTCGCCGACGCCGACGCGGCGCTGGCCGCCTCGCTGTTTCACTACGCCGAACTCGAGATCGCGGCGCTGAAGGACGCACTCGCCGACGCCGGGATCGTCGTGCGGCGCGAGCCGGTGCCGGTATGATCGCGCTCGCCGAGTTGCGCTGGGACGCCGCCGGCCTGGTCCCGGTGGTGATCGCCGACGCGAGCACAGGGACGGTGCTGACGCTGGCGTACGCCAACCGCGAGGCCGTCGAACGGACGCTGGCGACCGGCTCGACGTGGTTGTGGAGCCGGTCGCGCGGGATGCTGTGGAACAAAGGCGCGACCTCGGGAAACACGCAGCGCGTCATCTCGATCTCGGTCGACTGCGACAGCGACGCGTTGCTGTACCGCGTCGTCCCAGCGGGACCGGCCTGCCACACGGGTGCGGTCTCGTGCTTCGCGACGACGCAGCCGCTGCCGGGCGCCGACGAGGAACCGTCGGGTGCCGCCTTCGCCGGCGCGGTGGCGGCGTTGGCGCGTACGATCGCCGAGCGCAAGGCGCATCCGCCGGAGGGTTCGCGCACGGCGCGGCTGTTCGCCGGCGGCGTCGACCGCATCGGCAAGAAGATCGGCGAGGAGGCGACCGAGGTCGTCATCGCCGCGAAGAACGCCGATCGCGGCGAGCTGGTGTGGGAGACCGCGGACCTCCTCTACCATCTGTTGGTGCTGCTCGCCGAGCGCGACATCGCGCTCGACGAGGTGGGGGCGGAGCTATCGCGACGCGCCCGGCCGGCGAACTCGTAGGGCTCGCGGGCCTCGGCCCTCAGACCGCGGCGAAGCTCGCCGAGGTCGGCGTTCACACGCCGGGCGATCTGCTCGCCTACCTGCCGCGCGCCTATCGCGACTGGCGCGAGCCGATGCCGATCGCCGGCCTGCAGGAAGGTGAAGCGATCGTCGTGGGCCGCGTCGCGCGGGTGAAGGAACGCCCCGGCCGCTTCCCGTTGATCACCGTCGACCTGGCCGACGAGAGCGGCGTCGTCCAAGCGAAGTGGTTCGGACGCCGGCACCTGTTCGGGCGCTTCGCCGCCGGGGACCGGTTGTTCGTCGCCGGCCGCGTGGCGCGTACGGGGCTGCTCCCCGAGCTGAACGTGACCACGCACCGCGTGCTGCGCGAGGACGAACGCTATGTGGGCGAGATCGTCCCGATCTATGCGGCGACCAAGGATCTACCATCGCGCCTGATCCGCACGCTGATCGCCAAGAACCTCGATCGCCTGATCGCGCAGCACGTCGACGCGCTCCCGCCCGAGCTGGTGCGTTCGTTCGGTTTTCCGCCGCTGGTGCAGGCTTGGCGCACCGTCCATGCGCCGCGCGATCCGGCCGAGCTCGGCCCGGCGCGCGAGCGGATCGTCTTCGACGAGTTCTTCGCGATCGCGCTCGCCGCCGCGCTCAAGCGCGCGCGGCGCGAGGCCGAGGGTGGCGCGCGCGTCCTCGAGACGCCGGACGGTTTCTGGGACGCCTTCGTCGCACAGCTCCCGTTCACGCCGACCGGCGCGCAGCGGCGCGTGGTCGCGCAGATCTGGGCTGCGATGGGCCGCACGGCGCCGATGAATCGTCTCTTGCAGGGCGACGTCGGCAGCGGGAAGACGCTGGTCGCGGCGGCGGCGATCGCGCTGGCGCACCGCGGCGGCGCGCAGTCGGCGCTGATGGCGCCGACCGAGATCCTGGCCGCCCAGCACGCCGCCAAGCTGGCCCCGCTCTTGCTCCCGTTCGGGATCGCGGTCGAGGCGGTGTTCGGCTCGATGGGCGCGCGCGAGCGGCGCCGTGCCGAAGAGCGGATCGCCTCGGGCGAGGCGGGGCTCGCCGTCGGAACGCACGCGCTGCTGACCGAGAGCGTGACCTTCGCCGACCTGGGCCTGGTCGTCATCGACGAGCAGCAGCGTTTCGGCGTGCGGCAGCGGGCCGCGTTGCGCGCCAAGAGCGGCGCGCCGCACACGCTTGCGATGACGGCGACGCCGATCCCGCGGACCCTGGCGCAGACGAAGTTCGCCGACATGGACCTCTCGATCATCGACGAGCTGCCGCCGGGGCGCACCCCGATCCGCACCTTCGTGATCCGAGCGGCGCGCAAGGCGATGGTCTACGACTTCGTCCGCAAGAACGTCGAGGCGGGCCGGCAGGCGTACGTCGTCGCGCCGGCGATCGACGGCTCGGAGTCGGCGCTGACCGGCGCGCTGGCCGAGGCGCAGACGCTGCGCACGCGCGTCTTCCCCGATCTGCGCGTCGACGTGCTGCACGGCAAGCTGCCCTCCCGCGAGAAGGAGGCGGTGATGGATCGCTTCAAGCGCCACGAAAGCGACGTGCTGGTCGCGACGACCGTCGTCGAGGTCGGCGTCGACGTCCCCAACGCCTCGGTGATGGTCGTGCTCGATGCGCAGCGCTACGGCCTGGCGCAGTTGCACCAGCTGCGCGGGCGGGTCGGCCGCGGCGTCGCCGAGTCGTTCTGCGTCTTGGTCGCGCCGGCCGACGCGGCGGAGCTCGAGCGGCTGCACGTGCTCGAGGAGACGACCGACGGCTTCGCGATCGCCGAGGCCGACCTGCGCTTGCGCAATGCCGGCGAGCTGGCGGGGACCGCGCAGGCCGGCGAGATGGGCACCATCGGCAGTATCGTCGACGACTTCGCGCTGTACATGAAAGCAAAGGCGGCCGCCGATGCGATCGTCGCCGGCGATCCGGCGCTGAGCGCGCCCGAGCACGCCGCGCTGCGCGCGCTGGTCGACGCCAACGTCTCGGCCCGCGTGGTGTTGGTGACGGCGTGAGGGCACCCTTCGCGCTCGGCTTCGACTTCGACCACACGCTGGGCTTCGACCACGGCTTGGAGCGGCGCGCGTTCTACGCGCTGGCCGACGAGGTCGGCGTGCCGATCGATCCACACGACGGCGTCTGGCCGACGCGCTTGGAGGGGCTGCTCGACGCGTTTCGCCAGGACCGCCTCTCGCGGGACGCGATGGTGGCGCGCTTCGGCGAGTGGTTGGGCGTGCGCGACCTGAGGCCGCAGCAGTGGGAGGCGCAGTGCTACGCCTTGGTCGACGCGCTGGTGATGCCGGTCGACGGGGCGCGCGAGCTGCTGGCGGCTCTGCGCGAGCGGGGCATCCCGCGCGCGATCCTGACCAACGGCTGGACGCCGCTGCAGCAAAAGAAGGTCGCCCGCGCGCTCGGCGATGAGGCGCGGGATCTGCGGGTGCTCGTCAGCGACGCGATCGGCGCGGTGAAGCCGGAGCGCGCGGCGTTCGACGCGCTGGTCGCCGCGCTGGGGGCGCCGCGCGAGCGCTGCTGGTACGTCGGCGACAATGCGCGCGGCGACGTCGGCGGCGCGCTGGCGGCCGGGCTGCGCGCGGTCTGGTTCGACGCCGACGACGCGAGTTATCCACAGGATCTCCCCAGCCCGACACTGCGGATCGTCGCGTTGCGGGAGCTCGAGGCGCTGATCGAGAATACGTTGGTCCCATAGGATGGGGACGCTCACGATTACCGGGGGGACCCTGCGCAGCCGCCGCGTCTCGACGCCGAGCGGCCGGGGAGTCCGACCGACCCCCGCCCGCGTCAAGGAAGCGCTGTTCTCGATCCTCGGTGCGCGCGTCGAGCGCGCACGGGTGCTCGACCTCTTCGCCGGGAGCGGCGCGCTCGGCTTCGAGTCGCTCTCGCGCGGCGCGAGCCACGTCACCTTCGTCGAGCGCCACCGCCCGACGGCCGATGCGCTGCGCGTCACGGCGCGCGAACTCGGCGTCGCCGAGCACGTCGCCGTGATCGCCACCCCGGCCGAACGGGCCGCGCGGATCGTCGAGGGGCGGTTCGATCTCGTCTTCGCCGATCCGCCGTACGCGCAGCCGTTTCCGGCGCCGGTGTTCGCGACGCTGCAGGCGCGCGGCGCGATCGACGCGGGTTCGACGGTCGTCTACGAGCACGCGGCGCGCGATCCCGGTCCCGACGATCCGGCGCTGCGGCTCGAGCGCAGCGAGCGCTACGGTGAGGTCGCGCTGGCCTTCCTGCGGCCCAGTGAGGCGGCGGCGTGAACGGCGTCCCGGGCCGCACAGGCCAGGCCGCGATCTACCCGGGCTCGTTCGACCCGCTGACCGTCGGCCACCTCGACGTCATCGAGCGCGCTGCGCAGATCTTCGAGCACGTCCTGGTCGCCGTCGTCGTCAACCCGCAGAAGCGCGAACCGCTCTTCTCGCTGGACGAGCGCGAGCAGATGATCCGCGAGGCGGTCGCCCACGTCGCGAACGTCGAGATCGCGCATTTTCGCGGGCTGCTGGCCGACTTCGTGCGCGCGCGCGGCGCCAGCGTGATCGTCAAAGGTCTGCGGGTCGTCTCCGACTTCGAGAGCGAGATGGCGACCGCGTTGATGAATCGCTCGCTCTCGGGCGTCGACACCTGCTTTCTGCCCAGCGATCCGCGCTGGTCCTTCGTCAGCTCGACCCTCGTCAAAGAGGTCTACAACCTGGGTGGCGACGTCGCCGAATTCGTCCCGCCCTCCGTCCTGCGCCTCATGCGCGCCAAACGCCAGGCCGCCCGTTAGGAGGTTCGACCACCCATGTCCGTCTACCGCGTGATCGACAAGCTCGAAGCATCCGTCAAGCAAGGCACCGTGCTGCCGCTGGGGTACCGCGTGGTGAGCGAGGAGAAGCTGCTCGAGTTGATCGAGAAGCTGCGCGCCTCGCTGCCCGAGGAAGTCGGCCGGGCGCGCACGATCGCGCGCAGCGGCGAGAAGCTCGTGCGCGACGCGCAGGAGAGAGCGCAAGCGATCGTCGACGAGGCCTCGACCGCGCAGACGCAGCTGATCGACGACCACGAGATCGTCCGTCGCGCGCGGACGACCGCCGAGACGGTCCTGCGCGATGCGGAGCAGCGGGCGGTGCGCGTGCGCGAAGGCGCCGACGCCTACGCCGCCCAGGTGCTGACCGACCTCGACGCGCGCCTCTCGACCGCGTTGGGTTCGGTGAAGAAGGGGATCGACGCGCTGGCCAGCTCGAAGGCCGCGACGATGGCCACGCCCGCCGTCCCGACGCTGGCCGACGCGGCAGCGCAGTCGAAGCGGGTCGCGTTCGACGCGCAGCACGAGACGGCGGAGCTCGAGTCGGTCTGAGTCTCGGCCGTCTCTCCGCCGAGCCGGCGACGCAGCGTCCGGACCTGCTCGCCGTGCCGGTCGCGGTCGCGCTCGCCGCGCTCGACCCCGCGCTGCGCGAGCAGGTCGCCGTCGCCGAGATCGACCCAGCGCTCGCGGACACGGCGGCGTTCTGCGAGCGTTACGGCGTCGCGCTCGACCGTTCGGCGAACTGCGTCGTGCTTGCCGCGCGTCGCGAGAGCCGGAGTTGGTTCGCGGCGTGCGTCGTGTTGGCGACGACGCGCGCCGACGTCAACGGCGTGGTGAAGAAGATCCTGGGCGCGAGCAAACTCTCGTTCGCCCCGATGGACGACGCCGTCCGCGCGACGGGGATGGAATATGGCGGGATCACCCCGCTCGGACTCCCGCCCGATTGGCCGCTGCTGATCGACGAGCGCGCGGTCGCCGGCGGCGACGTCGTGATCGGCAGCGGCGTGCGCCGCTCGAAGCTCGTGCTACCGGGCGCGCTGCTGGGGCAGCTGCCCGGCGCGCAGGTCCTCGCGATCGCGCTCGCTTAGCGGCTGACGTCCACGTCGTAGACCGTGCCGCCGGCGCCCAGCGTCAGCGCGGCCGCGCCGGTGTACGGCGGGACGTACGCGGTGACCGTGTTGGTCGCGTAGTTCGCCACGAACAGGTTCGATGCGTCGTCGAGCGCTATCGCGACGCCGCCGGCGCTGGGGATGGTGACGGTCGTGCCGGGCGTCGTGTACGGCGGCGCGAACAGCGTCACGCCACTGGGCTGCACGACGAACATCGTGCCGTCACCGCGGAAGGCGACGTCGTACGGGTTGTTGACGCCGTTGGTCAGCGTCGTCGGCGTGCCGGTATACGGCGGCGTAAACTCCAGCATCCCGCTCAAGCCGATGTCGATGAGGAACGCCTCGCCGGTCGGCGCAACGCGGATCGAGGCGGTCATGTTCGTTCCGTTGAGGAGCGTCGGCGCACCGGTATACGGCGGCACGAATTCGTCGGCCGCGCTGCCGCTGAAGTTGCTGACGAACAGGTCCTCGCTGGAGTCGAGCGCCAGGGACGAAGGCAGGTTCACGTCGGTCGTGACCGCGGTCGGCGCGCCGGTGTAGGGCGTCGTCCAGACGAAGACCGTCGAGTTGTCGAACGACGAGACGAACATCTTGCCGTCGGGCCCGATCAGAATGGCGGTCGGATCGCTGAGCGTCCCGGCGCCGATCGAAGTCGGCGCACCGGTGTACGGCGGTGCGTACGCGAGAATCTGGCCGGCGCCCCCGTTGTACTGCGAGTCGACGACGTAGAGGTTACCGACCGCGTCGAACGTGGCGCTCTCGATCAGTTGCAGCGATCCGGTGACGCCGCTCAGCGTGACCGGCGTGCCGGTGTAAGGCGGTGCCCACACCTTATAGACGGAACCGACCGACGCGACCACGTATTGGCCGTGGCCGGTCGCGCTGAACGTCGCGGTGCAGACCGCGCCGCCGGTGGAGCAGGTCGAATCGGGATAGGCCGCCGTCACCGTGAAGGCGCCGGCCGCGCCGCTGCTGGGCGCGGTCAGCGTGAAACTGTTCGGCGCCGCGGCCGTCGGCTGGCCGATGGTGAAACTCGTGCCGCTGCTTTGCGCGATGGTGAACGTCGGCGCACCGGCGCCGACGATGACGTCGCCGTCGGCGTCGAGTCCGACGGCCTGCAGGGTGCCGGATAGCGTCAGCCCAGCGATGGTGAGGCCGGCCGCCATCGACCCGCTGACCGACGCGCTCTGCGCGGCGACCTGGATCGCCGCCGGGACGCCGTTGAGGACGAGCGAGATCGTGTTGCTCTGACCGGCGGCGACGGTGAAGTTCACGTCCTGACCGGCGGAGAGGACGTTCCCGGTAGCGTTGAGGCCGTCGTACGTCGTCACAACCGCGGTGTACGTGCCGGGACTCAGCAGGAGCGAGAGGGTGCAGATCGTCGAGGCGAGCGTCGAGCTGCAGCCGGTGGAGGTCGGGGTGAGGTTCGCGGTTACGTTCTGTGTCGCCGAGCCGGTGATCGCGACGGTGATGCTCTGCGTCGCCGGCGAAATGTAGGCCGGCCGCCGCGCACGTGTCGCCGCGCTCTTGGCCGGCACGTTGACGATGAGGTGGACCGTCTGCCGCCCGGCGGCGGCGGCGGCCTGCCCCGTTGGAGGGACGCTGCGGGCGCCCGGGCTGCAGCCGGCCAGTACCAGCGCGGCTGCAACGAGCATGCCAGCGAGAAGACGCGAGCGGCGGAACGAGCAACACGAAAGCGTCGACGGCGTCATCCCCTGGTCCGTCCCCGCCGCACGGCTCGATCTCCTGCCGTTACAAGGTCGGGGTGAAGTTCAGGTTCTTCACCAGGAAGGCGTAGCGGTCGGCGACTTCGTCGATGATCTTGTCGGTCGGGCGGCCGGCGCCGTGGCCGGCCTTCGATTCGACCCGCAAGAGGATCGGCGCGTCGCCGGCTTGCGCGTACTGCAACGCCGCCGCGAATTTGAAGGAATGCGCCGGGTAGACGCGGTCGTCGTGATCGGAGGTCATCACCAGCGTCGGCGGATAGTGCGTCCCCAGGTGCACGTTGTGGTCCGGTGAGTAGGTGTACAGCCAGTGGAAGGCGTCGGCCGAGGCGGTCGCGTCGCCGTACTCGGGGATCCACGCCTTGCCGACGGTGAAGCGCTGGTAGCGCAGCATGTCGAGCACGCCGACCTCGGGGATCGCCGCCCCGAACAGGTCCGGGCGCTCGGTCAGCGCGGCGCCGACCAGCAGGCCGCCGTTCGAGCCGCCGTTGATCGCCAGCTTCGGCGTCGAGGTGATCTTGCGATCGATCAGTAGCTGCGCCGCGGCGATGAAGTCGTCGAAGACGTGCTGCTTGTTGCCCCGCCAGCCGGCGTGGTGCCAGTCCTCACCGTACTCGCCGCCGCCGCGCAGGGTCGCTTCGGCGTAGGCGCCGCCCAGCTGCAGCCACAGCGCGACGCTCGAGGAGAAATACGGCGTGATCGAGATGTCGAACCCGCCGTAGCCGTAGAGGATCGTCGGCGTCGTCCCGTCCAGCGGCATATCGCGGCGGTGGATCACGAAGACGGGGACGCGAGTCCCGTCCTTGGAGGTCGCGAAGAGCTGCTCGGTGACGTAACGCGTACTGTCGAAGGCGACCTTCGGCCGCACCGACAGCGTGCTCGTCCCGCTGACCGTATCGTACCGGTAGACGGTGGTCGGGAACGTGAACGAGGTGAAGGTATAGTACGCGACCCGGTCCGCGCGCTTCCCTTGCGGCAGGCCGCCGCTGCCGATCCCCGGCAGGTCGATCGCGCCCGCGTCGCGGCCCTGCAGGTCGACGACCCGCACGACGGAGTGCGCGTCGTGCAGGTAGCCCAAATAGAAGTGGTCGCCGATCAACGAGACGCCCTCGAGCTTGTCGCTCCCCTGCGCGGCGATGTCGTGCAGCGCGTGGGTCGGATCGGTCACGTCGAGCCAGGCCAGGCGCCAGCGCGGCGCCGCGGCGTTGGTCTGCAGGTAGATGCGGTTGCCGTCGTCCCCGATCACGTTGTACGTGACGTTCGGATCGAGCGGGAAGATCGCGCGATAACTTCCCTCCGGCTCGTCGCGGCGCCGCCAGGCCAGCGAGTTCCCATCGCCCTTCGCAGTCTCGAGGAAGACGTAGCGTTCATCTTCGGTCGTTTCGGCGGCGACGAACTCGTCGGGACGCGCACTCGAGGCGTAAACGAGGTGGTCGGCCGACTGCGGCGTCCCCAAGCGGTGGAACCACAGCTTCTGCACGCCGAGCGCGGAGAGGGTCGTGTTGGCCGCGGTCGGCGCGTCGTAGCCGCTGTAGTAGAAGCCGTCGTCGCCGATCCAGCTGGCGTCGGAGAACTTGCTCCACTTGATCTCGTCGGGGAGGTCGCGGTCGGTCGCGACGTCGCGCACGTGCCAGGTCTGCCAGTCGGAGCCCGACGACTGCGTCGCGTAGGCCATGTAGCGGCCGTCCCGGCTGAACGCTTGGCCGGCCAGCGCGACGGTGCCGTCGGCGGCCAGGGTGTTCGGATCGAGGAAGACGCGCGCCGGCCCGTCCTCGCCGTCGCGGACGAACAACACGCTTTGGTTCTGCAGACCACTGTTGTGGAAGAAGAACCAGCGCGGCCCGGCGCGGAACGGGGCGCTCAGCCGCTCGTAGTCGAGCAACGAGTGATAGGCGGCTTTGATCGCCGGGCGCTGCGGAATCGCGTCGAGGTAGGACCGGGTGAGCGCGCCCTCGGCCTGGACCCAGGCCGTCGTCTGCGGTGAGTCGACGTCCTCGAGCCAGCGGTACGGGTCGGCGACGACGGTCCCGAAGTAGGTGTCGGTCACCGCGCCGCGCGGCGCGGACGGATAGGTCAGCCGCGCGACGGCGGCGAGCACGGGCGTCGCGACCAAGAGAGCCGCGCAGACGAGAGCGAGCCGGTACATCGGGGGTTCCTTCGTTAGACGGGCGGCGCCTGAACGCCGTGGGCAAACGCCTCGAGGCGCGCGCGGTCGATCGAGCGCACGCGCCCACGGTCGAGCTCGACGGCCGCGGCGTTCTTGAGGCGGATCAGCGCGCGGGCCGCCATGTCGCGGACGGTGCCCGCGGCGGCGGCGATCTGCGCCTGTGAGAGCTTCTCGACGCCGGGCAGCCCGGGCGTCATCCCGACCGTCGCCGGCGCGTACGACATGAGGAACTTCGCGACGCGCTGCAAGACGTGGGCGAAGGCCAGGTCGGCGATGGTGTCGATCGAGCGGCGGCGTGCCTGCGAGGCGGCGGCCAAGAACCCGAGCGCCAGCTCGCTGTCATTGCGCACGGCGTGCAGGACCGCTTCGGAGGGCACCAGCACCAGCGTGCAGTCGGTCAGCGCTTCGGCGCGCGTCGTCGCGCCGCCGCCGTCGAACGTCCCCGACTCGTTGAGCGGATCGTGGGTCAGCCGCTCGCCGAGGGCGTGCGTCTTGCCGTCCGGCGAGAGCAGCGTGTAGACGACCTTGCCGGTGCGCACGAAGCCGAGGTACGGCCACAGCTCGCCCTCGTCGAAGATCGTCTCGCCCGCCCGGTACGCGCGCTCGGTCGCCACCGTCGCCAGATCGGTGACCGTCGACTGCTTGGCGTTGGCAAACGGCGCGGTGTGCGAGAGGAAGGTCGCCGCGTCGACCCGCTCGTCGATCCGCTCGACCCGGATCGTCCAGCGGCCGCTGCCGAGGTTGCGCGCGTCCCAGGAGAAGCGGCCGGCACGGTACTGCTGGAACTCGTTGCGCAGCGAGCGTGGCTCGCTCTCTTCGGAGAGCTCGAGAATCGCGCCGAGTGGGAGCTTGTCGAAGGCGTCGAAGATGCGCGCGCTGCGGTTCTGGGCCGGGAGCGTGCGGGCGTCGATGGTGACCGCCGCCGCGCGGGTCGTGGGCATCGGTGGGTGGGATGCGGCGCAGGGCCCGCATTCCCTGCGACGGAACCGGTAGGCGTGCCGCCGTCGGTGCGCCGCTGGTTCGCGCGCGGCCTCGACGCCGTGGCCGCGCTCGTCCTCCTCCTCGCGCTCGCCCGTTTCGTCGTTCTGCCGCAGCTCCACCCGACGCAGGTGTTGGCTCCGCCGGTCGCGCTGGCGACCCTCGCGGGCGGACGCTTCGACCTCGCTCACGCGCGCGGCCAGCTCGTCTTCCTCGACTTTTGGGCGTCGTGGTGCGAACCGTGTCAGGCCTCGATCCCGCTCGTGCAACACTTCCGGCGGACGCATCCCGGTGTTACCGTCGTCTCGGTCGACGTCGGCGAGCCGCCGGTGGTGGTCGAACCGTTCGCCGCGCGCTACGCGATGGGTGACGTCGTGCTCGACCCCGACGAGAGCGCGTCGCACGCGTTCGGCGTGCAGGGGTTTCCGACGCTGGTCGCCGTCGACCCGAGCGGGTGGATCCGCGCCCGCTGGGTCGGCTACGACGCCGGCATCGAGGGCGCGATGGAGCAGGCCGTGGCGCGCTTCGGCACGCGCACGACCGCCAGCCGCTAGGTGGGTTCGGCTTCACCGAACCCTTCGCGGTCCTCGCTTCGCTGCGGTCCGCCGCCAACTGTCGGGCGATGCCCGACAGTTAGCGCCCGTGGAACGTCGCGGCGCGTTTGCCCAAGAAGGCTTGCGAGCCTTCGCGGAAGTCGTCGCTGGCGATGGTCTGGCCGAAGAGCAGCGCCTCGAGCGCGAGACCGTCGTCGAGCGGCAGGCCGGCGCCCTCGACGATCGCCCGCTTGGCGGCGGCGACCGCCAGCGGCGCCTTCCCGGCGATCACCTGCGCGAGCCGGGCCGCCTCGCCGAGCAGCGCCTCCGCCGCGACGACCCGCTGGACCAGCCCGACGCGCAGCGCCGTCGCGGCGTCGATCATCTCGCCGCTCAGGCACAGGTACGACGCCATCCCCGCGCCGAGCAGGCGCGCGAGCCGCTGGGTGCCGCCGTAGCCGGGTAGGAGGCCCAGGTTGACTTCGGGCTGGCCGAACTTCGCGTTCTCGCTCGCGATGCGGATGTCGCAGGCCATCGCCAGCTCGCACCCGCCGCCCAAGGCGAAGCCGTTGACCGCCGCGATGACCGGGACGCGCATCCGCTCGAACGCGCGCGTGACGGCTTGCCCCCGGCGCGCCTGCGCCTCGCCGGCGCGCGGGCCGGCCAGGGCGTTGAGCTCGCCGATGTCGGCCCCGGCCGCGAAGGCCTTCGGCCCGGCCCCAGTCAGGATGACCGCGCGCAGCGTCTCGTCGGCCCCGAGGTCCGCGAACGTCGTCGCGAGCTCGTCCAGCATCTGCAAATTCAGCGCATTGAGGACCGCCGGCCGGTTCAGCGTGACCGTCGCGATGCCCCCATCGCGATGAAGTTCGATTGTCTGCATGGCAGGTCGCGGTACCACGGGGTTCTCTTGGCGCCCTTCCCTCTGCTATGGTGGGAGGGAGATGCGTACCGCTTACCATCAGGCGCTGGAGAACACGCGCCTCGACGTGGTCCGGCTCGGGGCCCTCGTCTGCGACGCGATCCGGACGGCGACGCAGGCGCTCGAGCGGCGTGACGTCGTCCTGGCGGGGCGCGTCGTGGCCGGGGACGATGAGATCGACGAGACGCGGCGGCGCGTCGAATCTTCTTGCATCGAGCTGATCTGGAAGCAGCAGCCCGTCGCCGGCGAGCTGCGCCAGATCGCCGGGATGCTGCAGATCGTCACCGACCTCGAGCGGATCGGCGACTACGCGGTCGACATCGCCAAGAACGCGATCAAGCTCTCCGACGTCGCCGTCCGCCCGGCGTCGGTCGAGATCGGCCGGATCGCCAGCCTGGCCTACGAGATGCTGGTCGACGTCATGCGCGCCTATCGCGAAGGGGACAGCGCGCTGGCCGACGCGGTGATCGAGCGCGACGATGAGGTCGACGCGCTCTACCGCTCGAGCATCGACTCGCTGCAGAAGGAGATGCAACAGGATCCGGCGACCGTCCCCGCCGGCACGCTGCTGCTGTTCGTCGTCTCGATCGTCGAGCGGGTCGGCGACCGCGCGCAGAACATCGCCTGGCACACCAAGGACGCCTACGGGTGATCCGTTCGGTCGCGCTGCTGCTGCTGGCGCTGGGCCTCGCCGCGCCGAGCGCGGCGGCCGGCGAGCCGGTCGTCCACCTGACCTTCGATGGCCGGCCGGTCGACCGGACGGGTGGGATCGCCGTCGCGCGGGGCGGCGTCGTGTACGCCGACGTCGTCGATCTCTCCAAGGCGTTCGACGGGCTGCTCACGGCGCAGGGGCACACGGTCGTGGTGACGGTCGCCGCGACGACGGCGACCTTCACCGCCGGCAGCCGCACGGCGCAGATCCAGGGATCCCCGGTCGCGCTGAGCGGCGCGCCGTTTTTCCGGCACGGCGACCTCTACGTCCCGCTCGACGCCTTCGTGGTACGCGTCGCGGGCGCACGGCTGCGGGTGAACGCGCGCCGTTCGCGGGCCGACATCTTCGTCAACGCGAACCCACTGAGTTGAGCGCGTCGTCGGCGCCGTTGGCGCCGGACGCGTTCGCGCTCGCGCCCGGCCTGGTCTACCTCAACCACGCCGCGGCGGGTGTGCTGCCGCGCGCGACGCGCGACGCCGTGCACGCGATGGTCGACGACCACGCCGCGCGCGGCGTCATCGGGACCGCTCCACGCGAGCTGGAGCTGCCCGCCTACCGCCGCAGCATCGCCGAGTTCATCGGCGGCCGCGGCGAGGAGATCGCGCTGCTGCGCAACACCAGCGACGGTGCGACCATTTTGGCGCAGGGCCTCGATCTCGGGCCGGGTGACGAGGTGATCGCGGCCGCGAACGAGTTCGGCGCGAACGCCTACCCGTGGTTGGCGCTGCGCGACCGCGGCGTGACGGTGACGCTGCTCGACGCTCCACGCGAGCGGATGACGCCCGATGTCCTGCAGCGCGCCATCTCCACGCGGACGCGGGTCGTGACCGTCTCGTGGGTCACCTTCGACGACGGTTACCGGCACGATCTGGCCGCGCTCGCCGAGATCGCCCACGCCGCCGGCGCGCTGTTCGTCGTCGACGTGATGCAGGCGCTGGGCGCTTTCCCGCTCGACGTCACCGCGAGCGGGGTCGACGCGGTCTACGCCGGTGGCGCGAAATGGCTGCTCGCGCTGCAGGGCATCAGCTTCTTGTGGCTGCGCGGCGCGCTGCTCGAGCGGGTCGCGCTGCGGCTGCCCGGCTGGCGCTCCGCCGCCGACAAGTGGAACTTCCTCGACTACGCGCAGCCGCCGGCCCCCGACGCGTCGCGCTTCGAGGGCGGGACGATCAACATCCTCGGCGCGCTCTCACTGGCGACCTCGATCGGCGTGCTGACCGCCGCCGGCGTCGAGCGGATCGCCGCGCACGTCTTGGCCTTGACCGACCGGCTCGACGACGGTTTGCGAGCGCAGGGCTGGACGGTGTTGGGCGACCGCTCGCGCGAGGAGCGGCGCTCGGGCATCCTGACCTTTCGCCGGGAAGGCGTCGATCCGGTCGCCCTCGGCCGCCGGCTCGGCAGCGACGGCTTCTGCGTGACCTACCGCCCCAACGGCATCCGCGTCTCGCCCCACGGCCACAACACGCTCGACCAGATCGACGCGTTCCTCGCCGCGCTCCCGACCTAGGGCATCAAGATACGGCGCTGAAGGTCCGGAGTACCACGAAAGGAGAGAGTTTGATGGTGAGAGATGGTGTGAACCGACGCGAGGTGCTCGCGCTCTTGGCGGGGATGGCACCCCTGCTGTTGGCCGGCAGCGCCGAGGCCAGTCCAATCGATACCAGCGAAACGATGTATACGCTGCCCAAGGACATCCTGTTCGTTCCACAGGATGGCGCACCACCCAAGAGTATCGAGAGCGCGCCCCTGTACAGCAAACCGACGGGGCAAGGCATCTACTACACGCTCATACGCTGGTATCCCGGCTATATGAGCGCGCCGCATAGCTACGCCACGGATCGGTTATGCGTGATTCTGTCCGGCACGTGGTGGATCAACAGCGGCGCGGACTTCGACCCTGGGCACACCGTTCCGGTGCCCGCCGGGACGTTCGTGCGGCGCATTGCGCGGACGTGGCATTACGACGGCGTGCGCCGCGGCGAAGCCGAGCCGGTCGTCATCGCCATCTGCGGGATCGGTCCGGTCGAGATCCGGTTGGCGGAGCCGGACAAACCGTTGGTTCGAGCCGTCTGAAGGTGGCGTCGGCGGCCCTGCGTTAGTTGCTGCCGCTCGAGGTGCTGAAGATCCCGGCGAACAGGTTGATCACCAGGCCGATGATCACCGAGTTGTAGGCGAACGAGATGATCGAGTGGGCGATGATCTCGCGGCGCACGCGCGTCTCGGTCACCTGCGGGTCGGAGACCGCGAACGACGTGCCGATGCAGAAGGCGAAGTAGGCGAAGTCGTAGTCGGAGGGTTCGTCGGTGCCGGGGAATTTGATCCCGCCGGAGGCCGAGCCGTCGCCGTCGTCGTCGTACCAGTAGAGGTGCGCGTAACGGAACGTGTAGGTCGTGTGGACGATCAGCCAGCCCAATGCGACCGCGGCGATGCCGGCGAGGTAGGCCTCCCAGCGGTCGGTGGGATCCTTGATCTGCGGGCCGCGGCCGATGACGACCACCGCGGCGACCAGCCCGACGACGACCGCGGTCAGCACCAGGATCAGGATGCCGTTGCGGCCGGGGTCGTCGAGCGCGGCGCGGGCGCGGGTCAGCTGCGGGTCGGCGTGCAGACCCCCGCGCCACAGGAACACCAGCAGCGTGAGCGTCCCGGCGTCGTAGGCCGCGGCGATGCGCGTCGCGCCGTGCAGCCACTGCCCGCCGAACGCCGAGACGGCCAGACCGACCAGGGCCGACACGCTGAGGTAGATGAGGCGGCGCCGCGCGGTGAGCCAGCGCCTCGCGCGCTGCTCGTCGGCTGCGCTCAGAAACCGTCCTCGGCGACGCGACAGGGCGCCAGAATGGCGTCGCTCATGCCGTGGATGATGCGCTTGTCGGCCGGCGCGACCGTCGCCAGGATCCCGCCCAGTTCGGTGTGCTCGCCGACGACGAAGTAGTACGGGCACAGCCGGACGCGGCCGTCCATCTCCTGCACCGTCCCGCTGGCCTGGTCGAGATAGGGCACGCGGACGCGCCGCCCCTTGTGGAAGCGCTGCAAGACGTAAGGCGCGTGCTCGAACGACGCAAGTGCCTCGCGCAAGGCCTCGCGCCAGGCGTCCTTGGAGAGATCGTTGGCGACCTTGACGCCGCGCGAACCCCACGCCAGCTCGCTGAAGCCCGAGCGTTTGATGACGTAGTCGCGTTCGCTCTTGCCGAGATCGTCGAGTTGCGACCACTCGCGGACGGGCAAGCCGCCGGCGGTCAGGTCGACGATCGCCGCTTGCGGCGGGAGCGGTCGCGAATCGACGATCCAAGTGCGCGGGAAGATCCCCAGCAGCCGCTCGTCGACGGCCGCACCCAGCTCCTCGCGCCACAGCGAGCGCAGCAGCGGGTGATGGAACAGCGCGAAGGCTGCTTTCTCCTCGAGGTGGGCCTTCGGCGGCGGCGTCAGCTTGACGCGGTTGTGCCGTGCGGCGTAGAGGATCAGCTCGGACTTCGGAACGTTGAGCAGATCGAACAGCTCGAAGTTGCGGTAGAGCACGTCGATCTTCGCCTCGCGCCCGTCCGCGCGCCGCACGAACAGCGCCTCCTCGGTGAAGACGACGTCCTGCGGGGCACAGACGACGACGTCGGCGAGGTCGAGTGCATCGACGCGGGCGGCGAGCCAGCTCAGCTCGCCCCGATAGTCGGCCGACTCTTCGCTGACCACGATCGCGACGTTCGGATGGGGCGTCGCGGCGGTCGCCGCCGCCATCGCGGCGAAACGCTGCGCCATCCCGTCGGCACCGCCGACGGCTTCGACGCCCAGCTCGCAGTACGTGCGCGCCATCGCGCCGACGAAGCCCATCCCGCCCGGGACGCTGTCGAGCTCGCTCGCGATGTAGCCGTCGTCGGTGAGGATCAAGTCGGGCCGGATGACGCGCGGCACGTCCTGCTTGAAGCGGTTCTGACGCGCCAGCTTGACGATCAGCTCGGGCTTGCCGCGGTCGAGTTCCTCGGCGATGAACGCCGGCGCGGTCCCGCGCGCGCTGCGCAGATAGAGCGCGTTGAGCGCGCGGTAGAAAGCGAGCAAGTCGTCGCCCAGCGTCTCGATCGCGGCCAGCGTGCTCGGCGTGAGCGGAAACGGCTCGGGACTAACCCGCCAAGCGACACCTTCGGCGGCGGCGTCGGCGACTCGGAACAGCCCGGGCGCGAGGTGTTCGGTCACGTAGCGTGCCCGCCCGGCGGCATCGAGCTCGGGCGCGACGCTGGTACAGGGCATCAGGTCGGTCGACACCGCATGTCTGTGCATAGGAACCGGGCCGGAGGCACGTGGTTTCAGCGCTACTTCAGCGGAACCGCGCCGGGCAGCAGCAACGCGTGCTCGACGCTGACCTTGCCGTCGGCATAGGCCAGCGTGAGATGAAGGGTCGCCGAGAGCCCGAGCGGCGCCAGGGCGACGTCGTCGACGCCACGGGAGATGGCGGCGCCGGCCAGGACCTGGATCGTCGCCGCATGGGAGATCGTGCTCGTCCCCTTGACCGTCTCGGTGACCGCGACCAGGCCGTTCGACGGCCCGTCCGGCGCGCAGACGCTCACCCCGACCGGCTGGCCGCCGATGGCGAAGATATCGTGGGAGCAGCGTTCCACCGGCTGGGCGCCGGCGGCCACCGCGCTCACCGCGACCAGCCCGAGGGCGAGGACGAAGGTCCGCATGCCTGGGAAACGTCCCAAAGGAGGCCGCCGTTGCGGCCGTGCGGCGAGGAGCCGTGCGGCGGAGCGACGGAACTGCGAGCGGGGACGTTCTAGAGAGTCCAGAGGAAATGCAAACACCGATCGATCTCATCGCCCTTGACCTGGACGGGACGCTGCTTGCGCCCGACGAGACCATCAGTCCCCGCAACCGCGCGGCGATCGCGGCGGCCCTGGCGGCCGGGATTCGGGTCGTCTTGGTGACCGGCCGCGGCGTCGACATGCCGATCCGCGTCTCGCACGAGCTGCGCTTGAACCTGCCGGTCATCTGCTGCCATGGCGCGCTGACCAAGGACTTCGGCGCGCACCGCACGCTGGTGCACATCCCGGTCCCCTTGGTCTACGCGAAGCCGATGCTCGAGCTGGCCGAGCGCGAGCACCTCGCCGTGGCCGCGTACGTCAACGAGGCGTTCTACCGGCTGGCGGGCACGCCGGTGCTGATGGACGACATGCGCGGACCGGGCTGGCACGAGGTCGGTTCGCTGGCCGAAATCCTGACCGACGCGCCGACCTTCATTCGCTTTCTGGGCGCCGAGGCGGTCCGTCGCATGGAGGAAGTCTTCGGCGATCTGCCGCTGAGTTTTCGCTACGAGACCTGGCACGAGTTCGTCGAGTGCGCGGTACTCAGCCGCGAGGCCAGCAAGCGCAACGCCCTGGCGCAGCTCTGCGCCGGCTTCCAGATCCCGGCCGAACGCGTGATGGCGATCGGCGATTCGCGCAACGACGTCCCGATGATGCGCTGGGCGAAGATCGGCGTCGCGATGGGCAACTCGCTGCCGGAGGTGCGCCACGCCGTGCGCTACGTGACCGCGCGCAACGACCGGGACGGGGTGGCGCTGGCGATCGAGCGGTTCTGCCTGCCGGCGAAGCAGAAGCTGGCTTGATGCAGCCGGCGGCGCCGAGCCCCGAGTACGAGGCGCAGCTGCGGACGATCTTGGCGCAGCGTGACTGGACCGGACTGCGTGAGTTCACCCGCGAGCAGAACCAGATCCCGGACGACATCTACGCGCAGGAACAACACTTCTGGGAGGTGTTGCTGCACAAGCTGACCTGCAACCGGCTCGATTTGCTGGGGCTGCACGACGAGTCGCGCGCGTGGCTGCGCGAGCGCGGCTACACGCCCGATCTGGGCGGCGTCTGATGCGCGTGCGCGTCTTGGCCTTCGCGCGCCTGCGCGAGTTGCTGGGCGGCGCGCGCGAGGTCGAGCTGGCCGACGGTGCGACGCTCGAGGCGCTCTGGGTCAAACTCGCGGGCGGCGCAGGCGAGCTGGCCGCGCACCGCGCCTCGACGCGCTTCGCCCGCAACGGCGCGCTCGCGGACGGGACGACCGAGCTGCGCGACGGCGACGAGGTGGCGCTGATGCCCCCGGTCGGCGGCGGCTGATGCCGGTCGAAGCGGCGGACGGCGAGCGGGTGATCGGGCTGTCGGCCGAGCCGCTGGAGGTCGAGCGCCTCGTGCGGGCGGTGCGCACCGACGCGCACGGCGCGGTCGTGACGTTCCTAGGCACGACGCGCGAGACCTCACCCGACGATCCGCGCGCGGTCGCCGCGCTCGCCTACGAAGCGTACCCGCTGGTCGCGATCCCCGAGATGGAGGCGATCGCGCGCGAGGTAGCGCAGCGGTACGGACCGCTCGGCATCGCGATGCTCCATCGCACGGGCGTCGTCGCGCTGGGCGAACCATCGATCTGTATCGTCGTCGCCGCGCCGCACCGCGGCCCGGCCTTCGACGCCTGCCACTACGCCATCGACGCTTTCAAATCACGCGTCGCCGTGTGGAAGAAAGAACTCTATCGCGACGGCGACGGCGCCTGGGTAGAGAATAAGTAGTTGGGCGCGCCCTCGGGGAGTCTCGCCCGGCGGAAACGACGCCGCGCGCCCGCACATTGGGGGCCCCACGCAACGCGTGGGGGGCGCGGAGCCTGGGGCGAAGCGCCTTTGAAATGAACGTCAGCTTGCACCGCGTCGATGCGGGGTTCAACCAGGTCGCCGTGCTCGAGTACGAGGCGCGGCGAGCACGCGAGGTCACCCTCGTCGTCGGCCACGGCTACTCCAGCTCCAAGCAGAACCTCGACGGGCTATGCGCCTTTCTGGCCAGTCATGGCTTCGCGGTGTTCTCGCTCGACTTCCCCGGCCACAAGCTCGGCGCGAGCGGCGGCCGGCTGCGTTCCGCCGACGACCTGTTCGACGCGATGGAAGCCGTGGTCGAGTTCGCCCGCACGCGCGGCGCCGCGACCGTCTACGCGCTGGGTCACAGTATGGGTGCGACCTGCGCGCTGTGCGTCGCCGGCCGCGATCCGGCGATCGCCGGCGCGGTGTCGATTGCGACCGGCTACGGGCGCCCGAGCGCGCTCGACGGGCTGGCCGCGCGCGGCGTCGTCGATCTGCGCTCGTCGTACGTCGACGGCCTCTCGCTGCCCGAGATCGCCGCTGCCTGGCAGCCGTATCTCGACGACGCGCTGGTCCAGCTCGCCGGCCGGCCCGTCCTGTTCGTCGCCGGCGACCGGGACGCGATGGTCTCCCGCGCGTCGGTCGCCGAGCTGGCCGACCGCGCCTACGAGCCCAAGACCCTGGTCGAGGTGTCGAGCGACCACACCTTCGCCGGCGACAACAGCCGGACGGCCGTCTTGCAGTGGCTCAACGAGCTGCACCCCCGCGCCGGGACCGCCGCGACCGGCGAAACCCCACTCATCGACGCCCCGCTTTAAGGACGAGCGATGGAAACGTTGGCCGGGCGCGGCGCGCTGCGCCGGTATAGCCGGCATCTGCTCATCCCCGAGGTCGGCCTGGCGGGGCAGGAGCGGCTGGCCCGCGCGCGCGTGCTGGTGATCGGCGCGGGCGGTCTGGGTTCGCCCGTGCTGGCGTACCTGGCCGCCGCCGGCGTCGGCCGGATCGTCGTGGTCGACGACGACACGGTCGACCTCACCAACCTGCAGCGGCAGATCCTCTACGACACCGCCGACGTCGGCGCGCCGAAGGCGCAGCGCGCCGCCGAGCGGCTGCGCGCGCTCAACCCGCAGATCGCGGTCGACGCGCTGCCGATCCGCTTCACTGCCGGCAACGCGCGCGAACTGGTCCGCCTGGTCGACGTCGTCGTCGACGGCAGCGACACGTTCGGTACGCGCTATCTCGTCAACGACGCCTGCGTGCTCGAGGGGAAGCCCGACGTCCACGGCGCGATCTTCCGTTTCGACGGCCAGGTCGCGGTGTTCGGCGCGGCGGGCGGCCCGTGTTATCGCTGCCTCTATCCCGAGCCGCCGCCCGCGCACCTGGTTCCGACCTGCGCCGAGGGCGGCGTACTCGGCGTGCTGGCCGGGATCGTCGGCTCGTTCCAAGCCGCCGAGGCGCTCAAGCTGCTGCTCGGGATCGGGACGCCGTTGATCGGGCGGCTGCTGCTGATCGACGCGCTCGACGCACGGGTGCGCGAGATCCGCATCGCGCGCGATCCGAGCTGCCCGCTGTGCGGTGCGACGCCGACGATCCGCGAGGTCGGCAGCCAACCCGAGCGCGCGCCGCTCCCCGACGGCATTCCGGAGTTGGCGCTCGACGCGCTGGCCGACGCGCGCGACGGCGGCACGATCCTGCTCGACGTCCGGGAGCCGCACGAACGTGCACTCGGCGAGGTCCCGGGCGCGCTCGCGATCCCGGCCAGCGAGCTGGAAGCGCGGCTGCACGAACTCGACACGGCGCGCACCTACGTCGTCGCCTGCCGCGTCGGGACGAAATCGCGCTGGGCTGCCGCTCGCCTCAAGGAAGCCGGCTTCGGCAGGGTCTATCACCTCGGCGATGGCCTTCTCGCGCTGGCAGCCCGCGACGCGTCCTTCGACGCGTTCTGATCGATGATCGAGGTCGTGCCGACGCGCTTCGCGGAGGCCAGGCTGTTCGTGCCCGAGGTGTTCGCGGATGACCGCGGCTTCTTCAAGGAGACGTGGTCCGACCCGAAGTACGCGGCGCTGGGGTTGGACGTGCGCTGGGCGCAGGATTCGTGTTCGCGCTCGGCGCGCAACGTTCTGCGCGGGCTGCACTACGACTTCAGCATGGCGAAGCTGGTCCAGTGTCTGCACGGACGGATCTGGGACGCGATCGTCGATCTGCGCCGTGGATCGCCGACGTACTTGCAGTGGGAAGGCTTCGAGCTCGGGGCCGGTAACCACCGGCAGCTCTACGTCCCCGCCGGCTTCGGGCACGGCTTCCTCGCGCTCGACGACGACGTGATCGTCGCGTACAAGAACAGCGTGCCGTACGACCCGGTTCGCGAGGGCGCCGTCTCCTGGCGCAACCCGCGGATCGGGATACGCTGGCCGTTGGTCGGCGAGCCGCACCTCTCGGCGAAGGACGCCGCCGTCGCGGAGGATTTCCTGCCATGATCGAGCGCCGCTTCGGCCCGCTCGAGCGCGAGGTCCCGATCATCGGGCAGGGGACCTGGAACACGCCGACCCGTGGCGCCGCCGCCGAGGAAGCGAAGCGCGCGCTGCGGCGCGGGATCGAGCTCGGCCTGGTCCACATCGACACGGCCGAGATGTACGGCGACGGCGCGTCGGAGCAAGTGGTCGGCGAGGCGATCCGCGATCTGCCGCGCGAGCGGCTGTTCCTGGTTTCGAAGGTGCTGCCCTCGCACGCGCGCTTCGCGTCGACGATCCGCGCCTGCGAGGAGTCGCTGCGCCGACTAGGCGTCGACTATCTCGACTGCTACCTGCTCCACTGGCGTGGTGGGGTGCCGCTGGCCGAGACGATGGGCGCGTTCGAGCAACTGGTCGCCGACGGGAAGATCCGTTCGCTGGGCGTCAGCAACTTCACCGTCGAGGATCTGGAGGAAGCGCAAGCGGCGTTGACGCGCGAGCGGCTGACCTGCAATCAGGTGCTCTACCATCTGAACGAGCGCACGATCGAGACGCACGAACTCCCCTGGTGCCGCCGCAACGACGTCGCGGTCGTCGCCTACACGCCGTTCGGCCGCGGCGACTGGACCGACGCGCCCGGGGCGCAGGCGCTCGAGACGATCGCTCGCACCTACGGCGCGACGCCGCGGCAGGTGATCCTGGCCTTTCTCACCCGCGACCCGAGCGTGTTCGCCATCCCCAAGGCCGCGACGATCCCGCACGTCGAGGAGAATGCCGCCGCCGGCGACCTCCGGCTGGCGGCCGAGGACGTGGCGACGATCGAGCGCGCCTTCCCGCTGCGCCGGCGCCGGGGCGGGATCCCGACCCTCTGAGCCGGCCCATTCTCGTCCCGGAACGCGACCCGAGCGTGGGATTGGCAGCGGATGAGATCGGCGGCGGGGCTGGAACCGTCGCCGACCGTCCCGGCGTTCCAGCCGGAAGAGTATGAAGCGCCGTTCTTTCGCCGTGTTCGCCCTCGCCCTGACAAGCCTCGCGCTGAGCGCTCCGGTGCCGCGCGCCGCGGCCGACGGGGACCTCTACGCGCGGATGCAGCACCTCAACGCCGGCCTGCGCTCGTATCGGGCCGACGTGACGGTCGCCATCCAGCTGCACACGTTTCCGTTCATCAGCCCGACGCTCGCCGGGACGGCGTACTACAAGCGCCCCGACAAGACGGCGGTCGACTTCCAGTCGGTCCCCGCGCTCGCGGGCCAGCTCAAGAAGGTCGTCGGGCAGATCGAGCCGCCGGCGGAGTGGCCGTCGCTCTACGAGGTCACGCCGACCGGCGACGACGGGACGACCGCGACCTTTCGCCTCGTGCGCAAGAAGAACGGCCGCATCGATCACGTCGACGTCCAGGTCGACGACCGTACGGCGACCGTCGCGGCGATGACCTACTTCTACAAGGACCAGGGCGGGACGATCGCCTTCAAGCAGAGCTACGACGACATCGACGGCAACTTCGTCATCAAGCAGCAGACCGGCAAGGTCGACATCCCGCACTACAACGCCGACGTCAGCTCCTCGTTCGCGAACTACAAGCTCAACGTCGACCTGCCTGACTCACTCTTTGACGAGTGAGTCAGGCGGTTTCACGGCGCTCCGCCCGAGGCTCCGCGCCCCCCCACGCCTTTGGCGCGGGGCCCCCAGTGGGCGCGGGGTCGGCGGCATTGGGGTCGGCGAGCATTCCCCTAGGGACCCCGCAACAACAGGAGAAGGCTAGGGGACGCATGATCGATCTCATCGAGGCGGGAGCGGAGCCACTGGTCGACGCCTTTCGGCGGCCGATTACGTATTTGCGCGTCTCGGTGACCGATCGGTGTAATCTGCGCTGCGTCTACTGCATGCCGGAAGCTGGGTTGCCGTGGCTCCCCAACCACAATGTTCTCAGCTATGAGGAGATCGAGGCGATCGTCCGGGCGGCGGCCCACGTCGGCGTCCGCAGCATTCGGCTGACCGGCGGCGAGCCGTTGATTCGGCGCGAGTTACACCGGTTGGTCGCGAAGCTGGCGGCGATCCCCGGCATCGACGATCTGGCGCTCTCGACGAACGGGCTGCTGCTCGCCGATCAGGCCGCCGGCTTGCGCGCCGCCGGGCTGCAGCGGGTCAACATCTCGCTCGACACGCTGCGCGCGGACCGGTTCACCGCGATCGCGCGCCGGCCGGGGCTCGACCGCGTGCTGGCCGGGATCGACGCCGCGCTCGCCCACGGTTTGGAACCGGTGAAGCTGAACTGTGTCGTGATGCGCGGCGCGAACGACGACGAGGTCGAGGCGTTCGCCGAATTGACCCGGACGCGGGCGGTCCACGTGCGCTTCATCGAGGTGATGCCGGTCCAGGAGAACGTCGAGCTGCAGCGCGAGGCGTGGGTCTCCTCCGACGAAGTCCTCGCGCGGTTGGGCGCACTGGGGACGCTCTCCCCGGTTCCGAACCCGCACGGCAACGGGCCGGCGCGAACGTTCGCGTACGATGGCGCGCCGGGGACGGTCGGCGTCATCTCGCCGCTCGCTCACGACTACTGCGAGCGCTGCAACCGCGTGCGCCTCTCGGCCGACGGCCGGCTCAAGCTGTGCCTCTTCGGCGATCATCTGATCGACCTGCGCACCCCGCTGCGCGCCGGTGGCGGCCAGGACGCCATCGTCGGCCTGCTGCGCGCCGCGATGCACATCAAACCGGAACGCCACCATCTCGCCCTCGGCGAAACCGCCTCCATCATGCGCGCCTTCAGCGAAATCGGCGGCTAGATTGTAGCCTGGGGCAGAGCGCCGCTACTCGATCGACTTGCGAAAAAACGCGAGCATGCGGCCGGCTTCGGGCATGATGCGGAACTCTTCGAAGCCCCACGACTTGGCTTGCGCGATGCCGCGGCTGTCGCCGAGCTGGATCAAGAAGGTCAGCGTCTTGACGCTGCGTTTGCGGGCGATGTTCTGCACGTCGGTGATGAGCTGGGTCGCGACGCCGTGCGGCGCATCGGATCGCGTCCGCAGCGCCTCGACCATCGCGACGTCGATCCCGTTGGCAGCCTCCGGGTCGGCGTAGCCCTTCGGGAAGCTGAAAACGAGCTGCACGGTCCCCAGCAGCCCCGACGCATCCTCGGCGACGAGGATCAGCCGCCGCCCGGCCTGTTGCTCGGAGAGCCATTTCTGCACGCGCGCCACCCACGGTTCGCCCGAGGACGTGGCGCCGCCCACCACGCCGTCGCTTACCAGCCGGTCGGCGTCGCGTGCCAAGGCGTAGCGGATGAAAACCCGGCTCACGAGCCTCGTCTTACGCAGCGAGGAGGTCGTTCTCCCGTCGGAGAGTGAAGGCAGCGAGCCGAGTAGGTACGGTTCCCGCGCCGGAAACGAGGAGAATTCATGCACCTCAAGTCGCTCGCTTTGCTGGCAGCCGCCGCGATCGCCCTGCCGATCGCCGCGGGCTGTTCCAAGGGGAGCGACCAGTCTTCGCAGTCCGGCGCGACGTCCGCGCCGAGCGCGATGGCCACCGCCGCGCTCGGCGATGCGAAGCGCGGCCAGCAGATCTTCAGCGCGAACTGTTCGACCTGCCATGGCAGGACCGGCCGTGAAGGCGGCATCGGCCCGTCGTTGAGGGACGAGAAGAGCCGCAAGGACGGCCCGCAGACGATACTGTGGATCCGCAACCCGCAACCGCCGATGCCCAAGCTCTGGCCCTCGCCGCTGAACGACAAAGACGTCGCCGACGTCGCCGCCTACGTTCAGACCCTCTGACTCCAGGACCGTCGCGCGAGCGTAGTGAACGCCGCCCGGGACGTGCCGAGGGCGGTGTTCGCTTTTACACGGGACCTTCGGATCGGCGATCACGCGGGGTTGGCGGCCGCCGCGCGCCACGGCGAGGTCGTGCCCGTGCACGTGATCGATCCGGTCGCCGCGGCCCGTCTGCGGCGCTCGCCCCGCCGGGCGGCGTACTACTGCGCCGCGGTCGCCGCCCTCGACCGCACGCTGCGCGAACGCGGGAGCGCCTTGATCGTCCGGCGCGGCGCCCCCGGGCAGGCGCTGCGCGCGCTGGCCCGCGCCGTCGGCGCGGGCGCCGTCGGCTGGAGCTGCGGCTACGACCCCAAGACGGTGCGGCTCGACCGCGACGTGCAGTCGACGCTCGAAGAGGCCGGGCTGCGGGCGGAGCCGGTCCACGATGCGCCCGCGATCCCGCCCGAGGACGCGGCGGTCGGCCACCACCGCGGTGAGGGCTACCGCGCCTTCGTCCCGTATCACGCTCGCTGGCGCACGTTGCTCCCACCCCCAGACGCCGGCAGTGCGACCTTCGCGACGATGGAGATCGCCAGCGAGCCGCTCCCGGTCCCCGAAGAGTTCGGCTCGAGCGCGCGGGTCGCCGAGCCGGTCGGCGAGGAGGCCGCGCAGGCCAAACTGGCCGCGTACCTGGCCGGGCCGGCGCTCCATTACGGCGTCGCGCGCAACGTCCCCGGCGCCGGCGAGACGTCGCACCTGGCCGCCGAGCTCTCGTTCGGGACGATCGCCGGGCGGGCCGTCGCACGCGCGGCGTCCGAACGCTCCGCCGACCCGTTTCTCTTGGTCGAGGAGCGTACCTCGCTCAAGCTCTTCCTGCGCGCGCTCGCGCAGCGCGACTTCTTCCTGCAACTGGCGTGGTACAACGAATCGCTGGCCGAGGAACCGTTGCAGCCCAAGATGCGGGGCTTCGCCTTCGCGCGCACGCACGCGCACCTCGATGCCTGGCGCAGCGGCCGCACCGGGTTTCCGCTGGTCGACGCCGGGATTCGCGAGCTGCGTGCGACCGGCTGGATGCACCCGCGGCTGCGCGCCGTCGCCGCTTCGTTCCTGTGCTTCGACCTGAGCGTCGACTGGCGCGTCGGCCGCGACGAGTGGGACCACTACCTGATCGAGGACGACCCGGCCCTGGCGACCGGGAACTGGCAGTGGATCGCCGCGGTCGGCGCGGACCTGGCGGCCTACCCGCGCATCTACAATCCGCTCAAGCAGGCCCGGCGCTTCGATCCCACCGGCGCCTACGTGCGGCGCTGGATCCCCGAGCTGGCCGGCGCCCCCGACGTCGCGATCCTCGACCCGCTGCTGGCGCGCCACGAGCGGCAGCTCCAACTCCCGCTGTTCGGTCAGACCGGCTATCCCATGCCGGTGCTCGATCACGAGCAGGCCGCGCGCGCCTTCCTGGCGCGCTACGCGCGCGAGGTCCGCGCGCCCGGCTGACCGGGGCCGCCCGGGCGCGCGCCGAAGCTTCGTCCATCATGAGCGATCAGGCGCCGCGCGCGAGCCACGACACCGGGACTCCCGAGAATCTGCTGCGGTTCATGGTCAGCGGCTGGGCGACGCCGCCGGCGACCCCGGCCGCGCCGGTCGACGGGCTCGAACGCTTCGCCGCGCGCCGCGGCGCGCTGGTCGCCGCGTTCCCCGGTGAGACGCTGATCGTCCCGACCGGCCACGAGAAGACGCGCGCCAACGACACGCTCTATCGCTTTCGGCCCGGCACCGAGTTCTACTACCTGACCGGCAACCTCGAACCCGATAACGTGCTCGTCTTCGAGCCGAGCGGGACGGTGACGCTCTATTGCGAGCCGAACCCCGGCAAGACCGATGCCACCTTCTTCACCGACCGGGTGAAGGGCGAGCTGTGGGTCGGCCCGCGGCTGGGGCTCGACCAGACGGCGCGGCGCTACGGCATCGCGACCAAACCGCTCGCCGCGCTCACCGACGACCTCGCCGCCGCCCGCGCCGGCGTCTTCCGCCTCGTGCGCGGGGTCGACCCCGCGCTCGAAGCGACCTTCCCGGCCCAGCCGGAGCGCGACGCCGCATTCGCCGCGCAGCTCTCCGAGATGCGGCTGATCAAGGACGAGCTCGAGCTGCGCGAGCTGCGGCGCGCGATCGCGGCGACGCACGGCGGCTTCGACGACGTCGTGCGCGCGCTGCCGACGGCGGCGACCGAACGCGTCGTCGAGGGCGTCTTCGGGTTGCGCGCGCGGGTCGACGGGAACGACGTCGGGTACGGGACGATCGCGGCCAGCGGGCCGAACGCGTGCACGCTGCACTGGACGCGCAACGATCGTGCGCTCGGGACGGGCGAGTTGCTCTTGCTCGATGCCGGCGTCGAAGCCGAGACGCTCTACACCGCCGACGTGACGCGCACGCTACCGATCGATGGCCGCTTCTCGGCCGAGCAACGGACCGTCTACGAGCTGGTGCTCGAAGCGCAGGAGGCCGCCATCGCGCGCTGCGCGCCCGGCAACGAGTTCCTCGATCCCCACCGGGCCGCGATGCAGGTGCTCGCGCAGGGGCTCGAGCGGCTCGGCATCCTCGCCTCGGCGCAAGAAGCGCTGCGTGACGAGAACCAGTTCTACAAGCGCTACTCGCTGCACAACACCAGCCACATGCTGGGACTCGACGTCCACGACTGCGCGCAAGCGCGAGCCGAGACCTACAAGTTCGGCAAGCTCGCGCCGGGGATGGTGCTGACCGTCGAGCCGGGACTCTATTTCCAGCCCGACGACCTGACCGTGCCGGCGCGCTATCGCGGGATCGGCGTGCGGATCGAGGACGACGTCGTCGTCACCGAGACGGGCTGCGAGGTGCTCTCAGCCGCGATCCCGCGCACCGTCGACGAGATCGAAAGCTGGGTTCAGAACGCGCGCGAGGCGGTGGTTACGCCGGCAGGCGCGCGTCGACCCAGTCGCTGATCACCGGGACGTTGACGTCGTCGCCCTGCCAGACGCGGACGGCGTAGAGCACGCTCGCCACCACCGTCACCGGGACGATGAACGGGAGCAGCGGCCAGGCGCTCCAACCCAGCAGCGGGATCGACGCGATGGTCGAGAGCAGCGCGCCCAGACCGTACATCCCGAAGTTGAAACCGAGTGCCTGCCAGGCTTGGCGACGGACGAAGCGCGAGCCCTTCGCGTCCAGCAGCGCGATCAGCGCCAGCGGCCAGAAGGGGTAGCTCAACGCGACGAAGGCGCGCGTCTCGGGGCGAACGGTGGCGACCGCGCTGGCGGGTGCCGTCACGCGTGGCGGCGGCGGCGGCGGCGGGGGAGCCCAACTGGTCCCGCGGGACGGCCCGACCTCACCGTCGATCATCGTCGGCCGGCGGGCGGAGTCGATTTTCGCGGCCAGCACGCAGCTCGGACAGTGGCCGGCGGCGTCGCGACAGGTCGCGCAGATGGGTTTCCGGCAGCCCGTGCATTGGGCGACCGATGGGACGGCGTGATGGAAGAAACAATCCACGGCTGAAATGGTCACCTCGCTGGTGGTGCTCGCGTCGAAGGTACCGGGCCCCGGCGGCGAAGGTTTCGCGGTGAACCCGACCCTCCGGCGCCTGCTCCGCGACGCGCGGCCGTTTTACCGGCGCCTCGTCGTCGGAAGCCTGCTGGGCGTCCTGGCCGGGATCGCGCCGCTGACGCTGGGGCGGGTGGCGGGCTTCCTGCGGAGCGACATCCTGATCGCGCATCCGCACTGGAACGTGGTCGGCCTGGTCGTCGTGCTGATCGTCGTCTCGCAGGTCGTCGGCAACGTCGCCTCCTACGGGCAAGCGTACCTGACCGCCTACAGCGGACAGCGGATGGTCGCCGCTTTCCGGGCCCGGATGTTCGAGCGGATCGCCCGGATGCCGCTGCGTGAGTTCGATCGCTGGCGGCCGGGCGAGCTGCAAGCGCGCATGTCCTCGGATCTCGGGTTGTTGACCGACGCGATCTCGATCTCGCTCCCGCAGACCATCCAGGCGACGGTGTTGTTCGTCGGCGCGCTGATCTACATGCTGACGCTGGACTGGTTCCTGACCTTGGTGCTGTTCGCGGTCGCGCCGCTTGTCGCGTGGGTGGTCGGGCGGTTCAACGCGCTCATCGTGACCGGGACGCGGCGGGCGCAAGAGCGCATCGCCGATCTGCTGAGCAATCTGGTCGAAGTGCTCGCCAACGAGCGTGTGGTCAAGGCGTTCCGCCGTGAGGAGTTCGAGTCCAAGCGCTTCGCCGGCGCCAACGAGCGCTACTTCGGCGCGTACATGAAGGTCACGCAGTTCAATCAGACGCAGGCGCCGGTGCTGACGCTGATCGTGATGCTCGCGCTGTGCGCGATCATCGCGCTGACCGCGCGTGAGGTCGCCATCGGGCGACTCAGCCCCTCCACGGCGTTCGAATTCTGGACGGTGACGGCCCTGTTGATCAACCCGATGAACCGTTTCTCGATCTTCTTCGCGGACTTCGCGCGCGCGTTCGTCGGCGCCGGCCGCGTCTTCGAGATCCTCGATCTGCCGATCGAGCGCGACGACCCGCCCGACGCGCTGCCGCTGCCGCGCGTAGAGGGGCTCGTGCGCTTCGAGCACGTCGGCTTCGCGTACGACGAGGAGCAGTGGGTCCTCGAAGACTTCTCAGCCGAGATGCTGCCGGGCGAGGTCGTGGCGCTGGTCGGCCCGTCGGGCGCCGGGAAGACCACCATCGTCAACCTCGTCCCGCGCTTCTACGAGCCCCAGCGCGGCCGGATCACGCTCGACGGTATCGACCTGGCGCGGGTGCGGCTGGGCGACCTGCGCGAGGCGATCGCGATCGTGCCGCAAGAGTCGCTGCTCTTCAACGGCACGATCGCCGACAACATCCGCTACGGCCGCCTCGACGCGACCGCCGACGAAGTCGTCGCCGCGGCGCGCGAGGCGAACGCCGATGAGTTCGTCCAGCGGCTCGCCGACGGCTACGCGACTCTGGTCGGCGAGCGCGGGATCCGGCTCTCCGGCGGCCAGCGGCAACGGGTCGCGATCGCGCGGGCGATCCTGCGTGACCCGCGCATCCTGATCCTCGACGAGGCGACCAGCTCGCTCGATTCGCACTCCGAGGCCCTGATCGAGCAGGCCCTCGACCGGCTGCTACCCGGGCGCACGACCTTGATCATCGCCCACCGCCTCTCGACCATCCGCCGGGCGACGAAGATCCTCTACATCGAGGCAGGCCGGGTCCATGAGACCGGGACCCATGAGAGCTTGCTGGCGGCCGGCGGCCGCTACGCGACGCTTCACGCGACCCAATTCGGCCGCTGAGTGTTCAAGCGAGCCGACCACCACCTGGCCTGGATCCACATCGGTTTCCTGCTGGCGGTGACGCTGGTCCCCTTCTCGACTGCGCTGCTGGGGGCGTTCATCGGCTTTCGGGTCGCGCTGGTGACCTACTGGCTGGTGATCCTGCTGCTCGGGCTCGTGCTCTTGGCGAGCTGGCGCTATGCCGTCCACGCCGACCTGATCAAGGACGAGGTCCCCGACCAGATCCGCCGGGCGGTCCAGCGCCGGATCCTGTTGGCCCAGACGCTCTACGCCTGCGCGGCGGCCCTGTGCCTGATCGGCACCGGCTGGAGCATCGCCTTCATCTTTCTGCTCCAGCTCAACTACGCGCTCGCCCCGCGGCTGCGCTGGCTCGCCGACTTGTAGGCCTAGCCGGGCGGACCGCTGCGAAGCGAGGACCGCGAAGGGTTCGGCCGGGCCGAACCCACCTAATGTCTGGGCGGTGGGGTGCCGAAGTCATCAGCAATGGGCGACCTCTCTTTCGGCCCGACCATCGGCATGCTCAAGGACGCGATGCACGGAGCGTCCGAGACTCACGGCGTGATCGCGAACAACATCGCGAACATCAACACGCCAAATTTCCGGCGCTCCGACGTCTCCTTCAAGGAGGCGCTGGCTGCGACCGAGCCGAGCGACGGCGATCCCAACGAGTTGGCCTTGGTGACGACTGACGATCGGATGATCCCGATCGGCGGAGCCCAGGACGTCCAGCCGTTCCAGGTCACGACCACGGTCGACAGTACGACGCAGATGCGCGTCGACGGCTCGAACGTCGACGTCGATCAAGAGATGGCGAAGCTCTCGCTCAACTCTTCCTATCAACAGACGATTGGACAGCTCTTGCAAGTGCAGTACACGCGCTTGCGGCAGGCCATCCAGGAGCAAAGCTAATGGGAGCCTACGAATCGATCGAGGTCAGCGCCAGCGCGCTCTCCGCCGAACGGCTCGCGATGGACACGATCGCGAATAACATCGCGAACGCCAATACGACCCGGACCCCCGAAGGCGGCGCCTTCAAACGCCAGCTCGTCGTGTTCGCGCAGAAGCCCGACCCGACGACCAGTGGCGGTGGCACGACGAGCGCCGGCTTCAGTTCCTTCGGGCAGATGGGGACGCCGGACTCGGTCATGAACGACGACTCCGCCTCCGCGCGGGCCGGCGTCGAGGTGACCCAGATCGTCCAGGACCAGAGTCCCGACCGGCTCGTCTACGAGCCCGGCAACCCCGACGCGGACGGGCAAGGCTACGTCCACTACCCGAACGTCGAGGTCGTCAAAGAGATGGTCGACATGATGGCAGCTTCGCGCGCGTACGAGGCCAATGTCACCGCGATCCAGGAAGCGCGCACGCAAGGCAACACGACACTGGGGCTGCTAAAATCTTGATGGACTATGCCAGCGCGATCTCCAAGGTGATCCCGGGGACCTTCGCCCCCGACATGGGCGTCTCGACCCGGGCGGACGAGACCCCCAACGTCACCGCGATCCCAGGCGGCACCGGCGCGACCGGCACCAGCGACGGAGCGTCCTTCAAGGACACGCTGGGCAAGCTGATCTCGGACGTCAACGACAAGGTCCTCTCCTCCGACCAGGCCTCAAAAGACCTCGCCACGGGGAAGACCAACGACCTGCAGGCCGTCGTCGGCAAGGTCGAAGAGGCGAACCTGGCCGCCAACTACCTCCTGTCGGTCCGCTCGAAGCTGATCACGGCCTACAACACGATCTCCCAGATGCAGATGTAGCGCTCCGCCCCCGGGGCGAGCGTCTCGACGGCCGGCACGCCCCTGGGAGGGTAGGCCGGCCGTCGTCGTTCCCGGGTCCGGCGGCGGGCCAGCTAAAGTCGGGGCGCTGGACCGCCGATCATCCCTGGGAAGCGGCCGGACGACCCTCGCACGGGCGAGGCCGCTGCGGATCCCGACCGACTGACGGATCCGCGTTCAGGCCAACTCCGGTACTACCGGAGACGGCATCCGTGCGAAGGGGTTTTTTCTTTTGGTCCGTGGCATGTACACGGCGACGTCGGGAGCGCTAGTCGCGCAAGCGGCGGTCGACACGATCGCGAACAACCTCGCGAACGTCAACACCGCCGGCTTCAAGCAGACGTTGCTGCAAATTCAGGCGCAACCTCAGATCGAGCTGTATCGGATACAGACCGATCCTGGGCAGCTGCCGAATGCCCGCACCCCGGGTGTCCCCACGCAGGTGCCGATCGGCTCGCTGGGCAGCGGCGCACAGATTTACGACACGCCGAGCGACCTGGCACAAGGCGCGCTGTCCACGACCGGCAACGATCTGGACGTCGCGCTCTCGGGCCCCGGCTTCTTCGCGCTGCAGGCCGGCGACGGCACCCGCGCCTATACCCGCGATGGTTCGTTCGGGCGCGATGCCACCGGCTATCTGGTCGCCTCCAACGGCGACCGCGTGCTGGGCAGCGACGGCAACCCGATCCTCCTGCCCGACACGGGCAAGGTCGGGATCGCTCGCGACGGCACCGTCACGGTCATGGCGCAGGGCGTCGGGCAGGCCAGCGCCGCGCAGACGGTCGGTCAGCTCCAAATCGTCGAGTTCGGCAACGCAAAAGCGCTGCGGCCGCAGGGCGCGTCGCGCTTCATCGATACCGGCGCCGCGGCCCCGGCCGCAGCCACCCAGACCACCGCGCTGCAGGGCTCGGTCGAGACGAGCAACGCCAACGTGATCACGTCGATGGTTGGCTTGATCACCAACGAGCGCTGGTTCGACATGAACATCCAGATGATCACAGCGCAAGACACCATCACCGGGCAGGCGATTCAGTCCGTCGGCCGCAGCACGCCGCAGTAGTAGTAGGAGCAACCCACCATGATGAGAGCACTTTCGACCGCCGCGACGGGCATGATCGCTCAGCAGTACAACGTCGACACGATTTCCAACAACATCGCCAACGTCAACACGACGGGCTTCCAGGCGAACCTGGCCAAGTTCCAAGATCTGATCTATCAGAACTTGCGCGCGCCGGGAACGCCGGTCGGACCGTCGATCGTGCCGGTTGGCCAAGACGTCGGCCTGGGCGCGAAGGTCGGTTCGTCGGAGAAGATCTTCACCCAAGGGACGCTGCAAGAGACGGACAATCCGCTCGACGTTGCGATCGAGGGAACCGGCTTCTTCCAGGTGACGCTCCCCGACGGGACGACCGCCTACACGCGCGACGGCTCGTTCAAGGTGGACGCCAACGGCGAGATCGTCACCGCCGACGGCTACTTCCTCAACCCGCAGATCACGATTCCGGCGACGGCGACGCAGGTCCAGGTCGGCTCCGACGGGACCGTGACGGCGCAGATCCCCGGTCAGCAGCTGCCGCAGACGCTCGGCCAGATCCAGCTGGTGCGGTTCATCAACCCCGCCGGCCTGGCGCCGCAGGGACAGAACCTCTTCCTGCAGAGCGGCGCATCGGGCGCGCCGACGATCTCGCAGCCCGGCCTCAACGGCGCCGGCACGCTGCAAGGCGGCTACCTCGAGCAGAGCAACGTCTCGGTCGTGACCGAGATGGTCAACTTGATCACCGCGCAACGTGCGTATGAAGCCAACTCGAAGTCGGTCACGACGGCCGACGCGATGTTGCAAACCGCGGTGCAGATGAAGACCGCCTGATGATCGCGCTGCGGGCTCCCGCCCTCCTCGTCGCCCTCGCTTTGACTGGTGCGCTTTGCGCTCCGGTCGGCGTTCGCGCGTCGGTGGGAAGCTCGGACGCGATGCAGATCGTCGCCGGCACTCGGCTGACGGCGCTCGCCGATCGGATCGCGCACGGTTTGAGCGACGGGCCCGACCGCGCGGTCAGTGCGGCCTTCACCATCTCCGACCAGCGCGTGCCCAGCGGGGCCGTAACGGTCGAGCCGGGTGGCGCGCCGTATGTCAGCTCGACCTACGTCGGGGTCCCGGTCGCGATCCGGGTCGACGGCACGGTCGTGCGCACGGTCGTCGCCGGCTTCCACGTCATCACCTATATCGAAACGGCAGTCGCCGCGCACGATCTCGCGCCGGGATCGCTGATCAGTGCCGAGGACCTCACCCTGACGCGGGTCGCCGCGACCGGCCGGCCGGCCGTCGGGCGCGACGTGCTGTTCGGCCGCCGGCTGAACCTCGCGGTCGCCAAAGGCGTGCCGGTCTACGTCGAGGAGACCTCGCCCGACCGCGTCGTGCGGGCCGGCCAGGCCGCGATCCTCGTCATCCACGACGGTCCGGTCTCGCTGATGGCCGACGTCATCGCCCGCACCGGCGGCGCGATCGGCGACACGGTCACCGTCATCAACTTGCAGACGCAGCGCGCGGTCGCCGGGATCGTCACCGGTCCCAATCGCGTCGAGCTTACCCTTCCGGGAGGAGAATAGCATGCGCGAGCGCGCTCTGTTCCAGGCCTCGATCCTCGGTCTCGCCGCGTTCGCCTTCGCCCTGCCGGCGATGGCCGACACGCTCTATCAGGCGGCTCCGCCGCCGGCGGCGCCCGGGCACCCGCTGCGACTGGGACCGGATTTCCGCGCGGCGCAGGTCGGCGACCTGGTCACCGTGGTCTTCAACTTCAACCAAGCGAACGCGCAGTCCGAGCAGCAGACGGTCAACAACAGCTACTCGCTCAGCGCGCAGCCCGGCACGGGTCTGGCGAACTTCTTCCTGCTCAAGAACGGGATCGGGCTAGGCGCGACGCGGGCCTCCGCGGAGGCGCACGCGCAAGTCGGCTCGAGCACGTTCACCAGTACGATGGAGGCGCAGGTCACCGACGTGCTGCCCTCGGGCGCGCTCAAGATCTCCGGCGATCAGCTGATGATGATCAACGGGCAGAAGCAGACGCTGCACATCACCGGGATCGTGCGACCGCAGGACATCGACAACACGGACACCGTCCAGTCGACCAACGTGGCCAACGTCCAAGCCGAATTCAAGGGCAACGCGGACAAGAAGACCCAAGGCATCTTGCAAAAGATCGTCAACTTTCTGTTCTGATACGATTGAAATGATGAAGATGAAGAAGACGCTCGCCTCCCTCCTGGTCCTGCTGCTGACGCTCGGGTCGTTCCCGATCCTCGCCTCGGCGCAGCGCGTGCTGCTCAAGGACGTCGCCCGGGTACAGGGCGTCACCTCGAACCAGCTGGTCGGCTACGGCATCGTCACCGGCCTCAACCAGACCGGCGACTCGACCTCGGTCGCCTTCACCTCGCAGACGATCCAGAACATCCTGCAAGCCTTCGGGCTCTCGGCCAACTCGCAGAGCATCCGCACCCGCGACGTCGCGGCGGTCATCGTGACCGCCTCGCTGCCGCCGTTCGCGCACTCGGGCGACAACATCGACATCACGGTCTCGACCCTGGGCGACTCGACGAGCCTGCAAGGCGGGACGCTGATCATGACCGAGCTGAAGGCAGCCAACAACCTGGTCTACGCGACGGCACAGGGCCCGATCTCCGTCGGCGGCTATTCGGCCTCGTCCGGCGGGGCCGGCGGTGCGAACAGCGTCGCCGTGAACAGCGTGACCGCCGGCCGCGTCCCGCAGGGCGGCATCATCGCGCGCGACATGATCACCAGCATCCAGCAGGACCAGTCCGGCTTCTCGTACGTGCTGACCACGCCCGACTACTTGACCGCCGCGCGCGTCGCAGGCGTCCTCAACCACCGCTACGGCCCGGGTACCGCGCACGCCAACGATGCCGAGACGATCCGGGTCAACGTGCCGGCGCGCTACATCGGCGACGACGTCGAGTTCCTGGCGGACGCCGGCGAACTTCCGCTGGACGCCGACGAGCTGGCCAAGGTCGTCGTCAACGAGCGCACCGGGACCGTCGTGATGGGCGGCGACGTGACGCTCGCGCCCTGCGCGATCGCCCACGGCAACCTTTCGATCACGATTCAGACGACCAACGCGGTCACCCCGGCCGCGCCGTTCTCGCGCACCCAGCCGCCCGTGCAGACGAACACGCGGATCACGGCCACCGAGGGCAAGCAGAAGCTGCTCTACATCTCGGGCGCACCGACCCTCATGCAGGTCGTCCGCGCGCTCAACACGATCGGCGTCTCGCCGCGCGACCTGATCTCGATCGTCCAGGCGCTGCGCGAGGCCGGCTCGCTGCAGGCCGACGTGGAGATCATCTGATGTCGCTCGAGAAGCTCGCGCCCTCCGCGCTGAGCGCGGCCGCCCATGCGCCCCTCACCCCGCAGCAGCAACAGGCGCTCACGAAGCTCAAGCAAGCGGCGCAGCAGATGGAGTCGCTGTTCGTGAACATGCTCTTCAAGGAGATGCGCAAGACGGCGCCCGAGGTGTCGCTCAGCGGCAAGGTCTCGAACGCCGAGCAGACGTGGAGCGAGATGCTCGACGAGCAGCGCTCGGAGGCACTCTCCAAGACCGACTCGCTAGGGATCGCCAAGGTCCTCGAGCAGCAGCTGCGCAACAGCGTGCTTGCTAACTCGAGCGTCGAGGCGAAGGCCAAAGTCCAGGAGGAGCAGCCGTGAGTCACGACTGCCTCGCGCTCGCCCTAAAGTCCGGCCGACCAGCCGACGATACGGGTCTTAGCAAGGAAGCGCGACCGAAGCGAGGCGTCAGCACCAATGATCATCAGTCGGGCCGAGATCCGGTCCGCACTCACCGCCTATCGCGCGGTGAAACGACGGACCACTCTCGACACGGTGGCATTCGACACGGCCGACTCGTTCGAGCGTTCCGAAGCGGCCCAGTCGCTGGCAGCCTCGCTGTTCGCAGCGACGTCCGAGCCGTTCTACCGGCCGCAGTTGGTCGACGACTTGCAGCGCCGGATCGCCGAGGGGAAGTACTACGTCCCCAGCGAGGACATCGTGGACAAATTGTTGGGTCGCTTGATGGTCGAGGCCGCCGCCGCAGCATAGACCGCTCGCTGCGCTCCGGTTCGCCCGTGGTGGTAGCGCGATGAGCAGTCAGTGGCAGCGCTTCGGCGAGTTGTTGTTCGAAGAGAACCGGCTGATGGCCGAGCTCGAAGCGGCCGCGCTCGGGCTGACGCAGGCGCTGGTCGGCAACGAGCCGGCGCGCATCAACTCGGCAGAACGGCAGCTCGAATCCAAGCGGGTCCTGCACGGGATGGCTTACACCCAGCGCCTGGCGATGCAGCGGCGCGGCTTCGGCCAGCTCACCCTGCGCCAGGTCTGCGCCTATGCGCCCCCAGCGACCCGCCGTCGCTTGTACTGGGCCGCCCACGAGCTTGGCATTCGCGGCATCTCGCTGCGCCTGACGGTCCAGAACAACAAGGCGCTGATCCTGGCCGGGATGGACCGGCTCGCCCGTACGGTCGCCGTCCTCCAGCGGGCCGGGACCGAACAGACCGGCACCTACCGCCGGCGCGGGATCATCCCACCGCCCAGCGGCAGCGTCCTCGTGAGCCGACGCGCATGAGTTTCTTCGCTCTCAACATCGCCGGCAGCGCGCTCAGCGCTTTCCAGGTCGCAGAAAACGTCACGTCCGACGACATCGCGAACGTCGACACGACCGGGGCTTCGCAGCAGGTCGCCAACATCACCCAGCAGGCGCCGGTCGTCGCCTCGCCGGGCTACCCCAGCTACAGCGCGCCCGGGATGACCGGCGACGGCGTCGTGGTCAACTCGATCACGCGCATCCATCAGAACTCGTACGACCAGCTCTTCCGCGGCGCGTCGTCCTCGCAGAACTACTACGGCACCCAGGAGCAAGTGCTGACTTCGGTGCAGACCGCGTTCGGCGAGCCGAGCGGCGGCGTCAGCACGGCCTACACGAACCTTCAAACGGCGATCTCCACGCTGGCCTCAGACCCGACCAGCACGGCCAACCGAGCCGGGGTGCTGACCGCCGCGGATTCCCTGACCTCGACGCTCAACCAGGTCGGCGACGCGGTCACCGACGCCCAGAGCACGGTCGTCCAGCAGGCGACCCAGACGGTCAACGACGTCAACGGCCTGATCGATCAGATTGCTGCGCTCAACGGCCAGATCCGCGCGGCGTCGGCAGTCGGCGCGAACGCGAACACCTTCGAGGATGAGCGTGACAACGATGTCGATTCGCTCTCGCAGTACGTCGCGACGTCGACCTCGGTCCAGGCCAACGGTTCGACCCTGGTGACGATCGGCGGCATCGCCGTCGTGAGCGACACGCAGGTCTACCATCTGGCGGCGCCGGTCGTCACGACGAATGCGAATGGCGATGCGAGTCTGGTCGTCGGGATGGAGAACGACCCGAATCCCGCCGATCCGAGTCCGGTCCAGGTCGGCAGCGGCCAACTCGGCGCCTACCTCGATCTCTACAACAACAATCTGACCTCGTACGGCCAGCAGCTGAACAACTTCGCCACCACACTCTCGAGCACGGTCAACAACGTCACCGAGGCCTCGGTCGACGGGAGCGGCGCCGACGGCCAGCCGCTGTTCGTCCCGGCGGTCTCGGGCGAGGTGATCACGGCCGGCAACATCAGCGTCGGGATCGACGAACCCTCGGAGGTCACGGCCGCGCTGGTCAACACCGCCGCCGGTAGCGAGATCATCTCGGCCAACGCCGCCAACGAGACGATCGATACGTCGGCTGCCCTCAACGGCAGCAGCGCGCTGTACTACCCTCCGCCCGTCGGCGGCTCGGCGGGCACGCTCACCGTTACCGTTGACGGTGTGGCGCTCAATCCACCCTTCGCGTACAACACCAGCGGGAACTCGTCGACCGTCGACGGGTTCATCAGCAGCTTCAACGCGGCGCAGCTCGGCGTGACGGCCTCTTGGAACAGCACCAATCAGAGCATCGAGTTTGCCCGCGATCCTACCAATCAAGGCGCGGCCATGCTCGCGCAGACGGCGGGAGCGACGGTCTCGCCGGACTTCACGATCACGGACTCGCAGCCGCCGATCGCCACGGTGCCGACCCCGACGGCCGGAACGCCGACCAACTCGATCTTGCAGATGCTGGGCGCGGGCGCGCTCACCACGACCCTCGGCGTCGGCGTCCCGCAGACAGCCGCCAACGCGTACGGCGCGGCGGACAATGCGGGTGCCAACGCGCTGACCACGGCGTTCTCGACGAACGTCGGGATCCCGCCGCTGCAGGCGACGGGAGCGGTAGCGATCACGGCGGCCCGCTCCGTCACGATCCCGCCATCGTCCGGCAACCCGCAGGAGTTCGCGCAAATCCAAGTCGGCCAGCTGCTCACGATCGGGGGCAACAACGGGACGCCGCAAACCGTCTCGGTCACCGCGGTGAACCGGACGACTGGGTCGATCAGCTTCGTCGCAACGCAACCGCAGCTGGCGGGCTATTCGATCACCACCGCACCGACGCAGACGCTCGGAACCTACTACGGCGGCCTGGTCACGCAGGTCGGCACCGACACGGCGACGGCGACGACCGGCACGACGACCCAGACGAACTTGGCGACCAGCATCAACGCGCAGCGCCAGTCGGTCGACGGGATCAACGTCGACGAAGAGACGCAGAACTTGCTCCAATACCAGAACGCCTACGAGGCCGCCGCCAAGACGATGAGCGTCCTCGAGACACTGCTCCAGACCGCCATCGGCATGATCTCGACGACGTCATGACCTCGATAGGATACTGACATGCGCATCGCCACCTCGACTATTTACTCCCAGCAGACCGCCGCGATCGACGACCAGAGCGCGCAGTACGCGTTGCTCGGCCAAGAGCTCTCGAGCGGGAAGTCGCTGACGGAGCCCAGTGACGATCCGAGCCAGATCGCACAGGACCTGGGACTCCACAATACGATCGCCACGCAGACACAGCAGTCGACCAACGCGACGAACGCGACGAACCTGCTAACCCAGACGGACAGCGCGCTGGGCGGGCTGACCTCGGTGCTGCAGAGCGCTAACTCGCTGGCCGTAAAGGCGGCGAGCTCCGCCCTGGATGCGACCGACCGGTCCGCGATCGTCTCGCAGGTCAACACGCTGATCTCGCAGGCGGTCTCCTACGGGAATACGGAGTACGATGGCACGTACGTGTTCTCCGGGACGTCCGCGACCGGTAGTGCCCCGGTGCAGGCGGTCGGCGATCCACCCAGCTCGGTGAGCTTCACCGGGAACGAGGCGGTTCAAGGTGAGATCTTGATCAACGGCGAGGAAGTACCGCTTTCGACGACCTTCCAGGCGGCCTTCAACTACAACGCCGCCGACGGCTCGCCGAGCGTGTTCCAGACGCTGATCAATCTGCGCAACCAAGTCCAAAACCCAACGTACTCGGATAACAGCCAAGCCGCTATCAACGCGAATGGTCAGGTCGTCTACGGAGCACCGAGCGCCGGTGCACCGCCCTCGACGCCGCTGAACGCTGCCCCATCGCCCTTCGCGACGACGCCGACACCGAACGGGGCGGCGAATTTCATCATCGACATCAACGGCACCGCGATCACGATCCCGGCGACTGACACGATCGCGCAGGTCGCGACCGCGATCAGCGGGGCCGGCGTCGGCGTGACCGCGACCTACAACGAAAACACCCAGACGATGTCCCTGACCGGGACCAGTGCGTTCACGGTCGCCGACGCCTCAGGCGGCGGCAACCTGACCGAGGTGCTGAACTTGGCCGGGCAGGGCGACACGATCCAACCCATCTCGACCCAGCTCGGGGACATCAGCAACGCGCTGAACGTCACCTTAACCGCCCGTGCGCAGGTCGGTGCGAACCTCCAAACCCTCAGCTCGGTCTCGAGTCAACTTCAGACCGCTGTGACCGATAACACGAACGTGGAGTCGGGGATCGAGGACACCAGCGTCGCCTCGGCGACGACGGCGTTCACTGCGACGCAGACCGCCCTGGAAGCCGCCTACTCCACGACGACGCGGCTCGAACAGCAAACACTCTTCAGCTACTTGTCGTGACACTTGTCGTGAGCGAAGATATGATAGAAATGATCGAAGACACCGAGGCCGAGACGACCCTGGACCTCCCTCGGTTCGGGACCTGCACCTTCCGCGACAGCGAGGTGCTCACGTTCCCCTGGGGTCTGCCGGGGTTCGCCGGCCTGCGGCGCTTCTTGGCGCTGCACTTGGACGGCCAGGAGAATTTCGTCTGGCTGCAGAGCCTCGACGACATCACGGTGGCCCTACCGACCACCGACCCGTACTCGCTCTTCCCCGACTACAACCCGCAGCTGCCGCTCTATGCGAGCAGCTCGCTCGACATCCAGCGACCCGAGGAGTTCATTCTGCTCGGGGTCGTCGTGGTCGGCCCCGGCGCCGAGGCCATGACGATGAATCTCCTGGCTCCGGTCGTGATCAACCTGCGCACCCGGGTGGCGCGTCAGATCACGCTCGAGACAGGCGGGTATGCCGTACGGACGGCAATCCCGCGCAAGGCGGCGCCTACACCGGCGGGAGCCTGACCCCCAGAACGGGAACGGCGCCACTTTCCTTGCCACGGAGGGCGCCGGAGTGCTGGTTCTCAGTCGGAAGCTCAACCAAGCGATCATGATCGGCGACGACGTTCGGGTGGTCATCGTCGCAGTCGACCGGGACACGGTGAAACTCGGGATCGAGGCACCACGAACGATCCCCGTCCACCGGGTCGAAGTCTACGAGGAAATCCAACGAACCAACCGAGCGGCCGCCGGTGAACCGGCCAAGCCAACCGAACGAGCCAAAGTCGCCGATCTCGGGCGAGGACGCCGGCCTCCGGCGCCGAACCCCAAAGGCGGCTAAAGTCCGGGCCCTGTACGGACGATTAAAAAACCATAGGGAGGGGTCAGGAAGCACCCCTCTGACACACGTGTGAACATTCACGGAGGAATCACATGCCTGGCATCGGTGGGCTTTCCATCGCCAACAACCTGTTGGCCAATGAGGCGAGCCTAAATCTCAACAAGAACCAGCTGGCCTTATCGACAGTGGTTCAGCAGCTCTCCAGTGGGCTGCGCATCAACTCGGCCGCAGACGATCCGTCTGGTCTGGCCATCGCGGAGTCCCTGCAGTCGCAAGTCAACGGCTTCGACCAGGGCGCGCAGAACGTCCAAGACGCGACCAACGCGGCGCAAATCGCCGACGGCGCGCTCGGGACGACGACCGACATCCTGCAGCGCATTCGTACCCTCGCGGTCGAAGGCGCCTCAGACCTGACGTCGGTGGACGACCGTTCGAACCTGCAGACCGAAGTGCAGCAGCTGCTGCTCGAAGTCAACACGATCTCGCAGGGCACGACCTACAACAGTCAGCAACTGCTCGACGGCTCGCACGCGGGCTTCCAGCAGCAGGTCGACGCCTTCGCGACGATCACGGCCAATGCCGACGTCGCCACGGGCGGCAACCTCGTCTCATCGGTGACCCTGTCGCCGACCAGCGCGGCGATTTGCGACGGCACGATCGAAGTGCAGGTCGCGCAGATCACCTCGACCCAGCAGGGCCTGATCGTCTCGTTCTTCTCGAGCGCGGCGCAGACCGGCCAAGTCGTCAGCACGATCACGATCGCCAACGGCGCCAGTGCCCCGGCGTTCCTGGTTGACAGCGTGACGGTCTCCTTCGGTGGAGCCGGTACGCTCGACGTCGGTGTGACCAGCTACATCAAGGTCAGCCAGTACGTTGCGGCTGCCTCGAACCCGAACTCGCCGGCGTTCAACTTCCAGTCGGGCGCGGAAGAGGGCGACACGATCCAGATCGGACTCGTCAGCACCTCGACCAACTCGCTGCGCATCGCGAACGTCAACCTGATCGGAAACACCGGCTTCGGCTCGCTCGCCTCGGAAGATGCGATCGGCCAGGTCGACAACGCCCTGCAGTCGCTGCTCACCCAGCGCGCTCAGCTCGGCGCGGTCATCGTTCGCCTCCAAGAGGACCAGGACAACGACAACACGGCCGCCACGAACCTTCAGGCGTCCGAGTCGAACATCCGCGACCTCGACGTCGGTTCGGCAACGACCGAGTACACGAAGGACCAGATCCTGGTCCAGGTCGGTACCTCCGTCCTCGCCCAGTCGAACACCAACGCACAGTCGGTCCTAGCGCTCTTCCGCTAGTCCGGCTCCGGCTGGTGACCCAAGAGAGCCCGCTCCGGCGGGCTCTCTTCTTTTTTGAGGAGCGCGCCGATACCCAGGGGAAGGGTATGCCGTGCCGCTAGAGATCGTCGACGAGTACCGCGAGGGGGCGTTTGCTCGCAGCCAGACCGGGCTGCTCTTCAACCTCCCCGTCCCGCCCCCGGAGCGCGAGCAGCTCCCCGTCGGGATCAGCCTGTGCATGATCGTCAAGAACGAAGAGCGCTTCTTGGCCGAGTGCCTGGCGAGCGTGAAGGACGTCGTCGACGAAATCAACATCGTCGATACCGGCTCGACCGACCGGACCGTCGAGATCGCCCGCTCATTTGGCGCCAACGTCATCGTCCGCGAGTGGCGCAACGACTTCGCCTGGGCGCGCAACGAAGCGCTCAGGATGGCGACGCGCCGCTGGACGCTCGTGCTGGACGCGGATGAGGAGCTTGCCCCGGAGTCCCTACCGATGTTGCGCGCCTTGCGCGAGACACCGGCCGATCTCACCGTCGTCTACCTGAAGATCGAGAACATGGTGGACGACGAGGCCGGTGCCTCGACGATGTCGCACATCCTGCCGCGAATCATGCCGACCAACCCGCGCATTCGGTACATCGGCGTCATCCACGAGAACGTCGTACTCGACGGTGCCGATTACCTACCCGGGAACGTGAGCGACATCTTGGTGCGCCACAAGGGGTACACGAGCGAGATACTCGGGGCGCGCGACAAGCACGAACGCAACAAGCCCTTGCTCGAGCGCGCCATTCGCGAGAACGGGGAAGACGCGTTCTCCTGGTACAACTTCGGCGTCACGGCCGTTGCGTCGGGTGACAACGAGACGGGGATCGAGGCGCTCGAGCGCGTCTTCGCGATGGAGACGACGACGCGCGCCTTCATCTGGACGGCCTACGTGATGCTGGCCACCGCGTACGCCGAGGGGCGCGGCGAGATCGAACGCGGCATCGCGCTGCTCGACCGCGGTCTGGCGGAATCGCCGGACCACCCGAACTTGCTGTTCACCCGTGGCTATCTGCTCGGGCTGGTCGAACGGTTCGACGAAGCACGTGCGTCGTACGAGCGCTCGATGCATATGGGAATGGGTGCGCGCGCGTACTTTATGGTCGACGACGAAATCGGAGTCTGGAAGGCCAAGCTCAACATCGCTTCGACCTACGCGAAGCAAGGGCGGCTCGACGAGGCGGTGACGTGGTACGAGCTCGCGCTCGCGGCCAAACCAGACTCGCCGATGCTGCGTACGCTTGCCGCGCGCGCGTACGAGCAGGCCAACCGCGTCTACGATGCCGAGCGTCTGTTCCGGGAAGGCTTGGCGACCGATCGTGCCGCGGGCTTCGTACACTATGCGAACTTCTTGATCCGGCGCCGGCGCTATCAGGAAGCGTTCGACATGATCGAGCGGCGACCCGACGTCGTCGACGCCCGCGCGCGGGCCGGGCTGCTCCTCACGGCGGCGCAGGTGCTGCGCGACGAAGGGGTGGGCGATCCCCTGGACTACGCGGAGCGCGCGCACGCCCTCTCGCCGGGCGACGGACGAATCCTCGGGTTGCTCGACGACCTCTACGCGCAGCGCGGCGACGAAGAGCGGCGGACGCGCCTGCGGACCGAGGAGCTGACCGCGCCCATGGTCATGGTTGCCGATTTCGCCCGCCGCTCGCATCGGCTGCTCGAGGAGCAGCGTCCCGACGAGGCGCTGGCCACCGCCGAAGCCGCCCTGTCCTTCGCACCGCGGGATCCTGTCTTGCGCTACAACGCCGGCCTCGCCGCCGCGCGGGTGGGCCGCGACGACGCTGCCCTGGTGCACATCGACGCCGTCCCGGCGAATGACAGTCACGCCAGCGCGGCGCTCGCGCTGCGCGCCGAGATCGAGCGCCGCGCGAGCGACCTCGACGCCGCCGCCGCGACCGTCCGCCGCATGCGCGAGCTCCCCGCCCCCGACCCGCCGACGCTGAAGTCGGCGGCGCTCGGTCTGGCGACCGCGTTCCTTGCCGCCGGCCGGATCGCCGACGCGCAGGGGATCGCTGCGCTCGCGCTCGACTAGAGGATTCACGTCCGTGAATCCATCGCGTTCGGCCTGCGGCCGATCCGCCCGTCGGCGACCAGAGGTCGCCTAGGAGCGTGCGCTTCACCATTCTGGCCGCGCCGGGGAGCGATCCCGGCGAGGCCCGCAGTCGCGCCTCGGCGGTCGTCGACGTCGCGGATCCGGCCCAGCTCGCCGCCGCTGCGCGCGAGGCGAGCGATCCGTATCTGCTCGTTTTGGGCGCCGGAGCGCGGCCGCTCCCCGGGGCGTTCGGCGCGCTGCGGGCCGCGGTCGAGGCCGGCGCGACCGTCGTCGGCGGAGCGACGCACACGGAGGTGTGGCGTCACTACGGCTGGATGCTCGCGCCGTCACCCACCAGTCCGTCGCCGTTTGAAGCGATTGCGATCGTCGTGCCGCACGGGGAGGCCGGCGCCGAGACGCACCTGCGCGGGCCGATCGACGTCCCCTCGCGCGGCATGCTGTTCGCCGAACGCGCGCTGTTGCTCGAGCCGCTGCCGGCGGAGCCGGTGGCCGCGCTGGTCGAGCTCGGCGCGCGCGCTCGCGCTGCCGGTGGCCAGGTCGTCTGCCTGCCGACGTTCGCGTGCACGGCGCCGCCGGAGGACAGTGACGATCGAGGCCGGCTGAGCGCACTGCGCGCGTTGGCCGACCTGCGCCCGGAACTGATCGGACATGCCCGGCTACCCGTCGGCGTGCGCCGCCGGACCGTCGAGCGCGAGGTGCGCTTCGACGGCGGCTTGCGGCGCCGGTTACGGATCCCGCTCCCGCCGTTGACCGTGCTCGTTCACGGTGCCGGCGCCGAGCGCGCCGCGCGCCGTGCCCGGGAGCTGCCGGCCGTGGTCGCCGCGCGCGCGGTCGACGACCCCGTTGAGGCGCTGCGCGCCGAGCTGCGCGTGCGTGGCGACCGCAACGTGCTGGTGACCGAGGCGGCCCGGCTGCCGGAGGCCAACGCGCTGGCCGATCTGGTCGAGCGGCTCGAGGACGCGCCGTTCGTCGCCGCCGCCGCTCCCGACGTGGCCGGACTGCGCGGCGACTGCGTCCTGCTCTCGGCGGGGCGGTTCCCGGCCCACCTCGAGCCCGCCGGGACGTCGCTCGAAGCGGCGCTGAGCAGCCTGCTGCGCGGCGCGGAAGAAGTAGGCCGGGCCGTCCGCGCGCCGGGTTACCGCGGCTCCGAGCGCGCGCCGTGGCCGCACCGGATCGCGCGCGTCGTCTTCCTGACCGCCTCGAGCCCGGAGATCCTGCGCACGTCGCTCGATGCCGCCGTGGCGACGTTGCGCGCCGGCGACGAGATCGTCGCCGTCTGCGCGGCGGCTCACGAAACGGCGCGCCGCATGCTCGAGACCAATGCCTTGGTGCGCATCGAGCTCGACGCCGCCGACCCGCTGCTGGCCGACGGTGTGAACCGCGCGCTGGCTGACGGTCCGGGCTTGACGTTCTTGATCGCCGACGACGTGCTGGTGACGACGGGGACGTTCGACCGCCTGCGCGCGGCGTTCACCCGGATCCCCGCGCTCGGCGCCGCGTTGCCGGCCGTCCCGGGTGCCGTCGGTGGGGAGGGCGTGCACTCCGTCACCTACGCCGATCTGCAGGAGATGCGCCTGTTGGCCGAACGGCGCGAGCGCGAGCTGGCGCGCGACTGCACTCCGATCGATCTCGCCGTGACGCCCGCGATCGCGCTCGCGCGCGAAGCGCTCGATGCCGTCGGCGGCATCGATCCGGCGTTCGGCCCGACGCAGCGAGGGATCGCCGATCTCGTCGCGCGCATCCGGACGGCCGGCTACGCGGTTGTCCGCTGCGACGACACGTTGGTTCACCGCTTCGACGAGGCGGTTTCGCACAACCCGGCGGCTGCCGCCAGCGCGCAACAACCGTTGGTCGCCGCACCCGATCGCGCGACGCTCGCGCACGGCTTCGATCCGGCGCGGCGCGTACCGTTCGAGCGGCCGGCGCCGGCGGCGGTGGCGACGGCGATCTCGCAGGCGATCGTGCTGCCGGTCGCCGATGCAGCCGAACTCGAGCGCGCGCTGCCCTATCTCGCGGCGGCGGCCGCTGCGTTCAGCGTCGCCGATCCGGTCCGCGTCTACGTCGTGCTCGACGGCGAGCTGCCGAACGCGGCGGCGGCGGCGCGCATCCGCACCGTGCTCGCGGCCGGCGGCCGGTCGCTGGCGGAAAGCGTCACGGTCCGGCTCGAGCGCAGCGCCGATCTGGTGGGCTGGCGCGAGCGGCTCGATCCCGAGCTGCGCCTGGTGATCGCCGCGGGGCACGAGCGGACGGCGCTGGGCGGCCTCGCGCCGCTGACCGCGAGCGCACTCGGCACGCTGCTGCAGAACGCGCGATGAGAAGCCATCGGGTCTTCGACGTGCTCGCGCCCTGGAACACGGGGACGCCCGTCACCGACGCCGACCGGCTGGCGGTGGTACGGATCGAACCGGTGCTGCGCCAGCGTCGCGGCGCGCTGTTGCTCGACTTCTACTTGGCCGGAACCGACGGCGACACGATCGTGCCGGCCGTCATCGTCGAGCCGGCGCTGGTCGTCGAGCGCGAGCGCGATCCGTTGATCTTCCCGGCCGGCTTCCGCGGTGGCGACGCGCTCGCGACGGCGCTCGCCGAGCGCATCCTGCCCCACCTGGAGCGGTTGTTGCTCACCGGCGACCCGATCCACGAACACGTCGTGTCGTTCGCGCCGGCACCGCGCTTCGACGCCGCCCGCGGCGCGGGCGCGTTCGGTGCCGCGCCGTTGCGCGACGCGCTGGTCCGGCTCGCACCGTACCGCTGGGCACGCCGCCATGTGCGCGGCCGGACGCTGCTGATCGACGCACCCGACGCCGTCGGCGGCTGGGCGTTGCTGCGCGACGTGGCGTCCGGCGGGATCGCGTCCGGGCGGCTCGATCCCGACGCCGCGGCCTGGTACGGTCCCGCGCCGCTGGCGAACGCGGACGTCGAGGTCGCGATCGTCGGCGCGCAGTCTGACGCGCCGGCCCACGCCCAGACGGTCCTGCGGCTGGACGTCGACGGTCCCGCCGCGATCGAGGTCGTCGACCCGCTGCCGCTGGACGTCGGCTTCGTCTTCGACCGTGCCGAGGGAGCGGTGCGCCGCTCCTTGCGGGTCGAGCGCGCGCCGGAACCCCACCGTCGCCCCGCGGCGCAGCGCTTCGCCGCCTCGCCGTTGGGTGGCTCGGCGGGCCGGATCGTCATCGCGCTCGGGCGGACCGACGCGTGGGTGCGTCCGTCGGCCGACACCGACGAGGCCGCCGCGCTGATCACTGCGCTGACGGCCGAAGGTTTCGAGGTCGTCACCGGGAGCGAGCCCGCCGATCTGGCCGGTGCCGACCTGGTCCACATCTTCGGGACCCGCGACGGGCGCCGCGTACGCGCGATCGTGGACGCCGCGCGCCGCGCCCGCATCCCGAGCGCCATCCACGCCTATGAGGAGGATTCGGCGGCCGGCGCCTGGTGGGGCGCGACCGTCACGCGGTTGTGCTTCGAGTACGGTGCCGACGAGGCGTCGGTCGAGAGCTACCTCCAGATGCTGGCGCAACGCACCGTCCAGCTCGAGGGGGCGCGGGCCGACCTCCCCTACGCGCCGGCCGAGGCCGGGCTCGACGACGCCGCCGCCGCGTTACGGGACGCGTCGATCGTGTTCGTCAATGCCGACGAGGAGGCCGCGACGGTCCGGCGCCGGAGTGGGCGCCGGACGACGGTAGCCGTCATCCCGCCGCTGGTCGACCTGCGTGAGACATCGGCGGTCGGCCCGTTGGTCGGGCCGGACCCGTTTGCCTTCCTCCACGCGCCGATCGGCGCGGTCGGCAACCAGTTGTTGGTCGCGCGCAGCGCGGCCGGCGCCGGGATCCCACTCGTCCTGGCCGGACCGGTCCTCGATGCGAGCTACCTCGAACGGATCCGCGAGTTCGGCGGGCGCGAGCTGGTCGTGCTGCCGGAGCCGCCACCCGCCCTGGCTGCCGGCTTGCGGGCGGCGGCGGCCGTCGTCGTCGATGCGGCCTGGCTCGGCGACGGTGCCTCCCGCCTGGCAGCCGCCGCGCTGGCCGGGGCCCAGTTGGCGGTGGCCGAGCGCCGCCCGCTCGTCCTCCCGGGGGTCACGCCGCGTCGGTTCGACCCCGCCGATCTGGCCTCGTTGACCCGGGCGCTGGGCGAGGCTTGGGACGAGGGGCGCCGTCAGTCGCCCACCCCGGTCGGCGAAGCCCTCGCGGCCCTCGAGCCGGGCGGTGTCGTCCGGGGCATCGTTCGCGGCTACGCCGAAGCAGCCGTTAGCCTTGCCTAAACCGACCTGGCGCGGTGACCGATACCGGTAGTGGAGGATTCTGCACGAACATGGACGTTCTTTCGATCGACGCGGCCAGCGCTGCCGCGAGCGTCGCCCCGGCGACGCCCCCGCCGTCCGCGCTCGCGCCGGCCGCCGGTCCCGGGCCGGCCAACGCGACGCCCGCCGTCACGGCCCCCGCCGGGTTGACCCCTACCGGGTCGGCCCCGGCCATGTTGTCCCCCAGCGGGAAGGCTCCCGCCGATGACGTGTTCCACGACCAGACACTGCACACAGCACTCTCGCAGCTCGTCGGTAACGGCGCGCAGGTGTCGGTGCAGTTCCGCGTCGTGCACGATCCCAACGAGATCGTCACCGTCTTCACCAACGCCCAAACCGGGCAAGTGATCACGCAGTTCCCGCCCGAGTCGATGGTGCTGATCGCCCAGTTCTTCAACAAGCTCGCCGGCGCCGTGCTGGACCAAAGCGCGTAGGGCATGAGCGGAATCTCCTCGGCCGGTTCGTCCACGTCAGCCGACTCGACTGTCTATGGGACCGATGTCGCCCCGGTTACCTTTCCCGGTATCGCGTCGGGGATCAATTACAACGCGATCATCGATAAGTACACCAACCTGACGCTCGAGCAAGAAAAGCCGATGCAGGCTCAGGTCACGAAGCTGAACGCGCAGCAGACCGAGCTGATCAAGATTCAAAACCTGGTCACCGACTTTCAGGACTCGTTTCAGGCCCTGAGCAATCCGGCGCTGTTCACATCGACGACGCCGAGCTCGACCAACACCAGCGCGGTCGGCGTGAACTCGATCAGCGGCCAGGTCGCGACGCCCGGTGCGTATACGATCGACAGCGCGACGCTCGCGACGGCGACGCAGATGGCCGGCGATCCGGCGGCCGGTGGCTCGGTCGACGCGACCGCGACGTTGGCCCTCGCCGGCACGTCGATCTCGCCGCAGAACGGGACCGCGGGTCCCGCCGGCAACCAAGGGCAGATCACCATCGACGGCGTCGAAGTCGACTACGACGTCAATTCGGAGACACTGCAAGGCGCCGTGGCCGCGTTGAACACCGCGTTGCAGACGGTCGACCCGACCGGGTCCGTCACCTACGACGCGGCGACACAGAAGGTCACCATCACCTCGAGCCAGCCGCTCACGCTAGGATCCTCCTCGGATAGCGGCAACCTGCTGTCGGTCCTCAAGCTCGACACCTCGCAGATCACGGACGTCGCCGGCACCTACTCGACGTCCAGCTCGGCGGCGATCGGCGGCATCAACCTTGGTGCGACGTTCAACACCGACCAGAACGCCGGTTTTGCAACGGCCGTCACCAGCGGGACGTTCACCATCAACGGTGTCCAGTTCAGCGTCGACGCGAGCGGCCAAAACCTCAACGACATCATCAACGAGATCAACCAGTCCTCGGCCGGTGTGATCGCGACCTACGACCAGACGACGAGCCAGCTCGTCCTGACGGCGAAGGCCGACGGTCCGCAGGGGATCTCGCTGGGCGCAACCGGCGACAACTCGAACTTCCTGCAGGCTTCCGGCATGCTGGCCAATTACACCGCGCCCAACAAGCTCAGCGCGGGTACGCAAGAGACGGTCGGTCAGTCGGCGCAAGTCGTGTATACAGACGCCAGCGGCAACATCGATACCGTCTACTCGAACTCGAATACGGTCTCGAACGTGGTCCCGGGCGTGCAGCTCTCCCTGCAGCAGGCCGTCGGCGGCTCGAGCGGAATCGCGCCGGTGACGATCGACGTTGCCCAGAGCAGCACCGCGCTGCAGACCGCGATCGGCACCTTCGTCAGCGCCTACAACAAGGTGATCGGCGAGATCAACACGGCGACCGCCGCACCGGTCATCGGCTCGCAGTCCGACAGCTCGACGGGCACCGCGGAGGGTACGGAGCTGACCAGCGGCGGCATCTTGTTCAGCAGCCAGGACATCGACGGCCTCAAGGATCAGCTCGTCAACTTGGTCTCGGGGTTGTTCAACACGGGCAGCGACGGCTACAACTCGCTCTCCTCGATCGGGCTCGAGCTCGACAGCTCGTTCAGCGTCGGCGTCGCGACCAACGCGGACTCTTCGGACACGAGTGGCACCGCGACGAACAACTCAGATTCCACCAGCGTCGGGTCGCAGCAGTACGACGGCACGTCCGGCAAGCTGCAGGCCCTCGACGTCACGACGCTCGAGACCGCGCTTTCCACCGACCCGAATGCCGTCGCCTCGCTGTTCACCGGTTCGAACGGCGTGCTCGATCAGCTCGGCAGCTACCTCACCTCGGTGACCGGTTTGCCGACGCAGCTCAACAGTTCGGTGATCGGGACCATTCCGCCGCAGTCGCTGTTCCAGACGGTGCAGTCCGAAAATCAGGACGTGATCCAGTCGCTGCAAGAGCAAATCTCCAGCGTCACCAACCAGGCGAACATGCAGGCTAACCTGCTGCGGCAGGAGTTCGTCAACAGCGAAACTCAAATCGCGGAGCTGCAGTCGATGCAGTCATCGCTCAGCGGCTTACTGTCGAGCACGTCGGGTTCGTCGTAGTATGCCCATTGCCAACCCGAACCTGCGGTATCTCGAGGCGTCGATCAACTCGGCGAGCCCCGAGGAGCTCATCGTCAAGATCTACGACGCGCTGCTGCTCTTCGCGCGGCAAGCGGTCGACGTGATGGAGGCTCGCCCGCGGGACATCGAGGGACGGCACGGTTTGCTGCGCAAGGCGCAACGCGCTTGCGCGCTGCTGATGGGATCGCTCCGGCTCGAACTCGAAAGCGACGTACCCCGCAACCTGTTCCGCCTGTACGAGTTTTGGCACCACCAGCTGGTCGCCGCAAACATGTCCGGCGATCCGCAGAAGGTGCGCGATCTGTTGCCGATGATCGGCGAACTGCGCGACACCTGGGTCGAAGCGATCAAACGCTACCGCACGGTGAGCGTCCCGGCCCCGCAGCTCGATGCCCTCGTCGGCTGAGCTCGCGCGCCCGGCCGTCGTCCGGACGATCCTCGCCCTCGAGCGCTCCTGTCTGGACGCCGAAGCGGCGTTGGTCGAGCGGCGGTGGCACGACGTCGACGTCGCCTTCGCGGCCCAACGCCGGCTGACCGAAGAGCTCGCCACGCTGTTCGTCGCGGAGCCGGAGAACTCACCACTCGCCGACGCCAAGGTCGCCCAGCGGCTGCGTGGCGTCCTGGCCTATCGCGAGGAGCAAATGCGCCGCCTGCGTGCGTATCACGAGAACGTCGGCGAACGCTTGCGCTCGATCGGGAAGGTCCGCCAGTTCGCCCGCGCGATCGGCAAACGCCTCCCGATCGCCCACGTCCTCAACGGGCACTACTAACCGAACAGGAGCGAGACGGGGAACGGTTCCTGTCGTTCGTCGGCGCGCGGGTGGTTCGGGTCGAACGGGAGTAAGCGGGTCACGCCGTCCGCGTCGCGCACGATCATCCGCAGGTGATCGGTCGCAGCGTCGTCCTCCCAGCGGACCGGAGCGGCTGCCTTCGCTTTGCGGTCGTAGTGGCCGGCGCGCACACCCGGATGGAGAAGGACCCGCCAACCCTCGTTGCGCACGCGCTCGCAATAGAGATAGTCCTCGTCGCACTGTCGCACCGTGCGCGAGCGCTCGTCGACGAACAGGTGCACGGCGAAGTACGGCGTGCTCAGCGCGCGCAGCGCCGCGATGCGTAAGGCGACGCAGCCGAAGCCGACGCCGTCGACGACTGCGGTGCGGTCGCTGCGGAAGGCCGGGATCGCGCCCTCCGTCGTGTCGGCCGAGTTCCACTGCGCGACGGCCATCGGCCGCGCGCTGTCGCGGCTGTAGTAGAGCGCCCCGACGACGGCGGCGCGCGCGTCGTCCTCGAGCACCGCGAGGAGCTGGATCAGCGCGTCGGGCGGTGGGACGATGTCGTCGTCGATCATGACCAGCATGTCGCAGCCGGTCGAGACCGCGTGGCGGGCGATCATCTCGCGCTGGGCGGCGACAGCGTTGCCGCTCCAGATCACGCGGTCGGCGTCCACATTGGGCGGGAGCGCGAGCAGTGGCAGCGCGTCGAGAAACGGTTGCGTCGGTTGACCGGAGGTCGGAACGCCGATCAGGAGCTTCATGATGTGATGGCCTCGCGGAGCGTATCGACGACGGCGCGTCCGGCCGCGTGCAGCGATGCATCGTCGGCGGTGAGAGGGTCGAAGCGGCGGTCGACGGTCCGGCGCACCGTGACGCGCATGAGCCAGCTGCCGGCTGCGCTCCGGTAGGCCGCCAGGGCCTCTTCGAACCGGAGCGCCGAAGTCGGCGCGCCGGTCAGCCGGCGGGGCGCGACCGCGAGCAACACCTGGACGCCGCGCAGAAAAGGGTCGGCCAGGTTTCGCCCGAGCACCGCGAGCAACGCCTCGCGTGCCTGCGCGCCCAACTCGACGACCAGGTACGGTCCGGCGCGGCCGCCGGGGTCGGGGGCGAGCTCGGCGGCGGGGCGGAGCGCGGCCAGCGCAACGGCTGTGACGACCGGCGGGGTCGGCCGGCCCATCCGTGCCGCGACCACCGCCCGGGGCAGCGCGGTGGCGATGCTGCGCGCGAAGGCACTCAAGCCGAGCGCCTCGCCGGCCGGCCCATCGACCGCGGCGATCGAGGAGAGCAGCGCGAGGGCGGCCAGCCCGTGCGGCAGGGCTCCGGTATAGATGCGCTCGAGCGCCCGCACCTCATCGGGCTCGACGGCCCGGAACAGCACCGGGTCGGCCACGGCGACCGCGACAGGCTCGCTCGCCGCCGGCAGCTCCGGTTCCGCCGGCGGCTCGGGTAGCTCGAGAACCGGCACCGGTTCGGGCAACTCCAGGACGGGCGTCGGCTCGGGCAATTCCAGCGCCGGCGGCGGTTCGGGCAAGGCGAGGACGGGCGCCGGTTCGGGCAGCTCCAGAATCTGCTCCGGCTCGGGCAGCTCCAGGACTTGCTCCGGCTCGGGCAAGGCCTCCACCGCGCTGCGTGCATCGACGTGCGACGGCTTCGGCGTGACGGCGAGCTCGTCGAGGTCAACCCGCTCCTCGGCCTCGAGCTCGAAGAAGGGCTTTGGGGTGTCGTACGCCGTGTGTCCGGAGCGCCGGCGCAAGCGCAGCGCCGGCGTCGCGATCGCCGGGACGCCGTCGGCGTTCGCCGCGCCGATCAGGTCGAGCGGCTCGGTACCCGGCAGGATGCGCAGGGCGAAGCGCACCCGAACCGCGCCGCCGGCCGGGATAGCGCCCAGCCGTAACCCTGCGCCGAGCAGGGCTTCGCCGTCGAGCGACGCCTCGTCGCGAGCGAAGGAGCCTGGGACGGGCTCGGCCTCAGGTGGGATCCCGAGCCGCAGTACCGCGTCGGGGACGTCCTGGTCGCCGTCGTCATGGACCGTTGCCACCACGGTGACCAGCGCGCCGGGGATCAGCTCGCGGTCCGGCCGCGCCTCGAGGGTCAGGCGCAGCGTGGCCGGCCGAGCCGCCTGCCGCGCCGGCGGTTCGGCGGCCAGCGATTCGGCGCCGAAGCGCGGTGCCGCGGCGGAGGGGGGCGCTGAGGTGGCCGGGAGACCGAGCTCTTCGCGGCGGCGGCGGTCGAGCAGCCGTGCGTCGGCGTCGCGCTCGAAGAGCGCGTCGACGTCGGCGTCGCGCCCGTTCATCGCGCGCGCAGCGACAGCCAGGGGAAGCGCCAGCGGGACGGCTCGGCCGCACCGTCGACGGCCCCGCGGTCGCGTCCGCGGCCCAAGCCGCGCGCGCGGGCGGCGGCGTCGGCGTCGAGCAGGGTCGCCCGCGGCCGGCCCTGGGTCGCGGCATCCCGCAGCGTCGCGTGCGCCAAGGTCAACAACCGGCGCGGTGTCCCGCCGGCGCTGGCCACGATCGCCTCGACCGCGTCGTCGTCGAACAGGGCGGCCAGGTCGGCCGCGCCGGCGCGGGTCAGCCGGTAGGCCAGCATCGCGCGCGACTCGCTGACGTCGAGTGGGTCGAGCACGATCCAGCCGTCGACCCGATCGGCCAAGTTCCGGCGGCCTTCGAGTCGGGCCCGCAGCTCGCTCTGGCCGAACAGCACGACATTGAGCAGTTTGCGTTGCGGGACGTCGTAGTTCAGCAGCAGGCGCAGCACCTCGAAGATCTCGTCGCTGGCGTTCTGGGCCTCGTCGATCAACAGGGCGAGCGTCAGGCCGTCGAGGACGGCGGCGTCGTAGAGATAGTTCTTCAGCGCGTTCTTGAGCGCTGCCGGCGAGCGCGGCGGAAGCGCCAGGCCGAACGCCCGCGCGACGCCGAGCAAGAACTCGGTCTCGCTCGCGAACGATGGGTCGAGGATCTTCGCCAGGCGCACCTCGTCGCGGCCGAGCAGCTCGCGCTCGACCTGTGCCATCAGGCTCGTCTTGCCGGTGCCGGGGTCGCCGACGACGACTTGGAGACCCCTCGACTCCAGGACGCCGGCGACCAAGCGCGTGCGCGCGCGACCCAAGGCCGGCGTCGTCCGATAGAAGTGCGGGTCCGCGGTGTCGAGGAACGGATCGCGCTCCAACCCGAAATGCCGGAAGTACGGGATCATGCCGGGAGAAGGGGTTCGACGCCCCGCACGACCGAACATGCGCACCGCCGGCCGGGAGGCCGAATCGGCTCGACGGCGTCCATAAGGGGGCCCGTGCGTTCGGCCGATACCAACTCCGTGGAGAAAGCCGTTCCGAGCGCTGCCGGGCGCGTGCTCGCGTTTCCGGTCGCCGGCTGAACGGCGCGCATGCCGCTGCCGCTGCTCGTCATCGAAGGGGAGATCTACTCGGAACTCTCGCTCGCGCGCGCCAACCGCGAGCTGGCGCTCGCGCTGCTGCGGCGCGACGACGTCGAGGTGGCGCTCTCCGCGCCGCTGATCGGGAGCTACTTGACCCAGCCGACAGCGGCGATCGAACGGCTGCGCGAGCGCACCGGCATCGCGCTCGACCGCCCGCCGGACTTGACCGTGCGCCACTACTGGCCGCCGGTCTTCACGCGACCCGCGCTCGGCCGCTACGCGCACATCCAGCCGTTCGAGCTGGGCAGCCTCCCGCGCGCCTGGGCCCAGGGGGTCGCGCAGGCCGACGAAGTGTGGTGCTACGGCAGCTACGTGCGCGACCTGTACGTACGCGCCGGTTTCGCCCCCGAGCGACTCGTCACCGTCCCGTTGGGCATCGACCCCGAGGTCTTCCGCCCCGGCGGGGACCGTGCGCAACTGAACGCGCGTGCGTCGTTTCGCTTTCTCTACGTCGGCGGCACGATCTGGCGCAAGGGAGCCGATCTAGCCGTCAACGCTTTCCTCAACGCGTTCGGCCCCACCGACGACGTCTGCTTGATCGTCAAGGACGTCGGTGGCGCCTCGGTCTATCGAAACCAGAGTATGCGATCGCTGATCGAGCCGCTGGTCGGGCGGTCCGATCTACCTGAGATCGTCTACAGCGACGCGGTGTTCGACGACGTGACGCTGGCGGCGCTCTATCGCACCGCCGACGTGCTGTTGATGCCGTATCGCGGCGAGGGTTTCGGACTGACCGCACTCGAAGCGATGGCGTGCGGGACGCCGGCGATCGTGACCGCCGGCGGTGCGACCGACGACTTCGTCGACGACACCGTCGGCCTGCGAATCGCCGCGAAGCGGATCGTGCCGCAGATGCCGGATCTGCCGGAGACGGTCGGTGAGCCCTGGGCGCTCGAGGTCGACCTCGCGCAGCTGACGCAGGTGCTGCGCGCGGTGGTGGGGCGGCGCGCGGCGCTCGGCGAGCTCGGCGCCGCGGCGGCGCGACGCGCGCACGCCGAGTGGACGTGGGACCGGGGCGCGGCGATCGCCGCCGAGCGGACGCGCTTGGCCGCGGGCGCGGCGGCGCGGTAGCCCTCAGGCAGGGACGGCGGCGGCGAGCCTCCGCACGACGCACGGAAGCGTTCGCCAGACCGGACCGGTCGCAGTCGCATCGACCGCCCGCACGAGCTGCAAGGCGCCCGAGGCGGTCGCGATGCGCGTCCCGGATTCACAATTGTGGGCCAGCAGCGACCCGGTGCTGAGCTCGTCGAAGTCGAGTTCGACGCGGTCGTGGAAGAGAGTCTGGAAGTCGCTGCTTTCGGCGACGGCGACGCCGTGCGCCTCGAGCGCGTTGATCAGCACCTCGTCCCAGCCGAAGGTGGCCTCGACGGCGTCTTCGATGCGCACGACGTAGTCGAGTCCGCGCAGATCGCCCTCGGTGCCGACGATCTCGTGCAGTGCTTGCGCGCGCAGCCCGGCGACGACGCGGGCCGGATCGGCGACGCTCGCGGCGGGGACCACCGCGATGCGCAGCGGCCGGACGCGCCGGTCGATCGGAGCCAGCAGGGCGCATTCGTCGAAGGCGGTTCGGAGGGCGGCGCTGTCGGCGCGGGCGCGGGCGACGGCCGCTCGGCGCGTCCGCACGCCTTCGCCGTCGCGCGCGGCCACGTCGGTCAGCAGCAGCCGGGCTCGGTCGAGGTCGTCGATGCCGACCACGGGGACGCCGCATGCTCGCAGCAGCTCGTGCTCGGGCCAGTCGGGATCCGCTGCCAGCACGAGGGTCGAGGTCGCCAGCGCCGGGATCGAAAGGCGCGACGTCAAGGGCGAGGCGGTCGCGACGATCCGGGGATTCCAGCGCGCGACGCCGGCCCCGTCCATCGCCGCGCCGAGCTCGACCCCGAGCTGGTCGCTGCCGACGGGGCGTCCGCGGAGCGGCGCCAGCAGGAGCAGCACGTCGTCGGCTGGACCGACCAGACGCGCGAAGGCGGTCAGCGCCTCGACGCGACGCGGTTCGGGAGCGATGCAGATCGTCCGCGGGCCGGCCGCGGTGCCGTGTGCGTCCGGCGTCCACAGTGAGACGTCGACGGGCAGCCGCACGATCCGCAGGCGCTCCCGGGCGATCCCGCGAGCGAGCAGTTCGCGCGCCACGCCGGCGTCGTCGGTCCAGATCGTGGGCACCTCGGCGAACGCGGCGAGATCCTCGGGCACGGTGGTCAGGAAAACGGCGCGCGCGTTGCGCGCGACGGCGTCGACGACGAAGGTCGCCTCCGCCGGATGCGGTTCGATCCACTGCGCACGCCGCAGGCGGCGGGCCTGCACCGGGTCCAGATCCGCGTCGGTCGGGCCGAAGCGCGTCGCGCGAGGAGTCGCACCGGTCTGGTCGAGGGCGTCGAACAGCGCGCGCGACGCCTGACCGGTGCGCGTGGTGGAGAGCAGCGAGCCGACCAAGAGCGAACGGCCTGCGGTGTGGATCGTCCGCGCCGGTGGCGGTTCGGCCAGCGCGCGCTCGGCGACCCGTGCCGTGATGCGGCGGTCGAAGGCACCGTGCGCGCGCGCGAAGCCGTGGGCGGCGCGCCGTTGCGCCTCGGCCGGATCGTCGACGACGCGGCGCAGCGCGGTGGCCGTCGCCTCGATGGAGGGATCCGCCCAGCGCTGGCCGGCGTAGAACGGGATGCGGTCGGCGAGGTTGCGAGCTACCGGAACCAGCCGGGCGGGGATCGGAAAGCCGGTCGTCTCGTCGAGAAAGTCCGTGCTGCCGCCGTAGCCGGTCCCGATCGCCGGGACGCCGCAGGCCATCGCCTCGAGCATCGGGATGCAAAACGCTTCGCCGCGTGAGGTCAACACGAACGCGTCGACACTGCGGAAAAGCGCCGCGTACGCGTCGGCGGGGAGCGGATCGCTGAGCACTTCGATCGGCGCGAGCGAAGCCGGATCGAGGCCCAGCGCGCGAATCTCGTCGTCCGGGCCGCCGCGCGCGCCGACGGTGCTCCTCCCGGTGCGCAGGTAGAGCACGACGTCGTCGTCGGGGCCGAACGCCTGCGCCCAGGCGCGCAGCAACACATCCGGGCCTTTGCGCTCGTTCCAGTCGAAGACGGACAGAAACGCGAAGCGACGGCGATTGGGCAGCGCGAGGACGGGTCCGTCGGGCGCGAAACTCGGCGTGTCGATGCCGATCGGGACGACGCGCAGCAACTCAGACGGTACTCCCGCCTGCGCGAAGGTCGCCTGGTTGAAGGTGCTCGGCACCCAGACTTGATCGAACTCGCGCAGCGTCCGCACCCAGCGGCCGGGGATGCTGTCGCACTCGAACATCGTGTAGCTGCAGGTGAGCCCGGTGAGCCGCGTCGCCGCGAACTCGCTCAGCGAAGGGGTGCCGTTCCCGTCGCCCGCCGGTCGGAGCAGCACGGACGGCAGCGAGCGATCGGCGGGCTGGGCGAAGGCCGCGTCGAGCAGCGCGTCTTCGCCCGGCGGCAGGCCGGCGCTTTTCATCTCTTTCCAGCCGCCCATGCGCGCCGCCAGCGGCACGCCGCGCGCGGCGAGCCCGATGACCAGGTTGCGGCCGACGGCGGCATAGCCCGTCATCTCGCGGAACATGCCGTAGATCGCGGCGCGCGGCGGCCCGGCAGGAAAGCGGCACGGATCGGGTTCGGGGAGCCAGCTCCCGAGCGCTTCCTCGGCATGTCCGCGCGTCGTCGCATCGCGTGGGACGAGGGTGACTGCGATTCCCGCCAGCGAGCCATCGAGTGCTCGACCGGGATGGGTGGTGGTGCGTCGGGCACCGACGGCGCGCGACGCAGCGGCGCGCAGCGCGGGCACGTCGACGATCAGCCGGGGATCGATCTCGGCCACCACGCCAGGCTCGGGCCCAGCGGGCTCGGCGGCGGAGACCCCGAGTGCGATGAGCCGCGCGCGCGCCAAGGCGCTCAGGCGCGGCGGAGCCTGACCGAGTCGAAAGCGCAGATCGATTCGGTCGATGTCCATCTCCTCGATGTTATCGGCGGATCGGCGCCCGGCCTTGGCGCGACCGTTGGCGGCAGGTGGAGCGCGACGGCCAGCCGGCAGCCGGCCGCCCGGGCAGACGCAGGACGCGGCGGGTTCTGCCGATGATCTGAGGAGAGATGGCACCGCGTCTGGTCGTCGTGACGACCTCGCCGGCTTTTCCGCCGCGCGGTGATCACGAGCGGCGCACGCTGGACTTCTGTTACGCTCTCGCCGAGCAAGCGGCCGATGTGACGATCGTCTGCTTCGGCGACGGCGTCGGCGTCGGCGTTGCACGTTTGGCCCGCGGCCTGCGCCAACTCACGGTCGGACGGTCCGACCCCGCCGCCGCGCAGCGCTTCACCGACGTGTGCCGCGATGCGTGCTGGGGCGCGGATGCCGTCATCGCAACGAGCGCCGCGGTCGTATCCTCCGTCGCCAGCCTCTGGAACGGCCTGCTCGTGCTCGACCTCGGTGACGCCGCTGCGCCCGCCGTGAACGACGCCGTGGCGGCGGCTGTTTCGCTCGTCCTCGTCTCCTCAGGCGAAGCCGCGGCCAGGTTGGAAGCCGGCGGGAAGATCGCGCGCGACGCGATCGTCGCCGTGCCGCCGATCGTCGAGCCGCAAACGTTTCGGCCACCCGATCGAGCGACGCGACGTCTGCACCGTCGGATGATGGCCGCCGAGCCGGTGGCGCTGTTCGTCGCAGGCGCCGGCGCGGCCGCGTTGGCCGCCGGCGATCGAATCGCCGCGGTGGCCGCGCAGATGCCCGACGTTCGGTTCGTTTTCGGAGGTGAGCTGTCGGGCGCGTTCGCCCAACACGCGCGCCCGGCGAACCTCTCGCTGCTGGCCCCGTTGCAGGAGGAGTCGTCGCGCTGGATCCACGCGATCGCCGACGTCGTGCTGCTGCCGCTGGATGGGGACGCGGGCGCCGTGTTGGATGCCGTCGTGGGTGGCGGGACGCCGGTCGGGCCGCGCTCGGCGTTCGACGTCGCCCCGCATCTGGTGCCGTTCGTCGAGCTCGTCGACGGCGACGATTGGAGCGGCGCGATCCGCCGTGCGCTCGAGCGGTCCGACGCCGAGGCGGAGGACCGGGCGCGCGGCGCGCAGCGCGCGGTCGAAGAGCGCCACGCGCCGCTGCGTGTCGTGGGCCCACTGCTCGCGCGGATCGTCGCGCTCGCAACGCCAAGCGACGGCGAGGCGCAGCGACCCACTCCACGAGTCGTCGTGACGAGCGACCGCGCGCTCTTTGGCCGACGGGCTCGATACGAACCACTCGGCGGAGGCTGGGACGTCGTCATGTGCAGCAGCTCGGAGACCGCGACGGCCGGCGAAGAGCTCGTCGTCGCCCCCAACGTCCTCGAGCGGCGCGTCCCGCATGGCGCGTTCCTCCACCGTTCCGGTCCCGGTTACGAACCCGTCGCCTGGCTCGAGCCGGCCTACGGCGACCTCCTCGCTCGCTCGCTCCGCGGCGCGCGCGTCGCGATAGCAGCCGGACCCTCCGTGCACGCTGCGCTCCGCGCCGGATGGAGTGGGCCGATCGTATATGACGCGCAGCAAGTCGAGTACGTCGCGCTGGCTGCGCGTTTCGCCGACTCCTCGCGGCGCGACCCGAGGCTGCAGCACATGGCGGAGATCGAAGGCCGCTGCGTCCGCGACGCCGCGCTCGTCGTCGTCGCATGCCGCGAGGATGCAGAGCTGGTCGCGGAACTCTACGGCGTCGAACGCGAGCGCATCGCCGTCTGCCCGCCCGGCATCGAGGGCGCCGTTCCGCGCGTCGAGCGGCCAGCTCGGGTGCGCGCAAAAGCGGCCTCATCCCTGGCCGGCAAGACGGTCGCGGTCTTCGCGGCCGAGACCAGCGAGGTGCGCGGCGCCGTCGAGCTCGCCGAGATCGCGCGCGTCGTGCCGGAGGTCCTGTTCCTCGTCCTGGGCGAGGTCGCGGCGAGCGCCACCGCCGAGCTCGGTGGGCGCCGGCCGGAGAACCTGCAGTTCACCGGGCCCCTCGACGAGGCGACCTACCGTTCGATCCTCGGGTTGGCCGATCTCGCCGTTCATCCGGGCGGCCGGATGAGCGGGGCATCGGCAGGGATCGGAGACTCCGTTGGGACGGGCCTCCCGCTGCTGGTTACGCCGACGGCGGCGCGAGGCTGGAACCTGGTCGATGGTCAGGACGCACACGTCGTCGGGTTGGCGGAATTTCCAGCGCGCATTCGCGCGGTGCTCGCCGATCTCGACGGCGCGGAGTCGCGGACCGTTCGGCTGCGCGAGCGCCTCGAACGGGAGGGCGGCGGCGCGGCGCTGGCGCGGCTGGTTCAGGAGCGCTTCGGCCCGGTCGCGACGGGAGCTGCGCGGTGAGCGGGCTGGTCGACGTCGACCTGACCGTTGGATTGCCGGTGTACAACGGCGCGCGAACCCTGCGTGAGACGCTCGATGCGCTGCTAGCGCAGACGTACCCGTCGTTCGAAGTGCTCGTCAGCGACAACGCGTCGACCGATAGCACGCCGCAGATTCTCGCCGAATACGTCGAGCGTGACGAGCGCGTGAAGGTCCTGCGCCAGCCGGAGAACCGCGGTGCCATCGCCAACCTTCAGATCGTTCTCGAACGTGCGCGAACGCCGCTCTTCACCTGGTTCGGCGCCGACGACCTGTGTGCGCCCACCTACCTCGAGCGCGCGCGCGCCGTGCTGCTGGCGAACCCGGGCGCGATCATCGCCGCCGCCGACGTGTGCACGATCGACGAACGTGGCAATCCGCGGCGGGTCTCCGAACAACTGCACACGGTGGGCTTGAGCGTCGGCCAGCGGGTGAACCGGCATCTCGCAACCTACGGGTGGTACGCGAGCTATGGGGTCGCCCGCCGCGACCTCCTCTTGCGGTTCGGGCCGTTCGAGACACGCTTCGGCACCGACGTCATCCGGACGACGCAGTGGATCCTCGCCGCCGACGTCGTCCGCGTCCCCGAGCCCCTGTTCTTGTTCCGCGAGCGAACGGGCGGGAAGGACGCCGCCACCTACGCGGCGCTGCTGGCCCCGGGGAGCAAACCGGCGCATCTGCCGCACTCGGAGATGCTCGCCGGCATCGGCGCCGCCGTGCGATCCGCCGGCTTGGACGAGCTCGTGGAGCGCGAAGCGCTCGAGAGCGCCGCGCGGACCGTGACGTTCGAGAACCCTGCGTTGCTCGGCGAAGTCATCCGCGAACAAGGGGATGCCGCCGCGACCCTGGATCATCTCGGTCGCCTGCGGATGATACGCGGCTTGCTCGGGCGAAGCGGGGCTGCCGCGTGAAGGCAGTCATTCTGGCCGGCGGTCTCGGCTCGCGCATCAGCGAGGAGACCACGGTCCGCCCGAAGCCCATGATCGAGATCGGGGGTCACCCGCTGCTGTGGCACATCATGAAGGGCTACGCCGCGCACGGGATCACCGACTTCGTGATCGCGCTGGGTTACAAAGGCGTCATGGTCAAGGAATACTTTCTCAACTTCTACGCGTACAACTCGGACGTCACCGTCGACCTTCGCACGAGCGAGCTGACGATTCATCGAACCATTACCGAGCCGTGGCGGGTGACGCTGGTCGATACCGGCGCGGAGACGATGACCGGCGGTCGGCTGAAGCGCCTGCGTGACTTCGTGGGTGACGAGACGTTTTGCGCTACCTATGGTGACGGGGTCTCCGATGTCGACGTCACCGCGACGATCGCGCAACACCGGCGGGTCGGCGCGGCAGCGACCCTGACGGCGGTCAAGCCGCCGGGACGTTTCGGCGCGGTCGAGCTCAACGGAGCGCTGGTCGAGCGCTTTCACGAGAAACCCGACGGCGATGGAGGCTGGATCAACGGAGGGTTCTTCGTCCTCGAGCCAGCGGTGCTGGACATCATCGAGGGCGACGACACGCCGTTCGAACGTGGCCCACTGGACCGTCTCGCCGGCGAAGGCCGCCTGGCGGCGTATCGACACGAGGGCTTTTGGCACCCGCTCGACACGCTGCGCGACAAGGTCATCCTCGAGCAGTATTGGAGTTCGGAACGACCACCATGGAAAACATGGTGAATCGTGCGAGGGTGTGGCCCCAACGCCGCGTCCTCGTCACCGGGCAAACCGGGTTCAAGGGTGCCTGGCTCGCCTTCTGGCTCGACCGGCTCGGCGCGCGTGTCTGGGGTCTGGCGCTGCCGCCGCAGACCCAACCCAATCTGCACGACCTGCTCGATCTGAGTCGGCGCATCGACGACGGGTACGGCGATGTCCGCGATATGGACGCCGTCGATGCGGCCTTTGCGCGTTCCCGCCCCGAGGTCGTCTTTCACCTCGCGGCTCAGGCGCTGGTGCGAACGTCGTACGCCGAGCCGGTCGAAACCTTTGCGACCAACGTCATGGGCACGGTGCACGTGCTGGAGGCGGCGCGCAAGCATCACGTCCCGGTGGTGGTGGTGGTGACCAGCGACAAGTGCTACGAGCAGGGCGACGTACCGCACCGCTTCCGGGAAGGGGACCCGCTCGGCGGCCACGATCCGTACTCGGCGTCCAAGGCTGCGGCCGAGATCGTCGCCGCGTCGTACCGGCGGTCGTATCTCTCGACCGACACGATCCTGGCGACCGTGCGGGCGGGCAACGTGATCGGCGGGGGCGATTGGTCGCCGGATCGGATCGTGACTGACGTCGTGGCGGCGGTTCGTGCACAGACCCCGATCCGGCTGCGCTATCCGCACGCCGTGCGGCCGTGGCAGCACGTCGCGGATGCGTTGGACGGCTACCTGCGCGTCGCGGAGCGCGCGCTCTCGGGCGATGCGAGCGTCGCGCGCGCCTGGAACTTCGCGCCGCTCGACCCTGGTAGCCTGACGGTCGAGCAGCTCGCCATCGCCTTGCGTCGAGAACTGCGCAGTGACGTGCCGATCGTCGCCGAGGCGGCCGTCGAGCCGCACGAAGCCGCCATGCTCGCGCTGGACGCATCGGACGCTGCGGCGTACCTTGGCTGGACTCCACGCCGCGACGTCGCCGCCGCAATCGCCGCCACGGGCGCGTGGTTTCGCGAATTCTTCGGCGGGGCGCCGGCGGCCGATCTCATCGAAGCCGATCTCGAATCGCGAGCGCCGGCTTGAGCGGTTCGTGTCGCTCGTGTGGAGCGTCGCTCGCCCAGAGCGTGGTCGACCTCGGGACGCAGCCTCTCTCGAACGCGTATATCGCGCCTTCACGGCTGGCGGCGATGGAGCCGACCTATCCGCTGCACGTCTTCGTGTGCACGGTCTGTTGGCTCGTGCAGATCGATGCCGTCGCCGAGCGCGAGGAGATCTTCGGGGACGATTACGCGTACTTCTCCTCGTATTCGACGACCTGGCTGGAGCACGCGAAGGCCTATGCCGAGCGCATGATCGCCGAGCGCGAGCTGCACGCGCGCTCGCTCGTCGTCGAGCTGGCCAGCAACGACGGCTACCTGCTGCGCTGGTTTGCGGAGCGCGGCATGCGCGTCCATGGGGTCGAGCCTACGGCGAGCACGGCGCGGGCCGCGCTGGACCTCGGTATCCCGACGACGGTTGAATTCTTCGGCGTGGACCTGGCGCGGACGCTGGTGGCCGCGCATGGCCGGGCCGACTTGGTCGTCGCCAACAACGTGCTCGCGCACGTCCCCGACATCAACGACTTCGTGGGCGGGATCGCCGAACTGCTCGCGCCGGCCGGCGTGGCCACGATCGAGTTCCCGCATCTGCTCGAGCTGCTCGAGCGGATCGAGTACGACACGATCTACCACGAGCACTTCTCGTATTTGTCGCTGATCTCGGCGTCGGCGATCTTCGAGCGCCATGGCCTGCGGGTGGTCGACGTCGATCGCTTGCCGACGCACGGCGGATCGCTGCGCTTGCACGTCACGCATACCGGGTCCCACCCGGTCGGCGAGCGTGTCACCTCGCTCTTCGAGCGCGAGCGCGCCTTCGGCTTGGATGGCGTCGAGGTCTACCGCGGGTTCGCCGAGCGGGTGCGAGCCTCGAAGTTCGCACTGCTCGAATATCTCATCGCCGAGCGGCGCAAGTCCCGGCGCGTCGTTGGATACGGTGCCGCGGCGAAGGGCAACACGCTCTTCAACTACTGCGGCATTCGGGACGATCTGGTCGAGTTCGTCGTCGATCGCAACCCCCACAAGGTCGGGCTGTACCTGCCCGGCAGCCACCTCCCGATCCGAGCGCTCGAGGCGATCGACCGGGAGCGTCCGGACGTCATCGTGATTCTGCCCTGGAACCTGGCGGCTGAGGTCACCGAGCAGATGGCGTACGTTCGGGAGTGGGGAGCACGCTTCGTCATACCGATACCCGAGCCGAGGGAGATTCCGTGATCGTGCGCGAGACCGAGCTGCGCGGCGTCTTCGACGTGATCGACGAACCGACGTCGGACGAGCGTGGCAGTTTTGCGCGGATCTGGTCTGGGGACGAGCTGCGCCGCGCCGGGATCGAGCACGACTGCGCTCAACTCTCGATCTCGCGGTCGGCGCGGGCGGGAACGATCCGCGGACTCCACCTGGCCGCGGCGCCGCACGAGGAGGCGAAGCTCGTGCGCTGCGTTCGGGGTTCGATTTTCGACGTCGCGGTCGACGTCCGCCCCGGCTCGCCGACCTTCGGCGCGTTCGTGGCTCGCGAGCTGTCGTCGGCGAGCGGCCGAGCCCTGTTCATACCGCGTGGCTTCGCGCACGGGCTGCAGACGCTCGAAGACGACACCGACGTGCTCTATGCCATCGATACGCCTTTCGTCGCCTCGGCCGCGCGCGCGATACGGTACGACGACCCCACCATCGGTGTGCGGTGGCCGCTCCCCCCGACCGTCGTCTCGGAGCGGGATGCGAACGCCCCCACGCTGGACGAGTTCGTCGAGCGCGAGCCGCGATGACGGCGCGGGCCGACGCGGGGCGGCGCTGCCCGGTCTGCACCTCGGCACAGACCGAGGTCGTGCTCGAGCGCAGCGGCTTCCCCGTCATGCAGAACGCCGTCTATCGCGACCGGACGGAGGCGCAGGCGGCCCCACGCGGAGACATCCGGCTGGCCGTCTGTCGGACGTGCGGCTTCGTCTTCAACGCGGCATTCGACGGCGAGCGGGTCGCCTACGGTATCGGCTACGACAACGCGATTCCCGACTCGCCGGCGTTTCGCGCGCACCTCGAGCGGCGCAGCGACGTCGTCGCCGAGGCCGTGTCGTCGAACGCCCAGGTGGTTGACGTGGGCTGCGGCGACGGCGCGTTTCTGAAAGCGATCGTCGAACGGCGGCCGTCGATCATCGGGATCGGCATCGACGCCGCGTACGCGGGGCCGCTGACCCACGGTGACCGCTTGCGGTTCGAGCGGCGCTTTTTCGGCGGCTCGGCCGAGTCGGTCGAGGCCGACGCGCTCGTCTGTCGTCACGTCATCGAGCATCTGCCGGATCCGCTCGAGTTTCTTAGGGCCGTGCACGCCGGCCTCGTCGCTCGCTCGCCCCGCGCGCGCGTCTTCTTCGAGACGCCGGCGCTCGAGTGGATCCTCGAGCAGGGCGCGATCTGGGACGTCTTCTACGAGCATTGCAACTACTTCAGCGAAGGCGCGTTGCGCCGGCTCTTCACGCAGGCGGGATTCACCCTCACGCGGATGGAGCGGGTGTTCGACCGGCAATACCATTGGATCGAGGCGACGGTCGGCGTGCCGTCGGCCGGCGTGCAGTCGGACGGCGCGCCGATTGCGACCGCCATGCGAGCGTTCGGTGCGTACGAGCAGCAGGCGCGCAGCGCGCTCTTCGAGCGGCTCACCGCCGCCGCGAACGACGGCCCGGTCGCGCTTTGGGGAGCGGCGGCCAAGGGCGTCACGCTGGCGAACCTCGTCGATCCGGGCGGCGAACTGTTGCTCGGCGTCGTCGACCGCAACACCGCCAAGCAAGGCTGCTATCTCCCCGTCTCGGGGCATCGCGTGCTGGCACCGGCCGCCCTGGCGGAGTGCGACGTCGCGCTGGTGCTGGTCGCGAATCCGCAGTACGTCGAGGAGAACCGGCAGCTCGCGCGGGCACTCGGCGCGAGGACGCGCGTCGAAGCGCTACACTAGCGCCGCGAGCGAGCGCCGCAGGCTTTCGGCGAGGTCGACGCGCGGCGTCCAGCCGAGCTGCCGCAGGGGGTGGACGTCGGCGACGACGTGCAACGGCGGCTGATGCGGCTCCGGCTCGAGACGGAGTTGCCCGCGCTGCGCGCTCTGGGCGAGCAGCCACAGGACGTCCTCGACGCGTCGCCCGATACCGGTCCCGACGTCGATCGCTCCCGTCGCCGGCGCGGTCGCGAGCAGCGCCAGCGCGGCCGCGGCGTCGTCGGCGTGGATGAAGTCGAGGACGTCGTCGGGATGGCTCACGCTGAACGTGCCACCGCCGTGCAAGACGCGCGCGGCGGAGGTGATGAGCTTGGTCGCGGGCTCGTCCTCGGCGTAGACGTAGAAGAGCTTCGCCCAGGCGATGCGCAGCGAGCGACCCGGTCCCCAGGCGGTGAGCAGCTCGCGAGCGGCGGTTTTCGCGACACCGTAGAGCGACGGAGCGAGTGGACCGGGTTGCTCGGCGCACGAGCCGACGCCGACGAACGCGCGCGCGCCGTCCTCGGCCGCCCGCGCAGCGAGACGCAGCGTCGCGGCGGTCCAGTCGAGGTTGGTCGAGTCGGACCAGAAGGCGCCGTGCGCCGTGACCCAAGCGAGGTGGAGGACCGTCGCCGGGCGGACCGCGCGCACGCAGTCGTCGAGCGACTGTGGGTCGAGCAGGTCGGCCAGCCGGTCGACGCCCTCGGCCGGCCGCCGCGCGACGCCGACGACGTCGGCACCCGCGGCGCGCAGGATGCTAGCGGTGCGCCGGCCCAGGAGCCCGCCGGCTCCGGTCACCAGGATCGTCTCGCCGCGCGACATCGGCTTCAGCCGATGCGCCGCAGCCAGCCCGAACGGTAGTAGGTGACGACGTCGGGGAGCCCCGACGTCTCGTCGAAGGGACGCGGTGGCGTGCCGCGCTCGAACTCGGGGTGGTTCTGCAGGAACGTTGCGACCGCCGAGGCGGGATTGTTCGCATCCCAATCGGGCTGGCTACGCGGTAGACCGACGACGTCGCGCATGATCCCATCGGCGACCGCGATGTAGTCACCGACGGTGAGCAGGCCGGAATACGCCTCGAGCTCGGCCAGGACGTGATCGCGACCGTGTGCGCTGTCCAACACCAGAAAGACGCGTTCCCCGGGTTGCACGAGGCCGCGGACGCGCGCGACCGTCTCGGCTGCGAGGCTGCTGCCCTCCACCAGGGTGAAGAGCGAGCGCAACGGGTGTTCCTCGAGGGCCTGGCGGTTGTGCGGACGGATCTCCACGTCGATGCCGATCACCCGGCCGTGACCGATCGCCCGCAGCAACGAGGCGTAAAAGACCAGCGAGCCGCCGTGCGCGATACCCGTCTCGATCACCACGTCCGGCTGCAAGGCATAGACCGCCTCTTGCAGGCGAACGAGGTCCTCCGGGAGCTGAATCACCGGCCGCCCGAACCAAGCGAAGCCGTACGAATACCGGGCGCCCCAGCCCGACCGGGTGTAGACCTCCGCGATGGCCTCAAAGACGCGCGGGTCCTCGAGCGGAATCGGACCGAGGTCGTCCAGGTAGGCCAGCCGCGTTCCGAGGTCGAGTGTGAGCCGCGCGGGAAGCGAGGGAGCCGTCGGCGAGGTGCGTCGATCCACTCCGCTCTATCGGACGTCCCGCCCGCCCCTCCCTCTCCCGATCCGTCCGATGTGGAACGCGCCCGAATTGCCGATAACAAACGGGGGACGGAGGATATCTCGGTATGGCAACGCTCTTTTTCGACACGCCCGACGATGAGGCGCAGCGGCGGACGGCGCTCTTCGGCGGAGCGCTCCTGGTGTTCTCGCCTACCCCTGCCTTCTCGGTCTTGGGCGAATTCGCTCGGTCGCTGATCGCCGAGCACTTTGCCCCGCACGAGGCGCGCCACGCGCAGGACACGTTGAGCGTCGAAGAGTTCATCGCGATCGTGGGACCGCTCAAGTCGACCTTCACCAACCATCCGCGGACCAAAGAGTTGATGCGCGAGTTTCTCGCGGCCACCGGTCACGATCTCTCGACCACCTACTTCGACGTTCCGAGGTTGCGGGTCGTGTCGGCCCGTGAGTATCTCACCGCCGGCGTGGGCTACGCCTACAAGGCTCACCGCGACACCTGGTATGCCGGGCCGCAGTGCCAAGTGAACTGGTGGGCGCCGCTCTACGATCTCGAGTTCGCTCAGTCGCTGGTCTTTTATCCGGGGTACTTCGGTCGTCCGTTCCCGAATTCGTCGGAGACCTTCGACTACGACGACTGGAAGCGGAACGGTCGGGCCGCGGCCGCCTCGCAAATCACGACCGACACAAGAAAGCATCCGTTGCCGCTGGCAGTGCTGAGCGAGCACGACGAGACGCGTATCGTCATGCGCGCCGACCAGAGCGTGGTGTTCTCGGGCGCGCAGCTTCACGCCACGGCGCCGAACACCTCGGATGCGACCCGGTTTTCGATCGATTTCAGGACCGTCGATACCGGCGACGTCCGCAACGGCGTCGGCGCAGCCAACGTCGACTCGAAAGCGACCGGAACGACGCTGGGTGATTTCATCAGCGCGCAGGACTTTACGCCCATGGCGAGCGAGCTGGTAGAAGCGTGAGTGAGTTCCCGGCCGGCACGGTCGAGCAGCAGGATGCCTCGCCGACCATGCACGATCCGAGAACGCAGTCCTCGACCGACGTCCAGCACCGCATTGCGCGCAACGAGCTCTTCGCGTCGAGCCCAGGGAGCTGGGTCGAGAAGCTCGAGAATTTCCCCAAGTACGTCCCGCGACAGAGCCTAGCGCGCTTCCTCGCGCGCTACGAGATCTTCAAGCTCGTCGAAAACGTCCACGGATCGATCGTCGAGTGTGGCGTGCTCTTCGGCGGCGGCCTCATGGCTTTCGCCCAGTTGAGCACGATCTGCGAGCCGTATAACTTTCAGCGCAGGCTGGTCGGCTTCGATACGTGGACCGGCTTTCCGAGCGTCGATCCGGCCGATACCCTCGGGGATCCGGAGCGCCGCTCGCAGCACCTGCGGGTCGGCGGTTTCTCCGCTCCCGAAGCGTATGAGGACCTCAAGGCGTGGATTGCGCTCTACGACGAGAACCGGTTCCTCAATCACTTCCCCAAGGTCGAGCTCGTTCGGGGCGACTTCACCAAGACGTGCCCGAGCTTTCTCGAGGCGAACGCGCATCTCGTCGTGAGCTGTCTATACTTGGACTTCGACATCTACGCGCCGACCAAGGTGGCGCTGGAGGCGTTCCTGCCGCGTATGCCGCGCGGCGCGGTGCTGGTGTTCGACGAGCTGAATGAAGAACGGTTCCCGGGCGAGACGGTGGTAGCGCTCGAGCTGGACCTCATTCGAAATCTGCGGTTGCGCCGATTCCCCTTCGAGCCGCGTATCTCGTACGCCATCATCGGTGAGTAGGGGCAAGCGCGAAGCCTCGTCACCACCTTCCAGCAATGCCGATCGATCATCGTCACAAGTTCATCTTTGTGCACGTCCCCAAGACGGCGGGCATCTCGGTCATGCTCGCCCTCCAACGCACGCGGGTCAAGCTCGAGTTCAACCGACGAAACATCTTCCCGCGGCTGCTCGACCATCCGAACGGGGTTGCGATTCTCCGGCGGCTGCGTGAGTTCTCGACGCTCGGGACGATGACGAATTATGTCGAGCAGCACCTTCCCGCCACGATTTTACGTGAATTCGTCTCCGAGGAGGTCTGGCGCTCGTATTTCAAATTCTCCTTCGTCCGCAATCCCTGGGATCTTTGCGTCTCGAGCTTTCACTTCGTGAAGCGGGCGTTTGAGACGTCACCTGCCGCCGCGGCGGCGGATCCCGATTTCTCCTACGTGATGGCGCGCTCCGACTTCGAGGGCTACCTGCGCGCGCTCCCGCTGTTTGGGCCGCACGGTGACATGTCGTCGTATCTGGTCGACGACGACGGGGAGCTGTTAGTCGACTTCGTCGGGCGCTTCGAGCGGATCGAGGAAGACTTTGCGGAGATCTGCCGCCGGCTCCGCGTCAGCGCCACGCTCACCCACGAGAACAAGGGCGATCGCCTCGGCTACCGCGAGTACTACACCCCCGAGACGAGCGAGCTCGTGGCACGGCATTACGCGCGCGACATCGAACGCTTCGGATACCAGTTCTAGCCGCCGTGCCGATCTCGCACGAACGCCGATTCATCTTCATCCATATCCCGAAGACGGCTGGCGTCGCGGTGCTCACGGCTCTGCAGGAGCACGGCCGGCTGGACTTCATGGGCCGCGACGTCTGGCCACGCTTCTTCGGTAGCCCGCGTGGCGTCGAGTCCTATCGGCAGCTCCGCGGTTTGTTCGGCCTCAATTCGATGGTCCACTTTCAGGAGCAACACTTCCCCGCGACGGTGTTGCGTGAATTCGTGCCGGAAGACACCTGGTCGAGTTACTTCAAGTTTGCCTTCGTCCGCAATCCGTGGGACCTGGTCGCATCGACGTTCCACTTCTCGAAGCAGATGTTTCGCCAGGACGTGACGGCCGCCGCGGGCGATCCCGATATCGGGTACCTCATCGCCTCGCTCGACTTTCCGAATTACGTGCGTGCCCGTCCCTACTTCGCCAGCCAGAACGGACTGCTGCCGTTCATCACCGATGAGGCGGGGAAGCTGCTGGTCGATTTCGTCGGTCGGGTCGAACACATCGACGAGGATTTCGCCCACATCTGCCGGCAGATCGGCATCGAGGCGAAGCTCGAGCGAGTGAACGACTCCCCGCGCGCGCACTATCGAGAATTCTACACGCCCCAGACGCGCGAGCTGGTCGCGCGAGAGTTCGCGCGCGAGATCGAGATGTTCGGCTACGAGTTCTGAGCGCCGTCGCGAGCGCGGCGCACGAGCAGCTCCTGCGCCGCGGCGAGCGCCGCGTCGAAGGCGGGCCGGCGGTAGCTGAAGCCCGGATCGTCGCCGGGCGGGACGAGTGCCATCGTGGCGTTCGCCTCGAAGACGACAACACAGCCGTCGCGGTCGAGCGCGAAGTCGATCCCGCCGTAGTCGAGCGCGAGCAACGCGGCGATCCGCAGGAGCGCGGCGTGGGCGCGCGCGCCGAGCGTGCCGGGCAGATCCTCGAGGAAGGCGCGTTCCTGGGCGCGGAAGGCCGCGCTCTCGGCCATCGCGGCGCTGAAGTAGTGGACCTTCCACTCACGCGAGATCGCCAGGTGCAACGGGTGGAGCGCGCCGCCGATCGAGAGCACGCGATATTTGCGGTAGGTCCCGTCGCCGGCGGCCGTGTCGGCAAAGTCGAGCGCCAAGACGTCGTCGCCGGGGAGCGCGTCCGCCGCAGCGGCGAGGTCTGTGGCGGCATCGATCCGGACGAAGTGCTCGCCGGTGTGGAACCCGGGCGCGCGCAGCAGCAGCGGCCAGCCGAAGCCCTCCGCCGCCAGGCGCGCTCCGGCGTCCGCTGCGGCCAGCGTGGCGCGCGGGATCAGGCGCGCGCGCGGAGCGACGACGTCGGGCAGGCCGGCGAGCCGCGCCGCGTTCGCCGCGCGGGCCGTCGCCCGCACGCGCGCCGGCGGGTTCACCACCGGACCACCGGCCTGCGCGAAGACCGCGTCGGCGAGCTCGAGCGCGCGCGCGCAACGGTCGGCGTCGCCGATCGCGTTGACCGCCAGCGCGCCCTCGGGCAGCGCCGTCCCGGGCGCGTAGGCCTCGGCGAAGAGCTCGGTCCAGGCGAAGCGCCGCTCGTCGAGCACCAGGCGCAGCGGGACGTTTCCCCCGAGGGCCGAGCTGACGACGAGCAGCCGAACGGGCGGCCCGGTACCGCGATAGCGCGAGGTCGCCAGGACGCCGTCCGGGTAGCCCAGCCGCCAGCGCCCTGCCGCCTCGGCGGGCTGCCCGGCGCGCTCGGCGAGAACGGCCAGCCCGCGGTGGGCGAGCCGGTATTCGGGATCGATCTCGACCGCGCGCTCGTACGCGCGGGCCGCCGCCCCGGTCTCGCCCAGGTCGACCAGGACATTGCCCAGCAGCCCGGCCGGCTCCGGGCGCTCCGGATGGGCGGTCGCCGCCTCCAGCAGCACCGCCCGCGCGTACGCCAGGTTCCCCTCGGCGACGAACAGCCCGGCCAGCCGCAGCATCGCCTCCAGCGCGTGGGGACGCTCGTGCAGCAGCGCGGCATAGGAGGCGATCGCCGCCCCGACCTGGCCGTCGTCGGCCAACGCCGCGGCGGCCGCGAGCCGGCCGTCCAGGTCGCCGGCATCGTGCGCCCCGCTCATCGCCCGTGCTATACTAGGCCGGTTGCGCCGGGCCCCCGGCTCGCGCGCGACGATTTCACCGGCCCGGAGGGCTGGGGTGCATGCGCCCATCGACGGGACCACGGACGGTCGCGCGGGCTCAGAAAGGCCAACCTCTCACCATGCCATCAAGCGTTACCATGCGCGCTCTTCTGGAGGCGGGGGTCCACTTCGGACACCAAACTCGCCGCTGGAATCCGAAGATGAAACCCTACATCTTCCAAGAGCGAAACGGCATCTACATCATCGATCTCGGCAAGACGCTGCAGATGCTCAACCACGTCTTCGACGCGGTCAAGCAGCTCTCGCGCGAAGGCCGCGTCATCCTGTTCGTGGGGACGAAGAAGCAGGCGCAGGACGTCGTGCGCGAAGAGTCGGAGCGCGCCGGGACGTTCTTCGTCAACCAGCGCTGGTTGGGCGGCACGCTGACCAACTTCGCGACGATCCAGAAGCGTATCTCGCGGCTGCGCGAGCTGGAGGGGATGCGCCAGCAAGGCACCTTCGATCTGCTTCCCAAGAAAGAAGTCGCCCGGCTCACCGACGAGCTCGAGAAGCTCGAGAAGTTCCTCGGCGGCATCAAAGATATGCACCGGTTGCCCGACGCGATCTTCATCGTCGATCCCAAGAAGGAGCGCATCGCGGTCGCCGAGGCGCGCAAGCTGCACATCCCGATCATCGCCGTCATCGACACCAACTGCGATCCCGACGAGATCGACTACGCGGTCCCGGGCAACGACGACGCGATCCGCAGCGTTCGTCTGATGGTCTCGACGATCGCCGATGCGATCATCGAGGGCAAGACCGAGACGGAGTCGGCCTACGACGCCGCCGATTACGAAGAGCAGTATGCCGAGGTCGCGGGCGAGCCCGTCGAAGCCGGCGTCTGAACTACCACCGACGGGAACCGACGTGAATACCGCATACAAACCGACCGCCGACGAGATCAAGCGCCTGCGCGAGGAGACCGGCGCCGGCATGTCCGACGTCCGCAACGCCTTACTGTGGGCCGAGGGCAACCAAGAGAAGGCCAAGGCGCGCCTCGGCGAGCTGGGCCAGTCGAAGGCCGAGAAGAAAGCCGCCGAGCGGACCGCCAACGAGGGATTGGTCGGCTCATACATCCACGCCGGCGGGAAGATCGGCGTGCTGGTCGAGATCAACTGCGAGACGGACTTCGTCGCGCGCAACGAACGCTTCCGCGAGCTGGTGCGCGACGTGGCGATGCACATCGCGGCGATGTCGCCGCAGTACCTCGACCCCCAGGCCGTCCCGGCCGACGTGCTGGCCACGGTGAAGGTCGAGCTCGAGAAGACCGTCCCGCCCGGCAAGCCGCCGAACGTCGTCGAGAAGATCCTCGAAGGCAAGCTGCACAAGTGGTTCGAGGAACACACGCTGCTCGAGCAGCCCTTCGTCAAGGACGACGCGCAGACGGTCGGGGAGCTGGTCAAGAGCGTCTCCGGCGTGCTCGGCGAGAAGATCGCCGTCCGTCGCTACGCCAAGTTCGGGCTCGGCGAGGACTAGCGCCTGCAACGCGCCGCGTACGACCGTGTCCTGCTGAAGCTCTCGGGCGAGGCGTTCGCCGGGAGCGGCGGGAGCGTTGACGTCGACACGACGATGACGATGGCCCGCGAGATCGCGCAGGTCCACGCCGACGGGATCTCGCTCGCCGTCGTGGTGGGCGGCGGAAACATCTGGCGCGGCAAGGCCCACGAAGCGGCCGGGATGGACCGCGCGACGGCCGACTACATGGGGATGCTCGCGACGGTCATCAACGCGCTGGCGCTGCAGGACGCGCTCGAGCGGATCGGCGTCCCCTGCCGGGTGCAGACGGCGATCGCAATGAACGCGATCGCCGAGCCGTACATCCGCCGCCGTGCGATGCGCCACCTCGAGAAGGGCCGGGTCGTGATCTTCGCGGCCGGGACCGGCAACCCGTACTTCACCACCGACACCACCGCCGCGCTGCGCGCGGTCGAGGTCGGCGCACAGGCGATCCTCAAGGCGACCAAGGTCGACGGCGTCTACAGCGCCGACCCGTTCAAGGATCCGTCGGCGACGCGCTTCGCGCACCTGGACTACCTGCGCGTGCTCGAACTGGGCCTGGAAGTGATGGACTCGACCGCCCTCACGCTGTGCATGGACAATGCGCTGCCGATCGTCGTCTTCGACATGAACGCGCCCGGCAACATCCGGCGCGTCGTCGCCGGCGAGGCGATCGGCACGACCGTCTCGCGCAGCCCGGCGCGTGCCGCCGTCGAAGGAGTCACCCATGCTTGAGGACGTCTACAAAGAGACCGAGGCGAAGATGAGCAAGGCGCTCGAAGCGACCCGCGCCGATTTCGCCGGGATCCGCACCGGCCGCGCCTCACCGTCGTTGCTCGACCGGCTGCACGTCGAAGCGTACGGTTCGACCGTCCCGCTCAAGCAAGTCGCCAGCGTCAACTCGCCCGACGGGCGCTCGTTGATCGTGACCGCCTTCGACAAGAGCATCGTCGGCGCGATCCGTAAAGCGATCGAGACCAGCGATTTGGGGCTCAACCCGAACCTCGACGGCGCCTCGATCCGGCTCGCCTTTCCGGCGCTCTCCGAAGAGCGCCGCAAAGACCTGGTCAAGCTGATCAAAAAGAAGGCCGAGGATCACAAGGTCGCCGTCCGCACGATCCGGCACAAGGCGATCGACGAGGTCAAGGCGCTGGGCAAGGACCACACGATCACCGACGATCAGATCAAGCGCGGCCAGGATCAGGTGCAGAAGCTGACCGACAAATACATCAAGCAGATCGAAGATCTGGTCGGAGGCAAAGAAAAGGAGATCATGGAGGTCTGATGACCTCCGATCCAGGCGCGGCAAGCGCGGCGGGCGCGCCCGTCGAAGACCTGGTCATGCTCCCGTGGACGCGCGCCCGTGCCGCGCTCGCGGATCGCCCGCTCCGCCTCCGCCTGGTCGCCCCGCCCTACCCCGCGCTGGGTCTGGGCGTGCTGCGCCTGTTGCGGGTGCGCGTCCTCGACGGCGCGCACGACGGCGCCTTCGAGCTCGCGGTCGGCTACGACGGCTACGAGCGGCTCTGAGGTGGCGGTCCTCCCGCGGCCGCCGCATGGCGTGACGCTCGATGCGACCCGGCTTCCCCGGCACGTCGCGATCATCATGGACGGCAACCGGCGCTGGGCGCGCTCGCGCCGGCTGCCCGCCATCGAGGGTCACCGGCGCGGCATCGTCGCGCTGCGCGAGATCACCCGCGCGGCCAGCGACTGGGGTATCCCGATGCTGACTGTGTTCGGCTTCTCGACCGAGAACTGGAAGCGCGAGGCGACCGAGATCTCGCTCTTGCTCGACCTGTGCGTCTACTTCGCGCAGACGGAGCTGGCCGAGCTGCACCGCAACGCGGTCCGCGTCAACGTGATCGGCCGCTGGGAGCAGTTCCCGCCCGCTTCACGCAACGCGCTCGAGCGGCTGGCCGCCAACACCGCGCGCAACGACGGCCTGATCCTCAACCTGGCGGTGAACTACAGCGCACGCGCCGAGTTGCGCGACGCGGTGCGGCGGATGATGGACGACGTGCGCGCCGGCCGGCTCGTCCCCGATGGGATCGAGGAGTCGACGCTGGCCGGCTATCTGACGACGGCCGGGATGCCCGATCCGGACCTGGTCATCCGGCCCGGCGGTGAGTCGCGGCTCTCGAACTTCCTGCTCTACCAGGTCGCGCACGCCGAACTGGTGCTGCGTGACACCTACTGGCCCGATTTCTCGCGCGATCACTTCGCCGAGGCGATCGCCGAGTACCAGCGCCGGCGGTTGGCGAACGCGTGATGGCGACGACGACGGCCAGTCGCGCCCAGACGCCCGCCGAACCGCAGCGGAGCCCGGCGCTGGGCGTGCGGCGCGTCGTCATCGGGCTGCTGCTGGCGGCGCTCGGTTTCGCCTGCGTCGCGTGGGCGCCGGCGTTCGCGGTGCTGGTGCTGCTGATCGCGACCGGCTGCCTGTACGAGTTCGCCGGGCTCTCGGCGCGCAAGGGCGCGCAACTCGAGGTCCCCGTCGCGATGGTCGCGGTCTGGCTCTACGGCGCGCTGACGTACTTCGGGCTGATCCACCGCTACGAAGGGATCCTGCTCGGTGCCACGGTCGTCGTCGCGCTGGGCGTCGCGACGTTCACCGCCGACTCGGGCTACTTCGCGCGCAGCGCCTACACGCTGCTGGGTGTGCTCTACGTCGGCAAGCTGCTGACCTACTTCATCGCGATTCGCGCCCTCCACGACGGGATCGTCTGGACGTCGTGGATCATCGTCATCATCGCCTTCACCGACATCTTCGCGATGCTGGTCGGCAGCGCGATCGGACGCCATCAGCTCACCCGGCTCTCGCCGAAGAAGACCGTCGAAGGCGCGCTCGGCGGCTTCGCCGCCGCACTGTTGGCCGGTGCGGCGATCGCGCTCGTGCCGTGGGTCCACGTCGCCTGGTGGCAGGGCATGATCGTCGCCGCGATCACCTCGGTCGCCGCGCAAGCCGGCGATCTGGTCGAGAGCGCGCTCAAACGCGACGCGAAGGTCAAGGACGCGGGCTCGCTGATCGCCGGCCACGGCGGCGTCCTCGACCGCTTCGACTCCTACATCTTCGGCGGCATCGCGTTCTACTTCGCGCTCTACCTCATCGGCGTGATCTCGCAGTATCGCTGGGAGAACTCCTAATGGCCAGCCGCAAGCGCGTTGCGATTCTCGGCTCGACGGGGAGCATCGGGCGGCAGGCGTTGGACGTTGTGCAGCGGCATCCCGAGCGGTTCGAGATCGTCGGGTTGGCGGCCGGGAAGAACATCACGCTGCTCGCGCAACAGGTCGAGCGTCACCGGCCACGGGTCGTCTCGTCGGCGAGCGACGGACCGGCCGGGCTGATGGCCGTCGCGACGCAGAGTGGTGCCGACGTCCTGCTGGCCGCGACCGACGGCGCCGTCGCCTTCGAGGCCGTCTTCGCGGCGGTCGACCGCGGGACCGACGTCGCGCTGGCCAACAAGGAACTGATCGTCGCCGCCGGCCAGCTGCTGGTCGCCCACGCCGCGCGCAGCGGGGCGCGCCTGCTCCCGGTCGACAGCGAGCATTCGGCGATCTTCCAGTGCCTGCAGGGGGCGCCGCGCGAGCGGGTCGCGGCGATCGTCCTGACGGCCTCCGGCGGGCCGTTCTGGGGGCGTAGCCGGGCCGAGATGGCCGACGCCACCCTGGCCGACGCCCTGGCCCACCCGACCTGGCAGATGGGCGTCAAGAACACGATCGACTCGGCGACGATGATGAACAAGGGGCTCGAGGTGATCGAGGCCGCCCAGCTCTTCGGGCTCCCCGGCGAGCGGGTCCAGGTCCTCGTCCACCGGACCTCGGTCGCCCACGGCTTCGTCGTCTTCACCGACGGGAACGTCGTCGGCCAGCTCGCCGCCCCCGACATGCGGCTGCCGATCGGCTACGCGCTGGCCTATCCGGACCGGCTGGACGACCGGCCCTTCGAGGACGCGCTGGCGGCCCTGGGCGGCGAGCGCGGCGCCAAGGCGACCACCCTGGCCTTCGAGCGGCCGGACCTCGAGCGCTTCCCCTGTCTGCGCCTCGCCTACACGGCGCTGGCCCGGGGCGGGACCGCTCCGGCGGTCGTCTCGGCCGCCAACGAGATCGCGGTGGCCGCTTTCGTCGCCGGGACCCTGCGCTTCGGCGAGATCGCGGCCTGCATCGAAACTACCCTCGATCGGGTCGATACGAACGATTCGAGCCTGGAGGCGGTGCGCGCCGCCGACCGCTCGGCCCGCGCTGCGGCGCGGGCATTCGTCGAGACGCGCGACGCTGGATCCGTACGGAGCACATGACCGCCGAACGCCTGATCGTCTACCTGTTGATGCTCTCCGTTCTCGTGGTGCTCCACGAATACGGCCACTTTCTGGTGGCGCGGCGGACGGGCGTGCGGGTAACGGATTTCGCCGTCGGCTTCGGCCCGACGCTGGCCAAGTGGACCTCGCCGCGGAGCGGGACGATCTACCGGCTCAACCTCTTGCCGATCGGCGGCTACTGCCAGATGAAGGGCGAGGACGGGAAGTCGAGCGAGGCCGACCAGCAGCGCGAGTTCAGGGGCGCCGCCGAGTACGACGCGGACAACTTCCAGGCGAAGACGCCGCTCCAGCGACTGGCGATCGTGCTGGCCGGTCCGATCGCAAACTTCATCATCGCGCTCGTCATCCTGTTCGGCGCGGCGTTAGCTTTCGGCATCCCCTCCGACACGCCGACCACGATCGTCTCCGAGCTCGTACCAGGGTTCCCGGCCGAGCGCGCTGGGATGGAGGGCGGCGACCGGATCGTCTCGATCGACGGCCGCCCGATGACCAACGGGGCGGTCCTCATACACACGATCTACGGCTCGCTGGGGAAGCGGCTCCACGTCAGCTACACCCGCAACGGCGTCGAGCACAGCGTCGACCTGACCCCGATCGCGGCGCCCGGCGATGCGAAGGACGGCCACTTGGGCTTCCTGCCGCTCCCGCAGACCGAGCACGTCGCCGTGGGTGCCGCTTGGAGCTACAGCGAGCAGAAAGTCGCCTACGTGGTGACCGCGACGCTGGGGGCGCTGGGTGGCCTGTTGACCCACCCCGCGACGGTCGCCGGGCAGGTGCAAGGGCCGATCGGTTTGGCCCGCGTCGCGACCCAGGCCCAGCAGTTCGGCCCGTTCTATTTCATCCTGATCGCGTCGATGATCTCGACGTCGCTGGGAATCTTCAACCTGCTGCCGATCCCGGCGCTCGACGGCGGCCGGGCCGCCTTCATCCTGGTCGAGATGCTGCGTGGCAAGCCGGTCGATCCCGAGAAAGAGGCCCTGGTCCACGTCGGTGGCTTCGCCGTGCTGATCGCCCTGATGCTGGTCGTCTCGCTCCACGACGTCGCCACCGCCCTGGGCGGCCACAGCGCCTTTTAAGGGTGTGCCAATCTTGCATCTGGTAGACTCAAGCTCATGATCCGCTTGCGCCGCAAGACCAAGGCGATTTTGCTCGAGAACAAGTCGAGCTGGTCGAAGGATGCCAAGAAGGTTTGGATCGGCGGTGACCACCCGGTCGTCGTCCAGTCGATGACCACCACCGACACGGCCGACGTCGACAAGACACTCGAGCAGATCTACGGCCTGGCCATGGCCGGCTGCGAGGTCGTGCGGGTGACCTGCCAGGATCCCAAGGACGCCGCCGGACTGCCGCACATCGTCGCGCGCTCGCCGGTCCCGATCGTCGCCGACGTCCATTTCGATCACAAGATGGCGCTGGCCGCGCTCGACGCCGGGGTCGCCAAGCTGCGGCTCAACCCGGGCAACATCACCAGCCGTGAGAAGACCGTCGAGGTCGTCAAGCGGGCGCTGGAGACCAACACCCCGATTCGGATCGGCGTCAACATGGGTTCGCTGGCCCGTGACCTCGAGGAGAAGCTCGGCCACACCCCAGACGCCCTGGTCGCCTCCGCCCTGCGCCACGTCGACATCCTCGAAGAACTGGGCCACACCGACGTCATCATCTCGGTCAAGGCTCACGACGCGGTGACCACCATCTATGCCTACCGCCTGCTGGCCAAGCAGCTCGACGAGCGGGGCTCGTTCTACCCCCTGCACCTAGGGGTCACGGAGGCCGGCCTGCCGTTCGACGGGACGATCCGCTCCTCGATCGGGATGGGCGTCCTGCTCTTCGAGGGAATCGGCGACACCCTGCGGGTCTCGCTGGCGGCCGACCCCGTCGAGGAGGTCCCGGTCGCCTGGGGGATCCTCAAAGCCCTCCAGATCCGGGAGAAGGGCTTCGAAATCACCGCCTGCCCGTCGTGCGGGCGGGCCGAGATAGAGGTCGTTAACCTTGCTCGGATGGTCGAGGCTATCGCCAAAGAGTACACGGCACCGGTCAAAGTCGCGGTAATGGGCTGTGTCGTGAACGGTCCGGGTGAGTCTAAAATGGCTGATGTCGGTATTGCCGGGGGCAAGGGCAAGGGAGCGATCTACCGTAAGGGCGAGCTGGTCGGGACCTACCCCGAAACCGAGCTCCTGGCTCGACTTCGTCAAGAGATCGAGAAGGTTATCGCCGAGCAATACCCGGACTTTCTCCATGAGATCGACCGTGAAGCCACGCCTGCCTAGCCTCCGCTTGCTGCTGACGACCGCCGCGACCGCCCTGGTCGCGTCGCTGGCGTTTGCGCTGTCCAGCCCGGCGACGATCAGCGTCGACGGGCAGCGGTTGGCCTCCGATGTCGGCCCGGTCACCACCCCCGGTGGGACGTATCTCCCGCTCCGCGCCGTCGCCGATGCGAGCGGGGCGCAGACCAGTTTCGACGGCAGCTCCGGCGCGGTCACCGTGCGGCGCGGAACCAACGTGCTCGTGCTGCGCGCCGGCACGGCGCGTGCCGTGCTCAACGGCCACGGGATCCTGCTCGAGCAGCCGCCCTTCACCGTCCGTGGGCGGACGATGATCGCCGCCGCGACGGTCACCCGCGCGTTCGGCTCCCAGGTCCGGTTCGATGCGCGTCGCAACCGCGTCGCGGTCCGCACGCCCGGCGTCGTCGTCGCCGGTGCCGCCGACGACGAACCGTAACCCGGCGCGCGCGTAGCGCGATGCTCTGCACCGCCGGGCCGGTCGCCGCGATCCGGCAACCGGCCGGGCCGGCACACTATCAGGTCGGAGCCGTGACACTAGCCGACGGCACGACCTTTGAGGCGTGGGGCGACGACAACGGCAGCGGCTTCCTCAAGCCGCTGCGCCGCGGCGACCGGCTTGAGATCTGCTTCGGCCCGACGCAGCGCTGGGCCGACGAACCGGCCAACGCGCGGCCGGCGTTCGTCGTGCTCGTGCGCACGGGCGACACGTACACGACGGTCGGCGTCCCCGGGCGCGGCGCGGTCGCGTTTCCGCCGCCACCCGCCCGGCGTCGGCCGCTGGCGCCCTGATAACTCCCCGCGCGCGCGGGGAAGAGGGAGCGAAGGGAGGGCACGACCGTGCGTTCAGCGAGACTCTCGCGCCGGCGTTTTCTGGTCCGCTCGGCACTGCCGGCGGTTGCCCTGGGATTGGGCCTGCGCCCGCGGCTGGCCGACGCCGCGCGCAGCGCTGCGGTCACCGTCGCGCCGCGCGGGCCGATACCGGTGCCCGTCGCGCTCGAGGTGAACGGGCAGCCGCACCTGCTGACGATCGAGCCGCGCGTGACGCTGCTCGACGCGCTGCGCGAGCGGCTCGGATTGACCGGGACGAAGAAGGGCTGCGATCAGGGCCAGTGCGGCGCCTGCACGGTGCTCGTCGACGGCCGGCGGGTCAATAGCTGCCTGACCCTCGCGATCGCGGTCGAGGGCAAGCGCGTGACAACGGTCGAAGGGCTCGCGCGCGGCGACCAGCTCCATCCGTTGCAGCAGGCCTTCATCGACGCCGACGCGTTCCAGTGCGGCTACTGCACGCCGGGTCAGCTCTGTTCGGCCGTCGGGTTGCTCGCCGAACGACGGTCGCTCGACCCGGCCAGCGTGCGCGAGTACATGAGCGGGAACATCTGCCGCTGCGGTGCGTACACGAATATCGTCGCGGCCGTCCGCGCCGCCGGGGGCGCGGTCTGATGCGCCCGTTCGCCTACCTCCGCGTCACCAGTGCCCAAGCCGCGCAGCACGCGCTGGCCGCGCATCCGCACGGCGCCTTGCTGGCCGGTGGGACGAACTTGATCGACCTGATGAAGATCGGCGTCGCCAGCCCGCCGACGCTGATCGACATCGGCGCCGTTCCGCTGGCCGCCGTCGAGCTGACGCCGCACGGCGCGCTGCGCATCGGGGCGTTGGCGAAGATGAGCGACGTCGCCGACGATCCGGCGGTCCGCGCCGCGGCGCCCGCGGTCGCGCGCGCGCTGGAGCTGAGCGCCTCGCCGCAGCTGCGTAACATGGCGACGATCGGCGGTAACGTCATGCAGCGCACCCGCTGCGTGTACTTCCGCGACGTCTCGCAGCCGTGCAACAAGCGCAGCAACGGAGCGGGCTGCGGTGCGCTCGACGGCGACGACCGCCAGATGGCGATCCTCGGGACGAGCGGGCGCTGCATCTGCGTCCATCCCTCGGACTTGGCGGTCGCGCTGCTGACGACCGACGCGACGATCCACCTGCGCGGACCCTACGGCACGCGCACGACGCCGTTCCTCGGTTTCCACCGCCTGCCGGGTGAAGACCCGACCCGCGACACGGTGATCGGGCCGGACGAGTTGATCGAAGCGATCAGCTTCCTCCCGGTGCCGGTGACCCGGAACTCGACCTATCTGAAGATCCGGGACCGCACTTCGTATGCCTTCGCGCTGGTCTCGATCGCGGTCGGGCTCGAGGTGCACGACGGGGCGATCCGCGCCGCGCGCATCGGGCTGGGCGGGGTCGCGCCGGCGCCGTGGCGCGCGCAGGCGGCGGAGGCCGCGTTGATCGGCCGGGCGCCGAGGCGCGAGAATTTCCTCGCCGCGGCTGAGGCCGAGCTGCAGGCGGCGCGGCCGCAGCGGCTCAACGGCTTCAAGACGACGCTGGCGCGCAACGCGATCGTCCGCGCACTCGGCGTGGTGGGAGGCGCGACGTGATCGGGCACGGTTTGCCCCGCGTCGACGGCATCGCCAAAGTGACCGGTGCCGCGCGCTACGCCTACGAGGAGCCGCTGGCGGGGACGGTTTACGGCGTGCTCGTGCCGAGCGCGATCACCGTCGGTCGGATCGTCGCGATCGACGAATCCGACGCGCGCGCGGTCCCCGGCGTGCTCGCGATTCTCACCCACCGCAATGCGCCGCGCGTGGCCGCCGACGCCGGCGACCGGAAACTCAAGGTGCTGCAGGACGACCGGGTGTTCTACGACCGGCAGCCGGTGGCGCTGGTCGTCGCGGACACCTTCGAGCGCGCGACCGACGCCGCGTCGCGGCTGCGCGTCCGGTACGAACGCACGCCGCCGGCGACGACGATGGATGCGCCCGGCGCCCAGACGTTCGTCCCGGCGATCGCGAACCGTTTTCCGTCCGATACGACGCGCGGCGACTTCGCCGGCGCCTTCGCCGGCGCGCCGGTGCGGCTCGACCTGCAGTACGTGACGCCGACGCAGTTCCACAACCCGATGGAGCCGCACGCGACGCTGGCGGCGTGGGACGGCGGCAGCCTGACGCTCTACGACACCACCCAAGGGGTCTACTCGCGGCGCGCGTCGGTGGCCAAGATCTTCGGCCTCCAGCCCAATGACGTACGCGTGATCGCGCGCTACGTCGGCGGCGCGTTCGGTTCGAAGGGCGGGACGAACCCCCACTGCATCCTCGCCGCGATGGCGGCGCGCGTCGTTGGGCGGCCGGTAAAGATCGTGCTGACCCGGCCGGAGATGTTCGGTGGCTACGGCAACCGCCCGCGCACCGAGCAACGGATCCGCATCGGTGCGGCGAAGGACGGCACCCTGCTCGCGCTGGCGCACGACGTGCGCTCGCAGGTCTCGCGCTACGACGACTTCATCGAGAACGCCGCCGTCATCTCGCGGATGCTCTACGCGGTTCCGAATCAGGTCACCTCACACCGCGGCGTACGCTACGATGTCGTGACGCCGACCTACATGCGCGCGCCGGGCGAAGCGAGCGGCTCGTTCGCGCTCGAGTCGGCGCTGGACGAGCTGGCCTATGCGACCCACGTCGATCCCCTGACGCTTCGGCTGATCAACTACGCCGGGGCCGATCCCGAGAGCGGGAAGCCGTGGTCCTCGAAGTCACTACGGGAGTGCTACGCGCAGGCGGCGGAGCGATTCGGCTGGTCGCGCCGTACCGCGCAAACGCGCTCGCTGCGTACGCCCGACGGACTGCTGGTGGGCCTCGGGATGGCGAGCGCGACCTACCCCACGAACCGCTCGACGGCCGCCGCCGACGTGACGCTCAACGCCGACGGCAGCGTCGTCGCGACGAGCGCCGGCATCGAGATCGGGACCGGTTCCTACACCGCGTTCGGCGAGATCGCCGCCGAGGCGGCGGCGGTGCCGGTCGCGCGCGTGCGCTTCGTGCTCGGCGACTCGCGGCTGCCCGAGGCGCCCAATGCGGGCGGCTCGCAGTTGACCGCCAGCGTCGCGCCCGCGGTCGCGGCGGCCGGACTCGACCTGCGCCGCAAACTCGCCGTGCTGGCGGCCTCCGCCACGGACGGCCCGCTGTCGGGGCGCGCGTTCGACGACCTCACCTTCGCCGACGGCCGCATCGCGCTGCGCACCGACCCGACACGCGGCGAGCGTTACGAAGCGATCCTCGCGCGGGCGGGACGCAGCACGCTGACCGGCACGGCCAACCTCTACGCCAATCGTGCCGATCCCAAGCCGTACTCGGCCCACGCGTTCGGCGCGCACTTCGCCGAGGTCCACGTCGATCCCGATTTCGGGACGGTCTGGGTGGCGCGGATGGTCAGCGCGTTCGCGGCCGGCCGCATCGTCAACGCACGGACGGCGCGCAGTCAGTTCCTCGGTGGGACCGTCTGGAGCGTCTCGATGGCGCTGCACGAGCAGGCCCAACCCGATCTGCGCAGCGGGCGCATCATGAACGCCAGCCTCGAAAACTACTTGGTCCCGGTCAACGCCGACATCGGAACGATCGAGATCGTGCTGGTCGACGAGCAGGACACGCTGGTCAACCCGCTGGGGATCAAAGGTATCGGGGAGATCGGCAACGTCGGCGGTGCCGCCGCCGTCGCGAACGCCGTCTTCCACGCGACCGGCACACGCATCCGCGAACTCCCGATCACCCCCGACAAGCTCTTGGTCTGACGATCACGGTCCGTTGCGGTCGGCGTTGAAGCGGGTCCACGCGCCGCTCGCGCTGATGGCACGCGTGGCCAGGAGCGGCACGGCGGGCGTGGCGGCGATGGAGGCGCCGGCGCTCGCCACGAAGCGGCGGATCGGCGCGAGCGCGATCGCACGGAAGATCCCCGTCGCCACCGGGCGCCCGTCTACGACGTTGTCCTGGCTTTCCGTGACGATACCCGCCAGGCCGCCCTCGGCGTCGAAAACACCGCCGCCCGAATCGCCCGGGCCGCAGCGCGCGCAACGCACGATCAGCGTGGCGCTGCCGGTGTCGACCAGCGCGAATGTCGACGTGGTCCAGGCGGCGCCGTAGGGATGGCCGACGATCGTGCCGTGCGCCGGATCGGCGTCGCCGAAGCGCGCGAGCGCGAACCGGTCACCGGGTTGCGGGCGAAACGCGATCAGCGCCAAGTCCGTGTCCCCGGCGAGCGCGACGACCGACGCCTCGCGACCGGCGCCGGGCGAGAAGAAGCGCTGCACCGAACTGCCCGATGGGACATCGTCGTGCAGAAAGACGCGCAACGTGCCGAGATTCGCGACGACGTGTCGCGCGGTGAGGACGAGCAGCGTCCCGTCGGCGCGCTGCGCGAGGATCTCGCCGGCACCGAAATGCACCTCGTTGCCACCACGAACGGCGCCGACCGTTCCGCCGATCGTCACGGTCGAGCGCACGGCGTCGTCGGAATCGGAGGGAACGCCGGCGAACGACGCGACGGCGAGCGCGAGCACGAAGGAGAGCACGATCTCTTCTCCCGTGCCGCGGTGCGGTGTGCCTGCGTCGCCCGGAGAGAATCCGATGAGAAATGCGCGCGTCAGGCCGCGATCAAGATGCCCTCGCGCAGCGTCGGGACGACCGCCAGCGTGTCGAGGTCAGCGCAGCGGGCGAGATCGGCGGCGAAGCCCTTGGCGACCATCTCTTGGGCGTGGTCGGAACTGGCGAGCGCCTCGGTCAGGCGACCGGCGACCGCCCGGTAGAGCAGCGCCGCGGTGCGCGCACCGTCGCGCAGCTCGACCTCGTCGATCCGCGCGAGTAGCGCGTCGACCAGCGCGCCGGCGCCGATCGCGTCCTCGAACGAGAACGCACCCTTCTCGCCCGAGCAGAGGATCACGATCGGCCCGTCCTCGCGTGCCAACGCGTCGGCGAGCGCGGCGCGATTGAGCAGCGCACCGGCGCGAACGGAGAGCGCCGGCGCGGTCGCGGCGGCCCGCAGCGCGCGCGTCCCGTTGGTCGTCGTCATGACGATCGTCGTGCCCGCGACGACGCTCGCGCCGACGTCGGCCGGTGAGTTGCCGAGGTCGAAGCCGGAAAGGCGCGACAAGTTGCGTTCGCCGCAGAGCAGGACGCGGTCGCGACCGAGCTGCGTGCCGAGCGTGACGGCTTCGTCGGGCTCGAGGACCGGGATCACGCCGGTCGCGCCGTTGGCCAGCGCCGCCGCGATGGTCGAGGTCGCTCGTAGCACGTCGAAGACGGCGGCGTGCGCGCCGCGTATGGCCTCGGCCGGCCAGGGCGGCGCGAGGAGGACCTCGATCGAGCGGCGCATCCGGCGCTACTGCGCGCTATGAGCCATAACGTCCTGGACCTCGTCGTCGAAGCGATTCCGCACCTGCGTGGTGGCCTAGGCCCCGCGTCGGCCGGCTTCACGGCGCGGTTGCTCTACGAGAACCTGAATCTGGATGCGTGCGCGGTCGTCGACGTCGAGCACGTCTTGGCCTACGTCGGGCGCGGTGAGGACCACCACCTGGTCGGCGGCCCGGCATTGACCGAGTTGACGCACCGTGCGCTCTCGACCGGTGAGGTCATCACCGCGCGTGCGCGCGAGCAGATCGGCTGCCCGGAGCCGACCTGCCCGCTGACCTCGGTGACGATCGCGCCGTTCGTCGTGCGCGGCGCGGTGATCGGCGCGCTCAAGCTCTACCGGGCCGGGACGCCGATCGAAGAGGACGACGAGCGGGTCGCGATCGGGTTGGCGCGCGTCTTCTCGGTCTCGCTCGAAGCCGCCGAGCTCGATGCGCGCGACGCGTTGGTCACCAAGGCCGAGCTGGACGCGTTGCGCGCGCGTGTCTCGCCGCATTTCCTGTTCAACACGCTGACCACGATCGCCGCGCTGACCCGCACCGATCCGGCTCGAGCGCACGACCTGGTCGTCGACTTCGCCGCGTACTTCCGCGACTCGCTCGCGCCGCACAGCGAGTTCGTCTCGCTGGACGAAGAGCTGGAGCACGTCGAGCAGTATCTGCGCTTCGAGCACGCGCGCTTCACCGGGCTGCACGTCGCTTTCGAGGTCGATCCGCGGGCGCGCGTCGCGCTGGTCCCGGTCCTCTCGGTGCAGCCGTTGGTCGAGAACGCGATCGGCCACGGGTTGACGCCCAAAGGCGGTCGTGGGACGGTGCGGATTGGGGCCCGGCCCGACGGTGACGGGACCGAGATCGTCGTCAGCGACGACGGCGTCGGTTTCTCGCCCGGCAGCGTCGTCCCGCGTGGGAACGGGATCGGGCTCGACAACGTCAATCAGCGGCTCACCAAACTCTTCGGCGCGGCCAGCGGATTGCGGGTCAGCAGCCGGCCCGGCGCCGGCACGACGGTCGCGTTCCACGTCCCGGCCGTGCTGCCGGCGGCGGCGCGCTGATGCGCGCGTTGGTCGTCGACGACGAGCCGCTGGTGCGCAGCGAGTTGGTCTACGCGCTGGGCGAGGTCGCGCACGACGTCGAGATCGCCGAAGCCGGCGATGCAGTCGAAGCGCTCCGCGCGCTGGCCGGCCGACCGTACGACGTCGTCTTCCTCGACATCAGCCTGCCCGGGCTGAGCGGGTTGGAAGCGACCAAGGTCATCAACGCGCTCCCCACGCCGCCGCTGGTCGTCTTCGTCACGGCGCACGACACCTACGCGGTCGATGCCTTCGAGTTGGCGGCGGCCGACTACGTCGTCAAGCCGGTCTCGCACGAGCGGCTGGCGCGCACGGTGGAACGCCTGCGCGGCCTGCGCGGGGACGCGCGCGCGGCGGGAGCGCCGACGCTCAGCCGTGTCGCGCTCGAGGACGGCGAGCGGACGCGGCTGGTCAAGGTCGCGGAGATTCGCTACGTGCAAGCCAGTGGCCACGTCGTCACCGCGCGCTTGTTCGACGGTGAGCTGCGCTGGAAGGGCGCGCTGGCCGACGCCGCGGCGCGGCTCGAGCCGGCCGGTTTCCTGCGCGTGCACCGCGCGTATGTCGTCAACCCTGAACGCGTCGTCGAGGTCGAGCCGTACTTCGGTGGGACCTACCTGCTGCGCGTCGACGACAAGGCCCGCAGCGAGGTCCCCGTCTCGCGCAGCTTCCTACCCGCGGTCCGCAAGACGCTGGGGCTTTAGTTCTTAGTCCAGCGCTTGGACTTGGTTGGTCGAGAAGACGCGGAAGCGCGAGTCGAACGAGACCGTCTCTTGGTGTTTGGTGACACGGCTGTGGATCAGCACGTCGCGTGCGACCCGTCCTTGGCCGAGGTCGCGCGGCTTGCTGGTCTCGACCCGAATCAGCGGCGCCTGTCCCGGACCGGGCGGCTGGAGCCGGCCCTGGCGCACGAGATACTTGACGATCTCGTTCTGGACCGAGATGGCCAGCGAGCGGAAATCGTCGTCGACGGTCGGCGCGAAGTCGATGACCTTCGGCTCCGGCTTGTTCTCGACGTAGCGCACGACCGCGTCCCAGTCGTCGGCGGCGATCGCCATGAAGCTGCAAAAGTAGCGGTGGACGACCTTGTCCGGCGCCTTCATCGGCTCGCTGCGGTCGACGCGCACGCGCGTCTCGATCTTGCGTTGCCGCAGGGCCACTGTCAGCTGCAGCTCGGGCTCGGCGATCTGGACGGTGGAGACGAACGCCAATCCCTCGCGGGCCACGGCCATTCCCATGACGGAGATCGACTTGCCGCCGCTGAGTGCCAGGGCCGCGAACTTCCCAGGGCGCGAACCAGCGGCCCCGTTTTCGAACCAGAGCGTGTCGCGCTTCCCGAAGAGTTGATCGAAGAGCTGCACCGCAGGTTCATCCTACACCCTCAGACACGCAGCACCCGCCTGCTATACAAGAATGTGACCGGAGATTGACCTGCCTTTGACGTCAGATTGCGGCCTGTTCGCCCCGCGGTTCGACCGGAATAACGGCCTCGAGGGCCTCGCCGGCCTGGTAACGCGCGAGATTCCGCTCGATCAGCCCGACCGCACGACGGGCCGGGACCTCGGCTCCATAACCCGCCAAATGCGGTGAAATCAACAGATTCGGCGCCTCCCACAGCGGATCGCCGGCCGGCAGCGGCTCCGGCTCGGTGACGTCGAGGCCGGCGCCCCCCAGGCGGCCGGCGCTCAGTGCCGCCGTCAAAGCGGCCTGATCGACGATCGGGCCGCGCGCGATGTTGACCAGCACGGCGCGCGGCGGGAGGGCCGCCAGAGCGCGGGCATCGATCAGCCGCCGCGTCTGCGGGGTCAGCGGGCAGGCCAGCACGACGGCGTCGCAGCGCGGCAGGACGGTCAGCAGGTCGGCGACGCGCGCGCTCTCGTCGGCTAGCGGATCCAGCGAGCCGGAACGGGTGACCGCGATGACCCGGGCGCCTAAGGCTCGCAACCGGCTCGCGATCGCGCGCCCGATGTTGCCGAACCCCACCACGGCGACGGTCGCCTCGTTGAGCGTCGCGATTCGGGCACCTTCGCCGCCATCCCAGACCGCGCGGTCGGTGGCGCGCACGAACGCCGGGACCCGGCGCAGCAAGGCGAGCAGCAGCGTCACGGCGTGTTCGGCGACCGTCGGGGCGTAGGCGTCGCCGACGTTGGCGATCGTCACGCCGTGGGCGGCCCCGTGCTCGACGACTTGGTCGTAGCCCATCGTCACGAGTTGGAGCCAGCCCAGCCGCGGCGCGTGCCGTTCGAGCACCGGGACCAGCGCCGCGTCGTAGAAGGCCGGCCAGAGCCACAGGGCGTCGGCGTCGGCCGCCTCGTGCTGGAGCGCCGCCGCGTCCTCGGCGACGACGAAGGTCAGCCCGTGGCGAGCGGCCAGCGCTTCGAGTTGGGGACGCAGGACCGGCGAACGGAAGACGACGCGCATCGCCGGCCCTTTCGCCGCGTCCCGTTCCGTGCATCTTGCGCCACGATCGTGCCCGTTCACGCGTCGTCCCGAGACGCGGCCGGGGCCGGCACGGTAGCGTCGGGGGCGTGAACGCACGACCGATCGTCGTCGCCGTCGGCGGCGACGTCCTCGAACAGACTCAGGCCTTCGCGGCCGGCCTGGTGGCCGGCTTGCGCGACCGGCGCGTCGTCGCCCGCTGCGCCGACGACGACCGCGAGGCGTACGCCGGCGCCGTGCTTGCGCCGGCCGACGTCGTCATCGTGTACGGGACCTCCGCGCTCGCGACGCGCGCGCTGCGCGCGCAGTTCGACGTGAGCGTCTGGCTCGAAGGCGAGCTGGTCGCGGCGCAGGCGCGCCACGCGCAGTACCGGGTGCGCTTCGACGACGGGATCTGGATCGTCGGACGCGATGGCGCGGTGGTCGGTGCGCGCGACGCCGAGCAGTTTGTCGCCGAGCGCGTCCGCGCGGCCGGCGCGCGATTGACCGAGGCGGTGGTCGCATGATCGCGGAGCGCTTGGCCGGGCACGCCGCGGCACTCGTCGCCGGCGGGCGCGGTCTGGTCGCGCTCGACGAGCCGGCGCGCAGCCACCGCTTCGCGCTCTTGGAGCTGCCCGATACGGCCGAACTGCGGCGCGCCTGGCGCGACCTGGTCCTCGACGCGCCGGGCCTCGAACGCTACGCCGGCGGAGCGATCCTCTCCGACGCGTCGATCCGCGGCACGACCATCGGCGGAGGTAGCGTCGTCGGCAGCTTGCGCGCGCGCGGGATCGTGCCGGGCGTCGCGCTCGACGCGGGCAGCGCGCCGTTGGCCACGGGCAGCGACGAACTGGTCACCGAAGGGCTCGACGGGCTGCGCCGCCGGCTGACCGAGTATGCGCTGTTCGGGGTGGGCTGCGCGACCTGGCGCGCGCGGTTTCGAGCCGGTCCGTCCGACCGCGCGATCGCGGCCAACGCGCAGGCGCTCGCGCGCAGCGCAGCGCTCTGCCAAGAGCACGGGATCGTGCCGGTGCTCGAGATCGAGCTGTCCGACGAGGGCGCGCACGACCTGGCGTCCGCCGCGCGCTCGACCGAACGCGTCCTGCGGCGGCTGATCGCCGAGTTGGCGCGCAATCACGTCGACCTCGGCGCCCTGCTGCTCGCGCCGACGATGATCGCGGCGGGGCGCGCTGCCGGCGAACCGGCCGAGACGAACGAGATCGTCGCGCAGACGTTGCGCGTCCTCGGCGCGACGGTTCCGGTCGCGGTCGCGGGGATCGCGTTCCTCGCCGACGGGGTGGCGCCGGCCTTGGCTGCCGAACGGCTGTGCGCGCTGAACCGTGCGATGCCGCGCCGCCGGCCATGGCCGTTGACGTTCTCGTACGGTCCGACGCTGCGCCGGGTGACGCTCGACGCGTGGCGCGGCCGAGCGGACCGCCTCGCCGATGCGCGGCGAATCTTCCTCCATCGCACGGCGTGCGCGAGCGCGGCGGCCTGCGGCGCGTACCATGCGAAATTGGAGGAACACGTCGCGGCGCTCGCCGCGTCGCGCGCCGCCTGAGGGCGGCCGAAGGGGGACGGCCGGCGCCTGCGAAGCCCTGCCGGGATGTCGTTCGCCTCGCGGCTCTTCGCCACCAGTTCCGTCGAGAAGCTCCGCGAGCAGAGCAAGAACAAGACGCTCCGCCGCGCGCTGACCGGCAAAGACCTGATCGCGATCGGCCTCGGGTCGATGATCGGCGGCGGAATCTTCACCACCATCGGGACCGGGGTCAAGGGCGCCGGCCCGGCGGTCATCGTCTCGTACCTGTTAGCCGGCCTGACCTCGTTCTTCGCCGCGCTCTGCTATGCCGAGCTGGGCGCGATGGTCCCGGTCGCGGGCAGCGCGTACACCTACGCCTACGCGACGATGGGCAAGCTGTTCGCCTGGATCATCGGCTTCGCGCTGATCTTCGAGTACGGGATCAGCGCGGCGCCGGTCGCGCAGCAGTTCTCGGCCGCGATCCAGGACCTCTTCCGCGGCGCCGGGCTGGTGCTGCCGGGCTGGGCGCAGACCTCGAACTTGGCGATTACCGGTCCGTGGTGGCTGCCGAGCAGCTACGACCTCGCGCACTCGCAGTGCGACGTCGTCAGTGCGGTCTTCGTGCTGGCGCTGAGCGGGTTGCTGGCGATCGGGATCCGCGAGTCGGCCAGCGCCAACAACCTCTTCGTGGTGCTGAAGATCTCTGCGCTGCTGGTCTTCATCGTCGCCGGCGCCTTCCTGTTCCACGCGGCGAACTTGCACCAGTTCACCCCGCACGGCTGGGGTGCGCTGGTCCCGTTCGGCGGGACGGTCGAATCGTCGCAGCCCTACGGCATCATCCCGATCGCGGCGTTCGTGTTCTTCAGCTACATCGGCTTCGACGCCTCGACGACGACGGCCGAGGAGTGCAAGCGCCCACAGGTCGACATCCCGGTCGGCGTGATCGGGGCGCTGGCGATCGGGACGATCCTCTACTGCGCGACCGCGATCGTGCTGCTCGGCGCCGTCCCCTGGTCGCAGGTGCCGGAGAAGGACCCGCTGGTTGCCGCGCTCGCGCCGCTCCACTTGCCGTTGCTGAGCTGGATCATCACGATCGGCGTGCTGGCCGGGACCACCAGCGTCGCGCTCACCTCACTGCTCGGCCAGTCGCGAATCTTCTACGTGATGTCGCGCGACAAGATGCTCCCGCCCGCCGTCTCGAAGATCAATCCGCGGTTCAAGACGCCGGTCGTGACGACGGTGATCACCGGCGTCGCGGTCGCGATTCTGGCGCTGATCGTCCCGCTCAACGAGCTACTGAACCTGGTCAACATCGGGACGCTGAGCGCGTTCGCGGTCGTCTGCGCGGGGGTGCTCTACCTGCGTGCGCGCAAGCCCGACATCCCCCGCACCTTCAAGGTGCCGTTCGTCCCGCTCTTCCCGATCCTGGGGATCGTCTTCTCGCTGTTCCTGGCCGTCTTCGGGCTCTCGCGCACGACCTGGACCTGGTTCGCGCTGGCGCTGGTCGTCGGGCTGGTGTTCTTTTTCAGCTACGGCTTCTGGAAGTCGAACCCGGAGGAGATCCAAGCCGTCGTCGAGCCGGCGGGTATCCAGGAGTACGCCTGAACCCAGATCATCGCTAAGTCGTGGAGGTGAGCGCAATGTGCCGCAGCATCAAGCCCCTGTTCAACTTCGAGCCGCCGGTCACCGACGACGAGGTTCGTGCCGCGTCCTTGCAGTTCGTCCGCAAGATCAGCGGTTTTGCGAAGCCCTCGAAGGCGAACGAGCCGCAGTTTCTGGCTGCGGTCGACGAGATCGCCGGGATCTCCAAACGTCTGCTGCGTTCGCTCGAGACGAACGCCGCGCCGAAGAACCGTGCCGAAGAGGCGGCGAAAGCGAACGCGCGGGCGCTGCAAAGATTCGGAACCTGAGAAGTGTTAAGGCTCGGTAGCCGACACGTTCGGAGTTGGTTATGACCGGCCGGAGGTACTTCTCGGCGCTCGCTCGGGTGCGTATCATGGGGCCATGGCGCCCTTCACAGCCGGCTCGTGGACGTTGGTCGTGACGATTCGCAACGCCGAACGCGGACTCCACGATCTGCGCTTCCGCTACGAGTCGCCCGATCTGCTCGAGCGTCAGCTCACCGTCTTGCTCGCCGCCCGCGGCCGCTCCAACTGGACGGCCTTCTTGCTGACTGAGCGCGGTGAGAGCGCGACGATTCGCGGCGACTCCTACCGCGCGCATCGCGTCCTGGCCGACTGCGCCTGATCAAGGCGGGGGCGCGGCGTTCGCGTTCCAGAGATGCTCGGGTTGGTCGAGCGCGTGGTTGATCCAGCGCGACCAGACGAAGAGCGCATCGGAGAGCCGGTTGACGTAGCGGACCGCGTCCGCCGAGACCGCCTCGTCCTCGCGCAGCGCGACGAGCAGTCGCTCGGCGCGGCGGCAAATGGTACGCGCAAGGTGGAGGAACGCGCCGGGATAGGAGCCGCCCGGGTGGATGAAGTTGGCCAGCGGGGCGAGGTCCTGCTGCGCGCGGTCGATCGCGCGCTCGAGCGCCGTCGCGTCGGCCGCACCGACGAGCGGCATCCCTTCCCAGCGGTCCTGCGGCAGCGTCGCTAGGTCGCTGCCGAGGTTGAAAAGCACGTCCTGCGTCCAAGCCAGCCACCCGTCGAGGTCGCGCGCGGCGGCGTGCGTGCGGCCGACGTCCTGCACCGGACGCGTGCGCGTGGCGTCGGCCAGCGCGGTGCGCGCCAAGCCGATCGCCGAGGATAGCTCGTCGATCGTCCCGTAGGCCTCGATCCGCGGCGCGCTCTTCTTGACGCGCTGTCCACCGACGAGCCCGGTCGTCCCGTCGTCGCCGGTGCGGGTGTAGATCCGGGTGAGCTTGGGCATCGCTCGGCGACCTTCGGAGAGGACGGTCGCCGACCTGCGCGAACCCCCGGCGTTTGGTCATGGAACGCATCCCACCGAAATCAGCCGACCTCTCCGAGTGGTACCAAGCCACCTGCTACCGCGCGGAACTGGTCTCCCAGGCGCCGGTGCGCGGCTGCGTCGTGCTGCGCCCCAACGGCTACGGCCTGTGGGAGCGGCTGCAAGCCGAACTGGACCGCCGGTTCAAAGAGACCGGCCACGAAAATGCCTACTTCCCGCTGCTGATCCCCGAGTCGCTGCTGACGCGCGAAGCCGAGCACGTCGAAGGGTTCGCACCCGAGGTGGCCTGGGTCACCGAGGGCGGGAACGAGAAGCTGACGGAGCGGCTCGCGATCCGGCCGACCTCGGAAGTGATCGTGGGCGTGATGTACGCCGACTGGATCCAGTCCTACCGCGATTTGCCGGTGCTGATCAATCAGTGGGTCAACGTCATGCGCTGGGAGAAGCGCACGCGCCCGTTCCTGCGCACGGCGGAGTTTCTGTGGCAGGAAGGCCACACGGCGCACGCTACCGAGACCGAAGCGGCCGAAGAGGTCGCGCGGATGCTCGAGATCTACCGCGAGGTCGCCGAGGACGTCTGCGCCGTCCCGGTCTACACCGGCGAGAAGTCGGCCGCGGAGCGCTTCGCCGGCGCGAACCATACCTTCTCGATCGAAGCGCTGATGCCCGATGGGCGCGCGTTGCAGTCGGCGACCTCGCACGAGCTGGGGCAAAACTTCGCCCGCGCCTATGACATCACGTTCAGCGCCGAAGACCAGACCGAGCAGTACTGCTGGACGACCTCGTGGGGGATGTCGTGGCGGATGCTCGGCGCGCTCATCATGACGCACGGCGACGACCGCGGGCTGCGCATCCCACCGAAGATGGCGCCGATCGAGGTCGTCATCGTCCCGATCCCGCGCGGCGACACCGCCGTGCTCGACGCCGCGGCGCGTGACCTGTACGCGCGCTGCAAGGCGGCTGGACTGCGCGTGCGGCTCGACGACCGGGCGGGACAATCGCCCGGTTACAAGTTCAACGAGTGGGACCTGCGCGGCATCCCGATTCGGCTCGAGCTGGGCAATCGCGACATCGAGGCGGGCGTCGTCACGCTCGTGCGCCGCGACAGAGCGGTCAAAGAAGAAGGGCAGAAGCAGCAGGTGCCGCTCGACCAGGTCGTCGCGTTCGTGCCGACCGCGCTCGAGCAGATCCAGCACGGCCTGTTCGCGCAGGCCAAGACGTTCCTCCAGGACCACACGATCTCGACGCTCGATCGCGACGAGTTCTTCCGGCTGTGCAGCGAGCGGGCCGGGATGATCGACGTCCCCTGGTGCGGCCGCCCCGAGTGCGAGGAGATCGTGAAGGAAGCGACCAGCGCATCGACGCGCAACCTGCGCGAGCCGGCGCGCGCCGAGCGCTGCGTCCCGTGCGGCGAGCCGGCGCGCTACCAGGCCTACTTCGCCCAGGCCTACTGACGGAGTGCGCGCGCGGGCGGTACTCCTGGCGGCCGGGCTGGCGGTGCTCGTCCCCATGACGGCGCGCGCCGACGATGCGCGGGTCCTCGGGCGCTCGGCCGGCAACGATCTGGTCACCGCCCGGCGGATCGCGGCGGCGCTGCTGGCGCGCCCGTTGCCGGCGCAGTTGGTGCGCGTGCGCTGCGAGCGGGTCGGGCCGCACGTCGACTGCGGGCTGATCCTCTCGGGCGTGAAGTTCCACCGCCGACTCGACCTGGCCGGTTGGGATGCCGAGATCGTCGGCCTCGTCGCCGGCGCATACGCCGCCGCTCCGAGCGTGGACGAGGTCGATTGCTGGGCGACCGTTCCCTTGGCCACCGGGCGCGGCGAGGTCGTCAGCGGCGACTTCGCGGCCCCGACCTCGGCCAACGTCTTCTCGATCACCGTCCCTCGGGCCGAGCGCGGCGAGGTCAGCGCCCGGCTGCGTGACGGGCGCGGGGTCTTTTGGGACCCGGCCTTTCGAGCGTCCCTGTCGAAAGGGCGCGACGGATGATTCGAATCTCGACCCTCCCCAGCGGCTTGGCCGTGCTGACCGAGGCCATGCCGCACGTGCGCTCGGCGACGCTCGGCGTGTGGTGCGACGTCGGCTCGTCGACCGAGCCGGCCGAACGGCGCGGAATCTCGCATCTGCTCGAGCACATGGTCTTCAAGGGGACGCCGCGCCGCACGGCGCGCGCGATCGCCGAGGAGATGGACGCGGTCGGCGGCGAGCTCAACGCGATGACCGACAAGGAGACGACGTGTTTCTACGCCCACGTCGTCGACCGGCATCTGCCGCGCGCCGTCGACGTGCTGGCCGACATGCTGCAGCACGCGCTCTTCGCCGCCGACGACGTGCGCCGCGAGCGCCAGGTCGTGCTCGAAGAGATCCGGATGTACGACGACAGCCCGGCCGAGGTGCTGCACGACCGCTTCACCCGCGTGCTCTGGCGCGGGGCGAACCTGGGCGACCCGACCATCGGCTTCGCCGAGACGGTCGGCTCGCTCGAGCGCGAGGACCTGGTCGCGTGGCACGCGGCGCGCTACGCGCCGGCGACCGTCTTCATCACCGCCGCCGGCAACCTCGAGCACGAGTCGGTGGTGGCGCTGGTCGGTGAGGCGTTCGCCGCGTTCGCCGGTCCGGCGCGGCCGCCGACCTCCGAGCGCCCGCGCTTCACGCCGACGCTCGACGTCACCCTCGACGAGACCGAACAAGCCTACCTGATGCTCGGGACGCCGGGGCTCGCGTTGCGCGACGAGCGCCGCTACGCGCTCTCGGTGCTCGACACGCTGCTCGGCGGCGGGATGTCGAGCCGGCTCTTCCAGAGTGTACGCGAGGAGCGCGGGCTGGCCTATGAGATCGGAACCTTCCAGCAGGGCTACCGCGACGCGGGCCTGTTCGGCGTGAGCGCCGGTTGCACGCCCGAGCGCGCGCAGGAGTGCGTCGACGTCGTGGTCGACGAGCTCGACCGGCTGCTGCAGGACGGCGTGCGGCCCGACGAAGTCGCACGCGCGCGCGAGCACCTCAAGGGGAACCTGACGCTGGCGCTCGAGAGCACCTATAACCGGATGTCGCGCCTAGCGCGCAACCACTTGGTCCACGGCCGGCAGATCTCGACCGAGGAGGTGGAGGAACGCTTCGACGCCGTCGACGTGGCGGCGGTCGACGCGCTGGCACGCGAGCTGCTCGGGCCCGCGTCACGCGGGCTGTGCGCGCTGGGTCCGGCGCCCATGCGCGGGGTGCGATTGCGCGGCGCGGAGGCGGCGTGACCGGCATCCTGGTGCCGGACTTGATCATCGCCGCGGCCCTCAACTTGGTGACGCAGGCGATCCAGATCGGCGCGTATGCGGCGCGCGTCGCCGGCGTGACGACCGGGCGCATCGCGACCGCGATCTCGCTCTTCTCGCTGGTCGTCACGGCGAGCCGGCTCGCGAACCTGATCGTGACGCCGGCGCTCGGCGGGCTGGCCGATCGCCCGGCGAACGCGGCGCTCGCCGCGGGCCGCACGACCCTCACGCCGGGAGCGTTGCACATCTTCGACACCCAGCTGCGGATCATCGTCGGCTCGGGGACGGTCGGGATCGTCGTCGGGGCCTTCCTGATGCCGGTCTTCATCGTGCTGTTCGTCCGCGGCGTGCGCGCCTTCGAGCGGCTCGGCTCGATCCCGGTCGCGCTGCTGCGCCTGCTCGACCCGCGCGTGCAGCTCGATCTGATCCGTGAGGTGCGGCTGCCGTCGTGGCGCGAGGCCCGCACGCTCCCGTTTCGGGCGATTCCGAGGCGCCTGCTGATCGGCAACCTGATCATCATGACGGTCTACTCGATCGGCGTCGTCTCCGCGTACTACGCCAGCGTCCTGAACTTGCAGGCGCGCGGAACGGCGATCGGCCTCTCGGGGCTGGTGAACGGGATCGGGACCATCGCCTTCGCGCTCTTCGTCGACCCGACATCGGCCTACATCGTCGACCAGACCGTTCGCGGCGAGCGGCCGACGAGTCATGTCCATGCGATGATCGTCACGCTGGTCGTGACGGCCTTCATCGGGACGCTGCTGGCCCAGTTCATCCTCTACCCCGCCGCGGTCTACATCGCCGCGGCATCTCACCTCTTCGTTTCGAGCAAACACTGATGCGACGCACCCTTCGATGCCTCACTCTCCTGCTGGCCTGCGCCGTGCTCCCGCTCGGGACGAGCGGATGCGGGACGAGCGTCGCGCAGTGGATCGTGCGCACCCGCAACCATCAGGGCGACATCGCGCTGAGCCACCGGAACTATCCCGACGCGTCGGTGGCATATCAGCTCGCGCTCCACATCGACCCCACCGATGCGCACGCGCGGGCCGGCCTGGCGACCGTGCAGCTGCGGCTGGCGCAGGTCTACTACGCTTCCTCGCGCTTCGACGACGCGATCGACGCGCTGGCGATCGCGGCCCATTACACGCCATCCGACGATCGCATCGCCGGGATGCGCAACGAGATCGAACAGGCCGAGCTCAAGCGCGACATCGTCGTCTCGAACTACCCGTCGTACGCCTACACGGGCGCCAGCCTGCGCCGCGGCTACATCGGGCTCAAAGCGCAAGACCAAGAGGTGCTGGGCGCGCTGCAGCGCTTCGACTATACCTATGACACCGCCGATCTGACCACCGCGCTGCGCCAGAGCGACGTCCTCGAAGAGGACCTGGCGCGCCTCCGCAGCCGGCTCGTGCAGTACCGCCAGCTGGTCGAGTCCGGCGTCCCCGAACAAGCCGGCGAAGACCTCGCCCCGCCGGCCAGCCTGCTGCCGCTACCATGACGCCGCTCGCCGCCGCGGCGATCGTCCATGCCGAGGCGGCGGTGCGCGCGCATTTCCGCCGGCTCGCCGCCGGCGGCGCACCGATTGTCCTCCGCGGTTCGTTCGAGGCCGACTGTCCGCTGCACGAGGGCTGCCGCTATCCGCGCGTCGTCCTGGTGACGTTCACGCAGGCCGACGGCGGCGGCGAAGCGTTCGTCGCCGTCGACCGGACCGGAACCCAGGCCCGGGTGGTCAGCGTCGGCGGCGGCGCGATGGACGAGGCGGGGCTCATCGTCGAAGGTGCGGCGCCGGCGCAGGCGCGCGCAATCGTGCGCCAGTTCGACGTGCGATGAGGGGGATGCGTCGAGCGCTTCTTGCGACGGCGCTGGTGCCGTGTTTGGCCGCCGCATCCCCCACCGTTGCGACGACCCGAATTGCGGAATCAGCGGTCGCGACTTACCTCTAGAGCGAGGGTATCCGCGACGTGGCGTTTACGGCGGTCTTCGAGAGCGATTGCCCGCATGGGGTGCACTGCCGCTACCCGCGCCTCGTGCTCGTTCCGTTCCTGGTCGGTCGCGGCGTCGCGTCGGGCGGCGGGGCTATGAACGCCGCCGACCTCGTCGCGGCCGGTGCGAGCCCGGCGCAAGCGCGCGCGATCATGCGACAGATCTACGCGCAGCCCCTAAACAGGCGACGACCCCGTCGCCGTCGCTTTTTAGCTCCTCATTCGTAGGTGACGAGGTCGGGCGGTGGGTGGAGGTGCATCACCTCGGCGGCTGAGAACATGTCGACGTCTCGCTGGTAGAAGAGCTTGAAGCCGTTGAAGAACGGCGCTTTGCGGTGAAGTGACGCGTAGGCATCGAGCTTCACCGCGCGGATGCCGAAGCCATCGACGTGAAAGGTGATCGCTAGGCCGGGTCGCGGCACGATCGCGTCGGCTCCCAAGATCATGTCGGGCCGAAACAGATGGATCACCAGCAGCTTCTGCGGCAAGTGGTGACTGGCCACGAGCTGCGCCAGGTAGCCCGAGACGGCGTTGACGACACTGGCCGTCGTGTGGCCGATGGTTTTGCCCGGGACGTCACCGGGCTGCATGCTCCATTCCGAGTCGAGCGCGAGCCCGACGTCGGGTTGCGCTAGATACTTCTCGTAGTGGCGCGCCTCGCTCAAAAAAGAGCGGTAGCCCGGCTGAACGTCGAGGATGAGCAAAGCATGGATGCGGCGCGCGGCGGCGAGGTACTCGCCGATCTCGGCGTCGTTCTCGCGCGCGCCGTAGGTACCGGAGGCGCCGGGCGCCTGTTGCGCGACGGTCGCGATGAGCTCGAACGCGGGTAGCACGGGACGCCCGAACGGAGCGTACCTACGGGCCTGCGCGAGGAGCTTGACCGCCATCGCACTCGGTGTGCCCTGCCCGAGGACACCCAGCCCCGGGACGCCCGCGGCCCCGTAGAATGCGACGACCCGGTCGTGCGGAAAGATCGTCGTGCCGCCACCCGGCAGTTGCGCCACGCTACTCGGCGTTGCGGGCGGCGCCGGCGTCGCCGTAGGCGGTACTGGGGTGCGAGTGCAGGCCGCCAAGAGCAAGACGCTCGCGACCGCGAACGCGGACCGCGACATTAGGACCGCATCGCGGCGGCCGCGGTCGAGGTCAAGCGCAGCGGTGAGGGGCTGGCGGTGAAGGCGAACATACGGCGGCCGACGACGTCGGCGCGGCGATGGGTGACGAACCACGGCGGCGTCGGGAGCAGCGTCAGCTCGCCGTCGCCGAACGAACGCGGGAAGGGCGCGAACGGGGCGCGCACGACCGTCTTCTGCGGGCGGTCGAAGAGGAACGCGTTGTGGACGACGCCGATCCCGCTGCCGACGTCGGCCGGCGTGTTGCCCGGATAGGCGCCCCAGGTCGCGGTCGGCAAGAGAAATCCGACGCCCGGCCAGGTGTTGATCGCGACGCAGCCGTAGCGCAGCGCCGCGACCGCTTCGTCGAACGCCGAGCCGAGCGCGGTGATCGTGCGGGGATGGATGAGGATGCTCGCGCCGAGCGTGCCGCGCAGGTGGTCGTTGCAGAACGCGACCGCGTTGCGCAGGAACGTCGCCGCGTCGGCGCCGGGGAGCGCCGTCTGCGCGAGCACGGGGGCGAACAGCTCCTCGCGGAAGAGCGGCTCGTCGCTGCCGGCGTCGAGGCCGGTTACGAACGCGCGCTCGGTGCGCGCGACGCCGGGGTAGTACGTCGGGCGGGCCGGCGCCTGGCGCAGCGCCTCGCCGATGCGCTCGACGAAGCGCGGGGTCTGCGGCCACTCGGCCGGGACGATCAAGACCTGCGCGGCGATGCAGTTCGCGCCGGCGTTGTGCAGCTTCATCGTGGCGACGTGCGCGGCTTGGAAGACCAGATCGGGCGCGCTCCACGGACCGGGGACGACGATCACCGGCGTGACGTTGCCCAACTCGCTGGTCACGGGTTTGGTTAGGGCCGGCGTCCCGGCACGCTTGCGGGCCGCGCCCTCGGGCCCGCTCCCGAAGACGATCGCATCGTGCGTGCGTTCGCCGCCGGTGAGGTGGACCGCGTCGATCGACGGATGGGAACAGAGGTACGCGCCCACGTCGGCGCCGCCGCCGACGATGCGCATGAAGCCCTCGTCGATCAGCGCGGCGAAGATCGTCTCGAAGACCGCCTGCAGGTAGGCGTTAACGGGGTTCAGCTTGAGGATCGCGCTGCTGCCCTGCGCATACAGGACCGAGAGCACGTCGAGCGGCGGGATGCTGGCGACGTTGCCGGCGCCGAGCACCAGCGTGACGCGACCGGGCGGCTTCTCGCGCTTGTAGAAGCCCGCCATGGAATCGACCAGCGTGTCGAGCGTGACGCCGGGCTCCATCCAGGTCTCGGCGCGCACGCCGCTGAGCAGCAGCCGGTCCGCCGGGACGACCGGGAAGACGTCGACGACGACCTGTCCGCCCGCGCGCACGCGCGGTGCGTGCGGCAGGCGCGGCGCGCCGTGCTGAGCGAGGTCGCGCATCGTCGCGGTCAGCGCGTCGATCGTCGCGAGCAGCGCGTACGGACCGGAGAACCACTCCTCGCCGGCCAACGGCGTCCCGGCGATGCCCTTCGCCTGCGCGCCGAGCGCGGCCCAGGTCGCCGCCTGTTCGATCGTGCGCGCGCGCAGAGCCCGCAGGTGCCGGATCTTGCCGGCGAAGCCGAGCCGTGCCCAGCCCGTCGCGTGGTCGCGCACGATCGCGACCTCACGGTCGAGGTCGCCGACGGTTACCGACGGGGGTCGGGTGACGATCTCCATACCTGCCTCCGGCTGGGGGTTGACGAATCCATCACCGATAGGTTATGAATCTTGGAGTGCGTGCGACTACCGATGCTGTTTTCAAGGCTCTCGCCGATCCCACCCGGCGGGCGATCTTCGAGCATCTAGCACGCGACGGCGAGCTCACCGTGCACGTTCTGACCGATCGCGCGGGCGTCTCGCAACCGGCGGTTTCCAAGCACCTGGGCGTCCTCAAGCAGTCGGGTCTCGTACGCGACCGGCGCCAGGGACGCGAAACCCATTGCAGCGCCCAGCCGCAAGCGCTCGCCGCGCTGGTCGACTGGGTGACGCTCCACGACGCCTTCTGGCGCGATCGGTTCGATCGCCTCGAAACCTTGTTGAACAGGATGGAATGATGAGCGAAACCACCGCAACGCGCGCCGTCGTCGTCGAACGCGACGTACCGCATCCACCCGAGAAGGTCTGGCGCGCACTCACCGAAAGCGCGCTGATCGCGGAGTGGCTGATGACGAACGATTTTCAGCCGGTCGTCGGTCATCGCTTCACCTTTCGCATGGCGCCGGTGGCGAATTGGAACGGTGTGACCGACTGCGAAGTCCTGATCGTCGAACCGTACACGCGGCTCGCCTATACGTGGGCCGCTTCGGGCGAAAGTGCCGCAACGGGGCTCCAGACCGTCGTTACTTGGACGTTGACGCCGACGCCGGGCGGCGCTCTGGTGCGCATGGAGCAAACCGGCTTCCGGGCGCAAGACGAGAACAACTACCGCGGCGCCACCTACGGTTGGCAACAGTTCATGGGCCGCCTCGAAACGGTGCTCGCCGGGCTCTGATCTAGCGACAGGGCTCGGGTGCGGTCTTCCAATCGCGCCGCCAGTGCGCGTACGCGCCCGCCATCTCGCGGGTGCGAAACGCGCTCCAGCGCTGCTCGGCGCCGGGCAGTTCCTTGGCGGGATCGGTCTCGTACACCGGCCACGCCGCGCTCGGATCGAGGATGGGGAATCGGCTCAGCCAGCAGTACAGCTCGAGGTTCGTTTGCTCCAGACGTGCGTACTCGACCGCGACGAAGTAGCGCGCCCCTTTGCGGATCGCGCTCTCCTCGTCGAACGGGGTCCAGAGCTGCGGGTCTTCCTCCCAGCCCTTGCGGTCGATCGTGTAGAGGATCGAAGGGTCGTAGTGCCCCATCACGATGAGCGTGCCCGCCGCGAGCGTCGCGTCGAGTTGCTTGGCGCGCGCGTAGTTGATCCGGCTCCAGTGCCAGTATGGTGCGACCTCGCGGTACCCGGCGACCAGCGCGAGCAACCAGAGGAACGCGCCGATCCCCGCTAGCGTCGCGCGGCGCTGCGGCTGCGCGCCCCAGCGCGCGACCGTCCAGGCGGCGAGCCGGCCCGCGACCAGCGCCCCTAGCGGAAGCAGCGGATAGAGGTAGTAGTCGACCTGCTCGACGGTCACCACGACGTAGGTGTAGAGCAGCCCGCCGGCGAGCCAGCCCCACACGAGCGCGTCGCTGCGCGAGCGCAGCGGGACCGCGAAGCCGAGGATCGCGAGCACGATGCCGACCGGGCCGAGCATCGTCGTCGCGAGCATGCGCAGCGCGCGCGCGAAGGCGAGCGCCTTGGCGACGAATGCGTGCGGCGAGGTCACTGCCGCGTGCAGCGAGGGCAACACGTGCAGCCGCGTGATCCCGCTGGCCCAGTGCCACTCGGCGTGGGCCGAGACGGCGTGCTCGTAGAGCCCGAGCGGAACGAAGCCCGCCAGCGCGAGCGCCCAGAGCTGCGGGCGCGCGAGCGCGTCGCGCCACCCGAGCCGAGCGACGGCCGCGGCCGCCAGCGGGATCGCGCCGAACACCGCGACGGGCTTGGCGAGGAAAGCCAACGCGAGCAGCAGCGCCGCCGGCCACCAGCCGCGCCACGAGCGCGCCTCGTCGTCGACGATCCAGCGCCCGCCGGCATAGAGCGCCGCGGTGAGGAAGAAGACCATCGCCGTGTCCGGCATGAAGGTCCGGCTGTAATACCACGCGCCGGGCAGCACCGCGTAGACCGCGGCCGCGGCAACGCCCGCAAGGGGTGAGCGAAAGAGCCAGCGGCCGAAGGGGGCGATCAGGACGATCGTGCCGACGCCGAAGGCGAGCGAGATCAGCCGGCCGACGATCTCGTGGACGCCGATCAGCTTGTACACGGTCGCCGCCAAGAACGGGACGATCTGCAGCTCGAGCTCGACGTAGTTCGGCGGCGGCCCGTCGTAGTCGGTCTGTGGATCGAGCGGGTTGTATTGCAACTGCGCGAAGTTGCGGGCGATCGCGGCCGTGTCGCCTTGGCGCCAGCCCGGATGATCGAAGATCGGGTCGTGGATCCCCTTGAGGCGCAGGACGAGACCGATCAGCGCGACGAGCAGCGTCGCGCCCCAGAACAGCCGCCGGGGAGTCACAAGGCCGCTCGGAACGTCCAGTACTTGTTGACGAAGAAGTTCACCACGATCGCCGCGCAGGTCGCGACGAACCACGTCTTGTGACCGTGGCCCAAGTACGGCGCGACCCCCGCCGAGATGAGCAGCGCGACGATCAGCGCCAGGACGGAGACGCTCAGGAACTGCAAGCCCTCCTTACCGGCGTGGCTGGAGGAGCGAAACGTCCAGACGCGGTTGAGGAACCAGTTCGAGACGCCACCGGCCAGAAACGCGATCGAGTAGATCGTGTCGTACGGGCCGGCGGCGGCATGGTTCGGGACGACCCGCTGCAACAGTGTGAAGACGATCAGGTTCACGATGAACCCCGACGCGCCGACGATCCCGAACTTGACGAACTGGCGCACGCCGCGCCGGCGCCGCAGACGGTCGAAGAACGAGGTTTCCACCGTCACGCGACCCAGTACCAATCGGCGAACAGCACCGTGAACAGCCCGAGCAGCGGCAGCGAGAAAGCAACGTACACGTTGTTGATCGCGGGCCGCGCGCCCCACAGCGCGAGCAGCGCGAACATCGGGAAGAGGACCAGCGCGAAGCGCGGCATGCTCAACAAGCTGCTGGTCGAGAGCGGAACCAAGATCGAGAGCGCCATGTACACGATGTAGGAGAGCCGCAGCCGCCGCAGCCCGGCGAACAGCACGGCCAGCATCAGGAAGGTGAAGGCCAGCTCGAGGATCTGGTTCGCGATCGTCTGTTGCGCGTGCGCGGTCCGAATCGTGTCGAACGAGTGCAGAATCGAGACCCACGGCCACGCCAGGTGGCGGTTCCAGTGGATCTGGACGTGGGAGAAGAGCAGTGGGTCACCGCTGAGCACCCACAGGTATCCCATGTAGGTCGCCAGCCCCAGCGGGACCAGGATCATCGCCAGCAGCGGCTGCACGACGTCCGACCAGACGTAGCGCAGATATTCGCGGCCGCCTTCGCGGATCGCGAACGCCCACTCGATCGCCATCGGCGCGACCAGCAGGATCCCCTCGGAGCGCGTCAGCGCGGCGAAGAAGCCGAAGGCTCCGGCGACCAACCAGCGCCGCTCGCGCAGATAGTAGAACGAGGCGACCGTCAGGAACAGGAACAGCGATTCGGTGTAGACGGCCGAGAAGAAGATCGCGGTCGGGAAGATCGAGACGTAGAACGTCGCGCGCTGGGCGACGTGGCGGTTGTACTGGTGCTCGATCAGCTTGTAGAGATAGAGCAGCGAGAGAAAACTGGCGGCGTTCGAGATGACCAGACCGGCCAGCAGATGCGAGCCGAGGAAGACGCCGACGATTCGAATCAGCAGCGGGTAGAGCGGGAAGAAGGCGGCTTCGGTCCCAAAGTAGCCGTGCTGCGCGATGCCCAGGTAGTGTTCGGCGTCCCAACGCCCCCAGACCGCGAGCAACGGATTCGCCGAGGCCGCGTAATGGGTCCCCGGACGTTGGCCGATCACCACCGCGGCCAGCTCGGCGATCGCGAGCAGCGGCAGCCGGGTGACCAGAAACGTCACCGCCACCTCGCGCACGGTGCGGTTGAAGCGCGCGGCGACGGCGATCTTGCCCAGCACCCAGAGACCGATCGCCACCACCGCCCAGCCGTCGGTGCTGTGGCCGCCGCGGGGCGGGAAGAGCATCGCCCACAACAGGACCAACGCCGACCAACAGATGGCATCGTACTGCAGGGCGACGATCTCGTCGACGTTGGTCCGTCGCGCGAAGTATCGTCCATAGGCGAGCCAAGCGGCGAAGACCGCGATGACCCCGGCCACCAGGGCCAGGAGCAGGGTCAGGTCGAGGTAGGCAGCGTGATGCGGGGAGCGCAGCGCGACCGCGTACCAGGCGAAGAACCCGACACTCAGCCCGGCGATGCCGACGGTGGCGACGGCGGGTCGGCCGACCGCCGCGACGAGCGCCGCCGGCTTCGTTCGGACGACGTTCCCGACGACGGCAAAATCCACGGTCGCCCTCGTTTACGCATCACCGCGGCCCCTTGCCTGCATGGTTCGCCACCCCGGGGCGAAAAATGGGGTCGAACAGCCAGGGGAGCGACCACTATTCCACATCGTTTCGATCTCATCGTCGTCGGCGCCGGCAGCGGCGGCTACGCCGCGGCGCAGACCGCGCGCGACTTGGGCGCAAACGTCGCGCTCGTCGACCGCGGCCCGCTCGGGGGGCTGTGCATCCTGCGCGGCTGCATGCCCTCGAAGACCCTGATCGCGACCGGCGATCTGCTGCACCAGATCCGCCAGTCGGCCGAGCTGGGGATCCGCGTCGGCGAGCCGGGACTCGATTACGCCGCGTTGCAGGCGCGCAAGCGCGAGCTGGTCAGCGGCTGGGCGGACTACCGCATCGCCGGGATCGAGACGTTTCCGCTCTTTCGCGGTGACGCGCGCTTCGAGTCGCCGACGACCTTGCGGGTCGGGGACGAGGTCCTCTACGCGCCGCGCTTCGTCATCGCGACCGGCAGCGTCACCGCGCCGCCGGTGGTCCCGGGCTTGGTCGAGGCGGGCTACGTCGACAGCGACGCCGCACTCGACCTGGTCGCGCCGCCGCGCTCGATCGTCGTGTTGGGCGGCGGCTACGTCGGCGCTGAACTGGGGCAGTTCTTCCATCGGGCCGGCGTGCCGACGACGTTCGTGATCCGCTCGCAGCAGTTGCTGACCGGCGAGGATGTCGACGTTGGCAGCGGGCTGACCGAGTACTTCCGCGAGGAGGAGATGCGGGTCGAGTCGGGCGCGCAGGTCGAACGGATCAGCCTGCGCGACGGGCTCAAGGTCGTCCACTTCCGCCGTAAGGGCGCCGAGGAGACGGTCGCGGCGCACGAGATCTTCCTGGCGCTCGGACGCGTCCCCAACGTCGAGGGGCTCGGGCTCGATGCCGCCGGCGTCAGCTTCCACGCGATGACCGGGATCGACGTCGACGAGACGCTGCGCACCTCGAACGCCGACATCTACGCGGTCGGCGACGTGACCGGGATGTTCCCGCTGGTCCACGTCGCGATCCAGCAGGGCGAGATCGCGGGCCGCAACGCGGCGACCGGCGCGCACGAACGGGCCGACTACCGGCTGACCAAGACGCACACGATCTTCACCGACCCACAGGTCGCCGTCGTCGGCGAGACCGAGCGCGCGCTCGAGCGCGCCGGGATCCCGTACCTGAAGGCGACCTATCCGTTCAGCGAGCACGGCAAGGCGGTCGCGCTCGGCCGGACCAAGGGCTTCGTGAAGATGCTGGCCGCGCCGGACGACGGAAAGATCCTCGGCGCCGCGATCCTCGGACCGGAGGCTTCGGACCTGATCGAGCCGCTGATCGTCGCGATGGCCTTCGGTGCGACGGTGCGCGACTACGCGCGCATCCCGCATCTCCACCCGACGCTGGTCGAGATCCTGACCTATCCCGCCGAGGAGCTGGTCGACCGGCTCGAAAGCGTCCCGTCACTCGCCGTCGCGACATGATCAACGCGGCGCTCGTTCAGTTCAAGCCGCGCAAGGGCGAGGTCGAGGCGAACCTCGCGACCGTCGCCGACGTGTTCGCGCAGCTCGCGGCCGATCCGCCGGCGCTGATCGTCTTCCCCGAGGCCGCGCTGACCGGGTACTTCCTCGAAGGCGCGGTCTACGAGCTGGCCTTCGAGACCGACGCGCTGGCCGCGCGGATCGACGCGCTCTGGCGCGCGAGCGGCGCGCCCGGTGCGGTCGACGTCGTGCTGGGTTTCTACGAGAACGCGCTGGGGACGTTCCACAACGCGGCGCTGGCCGTGCGCTGCGGCGAGCCGGGCGGGGCGCGGATCCAGCACGTGCACCGCAAGATGTTCCTGCCGACCTACGGCGTCTTCGACGAAGAGCGCTTCCTCACGCGCGGGCGGCGGCTGGGGACCTACGAGAGCGCCTTCGGGTGCACCGCGGTGCTGATCTGCGAGGACGCGTGGCATTCGCTCACCGCGACGGTCGCCGCGCTCAAGGGCGCGCGGCTGATCATCATCCCGAGCGCCTCGCCGGGGCGCGGCTTGGGCGCCGTCGGCGAGCTGGAGAGCAACGCGCGCTGGAAGGCGATCCTTTCGTCGATGGCGAGCGAGCACGGCGTCTACGTGCTGTACTCGGCGCTGACGGGCTTCGAGGGCGGCAAGGGGATGTCGGGCGGGACGTGCGCGTTCTCGCCGCGCGGTGACTTGATCGCGACCGCGCCGGCCCTCGGCGCGCAGATCGTGCGCATCGCGCTCGATCCCGACGAAGTCGACCTGGCACGCGCGACGCTGCCGCTGCTGGGCGATCTGGCGGCGGTGCTGCCCGATCTGTGGCTTGACGAGGAGATCCCGGTCGTGCGCCGGTTCGAGGAGCGGGTGTGATCTTTCCGGTCATCGAGGCGCGCCCCGAAGAGCCGTCGCTGGCGATCGATCCTGCGCTGACGGCGGAGTGGCTGGTCGCCTTCCTGCGCGACGAGATGTGCGAGCGGCGCGGCATCGACCGGGCCGTCATCGCGCTCTCGGGCGGGATCGACAGCGCGCTGGTCGCGTACCTGTGTGCGCGCGCGCTCGGACCCGAGCACGTCTACGCGATCCGCATGCCGTACCGCAGCTCGAGCGCCGACTCGCTGCGCGACGCGCAGCGCGTGATCGACGCGCTGGGGATCCACGGCGAGACGATCGAGATCAGCGAGGCCGTCGACGGCTACCTGCGCTTCGCGCCCGACGCCGACGCACGCCGCAAAGGCAACGTGATGGCGCGCATGCGGATGCTCGCGCTGTTCGACCAGTCGGCGCGGCGCGGCGCGTTGCCGGTCGGTACCGGGAACAAGACGGAACGGCTGATGGGCTACTTCACCTGGCACGCCGACGACACGCCGCCGCTCAACCCGATCGGCGACCTGTTCAAGACGCAGGTCTGGGCGCTGGCGCGCTATCTCGGCGTCCCGCAAGAAGTCGTCGACAAGGCGCCCAGCGCCGACCTCGAGGCGAACCAAACCGACGAGGGCGACCTCGGCATCACCTACGCCAAGGCCGACCGTATCCTCAACATGATCTTATTGGGCTTCAAGGACGAGGCGATCGTCGCGCGCGGCCTCTCGCCCGAGGAAGTGCAGCTGGTGCGCCGGCGCGTCGACGCGACGCATTGGAAACGCCACCTGCCGACCACGGCGCTGGTCTCGTCGACGGCGATCAACGAGTTCTACCTGCGCCCGGTGGACTTCTGATGCCCGACGATCCGCTGCCGCCGCACGGCTTCTATCCGGTCAGCCTCAACCTGGTCGGCCGGCCGTGCGTCGTGATCGGACCCGCCGACGACCGCGAGGCGGTCGAGAAGGTCGCCGCGCTGCGCGAGGTCGACGCCGAGGTCCGCTGGCTCACCGACGCCGCGGCGCTGCGCGACGAGGACGTCGCCGGCGCCTTCTTCGTCATCTCGACGCCGCAGGACGCCGCGCTCTCGGCGCGGCTGCGTGCACTGGCCGACCGGCACCGGTTTCTGCTCTGCACGATCGACCAGCCGCGCTACGGCTTCGTCGCGATGCAGGCGATCGTACGGGCCGGACCGGTGAAGATCGCCATCTCGACCGGCGGCGTCGCCCCGCGCGTCGGAAAGGCGCTCAAGGCGGCCTTGCAACGGGCGCTCGACGCGCGGTTCGTCCGCTTCGTCGACCGGCTCGCGGCGCAAAAGCGCGAGAACCGCGACCGCCTGCGCGCCGACCCCGCGGCGCGTCGCGCCGCGATGATCGCCGCCGCCGAGGGGTTCGACCTCGACGTCACGGCGCGTTATCCAGCGTGGTTCGAAGAAGAAGAGGCCTCATGGCATCCGCTGAGATCGTGACGATTGGGACCGAGATTTTGCTCGGTCAGCTGATCGATACCAACGGGGCGCATGTCGCGGCGGCGTTGGCGGATCATGGTGTCGACGTGTACGCGAAGCACTCGGTCGGCGACAATGCGGAGCGACTCGAAGCGATGCTGCGCGGCGTGCTCGAGCGCGCCGACGGAGCCGTCACGACGGGCGGCCTGGGCCCGACCGTCGACGATCTCACCAAGGACGCCGTCGGCCGGATCGTCGGCAAGCCGTTGGTCTTGCACGAGCCCTCGCTGCGCGCGATGGAGAAGATCTTCGAGCGCTTCGGGCGGCCGATGGCCGAGAACAACCGCCGCCAGGCGTACCTGCCCGAGGGCAGCATCGTGATGGACAACCCGCACGGTACGGCGCCCGGCTTCATCGCGCTGCGCGAGGACGGCAAGTTCGTCGCTTGCATGCCCGGTGTGCCGCGCGAGATGCGCCCGATGCTCGCCGAGCGGCTGATCCCGTGGTTGGTCGAGCGTTTCGACCTGCACGAGGCGATCTACACGCGAACGCTGCACACGGTGGGCGTCGGCGAGTCGGAGCTCGACCGCCGCATCGAAGATCTCTTCCGCACGCTCGAGAACCCGAAGATCGCGATGCTCGCGCACGGCTTCCGCGTCGACGTGAAGGTGATGGCAAAGGCGTCGAGCCGCGCGCAGGCCGAAGCGATGATCGCGCCGGTCGTCGAGGAACTGCGCCGGCGTATCGGCGCCGCGTACTACGGTGAGGACGGAGTGACGCTGCCTGGTGCGATCGTCGGGCGGCTGCGGGAGCGCGGTTGGACGCTGGGCACCGCCGAATCGTGCACCGGCGGCGCGGTCGCCGACGCGATCGTCACCGTCCCGGGTGCGTCGGCGACGTTTCGCGGCGGTATCGTCGCGTACGCGAACGACGTCAAGACGGGATTCCTCGACGTGCCACCGGAGACGCTTGCACGCTTCGGGGCAGTAAGCGAGGAGACGGCCGTCGCGATGGCGACCGGCGCGCGCTCGCGGCTGGCGGTCGATCTGGCCGTGTCGACGACCGGGATCGCCGGTCCCGACGGCGGGACGCCGGAGAAGCCGGTCGGCCTGGTCTGGTTCGCGCTGGCCGGCCCGGACGGTGCCGTCGAGACGCGACGGGTGACGTACCCCGGCACACGCACCGACATCCGCGACCGCGCGACGATGACCGCGCTCGCCCTGCTGTGGCGCCGGGTCGATGGCGATGCAGGCGATGGCTCGCCGACGGCTGCGCCGAGCGCGCTTGCAACGGGGCGTTAACGCACCGTAAAATTCTCAGGCGGTTCTCATCTTCTCAGCCGGGATTATGTTCCGCCCGATAAGTACATAAGAGCATAGTCGGCCCTTCCGCAGGGTCGTGCAGCGCGCAAGCGGTCACGTGACCGAGTCGCGCCGCTTTCGCGTCAGCCCCCGGAGGTCCGCCCGTGCCCCGATACGTTCGTGCTCTCATCGCCTCACTCGCCACCGCGAGCTTGCTCGCCGGTTGCGGCGGCGGTGGTGGAAGCCACACCGTTCCGCCGACGGCGACACCGACGCCGACGGCCACGCCGGTCGGCTCGAATGCGGCCGCTTATGCGTGTCCGACCAACGATCAGACGCTCGCCGTCGGGCGCAGCAGCGGGCGCGTCGTCGGCGACGCGACGCGCAAATCTGTGCGCTCGCGCACACGGGTGGCCTCGACGGCCTCGACCGGGTTGCTCGCGGTGACCTACGCGAGCGCGACGGTCCAGCGCAACGCGACGTCGATCGCGCAACGGGAAACGGCGGCCGGCGCCAACCTCGTGCGCTCGTTGACGTTCACGCACACGAACAAGGTGATCCACGTCGTAGCGGTCCCGGCGGCGCAAGTCGCCACCGCGGAAGCGGCGCTCAAGCAGCAGCCCGGCGTCGTGAGTGTCACGCCGACCGGCGCGCGGCGCCGCCCGACGACGGTGACCAATCCGTACTGGACGAATGACCCGTATTTCCAGGGCTTCACCTCGGCGCAGAACACCGCCGAATCCAACCCGAACCCGGCGACGTACGAAGTGCTGCCGTATGCCGAGAGCTACAACAGCACGCTGGGAACGAGCGTGCCCGGTCAGTGGGACATGCACGTGATCGGTCTCGGGTCCGCCTTCGAGTACTCGCAGTCGGCTAACGGTAGCGGGCTCGCTGCGAACCCGAACGCGCTTGGTTCGTCGTCGGTGAAGATCGCCGTCATCGACACCGGCGAAGATCCGAACCACCCCGAGTTGGCCTCGAAGATCACCTACCAGAAGTGCTACATCAGCGAGGCGGCTGCCCCGTACACGCAGTCGACGTCGGACTTCGAGACCGATCCTGACGGACACGGCACCGACGTCGCGGGGATCGCGGCCGGCGCCACCAGCAACAGCCTGGGCTTCGCGAGCGCCGGCGGGAACGTGGTGATCTACGGCTACCGCGTCTATCCGGAACCGGACGACACGTGCGAGACTGCCACCCCCGACGACCAGTGCGACGCGTCGACGACCGACATCGCCTCGGCGATCGACGACGCGGTGACACAGCACGTCAACGTGATCACGATGAGTCTCGGTGGCGGCTCGTGCAATGCCGGCGTCGACGACGACCCGACCGAGGGGGCCGCCGTCGCGGAGGCGGTGGCCGCCAATATCGTGGTGGTTGCGGCCGCGGGGAACTCCTACGGTCCGCCGACCGAGGCACCGGGCTGCGACACGGGCGTGCTCGCAGTCGGTGCGACGTCGCTCGACGACGGACAACTCAACGGAAGCAGCCACGCCGGCGGGACTTCGACCACGCCGGTCGAGTACGTCGCCACGTACACCGACTACGGGACCAACGACACGCTGCACAGCCCCGCGTCGTGGGGTATCGTGGCGCCGGGTGGCGATCCGAACGGTGATACGGACGCCGACTACTTGCACTGGATCGAGAACATCTGGACGACGACGCCCTACATGTCCTCGACGAGCGACGACACCTTCGAAGGTGAGTGCGCTTCCGACTACGGGACGACCTCGACCATCGACTGCCGCACGTTGATCGCGGGGACGTCGATGGCGACGCCCCACGTCGCCGGCGCGGCCGCGTTGATCCTCTCGGTGAACGCGGCCTACCAATCGCCGACCGCGATGCGGCAGCTGCTCTGCCAGACTGCCGACACCATCAACGATCCGAACCAGGGCTGTGGGCGGCTGAACGTCTACCGCGCCATGGCGACGGCCCTGAGCGACCCGACCCCGCCGTAAACCGAAACCGACTCCAGATCCACGAGCACGTCCGGCCGCGAGGATATCGCGCGGTCGGGCGAAAGCTTTCCCCCATCCTCTGCGTGGCCGAAGGGTGTTTGCTCGTGATACGTCGCCCGTTCTCGCGTCTGCTCCCCAGCCTGCTCGCGTTCGCCGTGACGCTGGCCGCTTGTGGTGGTGGGGGCGGCGGCGGCTCGAGTACGCCGGCCTCGAATCCGACGGCGACGCCGACGCCGGGCGACACGGTGATCATCCCGGTCTCGACGACCGGCCCGGTGACCGGCTCGTTCGGGCCGATCGGGGCAGGCTACACCGGGACGGCGACGGTCCCGGCGGGCAACGTCGCGACGAATCTGACTGCGACGTTCGCAGCGACGCAGCCGGGGAACACACCAACCATTCAGAACCTGCGCCGGCGGCCGAAGAACATCGGCGGGAGCAATATCAGCGCGCTGGCCTTCCTCTCGGTGACGCCGGCGGCGACCGTGACCTTCGCCTCGTACCCGTCGTTCACGCTGGTCGTGCCGGCCTCGCTGGCGGCGTCGATCGGTCCCTATGCGTACATCGCACTCTACAGTCCGACGCAGCCGAACAGCGGTTGGACGACGGTCGAGGGTCCAGCGAGCGTCTCCGGCGGAACGCTGACCTTCACCGGCGGCGCGCCGGGTCCGACGCTGATCGGCGGCGACACCTACGTGCTGCTGTTCTTCACCGTTACCTCGCTGCTCCCGACACCGACGCCCGTGCCGAGTCCGACGCCGACCGCGACGCCGGATGCCGCCGCGTACATCTGTCCGACGAACGACCAGACCCTCGCGGTCGGACGCGGGATCACCTCGCGCGGCGAGGGGCCACGCCGCTTCGTGCGCTCGCGCGACCGCGGGACGCCGGCGTCAGCGACCAATCTGCTGGCCGTCACGTACGCCGCATCGACGGTACAGCGCGGAGCCGCGTCGATCGCCCAGCGCGAGACGGCGACCGGGGCGAGCCTCGTGCGCGAGTTGACGCTCTCGCACCTGGGTCATGTCCTGCACGTCCTTTCAGTCCCCGCGGGTCGCGTCGCGAGCGTTGAAGCGTCGCTGCGCGCGCAGCCCGGCGTCCTCAGCGTCGCGCCGACAGGAGCGCGTCGCCGCACGACGACCGTCACCGCGCCGCATTGGACGAACGACCCGTATTTCGCCGGGTTCACTGCGACTCAGAACGCCGCCGCGAGTAACCCGGCCCCGTCGACGTACGAAACGCTGCCGTATGCCGAGAGCGCCGTCGTCCCCGGTCAATGGGACATGCATGCGATCAGCCTCGGCTACGCCTTCGAATACTCGCAACCCGGTAACGGGAGCGGCATCACGAACGCGAACGCGCTCGGTTCGGCGTCGGTGAAGATCGCCGTGATCGACACGGGCGAGGATCCGAACCATCCCGAGTTGTCCTCGAAGGTTGCGTACCAAAAGTGCTACATCAGCGGGCCGAACCCGCCGTACACACAGTCGAGCTCAGACTTCGAGACCGACCCGATGGGTCACGGGACCGACGTTTCGGGGATCGCGGCGGCCGATACGAACAATAGCCTCGGATTCACGGGCGCCGGCGGGAACGTGGTGATCTACGGGTACCGCGTGTTCCCGACACCGGACGACACGTGCGTGAGCGATAGCGGCGACGACCAGTGCGACGCGTCGACGACCGACATCGCCTCGGCGATCGACGACGCGGTGACTCAGCACGTCAACGTGATCAGCATGAGCCTGGGTGGTGGCTCGTGCACGAACGGGGTTGACGATGATCCGACGGAGGGCGCGGCCGTCGCTGAAGCGATCGCCGCGAACGTCGTCGTCGTCGCGGCCGCGGGCAACTCCTACGGTCCACCGGTCGAGGCGCCGGCGTGCGACACCGGCGTGATCGCGGTCGGTGCGACGTCGCTGGCCGACGGTGCGGCCAACCCGAATGGGACAGGGAATAGCCTGGGCACGCCGACGGTGCCGGTCGAGTACGTCGCCTCGTACACGGACTACGGACTCGCGGGCACCGATACTCTGCACAATCCATCGTCCTGGGGTATCGTGGCGCCGGGCGGCGATCCGTCCAGCGATACCGATAACGACGATCTCCACTGGATCGAGAACATCTGGACCAGCACGCCCTACATGTCCTCGTCGAACGACACGAGCTTCGAGGGCGAGTGCACGGACGACTATCCGACCTCGTCGGGCACCACCCCACCCCTCGACTGCCGTACGCTGATCGCGGGGACGTCGATGGCGACCCCGCACGTCGCGGGCGCCGCGGCGCTGATCCTCTCGGTGAACGCTGCCTACCAATCGCCGACCGCGATGCGGCAACTGCTCTGCCAGACAGCCGACACCATCAACGACGCGAACCAGGGCTGCGGGCGGCTGAACGTCTACCGCGCCATGGCCACAGCCCTCGCAGACCCGGTATTACCGTAAGGGAACCTCGCAGCCCGTCCTACGTCAACCCGTTCGGCCGTAGCCGATGGCGGCGAGTTGCTGTTGGGTGACGAGGCCGTCGGCGAAGGTTGGGGCGTCGCCGCCGCCGAGGTCGATGCGCACCGCGAAGGCGTCGAGGAGCGCGAGGAACGCCGGGAGGTTGGGGTGGATCGCGGAGTGCTGGACGTTCGCGAGCGCCGCGACTTCCAGCTCGTCTTGTTCGTCGTCGGCGAGGGTGAACAGGCGCAGGCCGCCCAGCGACGGGCCGCTGGCGACGGCGCTGCGCAGCTCGCCGTGCGCCGCGACCGTCATCGACTCGACGATCGTCGTCGAGTCGTTGCTGACGCGCCCGACCAGCCCGTCGCCGTAGTCGACGAACGCGAACGCGCCGTCGGCGACGGTGCTCTCGAACGTACCCTGCGAGTCGACGCGCCGCGGGTTGGCGGTCCGCAGCAGCCCGTGCGTCGCGCGCACCGTGCGGCCGGACAGATGGTTGGCCAGATCGAAGAAGTGCGGCATGAAGGCGTTGGCGACGCCGCCGCCGCGCTCGCGCGAGAACCACCAGCCGCGTTCGCGGCGCGTCTCGCGCTCCAGCAGGTCGCGGCCTAGGCGGGCGACCTCGATCTCGCGCAGCGCACCCAGATGGCCGTTCTCGATCAGCTCGCCGAGCGCGAGGACCGTCGGCAGGTAGCGAAACTCGAACGCGAGCGCCGTCGCGGTCCCGGCACTTGCGGCCAGCGCGACCATCTCTCCGGCCTGCGCGACGGTGAGCGCGAACGGCTTCTCGCACAGCACGTGCTTCCCGGCCGACAGCGCCGCCAGCACGCTGCGATGGTGGTCGAAGGGCGGCGAGGCGACCGAGACGACGTCGAGTTCGACCCCGGCCAGCATCGCCTCGACCGACGGGAACGCGTGCGGGATCTTGCGCTCGCGCGCGACCCGTTCGGCGTTGGTCGGCGAGGCGATCGCGACCACCTCGAAGCGGGGCTGGAGGGCGTACGCCGGGGCGTGTACCGCGCCGCCGAAGCCGCTGCCGACGATCCCGACTTTGAGCGTGTTCATCCTGCCTTCACCACCTCGCGTACCGTCTGCTCGAACAGGTCGAAGGCGCGCGTGAGTTGCTCGTCGGCGATCGTCAGCGGCGGCGCCAGCGTGATCGAGGTTCCGGTCGGGCCCGACTGCAGCAGCACGAGACCCCGCCCGAGCGCCTGAACGACGATCCGATTCGCCAGCGCGCCGTCGCGGAACTCGACCGCCCACAGGAACCCGCGGCCGCGCACGTCGCGCACGCCGGGGATCGCGCGCAAGCGCCCCAGGCGTTCGGCGAAGACCGGTTCGCGGGCGCGCACGCGAGCCGGCAGATCGAGGCGCTCGAGCTCGTCGAGGTTGGCGAGCGCCGCCGCGCAGGCGAGCGGATTGCCGAGGAAGGTCGAGGTGTGGAGCGCCTCGCCGGCGCTGCGCGGCCAGGCGTCCATCACGCGCGGCGTCCCGATCGTCGCCGAGAGCGGGACGCCGCCGGCGAGTGACTTCCCGATGCAGAGCAGATCGGGGACGACGCCTTCGCGCTCGCAGGCGAACAGCGGCCCGGTGCGGCCCAAGCCGGTGTAGATCTCGTCGAGGATCAGCAAGAGCCCACACTCGTCGCACAGCGCGCGCAGCCCGGCCAAGAAGCCGTCCGGCGGAACGATGACGCCGCCGCGACCTTGGATCGGTTCGACCAGAATCGCGCCGAGATCGGGATCGCGCGCCAGGGTGGTCCGCGCTGAGGCGAGTGCGGCGTCGGCCGTCGTGTCGGCACCGGGAAACGGCAGGAAGGTCGCGCGCTCGACGACCAGCGGCGCGAACGGCGCGCGGAACTTGTCGATCCCGATGACCTCGAGCGCGCCGAGCGTCAGACCATGGTAGGCGCCGTGATAGGCGAGGACGCGCGGCTTGCCGGTGGCAAGCAGCGCGGTCTTGAGCGCGAACTCGACCGCTTCGGCGCCCGAGGTCGCCAAGTACGATTTGGAGAGCGCCCCCGGCGCGAGCGCCGCGAGCCGTTCGAGCAGCCGCGTGCGCACTTCGGTCGGGTGAACGTCGCCCATCCCATGGATGAGCGTTCGCGCCTGCGCCTCGATCGCCGCGACGACGGCCGGATTGGTGTGCCCAGTCGCCGCGACGCCGAACGCCGCGGTCATATCGAGATATCGGTTTCCGTCGACGTCGACGACTATGGCGCCATGCGCCGACTCCCAAAAAACGGGATAATCCGCCCCGAGATACGTAACCCCCGGCGCCTCACACGCCGCCAACCGCGCCGCCAGCGCGCGCGACCGGGGTCCCGGAATCTCCGTGACGATCGCTTCGAAAGAGTCTTGCAACGCTGGCCGTTCTGTTGGCATGAGGTCTCAGCTCATCTCGCCTGCAGCGTCCCCTCGGACCTCCGATCGCTCCGCGGTGAGAAAGGACATCAAGCCTTAGCTAGTGCCTCAAGGAGCGTGGCGTCGCGGGCAGCGATCTCTCTGGCAAGCTCGAGAAGGCGTTCGCGGTCGATCGGTTGCGTCGCGAAGTGAGCATTGAGTGCCCGCTTAACGACTTCGTTCATCGATACGCCCTCGACTTGTGCTCGCAGATACAGCCGCTTATACGCTTGGGGGTCCAAACGCAGCGAGAGGGCCTTTACTCTAGCCATCGTCATATCATGATACCACGCCACAAGGGTGAATCAAGCCACGTCGATCCAGCGGATGAAGTCGGCGATTCGTGGGGCGCCGCCGTGGTGGCCGGCGAGGGGTGGATCTTGCAGCGTGCCGAGGGGGGCGGCGCGGACGGCGCCGATGCGTGCGGCGAGTGCGACAGCGGTCTCGTCGGCGGTCACGACGCCGAGGGCTTGGACCGGGAGGTGATGGGCGGCGACGTAGGCCGCGAGCGCGTCGTCGTCGCCGCGCAGGATCGGGAGTGTGCGTGCGACCAGCGGCGGCGGCTCGTCGGGCGGCGGGTCGAACACGAGCGTTGCGTCGCCGGCACCGACCACGCCGCCGCGGCCGCCGGCGGCGCGAAACGTCGCGAGCTGCCGGTACGCGGCCGCTGCCGCCTGGCGCGCGGGTTCGATACGGCCGGCGGGGAACTCGACTGCGACACGCTCGGCCGCCGCGCCGAGCCGCCGTGCGAACGTCGCGAACGCGGCGTCGTTGGTGTCGACGAACAGGGCGTGCAGCGAGAGACAGCCTTCGCCGTCGTAGAGCAGCGCGTCGCGCGCGATCGCCGTCAGCAGCGCGTCGTCGGCGCGGGCGAGGTCGGCGGCGGTCAGTCGGCCGAGGCTGACGCGATGGCCGAAGGGGACGCAGCGCGTGTCGACGCCGCAGCGGGCGCGCAGCGCGCGCAGCGTCTCGTCGCGGCCGAAGGCGACGACGACGTCGGCGCCCGCGAGCAGCGCGTCCTCGTCGGGATCGTCTCCGCCCGACCACGCGCGTGCGATCGCGGCGGAGGCGAAGGCCGGATGCTCCTCGGCGAGCGTCCCGAAGAAAGCGGCGACCAGCGCGTCGCTGCGGTCCTTCACGACGACCTCGCACTTCGCGCACAGCGCGAAGATCGCCGGCACGAGCGCGACGCCGATCGTCGTGTCACTCGAAACGATCGCGACCCGGTCGACTCCACGCGCCCAGGCGGCCGGCGCGCCGTCGCGGGGGACGACGCCATCGAGCGCGGCGACGCTCCCAAGTTCCGAGACGATCGTTGCCTCCAGCGCCGCGGCGGTGATGCCGCGGAAGAGGCGGTCGAGCGCGTAGTCGACGACCGGCTCGCTGTAGCCGAGCCGGTCGACGATCGCCCACGTCGTGCGAACGCGTGGCGCGAAGTCGGCGTCGCTCCAACGCCGGGCGGCATCGGCGATGAAGGCGACGATCCGCGCCGCCGAGAGCGCGCGCAGCGGCGACGCGGCGGCGCCCCCGCTGGCGGTCAGGCCACCTGTTTCCGGTTGATCGCCAGGCGCGCGTCGACCAACGCGACCGTCTCGTCGAGGACTGCCGAGCGCATCCCCTGCTGCGCCGCGATCCCCTGCACGAGCCGGTCGACGCGCTCGATGTTCGGCGCGCCGGCGAACAGCGCGCGTGCGGCGGACGAGGGCCGGACGAGCCCCTGCGCCGCGGCGGCGTACTTCTCGAACGGCACCAGATCGTCGGGCGACGCGCCCAGCGCGACGCACAGCGAGCGGACCCAGTCGTAGACCGCCCGTGACTCCTCGACGTCCGTGTGCACGGCCTCCTTGATCGAGCGCGGACCGTCGGGCGTGACGCAGCGATAGTTGCCGGTGATCAGCATCGCCCACTTCGCCAGCGGCACGAAGACGGAGTCGTGCACCTTGAGCTTGACCGGCAGCTCGACCGCGCCATCGCCCGCATCGTAGCGGATCGCCTCGATGTCGGCCTGCATCCGGCGCAGCATCGCGGTGTGCGCGTCGGACTCGAAGCGGGCCGCCTTGAAGTTGGTCGGCAGCGTCACCTGGAGCACGTTGACGTCCTCATCGGGCGGGCGGAACGCTTGCGGATCCGGGCTGCACAAGGTCATCCGCGCCGGGTTGAAGTTCCGCCAGACCGTCGCATCGGTATAGGCGCCGTGCAAGGCGCCGGTATCGAGGCCCGGGACGCGGTCGAGGTACGGCAGCGGCGGCATGTTCATGATCGACATGCAAGGCACGCCTGAAGTAGCGACCGCGTCGAGCAGCTCGCGCACGCCGGGCGCGCGGTACTGTGGCTCCTGCATCGCCAGCGCGACGAGATCGTAGTCCGCCGGATCGACCGCGCCCGGCCCCGCCGCGTCGAGCGAGCCGGCGAGTCCCCGCGAGTCGATCTCGACTAGACCCTCGCGGCCCTTGACCGGTAACCGCACGCGGGCGCCGCGCGTGTTGATCGCCTCCGCCTCGGCCGGGAGGCAGACCAGCGTGACGTCGTGACCAGCCATGACCAGCTTCGTCGCCAAGAGTGATCCGTACGACGCTCCCATGATCAGCGTACGATAGGCGGTCTTCGCGGTGTTCATCGATGGGCGTCCTCCGGGGTGGGTAACGAAGCCGACGTTCTGGCCGGCAGCGGCGGCCTCATGCTTTGCGCCGGGCCAGCAGCGTCTCGGCGTCGAGCGAGCAGCCGCGCAGCTCGGCTCCCTGCTCGCGGCCGAGGAGGACCAGGCCGCCCTCGACGAGCGCGCCCAGGTCCTCGGTCTCGATTGCGACGACCGAGCCGCGGTTGGCCAGGTCGACGTGGCGAATCGCCCCGACAACGCCGTCCGGTAGCGGCCGGCCTTCGCCGTCGACGACGATCGGGCGCAGCCACGGCGGCGGCAACTTGACGCGCGGCTCGATCCGCCTGCGCGATGCGGGCGCGTCGTAGTATTGCGAGGAGAGTTCGGTCATCCCGTATTCGGCGACGATCGCCGCGGTCGAGAGGCCGAGCCGCGCCGCGGTCTCCGTGTAGAGCCACGATCGCTCGACGATGCGGGTCCGCCCTTTGAAGCCGCCGGTCTCCATGACCCGCGAACCCGGCGGGAGCACGAGCACGAGTTGCCGTTCGGCGAGCGCGTCGAGCAACGCGACCAGCGCGAATGCGGTCGTCGCAATGCAGACCGCGATACCGTCGGCGCGCGCACGCGCGACGTCGCGCAGGAAACCGTCGACGTCCAGCTCATCGTCGTGCAGATACCAACCGCCGGCATCGTCGCCACGCGCCTGCGCGACGGCGCGCATCATGAAGCCCAGCGAACTGTGCGGCCGCTCGCGCGGATCCGGCACGAGCTGCAGGTAGCGCAGCCGCGCGCCGTCGCCCAGCACCAGCCGGTCGAACGAGGCGAGCAGCGCGGCCTCGTACAGCCGCGGCGTCGAAAACTCGTGCCGGCCGCCGCGGCCGAGGGTCGTCCCGCTGGTCTCGAACCACAGCGCGGTCTGCGCGGGTGGAAACGTCGCCAGACGCGCCTCTTTGAAGGCGGCGGCCGGGACGGCCGGGATGTCCTCGACCCGCTCCGGCAGCCGCGCGCGATCGAACCCGAGGCTGCAGGCGTAGGCCGCGTACGGCGCGTTGCGTTCGATCTGATAGGCGAACAGATCGCGCGCCAGGGCCAGGAAGCCGGCGTCGTCGAGGGCGTACGCGTCGATCGCCGCCAGGATCCGCGCGTCGAGCGCGGCGGCGTCGTCCACGCTCAGCGCCGGCGTCGCTTGGCGGTCAGCACGCCGGTGTTCAGACCGCCCAGCGCGAGCCCGCCGTCGAAGCGCGCCGACTCGACCTTGATGCAGCGGTCGACGACGACGTCGAGGCCGGCCTGGTCGGCCAGCCGGATCGCTTCCTCGTTGACGACGCCGTACTGGAACCAGATCGCTTTCGCGCCGGCGTCGATCGCTTCGCGCACGACCTGCGGCGCGTCGCTCGGCCGGCGGAACACGTCGACGATGTCGGGTGGCCCGTGCTCGGCGGCGTAGGCCGCCAGCGTCGGATACGAACGGACGCCGTCGATCGCCGGCGCGGTCGGGTTGATCGGGACGACGTCGAGCTTGCCCTTCGTGCGCAGGTAGGAGAAGACGAAGTACGACGGTCGATCCGCTTTGGGCGAAGCGCCGACCATCGCGACCGTGTGCGAGCGGTCGAGCAGCGCGCGCCGCTCGCCGGCCGTCTCGAGGATCACGCTTGCACCCGCGCGACCTTGGCCGCCGCGGCCAAGCCGCGCTCGAGGTCCCAGATGAGGTCCTCGACGTCTTCGAGGCCGACCGAGAGCCGCACCATCTCCGGTCCGATCCCCGCCGCGCGCAGCTCGTCGTCGCTGAGCTGCTGGTGGGTCGTCGTCGCGGGGTGGATCACCAGGCTCTTCGCGTCGCCGACGTTGGCGAGATGGCTCCACAACTCGAGCGCCTCGATGAAGGCGCGACCCGCGTCGCGTCCGCCCCGCAGTCCGAACGTGAAGACCGCGCCCGCGCCCAGCGGCAGATATTTCGCCGCCAGCGCGCGCTCGGGGCTGTCGGGCAGATCGGCGTACGCGACCCAGGCTACTTCGTCGCGGCTCTTCAGGAAGGCCGCGACCGCGCGCGCGTTGGCGACGTGCTGCGGCATACGGACGGCGAGCGTCTCGAGGCCCTGCACCAAGAGCCAGGCGTTCATCGGTGAGATCGAGGCGCCGACGTCGCGCAGCACTTCGGCGCGCGCGCGCATCAAGAAGGCGTACTCACCGAACGTCTCGGCGAAGTTGATCCCGTGATAGCCCGGACTCGGTTCCGACAGCAGCGGATGGCGGCCGGCGCCCCATGGGAAGCGACCCGACTCGACCAGCGCCCCACCGATCACCGTGCCGTGGCCGCCGATGAACTTCGTCGCCGAATGGATGACGACGTCGGCGCCGTGCTCGATCGGCCGGCACAGGTACGGCGAGGCGAAGGTGTTGTCGACCAGCAGCGGGACACCGGCCGCGTGTGCCGCATCGGCCAGCGGGGCCAGATCGGCGACGTTTCCGCTGGGGTTCCCGATCGTCTCGGTGAAGACCGCGCGCGTGTTCGGGCGGATCGCGTCGCGCACGCCCTCGACGTTTCCGCCGGGGACGAACGTCGTCGCGATCCCCATCCGCCGCAGCGTCACCGAGAACTGCGTGATCGTTCCGCCGTAGAGGTTGGTCGAGGCGACGAGGTGGTCGCCTTCCTGCGCCAGCGCGAGGACCGCGATCAGTTGCGCTGCCAAGCCGCTGGCCGCCGCGACGCTGCCGAGCCCGCCTTCGAGGCTGGCCAGCTTCTCCTCGAACGCCGCGACGGTCGGGTTGGAGATGCGCGTGTAGATGTTGCCGTAGGTGCGCAGCGCGAAGAGTTCGGCCGCGTGCTCGGTCGAGTCGAAGACGAAGCTGGTCGAGAGGTGCAGCGGGAGCGCCCGCGCTCCCGTCTCGCCGTCGGGCGGCGTCCCGGCGTGCAGGGCGCGCGTGCGGAAGCCGAACGCGCGATCGCTCACGGTATCAGATGACCTTGTCTTTCGACGCCTTCCGGTGGGCAGCGGTGAAGCCGATGCCGCGCGCGTCCGCGGTCGGCGGTGGGTTCGCCGTCAGCAGCCCGACCATGTCGGAGAAGTTCTCCACGTAGCCGTTAAACATGTAGGTGATCGAGCCGGCGACCGCGGTCAGCTTGAAGAGCCGGCCGTCGAACGTCCCGGTGAAGGGGATCCTGTCCTTACTGGAGCGCGCCCAGGTCCCGCTCAACTGATCGGCCTTCTGGGTCAGGTAGAGATGCGAGTAGAGCGTCCGCGCGCCGACCGGCTGGACCGCGACCTCCCACACGCCGTCCATCGTCGAGAACTGCGGCGGTTCGGGCGTCTCGCTGGGACTGGCCGACGGGGAGGCCTCCGCGCGGCGACGGCGTCCGCCCGGGGTCGAGGACGGCGCCGGGGTGATGGCCGTCGGCGGCGTGTAGGTCGGGACCGGTGTGCCGGTCAGGACGGATGGAGTCGCCCCGCCGCCGGGTGGCGGAGGCGTCGGCGGCGGTACTTGGGCTGCCGACGCTCCGACCTGGGCGGCGAAGGCGCCGCCCAGGGCGAGGGCGGCGAGCCCGACGAGCACGAGCTGACGCAGATTCAACGGGGCTCCTCAAATGTGTGGAAAGTCTGAAAGCAAAGCGCACTATTTGCCGCGCGAAACGGCAGGCCTCCAGCGCGGCGAAGAGTACGTTACGGCTATCAGCCGGTGGGCCGGGTAGTATGCCCCGCCGGCTCCTGCTCATTTCTGCTAACGCACGAGGTGTAGGCGTTTGTTTCAAAAACGCTTGCTCGGTCTTCTCGTCGGGACGGCGATCATCGCCGGATGCGGAGGCGGCGGTGTGTCCGCGCCTGCGCCGATCGGACAACCGAGCCCCGCTCCATCCAGCGATCGGCCCAATGAGTCCGGGCTGCAGGCGCAATACGTGGGAACGCTCACGGAGAACGACACGAACAACCTCATCGGCGCATCACCGGTTTCGATGATTACGACGTCCGCCGCCACGATGAGCGTCACCGTTGCGACCTCCGGGACGAGCTCGGTGTTCACGTCGACCGAGTCGGACGCCGGTGCGCTCAGCACGCTGACGACCACGACGACCGCGACGATCGCCTACAACACGCAGGCGAACGGCACCACGCAGTTGCAGGCGTCCAAGGTCGTCGCGACCGACTCGAACGGCAACACGTACGAGACGGACTACGGGCCCGGCAACGGGCTGCTCGACGTCATCCCCGAAGCGAACGGTACCTTCGCCAATACCGCCCAGGAGTCGTACAAGGAAAGCGATGTCGGGATCTCCTCCGCCGTGGCGGCGGCCGGCGTCAACTGCCCGTCCGCCGGCACGCCGGTGACCGTCAGCACCGATCGTGAGGTGAACGTCGACGGCTCCTACACGCAGTGCAACGGCGCGCTGTCGTCGGCCGACACGTGGGTCGACGACGTCGCCATCGAGGCCGGGCCGCTCAGCACGCCGGTCGCGCCCGCGTTCAGTGGGTCGCTGGTCCTCAACGCGCTGGCCGGTGGCCGGACCTTCACCTTCTCGGCGCCCGCTGCCGCAAGCATCGGGTACACGTACTATAACGGTGCGTCGCATACGACGACGCCGTCGACGGTCCCCGACTGGATCCCGGCCACGCTGACTCAGCCTTCCGTCGAGACCGACGCGATCGCGACCGGTCAGGCGCTCGACCCGAGCTGCGCGACCACCTTCGGGACGGTCGCGAACAAGGTCACCCAGACGATCAAGACGGCCGATGCGATCCTCGGGACCCTCGAGACGAAGACCACGGCCACCTACGACATCTTCGGGCCCGGCACGGTCTGCACGGTCGTCTCCGATACGCTGGAGACATTCTACGACTTCAGCGATCAAGAGGGCGGTGCGCCGCGGCTGTATCCGTCCGACTCCGCGACCGTCCCCGCCGAGACGATCACGATCTCGGAGACGCTCTCGCTGAGCTCGACGACCCCGCCGGCAGGCAAGGCGCGTGCTGCCGCGTCGCTCGGCAGCAGTCTCGTGCTGCCGCGCTCGATCGCGCTTGCCCACGTCGAACACCTCGTTCGCCAAAAAGCGCTGCAGCTACGAACCGCAGCGCTGCGCTCCCGGGGAGGGATTTCCAAGTGATGCGCGCGTTTGTTTCCTACCGGCGCATCGCCGCGATCGCGCTCGTCGGCACGCTCTCGGCGTGCTCGGGCGGCGGCGGCTCGCATGCGGTACCGTCAACGGGGAAGAGCGGCAACCAAGGCGCCGCGCCCTCGTCGCTGACCTCCGCGCTCTACCTGCCGGCGAAATTCACGTCGACGGCGACCAAGCAGAGTGCGCCGATGACCGTCGGGACGCTCGTCATGCACGTCGTCGTCAACTTGCAAAACGGACCGGGGCTCGCGGCCTATGCGGCCGCGACCAGTAACCCGACCGACGCCCGCTACCGGCAGTTCCTCACTGCCAGCCAGATCGGCGCGCAGTATGGTGCGCGCGCGAGCGACTATGCGGCCGTGGCGAACTACTTCGCATCGTACGGCCTCAAGGTCGGCGGCTATCCACAGCGCTTGGCGCTGACGGTAGCGGGGACGCCAACCCAGTTCCAATCGGCGCTGGGGACGTCGTTCTCCTACTATAAGAGCGCCGAAGGTCACACGCTGGTCGCGCCGAGCGGGACGATCCATTTTGCCAAGGCGCTGCCGGTCACGTCGATCGCCGACGCGATCATGGATCCGGTGGTGAAGCACCGTCAATTCGTTCAGGGTGCCGGCGGTGGGCCGCAGATGAACTCCGTCGGCGGCAACACGCCGTTCCAGATCGCCGCAGCGTTCGACTACTCGAGTGCGTATTCTGCCGGTTACACCGGCCAGGGGATCACGATCGGGATCATCGGTACCGGCCCGATCGATGCCACGTTCGGCTACCACGACTTCAAGGCGTTCCACGCTACCTACGGCTTCCCAGGCGGTGGCGTCGCCGGCGGTAGTGCGACCTTGACGGAAGCCCCCGTCACGGCGGCCGCGGCGGCCAACAGTGAAGACTGGGGACTCGGTGACTCGCCCACGTCGACGCCACCGCCGGTCACCGCACCGTGCGCCACGTCGAGCAGTCCCTTCGCTGATCCCTCGGAGTCGCCGACGGCGACGTGCAATCCGGAGGACTACGAGGCCCAGATCGACACGGAGCAAGCCTCGCTCGCCTACAACGCGAGCATCTCGTTCTACCTCGCCTACTCCAACGTCGAGTGTGGAACCCCGGCGACCAATACCTGTGCGGCGAACCCGGGCACCGGCTTAGGGTACGACTACCAAGGCCTGGCTCTATCCGATGACGAGATCCAACAGGCGATCGCGGACAACAACGGGGGGAATACCGGCCCCGACATCCTCTCGCTGAGCTACGGCGGACCCGAGATGCTCAACGGCGCCTATAACCAGAATGTCGTCGGCGGGTACGATCCGTCGGGCTTCGGTCCCTCGGAGTTCGCAGCGCTTGCCGCCGAAGGGGTGGCAGTTTTCGTCTCCTCGGGCGACGACGGCGCCGAGGGCTGTGCGCCCTACTCGTTGGCGCTCGAGACCACGCCGTGCGTCTCGTATCCGGCCGGCGACGTCAGCGTGACCTCGGTCGGGGGTATCTTCGTTCCACTCAACAATGCGGGCCAGTACACCGGCCCGATCACCGCGTGGGGAACGCAGACGGCCACCGGCGGCGCCAGCGGCGGTGGGACCTCGTCGATCACCCCCGTGCCGAACTGGCAGGTCGGCACCAACGTGCCGACCGGTTTCCGCTCGCAACCCGACATCTCGCTCGACGGCGATCCGGAGAGCGGCATCGGCGTGCTGGCGAACACCGACTTCGCAGGCACCCAAGTGGCCACATACGGCGGGACGAGCGTGGCCGCGCCCGAAGCCGCCGCCCTGTGGGCACTCGTCCTGCAGGCCTGCGCGCAGACACCATCGTGCGCGCGCGCAGGCGGGTCGAAGCCGTACCGGCTCGGCAACGCGGCGCCGTACTTCTACACGGTGTACAACAGCGCGACGCTGTACCCGACGACGTTCTACGACGTCACCTTCGGGACCAACGCGCTCGTCGGCTGCTCGCTCAACGGCAGCTGCGGGCCGGCGCCGACGCCGACGCCGGGCGTCGGCTACACTGCGGGGGTCGGCTACGACCTGGTCACCGGGATCGGGGTGCCGTTCGCACGGCATCTGATCAAGGCGGTCGTGGGCGTCTAGGCGCCCGCTCGCTTGGCGAAGCAAGAGGCCCCGGGGTACGCCCCGGGGCCTCTCTTGCAGGCGGTGATAAGATAGGGTGGCTGTGAAGACCCAGGGACATCCAAAATGGTATCCGGAGGCGAAGGTAAGCTGCGCCTGCGGTGCCACGTTTACCACCGGTTCGACCCGTCCGACGATCTCCGTCGAGGTCTGCTCGAGCTGCCACCCGCTCTTTACGGGGCAGCAGAAGTTTCTCGACACCGCGGGCCGCGTCGACAAGTTCAACCAGCGCGTGGCGATGGCTGACAAGAAGAAGGCCGAAGCCGCCGCGCGCAAGTCGCGCAAGCAGAGCGACCAGGAACCCGCGCCGGCGTCCGTCTAGCGACGCCCGCCTGAACCTGGGAAGCGAGCCGCGGCGCGGCTCGCTTCTTTTTCTTCCCGAACCTCCGATGCAACACACCGATCGCCTCGAGACGCTCTCGAAACGCTTCGACGAAATCGACGCCGCGCTGGCCGACACGAGCGGCGGCTTCGATCAGGCCCGGTATACCGCGCTGACCAAGGAACGCGCCGCGATCGAACCGACCGTCGCGGCGTTCCGGGAGCTGCAGGCGCTGCTGGGCGCGATCGCCGAGAACGATCTGTTGCGCGCCGACAAGAGCGACCCCGAGCTGGCCGCGCTGGCGGAAGAAGAGGCCGGCGCGCTGCGCGAGCGGCGCATAGCGCTGGAGGAGCGCCTCGCCGAGCTGCTCGTCCCGCGCGACCCCAACGACGACAAGGACGTCTTCATCGAGATTCGAGCCGGCGCCGGCGGTGACGAGGCCGGGATCTTCGCCGGCGATCTGCTGCGGATGTACACCCGCTTCGCCGAGTCGCGCGCGATGCGCGTCGCGCTGCTGAGCGAGAGCGAGAACGAAGCCGGTGGCTACAAAGAGGTTGTCGTCGCGGTCAAGGGCGGTGAGCCGTACCGCTGGTTCAAGTACGAATCGGGCGTTCACCGCGTCCAGCGCGTCCCAGCGACCGAGGCGGCCGGACGCATCCACACCTCGACCGCGACCGTCGCCGTGCTGCCCGAGGTCGAGGACGACGGCGCGATCGAGATTCGGCCGGCCGATCTCGAGATCGACACCTTCAAAGCCTCCGGCGCCGGCGGCCAGCATGTCAACAAGACCGAGTCGGCGATCCGCATCACCCACAAGCCGACCGGGATCGTCGTCAGCTGCAGCGAGGAGCGCTCGCAGCTGCAGAACCGCGAGCGGGCGATGGGGATGCTGCGCGCGCAGCTCGCCGCGCGCCAGCGCCGCGAGCGCGAGGAGGCCGAGGGCGCCCTGCGCCGCAGCCAGGTCGGGACCGGCGACCGCAGCGAGAAGATCCGCACCTACAACTATCCGCAGGACCGCATCACCGACCACCGCATCGGCCAGAGCTTCCAGAACATCAAAGCGATCCTCGACGGCGAGATGGAGAAGCTCGTGGTGGAACTCCAGCAGAACGAGAAGGCTCGGCTGCTGGCCGGCGAAACGTCCGCTGCGTGACACTCTCGACACTGGTCGGACAAACGCGCACATCCCCTTGGTTCACGGTCTCGCAGGACGAGGTGACCGCCTTCGGCGAGTTGACCGGCGACCGCAACCCGCTGCACCTCGATCCCGCCTGGTGCGCCGCGCACAGCCCGTTCGGCCGAACGATCGCGCACGGGTTCTTCACCACCTCGCTGCTGGTGCAGCTCGCGGCCGACGCCGGCGGGCTCGACCTGCCGCCGGGGATCGTCGCGTTGAACTACGGCTTCGACCGGCTGCGACTGGTCGCGCCGGTCCCGGTCGGCTCGCGCATCCGCGGCGTCTTCACGGTCACCGCGACCGAGCCGCGCGGCGACGGCCAGACGCTGCTGCGCCAGAACGTCGAGGTCGAGATCGAGGGCACCCAGCGGCCCGCGCTGGTCGCCGAGTGGCTGAGCATGCTCGTCGCGAGCGCGGCCTGACGTGCGCGCCGTCCAGGTCCACACGCTCGGGCACCCGCGCGAGCTCGTGCTGGCCGAGATCGAAGCGCCGGCGCCCAAGCCGGGCGAGATCGCGATCGAGGTCCACGCGGCCGGCATCAATTTCCCCGACGCGCTGTTGGCGCAGGGTAAGTATCAGGACAAGCCACCGCTCCCGTTCACGCTCGGCGTCGAGGTGGCCGGCGTCGTCACGGCACTCGGCGAAGGCGTGACCGATTTCGTCCTCGGCGACCGCGTCGGCGCGCTGCCGAGCGCCGGCGCGTTCGCGGAAGCGACGACCGCGCTCGCCGCGCGCAGCGTGAAGCTGCCCGACGACGTCGACTTCGTGACCGCCGCCGGGATGATCATGACGTACGGCACGGCCTATCATGGCCTCGTCGACCGCGGCCGACTGCGCGTGGGCGAGCGGGTCGCGGTGACCGGCGCGGGCGGCGGCGTCGGGACGGCGGCCGTCGACATCGCGCAAGCACTGGGCGCGAAAGTGCTCGGGATCGTCGGCTCCGAGGCGAAGCTCGGCGCCGCGCAGGCCGCCGGTGCCGTGCACGTCCTGGTCGCCGGCGAGGACCTCACCGATCGCATCAAGGCCGAGATCGGCGCGCTCGACGTGCTGTTCGACAACGTCGGCGGCGACCAGTTCGACGCCGCGCTGCGCACGCTGGACTGGAACGCGCGCGCCTTGATCGTCGGCTTCACCGCCGGCCGCATCCCCGCGATCCCGGCGAACCGGCTGTTATTGCGCGAGATCGACGCGCTGGGCGTGTATTGGGGCCCCTGGAGCGCGCGCAATCCCGTCGCGAACCGCGCCAACTTCGCCGCGATGTTCGCGCTGCGTAGGCAAGGCACGCTACGCCCGACCGTCCACGCGCGCTACGCGCTCGCCGACGCGCCAAAGGCCGTCGAAGCGTTGCTCGAGCGCCGGCTGATCGGCAAAGCCGTCGTCGTCGTGCGCGACTGATCGGATGACGATCGGCGAGGCGCTGCGCGACGCCGCGCTGCGCCTGGAGACCGTCGGCGGGACCGGCCGGCTCGATGCCGCGTTCCTGCTCGCGCATACCGGCGGCGTCACGCGCCAGGAGATGCTGGCGCACCCCGAACGCCCGCTCGCACCGCCTATCGCAGAGCGGTTCGGCGCGCTCGTCGCGCGCCGCGCGGCGGGTGAACCGCTGGCCTACATCACCGGCGAGGCGGGCTTTCACGGCCGGATGTTCGCGGTCGATTCGCGCGTGCTCGTCCCGCGGCCGGAGACCGAGATCGCCGTCGAGTGGGTGGTTCGCCACCTGCGAGCGATCGGCCGCGAACGCGGTAGCGCAGCCGACATCGGCACCGGCAGCGGCGCGATCGCCGTGACGCTGGCCTGCGAGCTGCCGGGGCTGGGCGTCTACGCCAGCGACGTCTCGGGCGACGCGCTCGCGGTCGCGCGTGGGAACGCCGCGCGCAACAACGTCTTCCAGCACGTCACCTTCCTCCCTGGCGACCTGGCGGTGCCGCTGTTACCGTTCGCGCCGTTCGACGCGCTGATCGCGAACCTGCCGTACGTCCCGAGCGCCGAGTGCGCGCCCGCCCCCGATCCGGTCGCCTTCGAACCGCGCCTGGCGCGCGACGGCGGCGCCGACGGACTGGACCTGTACCGCCGTCTCGTCCCCCACCTGCCGCGCCTGATCGCCCCCCGCGGGATCGCGATCCTCGAAGCCGCGCCGGTCAACGTCCGCGCACTCGAAGCGCTCGTGCGCGCCGCCCTCCCCCAGGCCGGCGTCGAGACGATCCGCGACTATGCGGATCTGGACCGCTTCGTCGTGATGGTGGTGCCGCCCGCGGCGTGATACGCCAAGCTGCAATAGCCAAGGCAAGCAGGCGTCCTGCGGACTGGGGCCCGGCGGGTTTCCGGGCCTGGACGGCGAAGCGAAGCATTCCGGTATGGCGAAATTCATCTTCTTCAGCGGCGGCGTCGTCAGTTCGCTTGGGAAGGGGATTACCGCCGCCTCGTTAGGCAGGCTGCTGAAGAGCCGCGGCGTCTCGGTGTCGATCCAGAAGCTCGACCCGTACATCAACGTCGACGCCGGCACGATGAACCCGTACCAGCACGGGGAGGTCTTCGTCACCGAGGATGGTGCCG